>Ga0180216_1003297_pt1 | contig 12872 bp, 11 predicted proteins | sample eDN3rd37CBELigMG_FD_128879 | JGI IMG/M metagenome (GOLD analysis project Ga0180216, IMG submission 128879) | Enriched Miracle-Growth compost microbial communities from Emeryville, California, USA - eDNA 3rd pass 37_C BE-Lig MG (version 2)... ... | reverse complement strand
TCGCCGGCATAGCGCAGGCGGCCCGAAACCTTGCTCGGCGCGTCGATCCGGCGAACATTGCTGCCGATATATGATTTGCCCGTAGACTCTGCCTCGAGCACGGCAGGGCTGATGCGGCCCGCAATCACATCTCGAGCAATTTCGACGGCCTCAATGATCTTCGTATAGCCGGTGCACCGGCAGATGTTGCCGCCGAGGCGCTCCTTGATCTCCTCGATGTCGGCGTTTGGATTTTCCCGCAGCACCGACGTGGCCGCCATGACCATGCCCGGAATGCAATAGCCGCACTGGCTCGCACCCGTCTTATGAAACGCGCGCTGGACTGGCGTGAGCTCACCTGGAGGCGCAAGCCCTTCGATCGTTTCGATTTTCGCGCCATTCGCCTTGGCAACAGGCATCAGGCACGATTTCACAAGCTTGCCATCCACGAATACGGAGCAGGTGGCGCATTCTCCGGCTCCGCAGCCTTCCTTCGTCCCGGTCAGGTCGAGGTCGTCACGCAGAAAATCGATCAACCTCTGATGGGGCTTGGCGAACCGGCGCACCTTGCGGCCGTTCACCTCGAACTGGATATCAAGATCAGGCATGAGCTGCCTCCCTTTGAGCGGAGCCTGGCACAACTGCTCCGCAGGCAACGAGGGCCTCCTCGATGGCTGCTTGCACGAAACCGCAAACAACGGAGCGCCGGTACTCACGGCGTGTGCGCGAGGCGACCCGATCGGCCGCCATTGCGCTAACGCGCGCAATGAGGTCCTGCGATATGCGCTCACCTTTCAGCTTGTCTTCCACGTCGTTGAGACGCATCGGCACGGGGCCGATGCCGCCGACGGCAACGCGGACGTCCTCTATCACCTCACCAGAGGCATCGGTTTTGGCCAATGCTGCCGCACAGACCGTCGAAATGACGAGCGAACGGCGCCGACCAACTTTTTGGAATGAGCCGCCATAACCGGCCATTGATGTGCAGGTTATGGCAGTGACGATTTCGTCCGGCTCGAGCGCCGTTTTCCCAGGGCCGAAAACGAACTCGGAAACCGGGAGTGATCGGCGCTCGATGCTCCCCTGCGCAAGCCGCGCGATCTCGATCTCACCATCCATGGCGAGTAGCGGCGGCGTACCGTCCGCTGCCGGAGATGCATTGACGACATTCCCGGCCAGCGTCGCCTGCTCCCTGATCTGATCATCAGCGAACCAGACGGCGCAGTAGGGCATGCAGGGCAGATGCTCCCTCAGCACCTCGTCAGTCAGGAACTGCTGGAACACGACATTGGCGCCAAGCCGGACACGCCCGTTGGACACCTGATAGCCCGACAGCTCGGGAATGCGGCTGATGTCGATCAGCACCGGCACATGAACGTCACCTGCCCGACCCTCACGAGCCCAGGGCAAGATGTCCGTTGCGCCAGCCACGATTCTGCAGCGCCCGCGATGGGCTTGGAGCTCGGCGAGTGCATCGCCGAGCGTCGTGACTGTCAGGTATTCATCGCAGAGGAGCATTTTTCTCCAAAACGAAGTTATTTCTTCAAGGGTGCGTAGAACGTGCCCTCAACCTCGAAAATGTCATCTTGGTTGAGGCGATCGACTTCGATAATCGATCGAGGCGGATACGGACCGTCACCCCACAGCTCCTGCTGCACCTTGTTTACGAGTGGCCGGTACCGGTACATGTCGGTGACGTAGACCACGATCCGTACAGCATCGCGCAGGGTTGCGCCCTCCGACTCGGCGATATGCTTCATGTTGAGAAAGGCCTGGCGGATCCGTGCCTCTTCGCCCTCAACGAGCTTGTTCTCTTTCGGATCGATCCCGCGCATGCCCGCGACGAAAACAAAGTCTCCGGCGCGGGTGCCGAGATTCCAGGTGCCGGTCGGCTTAATGGCCCCTTCCGGCGCCAGCGTTTTCACGCCGGCTGGTGATAGCGGGAGGTCTTGCGCTGACGCTGGCAACGCAATCGCCAGCGCCAAAGCTGACGCAATACCCAACCGTTTCACCATGCTCATGGCTGTTTCCTCCTCCGATGGTTGAATTACTTCGCTTATTCTGCGGCCACTTTCTGGGCTTTATCCATGTTGGCCTTCACGACCACCTTGATCGCATCCTCCACGCGATCCTTCGCGTAGCGGATCGCCGTCGGCAGATCCGAAAGCGGGAAGGTGTGCGTATGGATCTTCGTGGCGTCGAAGCGCTTCTGCCTCATGAAGGCTTCAGCGCGGTGGGTTGCTGACTTCCCTTCGCCACGAATGCCGTAGACGTAAATGTTGTTGCGAACGATGTGCGCGACATCGACCGGCACCTCACCGTGCGGGAATGCGGCGAGGCAGACCTTACCGCCGCGATTGACCATCTTGATCGCGTCGTTGAGGGCGCCAGGCGCTGCGGAGCACTCGAGCACGTAGTCAACACCCTTGCCGCCGTTCAAATCCTTCACGGCTTGCACCACATCATCCACCTTGCGGATGTTGATGACGTGATCGGCACCAAGCTCCTTGCCGATTTGCAGGCGATTGTCGCGCGTGCCGGTCAGAATGACGGGCTGCGCGCCGAGGGCCTTTGCAACGGCGACGCCAAGGAGTCCGATTGGTCCGGGACCGGTCACCACGACGCTTTCACCCGCAATGAGCCCGCCGAGCTCCGTCAGGCCGTACATGGCGGTACCAGCCGTGACGACCAGAGTTGCCTCCTCGTCCGACATGTCGTCGGGGACGCGGATCAACGTATTGATGTTGTTGACCTGATACTCGCAGAAGCCGCCGTCGGTGGTGAAGCCGTTGGCCCGATGTCCCTTGTCGACATCGCCGTAGTTCAGTCCGTAATTGTGACACGAGGTATACATGCCCTGGCGGCAGCGCTTGCACTGTCCGCAGCCAGCATGAATTTCGACCGCCACCCGGTCACCGATATTGAATTCGTCAACTCCCGGACCGAGCGCCACCACGGTGCCCATGTACTCGTGACCCGGCGTGTAGTTCTTATTGAACGGATCGCCGCCTTGGATGAGCGCTGGCGGGCCGTGATAGATAATTTCTAGATCGGTTGCGCAAATAGCCACGGCATCGATCCGGATGAGCACCTCGGCCTTTTTCGGCACGGGCACCGGCTTGTCTTTCAACGTAAGCTCACCCGGGTTGCCGAGAACCCAGGCCTTCATGGTCTCGGGGATTGGAAACTCGGGACTTGTCTTGACGTTGCTCGGCATCGCCATCGTGGCTATTCCTTTCTATTCTCCTCGCCTGAGGGCATCCCAATTGCTGATGGTTACTTGGAAACTACCGGGTTGACTCGGCCCGATTGCCGTACCGCTCCGAAATTGTTCCCGCACAGGTCCGCACGGCGGTCTTGACCTTATCGAGGTGCTCGCCTTCAGCACGCATCCTCGGCATGGAGCAGCTGACCGAGCCGATGACCGCCCCCGTGTGGTCACGGATAGCGGCGCCGATGCAGACCACGCCTGGCTGGAATTCCTCATCGTCGATCGAGTAGCCGTTGCGGCGAACGAGCCGCAGCTCCTCGATCAAATCTGAGATCGTCGATATGGTTTTGTCCGTGAACCGATGTAGGCGCGTATGGGCAATGACGCGCGCGATTTCCGCCTCTGGCAACCATGCCAAGATCGCCTTACCCGTGGCGGTCGCATGAGCGGCATCTGTTCTGTTGGCCTCATCGGACCCGGCCCGGATCGGAAACTTCGATTCGAGCTTCGCCAGTGTCACAAGCGCATGCCCCTGCAGGGTCGCGAGGTGGACGCTCTCGAGCGTCGCCTCATTCAACGCCCGCAGATGCGGCATGGCGATATCGACCAGGCTGAATTGCTTCAGCCGCTGGTTGGACAACTCGGTGATTTTTGAGCCGAGATAATAGCTCCGCGTGCGCGGCGAACGGCCGACAAATCCGTGCTTGGCGAGAGTCGCGAGAAGGTGATGGCAGGTGGGAGCTCTGAGGGCCGCTTTGCTCGCGATCTCGCTCAGCGACATTTCACGGTCGGACTCCCCGAGGATCTTCAACAATTCCAGCGCCCTCTCGACGGACTGAACCGTCCGTGGGCCTTTGGCGACAGGAAGGGCATCCAGGGTGATGTCCGCGACCATGGACTCGAGCTTGCCGTCTCTATGTTCGACGCGCTCCGCCATCGGGGCAGTGCTTCGCCTTGCTGAAACTCGACGCCGAGATGAGGGCATTTTTTCCGACCAAAGTCAAACTTTTTGTCGAGTATCAAAGTTCGTTTGATATCATCAAATTCATAACTACACCACTCCCTCTAGCCAAACGGTTCGCAGACCGGGTAGCGCCAGCGGAGGCAGACGCCGCTGGCCGCCGACCAGCTCAGGATGAACCCAGACCCGAAAGGCGTTTGGATTAAGTTGCAGGAGAAACTTCGCTAGCCGGCCGATGCTCATATCATCGGTCGGCTTCGAGGGGTGAGAAATTTGCTCGACCGCGAGGCGAGTTAACGATGAGGTAAGCTGGCGGTCCGCGATCCGCAGCTTTCCATAGGCGGTGCCGTCGTTGTCCAGCCGTCCTTGGTTATGGTCACGACATAGCGCCGGCACCCTTGCGGAGCGCCAGGCACGAAGCGAACCCGGAAAAGGGCCAACTCAGGGATCCTCTGACGGGGCCAAACGATTGTGGCGTTGTTATCGGGATTCCCAAGGGCCCTTTGAATAGCAATGCCTGCATTGCGGTAGTCGGTCGGCGACATCCGCTCCAGTAGAACTCGCGACAAGCCAGGATGAAGCCCTACCGCAACTGCGCGTCTTTGATAGGGATCCTCCGGATCAACCCTCGGCGGGGGCAATCTTGAGGGTTGGGTGCTCTCATTGTCAGCGGCCGTTTCCGGCAACGAAGCTGTCTCGTTGTCCGCCAACACCTCCGAAGGCTCATCGTCTTGGCTTTCCGTTGCGTTGAGGGTCACCACCTCCCTGCTTTCCACCTCCGGCCTTTCCCTTTCCTCCGGCGACTCGGCGGCAATCTCGGTCGAAGGGGATAATCCTTCAGTTTCAGGCAGCGCCCGCTCGTCCAGCGCGGCCTGCTCCAACGACGGCTGGTCGAATGATGGTTCCGGTCCCTCCGCTACCCCAGTGGCGTTCTCGTTGAGCTGGGACTGAGCTCGGTCGATCAAACCCGTTGAGTGATCAAGAACGACATTCAACCACTCTGGCCAGGCTGTCCGATCAGCAATCAAGACCCAGCCGACACCCACAGCGATAAGCAGGAACAGAATGCTGCGGAGCGCAGCAGCCATTCGTGACCGGTGCGGCGGGGGGCAAACCCGTTCGCCCGGCGTCATCTCGTCAAAGGCAAAGATCTCGTCGGAATCGAAGCTGTCGTATCTGGGATAGTCCGAGGTCGAACGCCGACCAAAGGCGACCATGGCTTCCCCTCCAAATGTCGCTCGTCGGTGTCTTTCCCCGCTGTTGCGTAAGCATCTAAAATTTGCGGGCGAAATGATGACCAAGGTCGCGCCCGCGCCGGACCCGCCAGGCGGCTTAAGCCGGCAAGTATCCAAGTAGATAATCGATTGCTTTATGTCCCTGCACTGCCGCTAATCCGTCGACACGCACTGGTCCACTTCACCAAATAGGCGACGCGTGAGACGGGCGAGACCTGGAGCCGCACACACCGGCGCAACCCCAGGTAAAGTGAGCTGTTTTTGCGCCAGTAGATCGTCAGCAGGATGGCTTTGGCCCGGGATTGTGGTATGGCTGGAAGGCTTGCCGGAACTGCCAGCGAGGCCGGTTCCCGCGTATCTCATCGGGAGGAACAGATGTCCGATTTTTCGCTTAGGAACGCGCGCCGCCGCGATTTTCTCAAAGGTGTCGGAGCCGCTGGCGGGGCGATGGCGTTGAGTGTCACGCTGCCCCGCGCACTTTGGGCTCAAAGCCCGCCGCCGAAGGTTCCAATCGGCCAGGTCGTGGCCTTTACCGGCTCAGGCGCCGAATACGGGCCGTTCTTCCGTGATGCGGCACAGCTCGCCCTGAACCAGATCAACACGGCGGCCGAACAGGTCTTCGGCGGTCCGATCGTCGAGCGGTTGATTGCAGAAGACTCCAATACGCTTCCAACACCTGCCATCGAGGCAGCTCGCAAGCTGGTCGAGGCCGATGGTGTGCCGGCCATCATCTGCGAGTGGTCGAGCGGCGTGACGGTGGCGGTGGCCACTTCGGTTACGATTCCCTCAGGCGTGCTGCAGGTCGGCAACGGTACGACATCGCCGCTGGTGTCCGTACTCCCCGAGGACGAGGGCAAGGACTTGCTGTTCCGCACCAGCCCCTCGGACGCGCTGCAGGGCGTGGTTGCGGCGGACCTCGCAGCTGGCAAGATCATCGACGGTTACAAGTTCGACACCGCGGCAACCATCTACATCAACAACCCCTATGGTCAGGGCCTGTCCAACGCGTTCGCCGCAGCCTTCGAAAAGCGGGGCGGTAAGGTGCTGGCCCAGGTCGCACACCCCGAGGAGGTGCAGCCGACCTACCGCTCCATCCTGAGCGCGGCGCTGCAGGACAAGCCCGGCGTGCTGGTGCTGCCCACGTATCCAGCCCACACCGCTCAGATCCTGAAAGAGAGCCGCGACATCTTCGGGTACACGAGCTGGCAGTTCACTGACGCGAACCGGTCCAGCGAGGTGCTCGATGCGGTCGGCGGCAAGGACCTTGCGGGCAAGCTCGGGACAGTGCCTTCGGCAGACCCTGAATCGCAAAGCTACAAGGCATTCGCGGAAGCCTATCGCGCAGCCACCAAGCAGGACCGTATTCCGCCCTTCACGGAGACGACCTACGACGCGGCGATGGTCATCGGTCTGGCGCTGGCCAAGGCGGTCGCCGACGGAATCAAGGATCCGGCGGAGATCACCGGCACCGCGCTTCGCGATCGCCTGCGCCCGATCGCCAACCCGCCGGGTGAGCAGATCATCGGCGGCAGCCAGGAGCAGATCACGAAGGCACTGCAGTTGCTGAAGGAAGGCAAGGAGATCGACTACGTCGGCGCCGGCGGCTCGGTCGACTTCGACCAGAATGGCGACGTCAAGACGCCAATCGCGGTCTGGAAGTTCACCGAGACAGGCGACGAGACGGTGAAGATCGTCCCTGCCGATCAGATTGCCTCGGAATAGCGGACGCTTTACTTAGCAATTACGGGCGCCTTCAGGCGCCCTTTTTTTTTGCCAAGGCCGCTATAGCATTTCCAAATTAGGCAGGCAGCAGTCTCCCTTACCTCTCCCATGGGGAGAGGTCGGCCCGAAGGGCCGGGTGAGGGATTGCAACGATCGCCACTGGCGGAACCCACTCACCCCGACCCTCTCCCCACCGGGGAGAGGGAGATCGGCGCAAGCTTAGGTTAGCTTGCTTCCATCTATGTCGGAAATGATCTAATCGGCCGTCACATGAAGTCCGAGACCTTCTTGCGCTCCTCGAGGATCCCCTGCGGACGGAACAGCACGATCAGCCCGAGCATCACCGCGACCAACATCCACCGCAGATAGGCACCGCGCGACGGCAGGTCGGGAGAGATGGCTTGGAGCGCCGGGCTCATCACATCGATCATGAAGGCCGCCCCGCTCCACACACCCCAGACCGCGAATGCTCCGAGAACGGCGCCCTTGTTGTTGCCGCTCCCTCCCAGCATCACCATCACCCAGACGATGAAGGTCGCGAACAGCGGGTTGAAGTGGCTGTAATCGATGCTGACCACGTAATGGGCATAGACCGCGCCGGCGACGCCCATGATGAAACTGCCCAGAACGAAGGACTCCACCCGGCGTAAGGGCACGTTCTTGCCGCTCATCGCCGCCGAGTTCTCCTCGTCGCGGATCGCCCGCTGGAGGCGCCCCCACGGGGAACGCGAGATGCGTTCGAGCAGCACGAATATCACCGCGAGGATGATCGCCACGATCACGAGGTAGAGGTATACGTAGTCTCGCGGTGCAAGCGGCGCGACGAAGCGCGCGACACCCTCCGGCAGCCAGGCACACGGCGGATCGGTGAAAACGCAGTCGAACGGCCGAGGTATGCCGCGCATCGGCTGCGGTCCGTTAGCGAGCCAGCGCTCGTTCTGGAAGATGAAACGAATGACCTCGGCAATGCCGAGGGTCGCGATGGCGAGGAAGTCCGTGCGCAGGCGCAGCACGGGAATGCTGATGAGAAAGCCCGCCACCGCCGACACGACGCCCGCCGTCAGGATGCCGGCGATGATCGGCCAGCCGAGCCCGAACGCCTGCTGGGAATAGAGTGCGAGCGCACCCTGCGGCATGTTCGTGGTGACGAGGGCCGAGGTGAAGGCGCCGATCGCAAAGAAGCCGGCAATGCCGAAATTGACGTGCCCTGTCAGTCCCCATTGGCTGTTCAGGCCGAGGCAGAGGATCGCGTAGATCCCCGCCATCGTCGAGAACGAGGCGAGGTAGGTCAAGGCGCCGCGCGGCAAGAGCATAGGCAGCGCCAGCGCCACCACCGCCGCTATGACCAGTGAAAGCGGCAGACGCAGCCTCATGCGTCCCGGCAGGACCAGAAGCCCGAGCAACACCAGCGGCAGGAAGAGAAAGGCGGCGCGCGCCAGATCGGCCTTTGCCATCTCAGTCTCCCCCCTGCCCGAAAAGGCCCTGCGGCTGCAGCACGAGCACGATCACCAGCAGGATGAACGCGACCCCCGGCCCGTAGGCAGGGTTGAGGAACGAGGACGACACCTGCTGGGCGACCCCGATGATGCTCGCACCCGCGATATCCCCTATGGGACTGCCCAGCCCTCCGACGATCGCCGCCGCGAACATGGGCAGGAGCAGCCAAAAGCCCATCTCTGGTCGCAACTGAGAAGCCAGGCCGTACATCACACCCCCGGCGGCGGCGAGGCTGGCGCCGAGAATCCAGGTCCAGGCGATCACCCTCTCGGTATTGATGCCGCGGACCTGCGCCAGATCGGGATTATTGGCGGTTGCGCGCATCGCCTTGCCCATCCGCGTGCGCTCGAGCAGGAACCAGGTGATGATGACCAGCACGACGGCCAGCCCGAAAACGAAGAGCTGATCGGCCTGCACTCGGATACCGAGCGGCATTTCGATCGCCGGATTGGCGCGGCCCGGATAGTAGAACAGGAAGTCCGACCCCCACACGAGGTAGATCGCACTGCGCAGGAAGAACGCGGCTGCGAGCGAGGCCATCGCGAAAAGCACGAGGGAGGCGAAACGCAAGCGCAGGGGCCGGAAAAGGACCCGATCAACCACCAGCGCGATCAAGGAGACGATTGGCATCGACAGGATCAGCCCCGCCATTAGCTCCCAGCCGAAGGAGAACGGTTGCATGGCCGGCCCCGCCGGCAGCAGCGCGGAAATCGTCAGGGCGCCGTATGCGCCAAGGGTCACCAGCTCGCCATGAGCGAAGTTGGGGAATTTGAGCACGCCATAGACCAGCGTCAGGCCGATCGCACCGAGCGCGATGATGCCGCCGAGCATGACCCCCCAAACCGTCAGCGACAGCAAATCGGAAAGTGACGCTCCTTGCTGCTGCCCGAGCAGCCAGAACACCACCAATGTCAAAAACAGCGCCACTCCGAGCGCCGGCCGGCTCCGCAGCGCCGCCATGATGCGCTCGTTCGTCGTGCGGTCGTCGCTCCGGCCCGGCGCTTCCTGCAAAATTTCTGCCATCCTGCAGCCCCCAGTTCGGTCCTTCCTCAGCCGCCGAGATAGAGCCGGCCGACTTCGGGATCGTTCAGAAGTTCCTCGCCCGTGCCTTCGAAGCGATTCTCGCCACTGGCCAGGACATAGCCCCTGTGGGACATCTCGAGCGACAACTTGGCGTTCTGCTCGACGATCAGGATCGCCGGGCCCGCCTCGTTGATCTTACGGATCTGTTCGAAGATCACCCCCACCATCTTCGGCGATAGCCCGGCAGAGGGCTCGTCCATCAATACGAGCTTCGGCTCGAGCATCAACGCGCTTCCCATCGCCACCATCTGCCGCTCGCCACCCGACATCTTGCCGGCGCGCTGATTGCGGCGCTCCTTGAGCCGCGGGAAATACTCGTAGATCCGTTCCTTGCGCGCCGCGATGTCGTTGGTCTTCGCGAGGAAGGCGCCCATCTCGAGATTCTCCGACACGGTGAGGTCGGTGAAGACATTGGCGACCTGCGGCACGTAGCACATCCCGCGCTCGACGATCTGATAGGGCTGCAGACGGGAGATGTCCTGCCCGTCGAAGATGATGCTCCCCTCCCGCGGATGCAGCAGCCCGAATATCGTCTTCATCAAAGTCGATTTGCCCGCACCATTCGGTCCGATGATCGAGACGATCTCGCCCTCTCCCACTTCCATCGACACATTGCGCAGGATTTCCGTGTCGCCGTAGCCGGCGGTGACGCCCCGGACTTCAAGCAGCGCCATACTGCCCCCCCAGATAGGCTTCCAGCACCCGCGGATCGCGGCGAACCTCCTCGGGGCGGCCTTCCATCAAACGGCGGCCCTCGCTCATCACGATCACCGGATCACAAAGCTCCATTACCAGGTCCATGTCGTGCTCGATCAGCAGAAACGTGATGCCGCGCTCACGCCTGAGATACTCGATGTTGTCGACGAGCTTCTTCATCAGGGTGCGGTTGACGCCGGCCGCCGGCTCGTCGAGGAGCACGAGGCGCGGATTGGCCATCAGCGTGCGCGCCAGCTCGAGGAGCTTCTTTTGCCCGCCCGAGAGCCGGCCGGCATATTCGTTCGCGAGCCGCGCGAGGTCTACGAACTCGAGCACCTCCATTGCCCGGTCACGAATCTCGCGCTCCTGCTGGCGCACGAGGCCGGGGCGGAACCAGCAGTTCCAGAATCGCTCCCCGGCCTGGTCGGGAGCGACCAGCATGAGATTTTCAAGGACGGTCATCGTGCCGTGCTCGCGGGGAATCTGGAACGTGCGGCAGATCCCGCGCCGGAAGACGCCGTGCGGCGGCAGACTGGTGATATCCTTCCCATCTGCGAGCACGCGGCCGGAATCGGGCTGGAAAAACCCGGTAACAAGATTGAAGAGCGTCGTCTTCCCTGCGCCGTTTGGCCCGATCAAACCGGTTATCGTCCCCTCGCGCACGCTGAGCGAGCAGTGGTCAATCGCGCGCAACCCCCCGAAATTCTTGACGAGGTCGCGCACCTCTAGCACCGGCGGCTTCTCGGCTGGCTCGTCTGGCATGTCTCCCCCGCAGATCGACACGGATACGCCATGCCTAGCATCAAAACCAAGTCGAATGCCATTGGAGATGTGTTGATGCTTTTCGTCGCGAACAGCGCTCGACCGGCATCGCGCGATAGGCGGCGTATCGGCAGAAACCGATTCAGCCTAGAGCCTCCTCGGCGGGGAGGTAAGGGTAGCCCTGGGCGTCGGCGACGGGTTTACAGGTTACCTTGCCGTCCCAGATGTTGAGGCCATGGCGCAGGTGCTCGTCTTCGGCGAGTGCGCGTTTCCATCCCTTCTCGGCCAACGCGATGACGAACGGCAGCGTCGCGTTGTTCAATGCCTGGGTCGACGTCTTCGGCACGCCACCGGGCATATTGGCCACGCAATAGTGTATGACGCCGTCGACGGTGTAGGTCGGATTGTCGTGCGTCGTGGGCCGGGATGTTTCCGCGCAGCCGCCTTGGTCGATGGCGACGTCGACGATGACCGACCCCGGACGCATCATCTTCACGTGCTCCCGGGTGATGATCTTGGGTGTTTCGGCACCAGGGATCAGCACGGCGCCGATCACCAGATCCGCATCCCGCAAATGGCGGTCGATGGCATCGCGCGTCGAGTAGACCGTATTGAGCGGCCGCCCGAAATGGCTCCACAGCCGGCGCAGGACATCGACGTTGCGGTCTATCACCCAGACATCAGCACCCATGCCGAGGGCTATGTGGACGGCGTTGGTGCCGACCACCCCGCCGCCGAGCACGACCACCTTCGCGGGATCGACGCCCGGCACACCGCCGAGCAGCACACCATGCCCGCCATGTGCCTTCTCGAGAAAATAGGCGCCGGCCTGCACCGACATGCGGCCTGCCACCTCCGACATGGGCGCGAGCAGAGGCAAGCCGCCGGCCGGAGACGTCACCGTTTCGTAGGCGATGCAAACAGCGCCGCTTTTAAGGAGGTCTGAAGTCTGATCGGGGTCTGGCGCAAGGTGTAGGTACGCAAACAGGATCTGCCCCGGCCGCAGCATCCTTCGCTCCACCGGCTGAGGCTCTTTCACCTTCACGATCATCTCAGCATGAGAGTAGATGTCGCTCGCCTGTGGAACGATGGCAGCACCCGCGCGCTGGTAGTCGCTGTCGTCTATGCCGATGCCGGCGCCGGCGCTCTTTTCGACAAGCACCTCGTGCCCGAGCGCCGTCAACTCGCGAACGCTGGTGGGCGTCAGCCCGACCCGATACTCGCGAACCTTGATCTCCTTTGGCACCCCGATGAGCATGCTTGGACCTGCCAATGGTCCTGGAGATCGAACGCAGCGCTAATCGCCATCTAGAGCTTCGCGCAGGATACGGGCAAGATCGGCCTGTTGATAGGGTTTGCGGAGCACCCTGAGCTTGAGCTTGTCGACCCGCTCGCGTCCTATCAAATCGGCGGAATAGCCGGATGTCAGCACGACGCGCGTTTTGGGATACCGCTCCCGAATTGCCTCGGCGAGGTCGAGTCCCGACAAGCCACCCGGCATGACCTGATCGGAGAAGACGAGATCGATGCCCGGTTTGCTCTCGAGAACAGCCAGGGCCGCCTGTCCATTTGCAGCTTCCTCGACGGAATACCCGAGGTCCTTGAGCCGGGCGCAGGTGAGCCGGCGTACGCGGTCGTCGTCCTCGACGACGAGGATCGTCTCGCCGTCACTTGCCTTCACCGAAGCCGATGCCGGCCGCGGTTCTTCCGTCGGAGCGTCACTGGC
>Ga0180216_1003295_pt1 | contig 12881 bp, 10 predicted proteins | sample eDN3rd37CBELigMG_FD_128879 | JGI IMG/M metagenome (GOLD analysis project Ga0180216, IMG submission 128879) | Enriched Miracle-Growth compost microbial communities from Emeryville, California, USA - eDNA 3rd pass 37_C BE-Lig MG (version 2)... ... | reverse complement strand
CGGTGGTCGCCGTATCATTCCATTCCGCGCGGATCGCTCGCGCCCGCTTTGCCGTCCAGCCGGTAACCGATGGTGTTGATGTGGACGAGCTGGCGCCCGTCACGTTCCGCGAACGACCGGCCCGCAGCCATAAGTCGGGCAATGTCGGATCCGCGAATGATGCCGCTGTCGATCTCCGCATTTGCGGCAAAGGTCTGGGACACGAGTTCCCCGCAGGCCACCGCCACATGCACACCCTCAAGCGTGACGCCCGCCATGCGCTCCGCCTTGCTGATCGCAGTGCGTGCGCATCGTTCCGCCTCATCCAGATCGGTGATGATGCCCGCCTGGATACCGCGTGCAGGCTGAACTCCAAGGCCCACGATCCGGGCCCCGGCAAGCCCGTGCTCACCGGGACGCAGCGCAGCGATCAGGCACACGGTCTTGGTGCTGCCGACATCGACCAGCCCGATGACGCCGCGCCCCCTGACTTGTTGACGATCTGATCTCAGCACGTTTCACCTCATGACCGGGATGCGAGCGGCATCTGCAGATGCCGTTGCCCCTGATTACCCTGCACGCATGATCAGCTCACGAATATTGCGCGTCCCGGCAGCCTCTCCTGGAGACGGCGCGGCGTTGCGCACCGCAATGCGACCCGACGAGCGCGCGTCAATCACCGCGTCACCGGCAGCCAGCAGTTTTGTCAGCCCCTTCCAGGCTTTCAGATCCGCCAGCGCAGCCGCCGCACCGGTCGCCGGCAGTTCAATGAGACTTCCACCGTCAAGGTGCAGTCGCCAGCGCCGTCCTCCGACGCGTTCTGCCAACCGCATCAACCCGGCAATGTCCGGATGTCCCGAGAGCAGGGCCGAGAGAGCTGCCGCCTCCGTGGCGGCCCCCTCACCGGCAATCTGCAAGAGACCTTCCGGTGCAGTGCTCGGATCGGCTGCGGACAGCACCCGTCCCTCATTATCCACGATCACGTAGTGATCGCCGCGCTGCCACAGCGCATAGGGTGTGCGCTCCGAGATTTCGACGAGCAGCTGGTCTGGATAGACACGGGTGATGGCGGCGTGTTCGACCCAGGGAAGATCCTCCACCGCCTGCCGGGCTGCGATGATGTCGAAGGAGAAAACCGAACGAGCCTGATCGAGGCCAAGCGCTTCGAAAACGTCGCTGTCGGATGTGAAACGGTGTCCCTTGAGCGTCACCTGGTCGATACCGAAGCCGGTCCAGGTTGCCAGCTGGTCGAGTTCCACTCCGATGCTCTCCGGTGTCCGCGCCTGCGAACCGCCCTCCGTCAGGCTCCAGAACAAGCCGCTACCGATGAGCGCTGCAACGGAAATGATGATCAATCGCTGGACGACAGGTGTCCCGAGCCTCCTGCGGCGCCGGGTTGGCCAGCTGTATTCCGGAAGAAGGTCGGCAACCTCAGAAACGAGCGGTCGCGGTATGGGCGCGCCCTTCCCGGTCCTGAACAACGTGCCTACCTGTTGCAACTTGCGTCCTCGATTATCCACCGGACCAGCTCGCCGAACGACCAGCCTGCGTGAGCCGCAAGTTCTGGCACCAGCGAAGTCACAGTCATGCCGGGTTGCGTGTTGACCTCGAGGCACACCAGTTCACCGGTTCCGTCGAGCGTATCGTCAAAGCGGAAGTCGGCTCTGCTTACGCCGCGACATCCCAGCGCCTGATGCGCCGCCAGCGTGTAACGTCGTATAGATTGGTAAATATTTGGTGAAAGACTGGCCGGAATCTGGTGCCTAGAACCGCCCGCTCCGTATTTCGCCTGATAATCGTAGAAGGCTAGGCCTTCAGCAGGCAGGATATCTGTTACATCCGTAACAAAGTCGCCAATGACCGCGCAGGTCAGCTCGCGGCCCGCCACATAGCGCTCGACCATCACCTGATCGTCAAGGTCCCCGCCCTCGCCAATCTGCGCGGGGGGTGGCGCATTGCCATCGTGAACAATGACAACCCCGACGCTCGAGCCCTCGGTCAGCGGCTTGACGACATAAGGCGGCGTCATTACGTGCTCCGCCAGCGCCTCGCGCCTTGATACCACGACCGCATCTGCCACCGGCACACCCGCTGGCCGCATCACTACCTTCGCACGCCCCTTGTGCATCGCCAGCGCCGACGCAAGAACGCCGGAATGCGTATAGGGAATTTCAAGGCACTCCAGGATGCCCTGGATGCAGCCGTCTTCGCCGAACTTGCCATGCAGGGCATTGAAGCAGGCTTCCGGCTTCAACTCGGCAAGGCGCTGCGCAATATCGCGCCCGACGTCAATCCGGGTTACACGGTAACCTTCGCCTTCCAGTGCGGCTGCCACCGCTGCACCCGAGTTGAGGCTGACCTCGCGTTCCGCCGACCAGCCGCCCATGAGGACGGCGACGTGCCCGAACGTACGCGCTGGCGGCTTTCCAATCATGTCGTTCCCCGTAGTTTTGCCCGCCAGAAGATCCTTGCCGCCGATGCGCCTAGCTAACGCCAGCTGGGGAAACCGTGAGGCTTGCCAGTGCCTCCCCTACGGGCCGGCCCTCGAGGGGCTCGCCCAGCCGGATGATTTCCCAGTTCAGCTCGACACCAGACGCAGCCTTGACCCGTGCCCGGATCGTTTCACCCAGCCGTTCAATATCCTCAGCCGTCGCATTAGTGTCGTTGATCAGGAAGTTACAATGCTTTTCTGACACCATCGCGCCACCGATTCTCAAGCCCCGGCAACCCGCTTGATCCACCAGCTTCCACGCCGAGTGCCCGTCCGGGTTCTTGAAGGTCGATCCCCCGGTTCGTTCCCGCGTCGGCTGGTTCTGCTCGCGGTAGTCGGCAACCTCTTCCATCTGTTTGAGGATCTGGGCCGGATTGCCCGCCTGCCCTTTGAACGTTGCCTGCGTGAAGATGAAATCGGCCGGAACAGCGCAATTACGATAGCTGTAGCCCATCTCCTTGACGCTCAGTTCATGGATGTTTCCGGCCCTGTCAACGGCGCGCACCGATTCCAGTACGTCGCGCGTCTCTACACCGTGGGCGCCAGCGTTCATGCGAAGTGCGCCGCCAATGGAACCCGGGATACCGCGATAGAAATGCAGTCCGGCAATACCGGCGTCTGCGGCAGCCCGCGCCACCTTCACATCGGGAACAGCGGCTCCTGCCCGAAGTCGATCCGGGCCGAGAATCTCGATTCCACCGAAGCCGCGCCCGAGCCGGATGACGACACCACGGACACCACCATCGCGGACGAGCAGGTTGGACCCGAGGCCAATGGTAAATACCGACACATCTGCCGGGATGCTTTTGAGGAAATACGCTAGATCCGCTTCATCCGCGGGCGTGAACAGCACCTGCGCTGGCCCTCCCACACGGAACCAGGTGATATCCGCCATTGTTGCGTTGACAACAAGGCGGCCACGCAGATCAGGAAGATTGCTTATCCATTCGGGAGCTGTCTCGGAACCGGCCACGATCACTCTCCCGCCAGCCGTGGGGCTTCCGCCAGCCAGACCGGCAGGGCGCTGGCCCACTCGGTTGAATTGCCGGCGCCCAGACACACCACAATGTCGCCGCTGCGTCCGTTGCGCTGGATGAACGGCACCAGTTCGTCTGGCGAATCGATGGACAGGACCGCCGGATGCCCGCACGCACGGATGCCCTCTGCAAGACTGTGCTGGTTGATACCGTTGATCGGCGCTTCGCCTGCGGAATATAGTGGCGCCACCACAACCGTGTCGGCGTTGACGAAGCACCGGGAAAACTCGTCGAACAGATCCCGGACACGCGTATAGCGGTGCGGTTCGACCACAGCGATCACGCGCCCGCGGGCTCCCGCCCGGGCTGCCTCGAGCACCGCAGAGATTTCCGCGGGATGGTGTCCGTAGTCATCGAATATCGAGACCCCGTTCCACTCCCCCGTGAATTGAAACCGCCGCTTGACACCCGAAAACGTTCGCAGGGCCGCGCGGATCATCTCATCGCTGGCCCCAGCAGCTGCGGCCACGACCATCGCCGCAAGAGCGTTGAGCGCATTGTGCCGTCCCGGTGCCGGCACGTGCAAACCTCGGAGCGTTCGGGCGCCGCCTGGAACCCGGGCACTGAAGGCTACATCGAATACGCTGGAGTGCCCGTCACTGGCCAGCGCCAGTAACCGTGCATCGGCATCCTCGCCGCATCCGTAGGTGACAAGGGCACGCCCGTCACGCCGCAGATCAAGCCGCCGGATCATGTCCGCAACAACGGGATGGTCAACGCAGGCGACCAGCATTCCGTAGAACGGCACCTGCCGCATGAATGTCTCATAGGCTGCGTGCATGGCCGCTACGCTGCCGAAATAGTCCAGATGTTCCGGGTCGATATTCGTGATGACGCCGATCTCGCTGGGAAGCCGCGTGAAAGTGCCGTCGGACTCGTCCGCTTCCACGATCATCCATCGCCCGCGGCCCAGCCGTGCGTTCGAGCCCCAGCCGTTGACGATCCCGCCGGTAATCACGGTCGGATCGAGTTCCGTTTCCGCGAAGATGTGCGCAATGAGCGACGTCGTCGACTGTTTTCCGTGCGTACCCGTCACCGATATCGTCGAATAAAGACGCATCAGTTCGGCCAGTATCTCCGCACGGCGGATGATCGTCAGCCCCTTGGCCCGTGCAGCCTCGAGCTCCGGATTGCCCGGCTTCACGGCACTGGAAATAACGACATTCCTGGCGCCGACCAGATTTATTGCGTCATGGCCGATGAAGACGCGAACACCCTTTTCGCGCAACCGCCTGACGTTAAGGCTGTCCTTCTGATCGCTGCCCTGAACGGAGTACCCCTTGGCAATCAGGATCTCGGCAATGGCACTCATCCCGATGCCGCCGATGCCTATAATATGAAAAGTCCCGAGCTCACGGGGCATCTGCATATCTTTGACTTTCCCCTAAGTATGGTCCGAATCACCCCCGTGTTCAGACTGTCATGATCCACTTCGCATCGGCTAGCAATTCCGTCGCCGGAATACACTGGAAAATTGGTCGACTAGTCCTGTTGCACCGGTGGAAACTGTCCTGCATCCGCCGTTACATTGTTAGCAGCCAGCTCCTCGACGACATCCGCAAGTGCGACGACTGCATCAGGCCGGCCGTGGGCTTTGGCAGCATGGGCTGTCTGTACCAAACGTTCCGAAGCACCAATCCGCTCCGCAATCTCTTTGGCCCAGACTTGTGGCGTTAATTTATCCTGCTCGATGCACCAGGCCGCACCTGTTTCCGAAAGCCGCATCGCGTTGTGCAACTGGTCATTATCGAGCGCGTGCGGCAGCGGCACCAGGATCGACGGCCGGCCGATCACGGTCAGTTCTGAAATCGTCGAAGCACCGGCACGCGCAATCACCAGATGCGAGCGCGCCATGATATCGGGCAGCGAGTTGAAGAAACTCGCAACCTCGGCTCTGATGCCATTGTCCCTGTATGCCGCCCGCACCCTGTCGATGTCTTCTTCGCGCGCCTGCTGCACAACGTTGAGCCGCGCACGCAGGTCAGTCGGCAATAACGCCAGAGCTTCGGGGATGGCATCGGAGAAGTATCGTGCTCCCTGCGAGCCGCCAAACACCAGCAATCTGATGTCTTCGTCCTCAAGCGGAGACCAGTAAGGGCGTTCCGCGGCGGCGATCACCTGGTCTCTGACGGGATTTCCCGTAAACCGCACTTTTTCCAGCAATGCCCCGTCGAGATATTTCACCCGTGCAAACGAGGTCGCAATGATGTCGATGCGGCGGGCCAGCAGACGATTCGCACGTCCCAGAACCGCGTTCTGTTCATGCACCATGGTCCGGATACCGCGCAGTTTCGCCGCCACCAGAGGTGGAAACGCCGGATAGCCCCCGAAACCGACAACAACATCAGGCCGGATTTCACCAAGCAGCTTGATTGCTGACCCTATGCCTTTCGACAGCATCCAGCCGGTCCGCGCGATCGCGGTCGGCGCCTTGCTGGTCAGCGTCGCCGACGCGATCCTGTGAACCGCTCGCGCTGGAAACTCCGTGCCGTAGCGGTCCCCCCTGAGATCGGTGACGAGATCGACAAGCGCACCGCGACGACCCAGTTCTTCGGCCAGCGCATAGGCAGGAAACAGATGGCCGCCCGTGCCCCCGGCGGCCAGAAGTACGCGCAGCTGTCTGGCCATTACACTTGTCTCCGCCTGCCTTCAGCCATTTCGAAACCTTCAACCCGCGCCACCACCTTCGGCATTGCAAACCGTGCCGGATCTGCGCGGCGTCGCGTTAACGCCAGCAGCATGCCGAGCGTTATCGAAATCGCAAGGATCGATGATCCCCCCGCGGATATGAACGGCAGCGTCATGCCCTTGGCCGGCAGGAGCCCGGCGTTCACCCCCATGTTGATCAATGCCTGCAGACCGAACATCAAGGCCAGCCCCTGGATGGCCAGCCGGTCTGCCCCGCGCGGTTCGCGCCCCGCGGCAGCGAGCGCCTTGACAACGATGAACCCGAAAAGCGCGAGCAGCCCGAGACACGCCAGAACCCCGTATTCCTCGGCAACGACCGAGAAAATGAAGTCTGTATGTGCGTCCGGGAACTTGGTCTTGATCGTGCCCTCGCCGGGACCGCGTCCCAGGAAGCCCCCTTCCGTGAAGGATTGCATCGCACGCGCCAGCTGCGAATTTTCTTCAGGCGAGGGCGCCAGGAACCGCTCAATGCGTGCGCGCACGTGGTCAAACATTACATAGCCGCTGATCGCAACGCCAAGGCCCGCGCCTGCCAGAATTCCCGCGCCTGCAAGAGGCAAGCCGGCAAGCAGGTACATCAGCCCCCAGACGACACCGATCAGCAGTGTCTGGCCGAAATCCGGCTGCAGCATCAGCAGTGCGGCGAGCATTACAAGCATCAGGATCGCCAGCGGCAACGCTGGCATATCCGTCCGCTTCTGCGCCTCCCCGAGGAGCCACGCCGAAATGACCACGAAGGCCGGCTTCGCAAACTCCGAAGGTTGTACGGAAAAGCCGCCGACGAACAGCCATCGCCGCGCGCCATTGATCAGCGGGCTATTGAAATAGGCCCACACCAGAGCCGCAAGCGAGACCAAAAGGAGTATCCCCGCCACCCGCCGGACTGTTTCCGGTTTGAGGAATGAAAGGACGATGATCAGCGCCAGACCAACCACCGAATAGACCAGATGCCGATGGAAGAAATAGAATATCGGCAGGTGCTTCTTGATCGCGACCGCCGGGCTTGCTGCGAGCGACAACATCAACCCGATAAGCACAAGCGCCATGATCGCCGACAGCAAAACCCGATCAACCGTAAACCACCATGCGGCCAGCCTGCTTCGATCCGCCCGCGAGAAGTTCATGTCAGGCCCCGGCTCTCGTTCACCTCTGGTAGTGCCTCAACGATCCTGCGAAAAGCGTTCCCGCGCTCCTCGAAACTCCGGAACTGATCGAACGATGCACATGCCGGCGAAAACAGCACGACAGCCTCGCGTCCCGATTGGAAGGCAGCGCTGCTTGCCGCCGTCACCGCCGCCTCGAGGGTTCCGCAACGCACGTAATCGACATGCCCTTCGAGGGTGCGTGCAAACTCTTCTTCCGCATCACCGATAAGATAGGCGCGTGCAATCCGCCCGAAGTGGGGCAGCAGTGGCGCTATCCCTCCGCTTTTTGCCTGTCCTCCAGCGATCCAGTGAATCTCGCCCTGGAATGACGACAATGCCTTGTCCGTCGAATCTGCGTTCGTGGCCTTGGAGTCGTTGATGAAGATGACATGGCCCACCTCGGCCACCTGTTCCATGCGATGTGCCAGCCCCGGAAAGGTCGCCAGCCCCCGGGCCAGCCCCGCCGGATCCCAGATTTTCCGAGGGCTTCCATCGACCTGCAGGATCGTCCATCCCCATTCGCAAAGATCTTCCAGTGCTCTGAGCGCTGCGAGCGCGCCTAGCGCGTTCTGCACGTTGTGCGCGCCACGCAACGAAGGAATGCCGTTCAGGTCAGCAATCTGCTCGCTCGTCGCATAGGATCCGGATTTCTCATGCACGAACAGGCTTGAACCGATCGCATAAAGGCGCGGCACCATCCTGGCGCCCTTGCCCGCAGTGAACGGATACACCTTGCCGCTGTCGTCCAGACGCTCGGCCATCGCCGCCGTGAACGCGTCATCAATGCTGATTGCCGCCGCATCGGCAGCCGTGACAAGCCGTTCTTTTACACTGGCGTAGTGTTCGATCGTGCCATGCCGGTCGAGATGATCCGCCGTCACGTTCAGCATTACGCCGACGCTCGGATGCAGCGAAGGTGACAGATCGATCTGATAGGATGACAGCTCGATCACGTGCACCCGGTTCCGTGAGCAGGGCTCCAGCGTCAGGATCGCCTTGCCGATGTTGCCACCCATCTGCACGTCGAAGCCGAGCGACGTGAGCAGATGCGCAATGAGCGCCGTCGTCGTCGATTTACCGTTGGTGCCGGTGATTGCAATGCAGGCAGACTGCGCCGCAGTCGCCTCACGCTCGCGGAAGAACAGCTCGACATCGCCGATGACTTCCACCCCGGACTGCCGGGCCATCTCAACCGTCCAATGTGGTTGCGGATGCGTCAGGGGCACCCCGGGAGCCAGAACCAGGGCCGCAAAGCGCGTCCAGTCCGCCGCCCTCAGATCGACGATTGGAACGCCTGCTGCGGTTGCCGCTTCGCGTGCAGCCGGGCCATCGTCCCAGGCGGCAACATCGGCACCGCCCGCAAATAGCGATTGCGCAGCCGCAATCCCCGAACCGCCGAGCCCGAAGACAGCAACCCGCTTGCCGGCAAACGTTGTCACCTGAATCATGAGGCTACTCTATCTGATTCCGCATGTGCCGGAGTTTAGCGCAGCTTCAGCGTCGCCAGTCCGATCAGTGCAAGCACGACCGAGATAATCCAGAAACGCACGACCACCGTCGATTCCTGCCATCCCTTCTGCTCGAAGTGGTGGTGCAGGGGCGCCATGCGAAACACGCGTTTGCCGGTCAATTTGAACGAAGCGACCTGTATGATCACCGACAGGGTTTCAAGCACGAACAGTCCGCCAACAATGGCCAGCACGATCTCATGCTTGGTGATGACGGCGATGGACCCCAGCGCCCCGCCGAGCGCCAGCGACCCGGTATCGCCCATGAAGATCATGGCGGGCGGCGCGTTGAACCACAGGAAGCCGAGGCCGGCGCCAATCAATGCGCCGCAGATGACTGCCAGTTCACCCGTTCCATTAATGAAATGAATCTGAAGATAGGCTGCGAATTTGGCGTTGCCCGAGAGATAGGCGATGAGCCCGAACGTCGCCGCTGCGATCATCACCGGCACGATGGCAAGCCCGTCCAGCCCATCGGTCAGGTTCACGGCGTTCCCGGCGCCCGCGATGACGAGCACGCCGAGCAGCAGGAACAACGGCCCCAGGTCAATGAGAACGTTCTTGAAGAACGGCACAGCAAGCGTTGTCGCAAATTCCGGCGCGGCCATCTGCGTGAAGGCCCAGGTGGCCACAGCTGCGATGAGGAGTTCCGCTCCCAGCCGGACTCTGCCCGAAAAGCCGGATGCCGTCTGCTTCGTCACCTTGAGGTAGTCGTCGTAAAATCCGATTGCACCGAACGCGAGTGTTACGCCGAGCACGATCCACACATAGCCGACCTGCAGATTGGCCCACAGGAGCGTCGAGACCAGCACTCCCGACAGGATCATCAAGCCTCCCATCGTCGGTGTGCCACGCTTGGAAAGATGGCTTTGCGGCCCATCCTCCCGGATCGGCTGCCCCTTGCCCTGCTTGACGCGCAGCATGTCGATGATGCCCGGTCCGAACAGCAGCACAAACACGAGTGCCGTGAAGATGGCTCCGCCCGTACGAAAAGTGATGTAACGAAAGACGTTGAGCGGACCGATGTTGTCCGAGAAGTTCACCAGTTCATAAAGCATCCCGGCCTCGTATCCCTACCGTCGTCCTGCCGGCGCCAGCCGTTCGGGCTTAGCGCTCGGGCCCGGCATAGTGCTGTTTCAGCCCCGCAACAAGGGCCCCCATCGCCGAGCCGTTTGACCCCTTCACCATGATGACGTCACCGTATTGGAGCGTCGCCAGGATCGGTTCAAGCAAATCAGTGGACCTTGCTGCCCATTGTCCCCGCCGATGCTCGGGCAGTGCCTCGAACAGCGCCGCCATCTGGGCACCCGATGCGAAGACAAGATCAACTCCGGCAGCATCGATGGTGTCCGCCAGTCCGCGGTGCAGTTCCAGACCTCGATCCCCCAGTTCGAGCATGTCGCCCAGCGCCAGAATGAGCCGCCGTTTGTCGTTGCCGCGCGTCTGCGCGGCAGTGCGGATCGCAGCGGCCATGGATCCGGGGTTGGCATTGTAGCTTTCATCGATCAGCAGCACCGTCCCGTGCTCAACAGGCAAGCTGATCCGTTCGCCGCGCCCGCTCGATGGCGCAACCTCTGCGAGCGCCATCGCCGCACGTTGCACGTCGCCCCCCACGGCATCGACCGCCAACAGCGCAGCCAGCGAATTTTCAGCCGTGTGCCGCCCCGCCAGCGCTATCTGATAGGTCATCATCCCGCACGAAGGGAATTCGGCCAGGATCTTCTGTCCCGGTTTTCCGTCGCGAGCGCGCTGTCCGCAATCAATCAACGCTCCGTCGGCCCCCGATTCTGCACTGCCGAACGTCATGATTTGGGCGGTATGACCCGTCGCGATCTTGCGCAGCCTGTCAAAGTGCGGGCTATCGCCATTCAGGATCGCAACGCCGTCCGGCTCCAGCCCCTGGAAGATTTCCGCTTTCGCGTCCGCGATCTCTCCTTCGCCCGCGAAGTTGCCCAGGTGCGCCGGCAGCACGTTGAGCACTATGGCCACATGCGGCCGCACCAGCCTCGTCAGATGGGCGATTTCCCCAGCATGGCTCATGCCGAGTTCAAACACGCCATAGCGCGTGTCCGCAGGCATCCGCGCCAGCGTCAACGGGACACCCAGATGATTGTTGAAGGATCGATCCGCAGCGTGCGTCGGCCCGAGGGATCCGAAGCTTGCGCGCAGCATGTCCTTGGTCGTGGTCTTGCCTGCGCTGCCGGTGACTGCAATGACCCGCGCATCGGGTGCAAGGCGCGCCCGCGCCGCACGGCCGATGTCTTCCAGCGCCACAAACGTATCGGAAACCCGGACCAGGGCGCCATCGCCGTCCTGGCGTTGATATTGCTCGTCGACGAGCGCCGCCGCTGCTCCGCCCGCAAAGGCCGAGTTGACAAAATCATGCCCATCGCGTTTGTCCCGAAGCGCGACGAACACATCGCCCGGTGAAATCTCCCGGCTGTTAATGGCAAATCCGGTCACGGCCTGCGTTGGCGTACCGTCGGGCCGTCCACCGGAAGCGGCGATCAGTTCGTCCCAGCCCCACAACGGCGTGCTCTTGGTTGGCGCGTCAGTATCCACCCGGTACCCTTCTGAGTTCGCCTGAATTGGCTTCTATGGCTGCGGCAGCAACGTCATGATCCGAGAACGGCAGCACCTGATTTCCAACGATTTGACCGGTTTCATGGCCCTTGCCGGCGATCACAACAATATCGCCAGCGCCGAGATCTCCGATAGCAGCCTTGATAGCCTGCCCCCGGTCGCCGATTTCCCGAACCGCGCATTTATTTCCCTGGGCTGCCCCGGCCAGTATGGCGGCGCGAATTGCCCGGGGCTCCTCGCTGCGCGGATTATCGTCCGTCACGATGACGACGTCAGCCTTGGCCGAGGCGATGGCTCCCATCAGCGGACGTTTGCCCGCATCGCGGTCGCCACCGCACCCGAACACACAAATCACACGGCCCCTGGCCATGGGTCGTACCGCATCGAGCGCCGCGGCCAGAGCCTCTGGCTTGTGCGCGTAATCAACAACCACCAGCCCGCCGCGTACTTCACCGATGATATCCAGCCTTCCCTTGACACCGGTGAGATGCTCCAGCGAGCACACGGCATCCTTCAGGTCGATACCGCCAGCAGCAGCAAGCGCAGCCGCCACCAGTGCATTCTCGACCTGATAAGCTCCGACCAGTGGCAGCCGAACGGTGATTTCCTCGTCGGCAGCGAGGAGGAGCAAGCGTTGTGCAAATCCTTCAGGAGATGCTTCGATCAGCCGGATAGTGTCGCCAGCGCGGCCAACGGTCCGCACATCGAGCCCTCGCGCAATGGCCAGTCGCAAGACATCATCGCTGCGCGCGCCATCCGCGTTGATGACAGCCGGCTGGCCAACCGTTAGCAGCTCGCTGAACAGACGCGTCTTGGCCGCGAGATACGCGTCGATATCGGCATGATAATCGAGATGATCCCGGCCCAGATTGGTGAAAGCGGCAGCTTTCAGCCTGACGCCATCCAGTCTGTATTGATCAAGCCCATGGGAAGAAGCCTCGAACGCCAGATGCGAGACACCCTCATCAGCCAACCGCGCCAGGCTCTGGTGCAGGCTGACAGAATCAGGTGTCGTGAGCGATCCGTAGACCCCGCCATCAGATTTGACGACACCGATGGTGCCGATCGAAGCGGCATTCAGTCCCTGCCTCGCAAATATCTGCCGGGTGAATTCGACGACGGACGTCTTCCCGCTCGTTCCGGTCACCGCGACGGCAACATCAGGCTGTCGGCCGTAAAAGCGTGCCGCCAGCGTCGCCAGGGTGCGCCGCGGGTTCTCCGAACGGATAACGGGAACGTCGATCTGATCCACCCGGGCTTCCGTGCTGACCAGAATGGCCGCTGCGCCTGCCTCGACTGCCTTGGCAATGAACTGCGTCCCATCCGCACCCGCCCCGGGCAATGCTGCAAACAGGTAGCCCTTCTCCACCGTCCTGCTATCCAGGCTCAGGCCCGTTATCATGACCTCACCCGCACCCGGTGGCGCGGCAAGTTCTGGTTCAAGGAGGCG
>Ga0180216_1003294_pt1 | contig 12881 bp, 12 predicted proteins | sample eDN3rd37CBELigMG_FD_128879 | JGI IMG/M metagenome (GOLD analysis project Ga0180216, IMG submission 128879) | Enriched Miracle-Growth compost microbial communities from Emeryville, California, USA - eDNA 3rd pass 37_C BE-Lig MG (version 2)... ... | reverse complement strand
CGGCGGCTGCGTTGATGCCGGCCGCGTAGCCGCCATTCCTGCCGGTGCGCAGCACTCTGGCGCCAATGGGGTGATGCTCGGCAATGTCGATCGAAGTGTCGCTGGAGTCGTTGTCCGCAACGATGACGATGGCATCGGGCACGTCCGCGAGCCCGGTGACGAGGGAATCGAGAAGGCCGCCGAGAACTTCAGCGCTGTTATAGGTGACGATCACCACGGCAAGCGGTATCCGCGCGGCCTTGCTCGACCGCGGCTGCAGTCTCACGACAGCGCCGCTCATTGGCGGTTCCAGCGTGCGGCCGCCTGCACGCCGCCGCCGCCCATGCCGATGGCCAGCATCTTGCGGGCGCGATAGAGCCGGATACGGATCACGCCATAAATGGCGAGCAGTCTTGCCCGCAAACCCGTAAGCCGGTTGGAGACGGCGATACGCCCAAGCTCGGCGAGCGGCGAGACCAGGACCGCCAGCGCCCGCACCATCCAGCGCATCCACCAATTGGACTGGCCTCGGATTTCGAGGAAGTCATGGGCGATATGCCGGTCCCATTTGTCGCAGAGTTCGGCAAAGCTGCGCCGGGCCGGATGGTAGACGATCATCGTCGGCTCGTATTGCACCCGATGGCCCATGCGGCTGGCGCGCTGGCCCCATTCGGTGTCTTCGGCAATGTTGATGCCGAGGAATTCGCCAACCTGGCTGAACACCCAGCTACGCACCGCGAGATTGCCGCCGCCGGTGAAGCCCTTCTCCTCGATGTATTTCTTCATGCGGAAGGCAAAGACGCTTTCATAGGCTTCGAGCCAGGTTGGCTGGCCGGGCCTCTGCTGGAGAATGCGCACATCGCCGCCAAGGATCGGCGCTTGCGGGGTTCTGGCAAAGCGCTCCTCGATCGCGGCGAGCCAAGTGGGGGACGGCAGGCAGTCGGCGTCGATGAAGGCGAGAATGTCGCCCTTGGCCGCGGCGACGCCCATATTGCGCGCCGGCCCGGGGCCCGGCACGGGCTGAAACAGGAGCGTGGCGCCATAGCGGGCGCAGATTGCCTCGGGAAGGCAGATCGAGCCGTTGTCGACGACGATGAGCTCATGGTCGTCCTTGATCCCCGTCTGGCTCGAGAGCGCCTGTAGCCCGCGTTCGAGCGCTTCGGGCTGGTTGAGATGCGGGATGATGACGCTGATCATGACGGCACCGCCTGTTCACGGAACACGGTGTCGTAGGCGGCGAGATAGCGCGCCGCTTCGGACGACCATTGGAAGTCTCGCATGGCGATGGCGTGGGCGGTCTGCGCCATGGCGCGGCGCCGTTCGGGATCGTCGGCAAGGGCAATAATGCCGTCGGCAAGTGCGGCCGGGGAATGCTGCTGCACGACAAGCGCAGCGTCGCCGGCCTCACGGCGGGCCTGGCGCAGATCGAACTGCACGAAGGGGATGCCCAGCATCATGTATTCAAAGACCTTGTTCATCGACAGCTTGTCGTTGAAGCTGTTGGGCGGATCGGGAATGACGCCGATATCGAAGGCGGAAAGATGCGCCATCAATGCCGGACCGGTGAGATAACCGGTGAAATGCAGATGGGCGTCGAGGCCGAGCGCCGAGGCCAGGGATTGCAGCCGCTTGAATTCGGGACCGTCGCCAACGAGCACGCAGTAGAGATCCGTGCGCCCGCGCACCCGCACGATCTCTTCCATGGCGCGCACAAGTGTTTCGACACCATCCTGCGCGCCCATGATGCCGACATAGCCGACGACGCATTTGCCAAGGCTAGCAAGCGTTGCATGCGGATCGAGCCGCTGGGTTTTGGCGGCGTCGGGATAGCTTTTCACAATGAACACTTTTTCTGGGTGCATGCGGCCGCGTTCGACCGCGATCTCGCGGAAGGTCTCGTTGGTAGCGATGCTCGCGTCGGCGAAACGGAAGGTCTGGCGTTCGAGCAGGCTGAGCAGCGTGAACAGCAGGTCCTTGCGCCCGAACTTGCTCAGATAGAGTTCCGGGCTCAGATCGTGATGGTCGAAAATGAAGCGCGTGCCGTAGACGAGGCGGTGAAACAGCGCGACGAGGAACATCAGGTCCGGCGGGTTGCAGGCCTGGATGACGTCGATGCGCTGGCGCCGGCGCACGCGCAGTGAAAGGCGCAGTTGGTGCATCAGCGCCGTTGCGTATTCAGCCGGATAGCCGAGGACCGACTTCGCCTCGGTCAGAGGATGGCGGTAGACATGGATGCCCTCGATCACCTCATAGGCGGCGGTATGGCCCCTGCCCTTCGGGCAGATCACCGAGACATCGTGACCAGCGGCCCGAAGGGCCTGGGCCTCCTGCCAGACGCGGCGATCGAAAGGAACCGGCAGGTTTTCGACGAGGATGAGAATATGGCGCGCCGTACGGATTTTCGCCTCCCTGCGGGTGCCGCGCCCGCGGACACGGGGCGGAAATCTCTGGCTTACTGCCATGCGCGGAAAGTGTAGGTGGGAGGCATTCGGTCACTCCATAGGCCGTTGGATATATTCCCTTCACTTGTGAGATAATTACTCTGTGACAATGACTTCCGCTTCTATCAGGAGGCGCGCCTAAGTATTATCTCTGGAATTTTCTCGAGTGCATTGAGTTATACCTGCAAACTTACTGGGTCAGCATTGGTGCTGGCCCCAAAACGATCTTTATGAAGTTCATTGCGGGGCGGGAACATGCCGATAAAATTGCTTTCCGGCGGCGCAGGAGACCTCCTGCGCACGAAAGGGCGGTTCTGCGTGGTCGGGGCGGGAATGGCGGGGCTGTTCGTTGCCCGCAAGCTCGCTCTGGCCGGCCACAGGGTCGTTGTTCTTGAGAGCGGCCGGCTCGGCTTTGATCCGCATATCCACGAGTTGAACACCATTATCGACGTGAACGGGCGCTACACCCGTGCCCTTACCGGCCGCTATCGCGGGCTCGGCGGGTCGTCCTCGCAATGGGGCGGGCGCATGATCCCCATCTACCGGCACGATGCGGAAGCGCGCGGCTATCTCGGGCTCGAGGCATGGCCGTTCGCCTTTGACGAACTCGAATCCTATGGGCGCGAGATCGAGAGCGTTTTCGGCCTGCCTCACGGCACGTTTGGCGCCGAGGCGGTGGGGGACGCCTCCTTTCGCGAGAGTCTTGCCAAAAACGATACGGATTTCCAAAGCCGCTGGGCCAAATGGATCAACTACCGGCGATGCAATCTTGCAACGCTCTGGAAGAGCGAACTCGAGCGCTTGCCTGAAATCGAAGTGTGGCTCGGGGCGACAGTCGTCGACTTCACCCTCGATGCCGATGCCGGCAGGCTCAGCAGCGTCAAGGCACGTGGCCATGGTGGCGAGCGGCTCGAAGTGTCGGCCGACCAATTCGTCATCGCCGCCGGCACCATCGAAACGACGCGCCTGCTGCTCTGGCTCAATGCTCGCTCGAACGGCCACGCTTTCGAGCGCTGCACGGCGCTCGGACACTATTTCCAGGATCACCTGAAAGCGGGCGTCGCCACCATTGCGCGCAAGGATCAGGCGCTCAGCAACCGGCTTTTCGGCTATCACTTTGTCGACGGGACCCGCCGAAGCCTGCATATCGACCTGACGCCGCAGGCACAGGAGACGGATGGGGTCAGTAGCGCCTTCGTCTATGCGGCAATGGACCTGTCGCACAGCCGCCTCGAACGCATCAAGAAGATCGCTCGAGGGTTGCAGCGCCGGCAGACGCGGTTGCGCGACATTGTCGGACTTGCTGCCGATGCGGGTCTGGTGGCGCGCTCGGTCTATTGGCGCTATCTGCGCCGACAGGTCTACATGCCGCGCGATGTGGGACTCGAAGTCCAGGTGGCGATCGAACAGGCGCCCGATTGGGACAACCATATCGTGCTCTCGAGCGAGCGCGACCGGCTGGACCTCCCCAAGGTCGAACTCAACTGGCGCCCTTCGGCAAAGGACGAGCGGACGTTCCAGGCAACGATCGCGCGGCTGAAACGGTTCTGGACGCGCTCGGGCATCGAGCAGGATTGTCCGCTGGACTGGCGGACCGGGCAGCCGGACTATGATCGTCCTGTCACCGATATTGCCGAGGCCTATGCCCATCCTTCGGGGACGACGCGCATGGGGCTGGATCCGGCGACGTCGGTGGTCGGACCGGACCTGGCCTGCCATGCCATTCCCAATGTGAGCGTCGCCAGCGCCTCGGTGTTCCCGACATCGGGCAGCGCCAATCCGACTTTTACGATCCTCAAGCTGGCGCTGCGGCTTGCCGACAGGCTTTTGGCAATGCCCGTCGCTACCCAGAGCGCTCCGCTACACGAGTTCAGCTGAGCGAACCGAGGCGACTGCCAGGCGCAGGGCGTCAGTGACGCGCACGACGTCCTCCTCTTCCATCTGCGCAAAGAGCGGCAGCATGATCGCGTGGTCCTGCGCGGCTTGCGAACGGGTGAGGCGACCGCTGGCGCGCCAGCTCGTCGCAGCACCGGCATAGGCGGGCTCGCGATGGGTGTTCATAACGCCGCGACGGCTTGAGACGCCGTTGTCGAGCAGCGATTGCATGATGGTGCGCTGGTCGAGGGCCTCAGAGAGAGTGACGCAGTAGCTCTGCCAATTGCTGCGGGCCCAGGAGGGCTCGACCGGCAGCCTGATGCCTTCGATGCCGCTCAGATGCCGACGGTAGATCGAAGCGATCCAGCGGCGGCGCTCGACGATGTAGTCGAGGCGTCGCAGCTGCTCGCGCCCGACCGCGGCCTGGATGTCTGTCATGCGGTAGTTGAAGCCGAGAAGGTCGTAGCTTTCGAAAATGACGCGGCCGGCGCCGTGGCGCACCGTGTCGGGCACGCTCATGCCGTGCTGGCGCCAGAGGCGGAATTTCTCGTCATAGGCGGGGTTGGCGGTCGTCAGCATGCCGCCGTCGCCGGTGGTGACGACCTTGCGCGGATGAAATGAGAAGCAGGCGACATCGCCTATCGGGGCGCCGATGCGCTCGAAGCGCCCCGCCATCTCGATCTCGCTGCCGATGGCGCAGGCGGCATCCTCGATGACCGGCAGGCCCAAGCGCCGAGCGAGGGCCATGATCGCGTTCATGTCGCAGGGCATGCCGAGTTGGTGGACGCAGAGGATGGCGCGGGTGCGGCTGGTGATAGCGGGCTCGATGAGGTCGGGATCGATGTTGAAGCCATCGGGCTCGATATCGACAAAGACCGGGACAGCGCCGCAATAGCGGATGGCGTTGGCCGTGGCGATGAAGCTGTGGCTGACGGTGATGACCTCGTCGCCCTCTCCGACCCCCACCGCGAGCAGGGCAAGATGGAGGGCAGTGGTGCAGTTGGAAACGGCGCAGGCGTATTGTGCGCCCACGGCAGCGGCGAATTCGCGCTCGAAGGCGGCGACTTCTGCGCCCTGGGTCAGCCAGCCCGAATGGATAACACGGCGCGTCGCTTCGGCTTCGCGTTCGCCGAGCAGGGGCTTGGCGATGGGGATCATGGCAGCGCTGGTCATGCGACTTTTCCTTCGACCCTGCTGATTTCGGCCCGCCACCAGGCGACGAGATCGCGCAGGCCTTCCTCAAGTGAAACTTGCGTCTCAAAGCCCAATGCCTCGCGGGCGTTGCTGGTGTCGGCGAGGCGGCGCGGGACGGGATTGACACTGCGCGCAGGGGCGAACTCGGGCTCGATATCGACGTCCATCGCCCGGGCGAGGCCGCGCGCCAGTTCGGCAAGACTGGTCTCGGTGCCCGAGGCGACGTTGAAGACGGCGTCGGTGGCGTCGCCCTTGGCGGCGAGCATGTTGGCGCGCGCGATATCCCGGACATGGACGAAATCCAGGGTCTGCGTGCCATCGCCGAAGATGATCGGCGCCTTGCCGGCCGCAATGCGCTCCATCCAGCGGATCAGCACTTCGGTATAGGCGCCGAAGGCATCCATGCGCGGGCCATAGACGTTGAAATAGCGCAGCGCCACATATTTGAGCCCGTACATTTCGGCAAAGCAGCGCAGCAGGCCCTCGTTAAAGGTCTTGGCCGCGCCGTAAATGGTGCGGTTGTTATAGGGATGGTGGCTCTCGGGCGTCGGGAACTGTTCGGCAAGACCGAGCACCGAGGCGGACGAGGCGGCGACGACCTTTCCCACGCCCGCTTTCACCGCTGCTTCGAGCACATTGAAGGTGCCGGTCGCGAGCACGTCGAAGGCGAGGCGCGGCTCCTCGGCGCATTGGGTGATGCGGATCGCGGCCTGGTGGAAGACGATGTCCATGCCCTGCACCAATTCGGTAACCAGCGCGGTATCGCGGATGTCGCCTTCGACGATGGAGATCGGATGGCGCGATAAGGCCAGGGACAGGTTCTCGCGGCGGCCGCGCACGAAATTGTCGAGAATGACGATTTCGCGCGGGTCTTCCATAGCCACGAGATCGGCGATGTGCGAGCCGATGAGTCCGGCGCCGCCGGTAATGAGAACACGCTTGTTACGCATGACGCTCTCCATTGTCTGTTTCCGAGCGCCAGCGCAGGAACCGCGCGGGCACGCCCGCTACGACCGAAAATGGCGCAACATCACGATTGACCACCGCCCCGGCGCCAACGATTGCCCCACGCCCAACGGTGACGCCGGGCAGGATTACGGCATTGGTGCCGATATCGGCCCAATCCCCGATGGTGACGGTTTCGATGGCGAGGTCGGTTTCGATGATCGGCACGTCGAGCGGAATGCCGGTGTGTTCCGAGCCGAGTACCTTGGCCCCCGGTCCCCAGCCGACGCAGTCGCCTATGAAGAGGTCACGCGCATCGAGGAAGGCCTGCGGCCCGATCCACGTGCCGCGCCCTATATGGCAATGACCATCGTGGCGGCCCTGCAGGATGGCCTGCGCGCCGATAAAGACGTCGCCGCCGATCTCGAAGGTGTCGATATGGCGAAAGACGGCTCCAGCGCCCACCTGCAGCCCCTGGCCGCAACGCTTGGCGCCGGCGGCAACGATGGTGCGGCGCATGAGAGCGTCGATCAGACCGTCACCATCGGCGAAGCGGCCATAGAGTTCGACAAGCCCGTGATGTCCGTAGTGGCTGCGCAAGGCATCCCCGAGTTCGACCTCGTGCGCCTGCAGTCCCTGGCCCTGCCGCCTGCCGTGAAAGGCAGCGACCTGGCGTATGCCGGTTTCAGTGGACATAGACATCTCGCTCCAGGGCGCGAGCTACATGCTCGATCTGCCACGGCTCCAGTTCGGGATAGATCGGGAGCGAGAGCACTTCTGAAGCAGCAGTCTCGGCGATCGGGAAATCCCCCTTGCCATAACCAAGATCGGCATAGGCGCGCTGCAGGTGGACGGGTATGGGATAATGCAGCCCCGTCTGCACGCCATCGTCGAGGAGGGCCTGGCGTAACTGCTCGCGGTTGCGGGTGCGGATAGCGTAGACGTGATAAACGTGGCGCCGGCCTTTGAGTTCGACCGGCAGTTCGATCCCCGGCATGCCGCCCAGCAACTGCCCATAATGCCGGGCGTGCTGGCGGCGCTTTTCCGTCCAGCCTTCCAGATGCGGCAGCTTGACCGAGAGCACGGCGCCCTGGATGGCGTCCATGCGGAAATTATAGCCCTTGGCGACGTGGTGATAGCGCTCCTCCTGACCCCAATCACGCAGGCGCCGCACGGTTGTGGCCAACGCCTCGTCATTGGTGACGAGCATCCCGCCTTCGCCGCACGCGCCCAGATTCTTTCCCGGATAGAAGCTGAAGCAGCCGGCAAGCCCCATGCTTCCGGCGCGCCGGCCCTTGTATTCGGCCCCGTGCGCCTGGCAGGCATCCTCTATGACGACGAGGCCGTGGCGCTCGGCAATGGCGAGGATGGCGTCCATATCGGCCGTCTGGCCGTAAAGATGGACAGGCACGATCCCCCGCGTCGCCGGCGTGATCGCCGCTTCTATGAGGGCCGGATCGAGAGCCATGCTCACCGGGTCGATATCGACGAGCACCGGCTTTGCGCCCGCATAAATGATGGCGGCAACGGTCGCAACGAAGGTGAAGGGCGTGGTGATGACCTCGTCACCCGGCCCGATCCCGGCCGCCTGCATGGCCAGGTGCAGGGCGCTGGTGCCGCTGTTGACGGCGACGCCGTAGCGAGCGCCGCTAAATGCTGCAAAGCTTTTTTCCAGCCGCTCCACATCGGGCCCGAGGATATAGTGGCCCGAGCGCAGGACACCGAGCACCGCAGCTTCGATTTCGCCGCCAATGCTGGCGTATTGTGCGTTGAGGTCGAGAAGCGGAATCACGCCAGCACCTTTTCACGTTCGAGTTCGACAACGGCGCCGCGCTGCGTCAGCGAACGCGTCGCGGCTTCTAGAATGCGCACCACGCGCAAGCCGGCCTCGCCGTCCGCAACCGGAGTGGTGCCTTTTTCGATGCAGGTGGCGAACTCCTCGAGTTCGCGCCGCAGGGCCTCGGTCATGTCGAGCTGGGGCGCGAGCATGTCGCCGGTACGATAGCCGACCAGCATCTGATGCACCTTTTCGCCGCGCTTGGCCGGATGGTCGTTGAGGGTGATGCCCTTGTCGTAGACTTTGACCTTTTCGCTGGTTTCGAGATCGTCATAGACGATCATCTGCTTGCTGCCGCCGATCAGCGTGCGCCGCACCTTCACCGGCGCAAGCCAGTTGACGTGGACATGGGCGATGAGGCTCGACGGGAAGTGGAGCGTCAGATAGGCGATATTCTCGGGCTCGCCCGGCACATGGCTCATGCCGGTGGCCGAGACGGCGACCGGGCGCTCGGCCAGCAGATAGTCCATGATCGCCAGATCGTGGACGGCCAGGTCCCAGATGACGCTGACATCGTGCTGGAAGAGGCCGAGGTTGATGCGCACGGAGTCGTAATAATAGACCTCGCCGACCGAGGCGTTGACGATCTCGCGCATCTTGCGCACGGCGCCGGTGTGAATGAAGGTGTGGTCGACGGCGAGGACCAGCCCGCGCCGGTCGGCTTCTTCCACCAGACGTTCGGCCTGGCGGGCGGTCGAGGCGATCGGCTTTTCGACAAAGACGTGCTTGCCGGCTTGGAGCGCGCGCAAGGCCATAGTGAAATGGGTCGAAACCGGGGTCGCGATGGCTATGGCATCGACCCGGGGATCGCGCAGCAGGTCCTCGAAATTCTCGGTGATCTCGACGGAGGGATAGCGGGCGCGCATGCCGGCAAGACGTTCGGTGCGCAGGTCGCAGACCCACAACAGGTGCGCCCCGGGAATTTCGCTGAGATTGCGTACGATATTGGGACCCCAATAGCCGTAGCCGACGACGCCGATGCCGATCATGAACGGCCTCCCATGGTTTTGAGCTCAACATCGCGCTGCGCAACGATGCGCGCGGGAACACCGGCGACCACCGCATCGTCGGGCACGTCGCGGGTAACCACCGCCCCGGCGCCGACAACGGCGCGTTCGCCGATAGTGATGCCGGGCAGGATGGTGGCATTGCTGCCGATCGATGCGCCGCGGCGCACGCGGGTGCGTTCCAGTTGCCAATCGTCGCCGGTCTGCAGCTGTCCGGCCTCGTTCAGCGCGCGCGGGAGGCGATCATTGGTGAACATGACGCCGTGACCGATGAAGACGCCGTCTTCTATGGTGACGCCTTCGCATATGAAGGAATGGCTGGAGATCTTGCAGCGCTCGCCGACGACCGCACCCTTCTGGATTTCGACGAAGGCGCCGATGCGCGTACCCGTGCCGATGGAGCAATCGTAGAGATTGACGAGCTCGGGATGGTGGACAACGACCCCCTCCCCCAAAGCCACGCGAGAAATCATCGAACCGCCCTCTAGCTGCAACGATCGAGAGGGCAGCAAGCACGCTCCCGACCCGTGAAAGCTTAGGCGAGACGGGCGTCGTTGATATTAGCCCAAAGAGGCTAGCAATCCGGCAGGCAGGCCAACGCCATAGCTTCTTTTGGTTATTGCTGGTGCCGAACCTTAAAAGGCTTACTCCCAGGCTCACGCAGCCAGGAGAGCTTTTGAAAATGGCGAACACCACCTTCGCAGCGGTTCAGGCGATCATTCGGGAGACCCTGGGCCTCGATCCCAACCGCATCCTGCTGTCGGCGACGCCGCTATACGGCGCGATGCCCGAATTCGACTCGCTGGCCGTGGTCGAACTCGCCCTGGCGCTCGAAAGCCATTTCGGCATCACCATCGACGAAGAGGATTTCACCAGCGAGCTCTTCGAGACCGTGGGAACGCTGGTCGCCTATGTCGATCGGCGGGTGAGCGCCGACGAGGCCCTGCCGCTCGCAGGTTGAGGCCATGACAGTGCAGGAAATCACCCGCCGCCCCTCTGCCGTTCTCGTTCGCCCCATCGCGCGCGAGGATGCGGAGCGTGTCGGCCGTTTCCTCCACCAGCACCTCAACGCGCGGATTTCGAGCGAATGCTGGGCGGCCGCAATGACCCCGACATGGCAGGCCGAAGCGCCCAACCATGGCTATATGCTCATAAGGGGCGACGAGATCGTGGGCGTGCAGCTCGCCTTCTATTCGCAGCGGCAAACTGCAGAGGGGCCGGAACGGTTCTGCAACCTGGCGGCGCTCTGCGTTCTGCCCGACCAGCGCATGCACAGTTTCCGGCTGCTGAAGGCCCTGCTCGGACAACCCGGCTATACCTTTACCGACCTGTCGCCCAGCGGCAACGTGCCGCCGCTCAATGCCCGGCTGGGCTTCAGATCGCTCGACACCAAGACCGCGCTGGTCATCAACCTGCCGCGGCCGAGCCTGCCCGGAAGGGCGAGGCTGATCACCGACGCGAACCGGATAGCGGCAACGCTTGGCGGGCGCGACCTCGAAATCTTCCGCGACCATCTGGGCGCGCAGGCAGCCCGCCAGCTCGTGGTCGTCGTTGGTAACAGGGTCTGCCACGTCATCTACCGCCGCGACCGGCGCAAGCGGCTGCCGCTCTTTGCCAGCCTGTTGCATGTCAGCGACACCGAACTGTTCCGCAGGGTCGGGTCGGTCGTCTTTCGGCATCTGCTGATACGCCACGGCATACCGTTCACGCTGGCGGAACTGCGCGTCGTCAAATACCGCCCGCGGCCCTCGCTGCTCATCGGCAAGCACCGACCCAAGATGTTCCTAAGCGACCGGCTGGCGCCCGAGACGATCGACTATCTCTATAGCGAACTGACATGCGTGGCGTGGTGAGGACAAGGGCGATGTTGACGGCCTTTCACCATCTGCTCGAGACCGCTGCCGGGGCCTACCCGCAGAACCCGGCGCTTTCCTATGGCAGCTCGACCATCACCTATGAGGCGCTCTGGCGCGAGGCGCGGGCAGTGGGCGCCGGACTTGCCGACCTTGGGCTCGCACGCGGCGAACGGGTGGGCGTGTTCCTCGAAAAACGCATCGAAACGGTTGCGGCGTTCTTTGGAATTTCGGCGGCGGACGGCATTTTCGTGCCGATAAACCCGCTGCTGCGGCCCGAACAGGTGGCCTTCGTTCTGGCCGACTGCGATGTGCGGGTGCTGATCACCTCGACTGACCGACTGGCACAGCTGGGTGAGGCGGTGAAGGCCTGCCCGGCGCTCGAGCACATCGTGCTCGTTGATGACGCCTCCGTGTCGACAGGCCTTCGCGCCAAGGTCTCGGCATGGCGCGAGGTTTTCCGGCAGGCGCCCGGACAGCGAGCAATCGGCACGACCATCGACCATGACCTGGCAGCGATCCTCTACACGTCCGGAAGCACCGGGCGACCCAAGGGCGTGGTGCTCAGCCACCGCAACCTGATCGTTGGGGCGGAAAGCGTCAGCTCTTATCTAAAGAACACGCAGGACGACGTCATCCTCGCAGCGCTCCCGCTGAGCTTCGATGCCGGGCTGAGCCAGGTGACGACCGGCTTTCGTGTCGGTGCGCATGTCGTGCTGATGAACTATCTGGTCGCCCAGGACGTGCCGCGGCTTTGTGCCAGGCATGGAGTGACGGGCATCACGGCGGTGCCGCCGCTCTGGATCCAGCTTGCCGAAGCGCGATGGCCCGAGGAGGTCGGCGCGCGCCTGCGCTATTTCGCCAACACGGGCGGACGTATGCCCAGGCCCTTGCTCGACCGTTTGCGGGGCCTTTTTCCCAATGCTGCGCCCTATCTGATGTACGGGCTGACCGAGGCGTTCCGCTCGACCTATCTCGACCCGGATGAGGTCGATCGGCGCCCGGACTCGATCGGCAAGGCGATCCCCGATGCTGAAATCCTGGTGGTCAAACCGGATGGTTCGCCCTGCGGACCGGACGAGGAAGGCGAACTCGTGCATCGCGGGGCACTGGTGGCGCAGGGCTATTGGAACGATCCCGAACGCACGGCCGAGCGCTTCCGGCCGGTGCCCGGGCGTGACGAGCCATGGCGCGCGCCGGAACGGGCAGTGTTTTCGGGTGATATCGTGCGGCGCGACGCCGAAGGGTTCCTCTACTATGTCGGTCGGCGCGATGAGATGATCAAAACCTCAGGCTATCGCATCAGCCCCACTGAAATCGAGGAAGCCGCCTATCGCACGCACCTGGTGGGCGATGCGGTGGCGATGGGCATCGATGATGAGCGGCTCGGCCAGCGCGTGGTGCTCGTCGCGAGCCCCATCAATGGCGCGCCGCTTAATATCGAGGCTTTGCTCGCCGAAATGAAGCGGCAACTGCCGCTCTACATGGTGCCCTCGCGCGTCATCACACGCGAGGCGATACCGCGCTCGGCCAATGGCAAGTTCGACCGCGTGCTGCTTCGGGCGGAGCTCGGGGCATGACGGCACACTCGGCTATGGCGGCGTTCGAGACCGCCGGTGGCTGCCTTACCGTTGGCGGCATTCCGCTCGATCGGCTGGCCGAGCGGGTCGGGAGCACGCCGTTCTTTGCCTATGACCGCAGGCTGATCGAGCGGCGCGTGCGCGAATTGCGGGCGGCACTGCCTGCCTCG
>Ga0180216_1003293_pt1 | contig 12881 bp, 14 predicted proteins | sample eDN3rd37CBELigMG_FD_128879 | JGI IMG/M metagenome (GOLD analysis project Ga0180216, IMG submission 128879) | Enriched Miracle-Growth compost microbial communities from Emeryville, California, USA - eDNA 3rd pass 37_C BE-Lig MG (version 2)... ... | reverse complement strand
GCGCCAGGGAGCGGGACGGCACCTTGAGTTCGAGCTGCGGCTTGACGTGGAGGACCATGTCTCCCACCTGCTCGAACCCGTCGGCGTGGCTCCCTCCCCAGCCGGCGAAGGAATCGTACCGACCCTCGATCTCCACCGAAGCGTGGAGTCGGCCGGTGCCGAAACGAAGGCCGTTGCTGCTATCGTCGCGCAGCCAGAATCGAGACTGAGCGCTCGCATCCGACGCGTACGAGACCAGAGCGACGAGAGCGCCCACACCTGCGGCGCGCAGCGCCGTACCCTTTTGGAAGAACTTCACGACTGCCTCCCGAAGCTTCTCGGTTCTCACTTGGTCGCGCTCGCCGCCGGGGGCCGAAGAGCGGGAACACCGACCGGATCCTTCTGCCGCGACGAGCGGACCGGGTCGTACGCCCGGGCGGCCGCACCCGCGCCGGCCTCCTCGGGCCCGACGCAGTCGTACACCTCACCACGGAGCTGCTCGACGGTGGCCAGGCCCGCCTCCACGGTCTGCAGCGCCCGAGCCTGGGCGTCCGCGCCCTGCCCCGAGGCCTCCTGGAGCGCCTTCTCGACCGAAGCGACGACGTCGCGCATCTCGCGGTGAGCTCCGGCGATGCAGGTCTGCTTGACGGCGTCTTCCTTGGTCTTCTCGGCGAGGCCTTCCACCTCGGCGACGACCTCGCGCATGCTGTCGAGCATCGCTCGCGCCTTGGAGAGCCCGTCCTGCTGGGCGGATGCCACCGCAGGCACGAGCAAGAGGAAAAATGCGTATCGGAACTGTCTAAACAACACGATGACCTCCCCTGGTCCCGGAACGGGGCGCAGAGTATGTGAACTCTCCGTGAACGTCAAATCCCATGAAGACGTCACCGAGCTTTTTACCGGGGGAAAGGAAACCTTCTCCTACAAGCTCTCACCCGCTCTTCACTTTCTGCAGGACGAGCTTGGCGATGGCCTTCAGGGTGTCGAACACGCCTTCACCGGTGACCGCAACCGCCCCGAACTCCGGTACTTTTCTCGGATTGAGCAGACGGGAGAGCTCCTCCATCGGCATGGCGTTGGGGAGGTCCCGCTTGTTGTACTGGATGACGAAGGGGATGGTGTCGAGGTCGTAGCCCTGTTCGGCCAGGTTGACGCGCAGGTTCTCCATCGACTCCAGGTTGGCGTCGAGGCGGTCGTAAAGAGAGTCGGCGACGAAGACCACCCCGTCCACCCCCCGGAGGATGAGCTTACGGGAAGCGTCGTAGAAGACCTGCCCGGGCACGGAGTAGAGGTGGAAGCGCGTCTTGAAGCCGCGGATCTCCCCCAGGCCCAGGGGGAGGAAGTCGAAGAAGAGGGTCCGGTCCGTCTCCGTGGCGAGGGCGATCATGTTCCCCCGCGCCTCCGGATTGGTCTTGGCGTAGATGTACTGGAGGTTCGTCGTCTTCCCGCACAGACCGGGACCGTAATAGACGATCTTGCAGGTGATTTCTCGTAGCGGGAGGTTGATGAACGGCACGTTTGCTTACCCGCTAGTTGAAAAGGTTGTCGATGTCCTCGTCCGTGATCTCGGCGAAGGGGCTCTGCAGCCCCGCCGCGTCCCCACGGCGCTGCACGTCGGTGAAGACCTGCGCGAGCTCCTCGCTCGCCTTCTTGACGCGCAAGCGGACGAGTCCCAACGAGGATCGGGAATCGAAGATCACCACGAGAATCACCTTCTGGGCCACGATGGAGATGTGAAGATTGTCCCGCTCCCCCTCGTGGAAGAGGATGGAAAACTCCTTTTCACCCAACAGCTTGGCGAGCCCGCCCGTGGCCGCGATGTTTCCTGCGGTCAGCGAGGCCAGCGAGGTGGTGTCGATGTCGTCGGTGGCGCCGCTGCTGGCGATGAGCTGTCCATTCTTGTCGACGAGGAAGACCGCCTTGGCGTTCGCATCCCGCGTGAGGCGGTCGCAGACCGCGGTGATGCGGCGGTAGTCCTCCTCGTGGATGACCATCTGCTGGATCATTCTTTGCGCCCATTCGCTAGGCGGCCGTCGAAGCCGTCCTTCCGCTTTCGGACTCCCTCTCTAGCAGAGCGCGGCGCGATGGGGCAAGGAAGTGACGGCCCGCTCGCTCGCTCGAGGGCCGGCCCATCCTCGGGAAGACCGCTCTGAGGATTGCGCTGGTCGCCGCGGGCGCTATCCTCCCCCCGGCTCGAACGCGGAGAAACGACTTGAAGAAGATCACCATCAACACCCTGCGGGAGATGAAGGCGCGGGGAGAGCCGATCGGCGTCCTCACCTGCTACGACGCCACCTTCACGCGGCTTCTGGAGGCCGCGGGGGTGGACGTGATCCTGGTCGGCGATTCCCTGGGGAACGTGATCCAGGGCCACAAGACCACGCTGCCGGTCACGGTGGACCACGTGATCTACCACCTCCAGGCCGTGGGGCGCGGGCTCTCGCGGGCGCACCTCGTGGGCGATCTCCCCTTCATGTCGTACCAGACCTCCGTGGACGAGGCCGTGGCGAACGCCGGCCGGCTCGTCAAGGAAGGCGGCGCCGAGGCGGTGAAGCTCGAGGGCGGGGCGGAGTTCGGCGATGTGATCCGGAAGATCGTCCGGGCCGGAATCCCGGTGATGGGCCACATCGGCCTCACGCCGCAGGCGGTGCATCGCATGGGAGGCTACGTGGTCCAGGGCCGAGAGGAGGAGAAGGCCCAGAAGCTGCTGGAGGACGCCGTCGCGCTGGAGGAGGCGGGCTGCTACTCCATCGTGCTCGAGGGCATCCCCGGCGATCTGGCGGCCCGCATCACCGAGCGGCTCTCCATCCCCACCATCGGGATCGGAGCCGGGGTGGGCTGCGACGGCCAGGTCCTCGTCCTGCACGACCTCCTCGGGCTCGACCCGAGCTTCAAGCCCAAGTTCGTCAAGCGCTACCTCGACCTCCACGAGGACGTGACCCGCGCGGTCGCCACCTACCTGAAGGAGGTGAAGGAGCGGACGTTCCCGGCCGAGGAGCACACCTTCAAGGGCCGCTCGCCGCAGCCGGCCGAGCCCCTGACCGCGCTCTATGGAGGCGGGAAGCAAGGTTCATGATCGTCGCGCGAACCAGAGAGGAGCTCGCGGGGCCGCTGGCCGAGCTCCGCGCCCGCGGGGAGCGGCTGGCGCTGGTCCCGACCATGGGTTTTCTACACGAGGGTCACCTCTCGCTGGTGCGCCGGGCCCGGGAGCTCGCCGACCGGGTGGCGCTGACGATCTTCGTGAACCCGGCCCAGTTCGGACCGAACGAGGATCTGGATCGCTACCCCCGGGATCTCGAGGGCGACCTGGAGAAGTGCCGGAAGGAAGGCGTGTGGATGGTCTTCGCGCCCTCCGATCCCCGCGAGGTCTACCGTCCCGGTCACTCGACCTGGGTGAACGTGGAGGGGCCACTGGTCGAGGGGCTGTGCGGCGCGAGCCGGCCGGGGCATTTCCGGGGCGTGGCGACGGTCGTGCTCAAGCTCTTCCACCTCTTCGGCCCCGACGTCGCCCTCTTCGGGAAGAAGGACTACCAGCAGCTCGCGGTGATCCGGAAGATGGTGGAGGATCTCGACCTCTCGCCGGGCCTCCGGATCGTGGCGGGGGAGACGGTGCGCGAACCGGACGGCCTCGCCCTCTCCTCCCGCAACGCCTACCTCTCGGCCGAGGAGCGGGCTCGGGCGCTCTCCCTCCACCGCGGCCTGGCCGCCGCGAAGGCCCGCTTCGAGCGGGGGGAGCGCGAAGCCGCGGCGCTCCTGGAGACCGCCCGCGAACACATCGAGCCCGAGGTCGATCGGATCGACTACCTGGAGCTCGTGGATGCCGAGACCCTGACGCCCGTGGAGGAGCTGGCCCGTCCCGCCTGCATGCTGGTGGCCGCCTTCGTGGGGAAGACCCGGCTGATCGACAACGTGGAGCTCGGATGAGCGCTGCGAAGAAGGAGAGCCACATCCGGACGATCGCCGACAACCGGCGGGCCCGCTTCGACTTCGAATTGGGCGACCGCTGGGAGGCGGGGCTCGTCCTCCTGGGGAGCGAAGTGAAGTCCCTGCGAGAGGGGAACGCGAACCTCTCCGACGCCTACGTCCTGCCCCGCGGAAACGAGCTCTTTTTGCACAACCTCCGCATCGGGCCCTACAAGGGCGCCGCCGCGTGGGGGCACGAGCCGCTTCGCGACCGCAAGCTGCTCCTCCACCGCTCCGAGATCGATCGGATCACGCAGCGCATCCGCGAAAAGGGATACACCCTCGTCCCGACCCGCCTCTATTTCAAGAACGGGCGGGCCAAGGTCGAGATCGCGCTGGCGCGCGGAAAGACCAAGGGGGATCGCCGCCAGGCGATCAAGGAGCGGGAGACCCGCCGGGAGATGGACCGCGCCATCTCGGAGGCGCGCCGCCGCTCGCGCTGAGCGAGTTCAGGCCTGCACGCGGAGGCGGACGACCTCGGGCTTCGCGGGGGCCTCCCCGCCCACGGGGGTCGCCTCTGGCTCGAGGAAGAAGTCGTCGGTGGCCTGGATCCGATCCACGCCGTAGAGCTCGCGGAGCTTGGAATCGAAGAGGTGGGTGGGGCGGACGTTGGCGATCGCCGCCATCATGTTCCCCTTCACGTTCCGATTTTCCCGATGGAGCTCGGCGATGAGCTTCTTGATCCGCTGCCGGTGCGCGTTCTCCTGGCTGCCGCAGAGGCCGCAGGGGACGATCGGGAACTTCATCTTCTGCGCGAACTCGGCGATGTCCTCCTCGGAGCAATAGGCGAGCGGGCGGATGACGACGTTCCGCCCGTCGTCGGAGCGGAGCTTGGGCGGCATGGCCTTCATCTGCCCCGAGTAGAAGAGGTTGAGCAGGAGGGTCTCGACGATGTCGTCGCGGTGGTGGCCGAGCGCGATCTTGGTGGCCCCCAGCTCCACGGCCACGTCGTAGAGGATCCCGCGCCGGAGCCTCGAGCAGAGCGAGCAGGTGGTCTTGCCGGGCTTCACCTTCTCCTTGACGATCGAGTAGGTGTCCCGCGCGATCATCCGGTACTCGTAGCCCTCGCGCTTCAGGTAGTCCTCGATGAGGTGGGCGGGAAAGCCCGGGTGCCCCTGGTCGAGGTTGACCGCCACGATGGAGAAGGGAAAGCCGCAGCGCTCCTGTACCTTGCGAAGGAGGTGGAGGAGCGTGAAGGAGTCCTTGCCGCCGGAGACCCCGACCATGATCCGGTCGTTGGGCTCGATCAAACCGAACTCCTTGCTGGCCCTCGCGACCTCGTTGAGCAGCACCTTTTCCAAGCGAATGGGCATGGGTCGAATCCTCTTCGCGCTCCTGCTACCAGGCATCCCTTTCGCGTTCAACCGCCCGAGAGGAAGCGGGAGAGCCGGGCGAATTCCTCGACCGAGAGGGTCTCGGCCCGCTGCCGGGGATCGATCCCCGCCGCCTCCATCGCGCGGGCCAATTCCTCCGGCTCGGCGATCCGCCCTGCGCGCAGCGCGTTTTCCAGGGTCTTTCGCCGCTGCGAGAACGCCGCCTTGACCAGGCGCCGGAAGAGCGTTTCGTCCCCGGGATCGGCGAGCGGGCGTTCGCGCATGCGGAAGCGGATCACCGCGCTCTCCACCTCCGGAGGCGGCGTGAAGGCACGGGCGGGCACGCGATGGGGGACGTCCACCTCGGCGTGCATCTGCAAGAGGACCGAGAGGACGCCGTACTCCTTCCCTCCGGGCGCCGCGGCGATGCGCTCGGTGACCTCCTTCTGCAGGAGGAAGACGACCCGCCGCACCACCTCGCGCTGGTCGAAGACGTGGAAGAGGATCTCCGTGGAGAGGTGGTAGGGGAGGTTCCCCACCACGACCAGGGAAGAGCCGCGCTCTCGGGCGAGGTCCACCAGAGAGAAGGTGGCGGCGTTGGCCTCGACCACCTCCACGTCGAGCCCCGCGACCTCCTCGCGCAGGATCGGCACCAGCTCGCGGTCGCGCTCCACGGCCACGACGTGCGCCCCCGTGGCAGCGAGGTGGCGGGTGAGGTGGCCCAGGCCCGCACCGAACTCCACGACGAGATCGCCCGGGGAGAGTTCGCAGGCGCGGGCGATGGCGGCGAGGTGGCGATCCTCGCCCAGGAAGTTCTGGCCCCAGCTCTTCTTCGGCCGCAGGCCGTGCCGGCGAAGGATCGCCCTCGGGTGTTCCATCAGGGCCTCCACGCGGGGTCGGCGTTGATCGAGAACCCCCTCGGCTCGAGCTCGCGGAGGTGCCGCAGGTAACCGGCGACGGCGATCATCGCGGCGTTGTCGGTGCAGAGCGACTTCGGCGGCAAGTGGACCTCGATCCCCGCGGCCTTCCCCCGCTCCTGCATCAGCGCGCGCAGGCGGCTGTTGGCGGCCACGCCGCCCGCGAGGACGAGGCGGTCCAGGCCGTGATCCCGGGCGGCGCGCACGGCCTTGGCGGAGAGGACGTCGGCGATCGCCTCCTGCACGCTCGCGCAGAGGTCCGCGAGCGCCCGCCCCTCGGGGATGCCGTGCTTCTTCACGTGGTAGAGGACGGCGGTCTTCAGGCCGGAGAAGGAGAAATCGAGGGTGGGCTTCCGGGCCAGCCCCCGGGGGAAGTCGATGGCACCGGGATCGCCCTCCGCCGCCAGGCGATCGATGACGACCCCGCCGGGATAGGGAAGTCCCAGGAGCTTGGCCACCTTGTCGAAGGCCTCGCCCGCGGCGTCGTCGAGGGTCTGCCCGAGGAGGCGGAGCTCGCCCTCGCCCTCCACCGCGTAGAGGCTGGTGTGGCCGCCGGAGACGACCAGGCCGAGGAAGGGAGGCTCCGGATGGCGCTCCGCCAGCCGGATGGCCCAGAGGTGGCCCTCGAGGTGGTTCACGCCGACGACGGGCTTTCCCGCCGCCCAGGCCAGGGCCTTGGCGGCCTGCACCCCGACGAGCAGGGCGCCGATGAGGCCGGGCCCGCTGGTGACGGCGAAGAGATCGATGTCGGAGAGCTCGACCCCCGCCTCGGAGAGCGCCTGGTCGACCACCGGCATCACGCGCTGGACGTGGCTGCGGGAGGCCAGCTCCGGCACCACCCCGCCCCACTCCCGGTGGATCTCCACCTGGCTGGAGACGACGTCGGAAAGCCGCTCCCGGCCGTCCCGGACGACCGCAGCGGCCGTCTCGTCGCAGGATGTCTCGATGCCCAGGATCAGCATGTCTACGATCGCCGGAAGAAGAACCAACGCCGGCGACGCTTGCGCGGCTTGCCGGGGATGGGGCCGGTCTCCCTCGACCAATAACTTTCGCGCGTGGGGGGCTCTTCCTCGCGGACGCGGCTCGCGCTGCGGACCGAGCGGGGACGGAGCACGGCCTGGGTGGTGCGCGGCGGGCGCGCGGGATCCCGAGGCGGCTCGGCGCTCGGCGCGGGGACGCTCGCGGCCCCGGTGTTCGGAGGCGGGACGGGCGCGCTCGGAGCCGCGGCGGCCGAGACCGTCGCGGGAACGCTCGGCTCCTCGGCGGTCGGAGGCGTCGCCGCAGCGGGAGGCTCGGGCGGGCTCGGGGCCGCGACGGCGGGAGCGCTCGGGACCTCGGCGGCCGGAGGCGGGGCGGTCGTGGGGGGGGGAGGCCCGGCGGGTGGGGCCATTGCGGGGGCGACCTTCGACGCTTCCTCGGGCTCCGGCGATTCCCAGCCGGGCAGCGGCGCGAAGACCGGCTCCGGCTCCGGAATGGGCTCCTCTTCGGGCTCGGGGGCCGGGACCTCGTCCGGCGCGGAGAACCACGACCCCTCGGGCTGCCGCCTCTCCCCCGCCACGAGGATGCCCTCGAAGTAGAGCCGGGAGACGACGCCGAGGAACTCGAGGTCGTCGCCTTCGTTCTCGCGCAGCACGGCGTCGAGGCTCCGCCCCTCCTCGAAGCGGCGGAGCACCGGATTGACCTCGTCCGGGAGCTCGGCGAGCCGCGCGGCGAGCCGGGCGGGATCGACCGAGAAGATGGTGGAGGTCGGCGGGAGCTGCTCGAGGATCCGGCCGCACTCGTCGATCCTCCGCATGCCCTCCATCAGCGCGCCCTGGGTGGAGGCCTCGATGCGATTCGGCCGGTCCACGGGGGAAAAATCGATCTCGAAGGTTCCTTCGGACCAGTTGAGCAGGCGGTAGAAGGCGTGCTCGCCGACGAGGCGGCCCAGCTCGGCGTCCAGGATCTTCCCCTCGTGGAAGAAGACCCGGGCCGTCTCGCCCGAGGGCTGGACGAAGCGGATCGTCCCCGTCTTGCGGCTCATCTCGAAGGTCTGGACGAGGTCGACCACGCCCATGTCCGAGAGGCTGCCGGAGAAGCCCCGGGCATCCCGCTTCTCGAGCTGCTCCTTCTCCCGCTTCTGCGCGAGGATCGTCACGCGGGTGACGATCTCCTTCACGTACATGGGCTTGGTGAGGTAGTCGTCCGCGCCCAGCTCGAAGCCGCGGACCTTGTCCTCCACCGAGCGCTGCGCCGTGAGGAAGATGAAGGGGATGTCCGCGAAGCGGGGATCGGATTTGAGCCGCTGGCAGAGGCCGAATCCGTCCAGGCCCGGCATCCGCGTGTCCGAGATCACGAGGTCGGGCTTGGAGATCGCGCACTTCTCCAGCGCGTCGTACCCGTTGACGGCCGTGGTCACGGAGAAGCCCGCCTTGCGCAGGCTCACCTCCAGGACGCGCAGGTTCCGCGCATCGCTGTCGACCAGGAGCAGATGCTGCTTCGCCACCGTGCCTTCCCCGTGCGAGGGCTCACTTCCGAGCCGGACCCCTCGTCATGCGCCGGATCTCGAGGAGCCGGAGCTCCTGACGTGCCTCCCGGTGCTGCGGGTTGCTCTGGATCGCAGCCCGGAAGCGACGCTCCGCGAGTTCCGTATCCCCGTCCAATCGGGCGAGGGCACCGGTGTAATAGCAGACCGCATCGCAATCGGGAAACGCGTCGTAGAGAGCCTCGAGTTCCCGCCTCTGCCGCTGGGGATCTCGGTTGGCCGGATCGTTGTACGCCGCCCACAGGGCGTGGGCCCGCACCTCGGGGGTGTCGCGGATCTCGAGCGCGCTCTCGAAGGCCAGGCACGCCTCCTCCCACTGGCACTCCGCCAGCGCGGCCAGCCCTTCCGCCCGCAGCTTCTCCCAGCGCCGATCGTTGGCCTCGTTGCGCTGCCCGCTGCGCAGGCTCTCGTAGGCCTCGCTGAGCGAGGCGAAGATCTTGCGGAGGTCGGCGCGGAGGTGATCGAGTTCCCGCGGGATGCTGTCGGGGTGCAGGCGCTTGGCCGCGAGCAGGTAGGCACGGCGGACCTCCTCCGGCCCCGCCTCCTCGGGGAGGCCGAGCCGAGCACGGGGCGAGAGCCCGGGGAGGAGTTCGAGGGTCTCCTTCACCCAGTTCTCGAATTCCACGGGATCGCCCGGCGGCAGCTTCAGCCGGGGCGAGTTCCGCGTGGCGCCCCGGTGGAAGGGCGAGCCGCCGATGGTCTCGAAGGCCCGACGCATCATGCGCAGACGCCGCTCCCGAGAAGCCGTGGTCTCGGCCAGGGGAGGCGTGGGCGTCGTCTCCGCCGCGCTCCGCAGGGTGGGCGTGGCCTCCGGAACCGGCGTGCGCGAGGCCGAGAGGGGGGCGGTGGGCGTGGTCTCCGGAATCGGCGTGCGCGAGGTCGAGAGGGGGGCGGTGGGCGTGCCCTCCGGAACCGGCGTGCTCGACGCGGAGAAGGGAACGGTGGGCGTGATCTCCGGCGTCGGGGTGCGCGGCGTGGGCGTGGGAGGTCCGGGGGTCACCTCCGGGATCGGCGTTCGCGAGAGCGGCTCGCCGACCGATCCCCGCTCCTCGACCGGGGCCAGCACTCCCATCAAGAAGAGCGCGGCGGTGAGCGCGTAGATCTGGGGGAGGTCGAGACCGGAGAGCGAGAGGATCTCCGAGAGCGGCCGCGGCTCGAGGAGCTTGCCGACGAAGAGGCCCTCCGCCTCGTCGAGCTGGAAGTATCCCGCGTAGCGCTCCCAGCCCGGTCGCAGCCGGAGGAATTGGTGACGCGTTCCGGCGCGGAGGATCCGGCGCGCGACCGGGGCGCCGGTCGGCATGGCCAGGGCATCGAGGATCGCCCGGTGGGCGGGGATGCGGATCTCGTCCGTCCACCCCGGGAGGTCCTCCTTGGGCGTGAAGGTGTAGGTGCCCTCGGTGAGCCTGGCGAGGCTGTGCAGATGCCCGAGGTGGTGCAGGGCGAGACCGGACTTGAGCTGCTCCTCGGAGAGGAAGCCCAGCGCGACCAAGGCCTCTCCCTGCTTTCGCCCGTCGGCCACCGCCACGAGGCTCCGCTCGAGTGCCCGGATGTCGATCCAGCCCTGCTCGAGGAGGAACTGCCCGAGCGGCTTGAAGCGGAAGAAGATCTCGGCGCCGCAAGGCTGACCGTTTCGAAAATAGACGCGCGAAATCCCCCCGTTGGCTTCGATACGCAGCTCCCCCGATACACGTATCCGAAGAGCCTCGATCAGGATCGCGGCGAGCGGCGAGGCGGAGAGTTCACCGGACTTGAGGTCGCATAGCGCCCTGGACACGGCGGCGATGTTAGCTTGCAGGAGGAGTCGCCGCCATCCTTTGCCGCAGCGCTTCGTAGACTCCGATGCCAACGGATGTGGATAAATTCAGCGAGCGGAGTCCGGGGCGTTGCGGAATCGATACGGTGCGATCCGGATATCGCTCCAGGATCTCCTCCGGCAGGCCGTGCTGCTCGGCACCGAAGACGAGATGATCGCCGGGCTGGAAGCGCGCTTCCCAGAGGCTCACCGCACCCTTGCCGGTGAAGAGGTGGATCCTGCCGGCCTCGATCGTCTCCTCCCATGCCGCGAGGTTCGGGTGGATCTTCGCGACCACCTCGTCCCAGTAGTCGAGTCCCGCGCGGCGCAGATCCTTGTCGGCGATGGAAAAGCCCAGGGGCTCCACCAGGTGCAGGCGGCAACCGGTGACCGCGCAGAGCCTCGCGACGTTGCCGGTGTTGGGCGGGATCTGGGGGTGGACCAGGACCACGGAGAAGGGGGGATCGAAAGCGGGAAGCTTGCTCATGTTAGGGTGGAGACGTGCTGATGGCCGAAAACGAGACCTCGGGCTCGAGGCTCGGCGAGCGCATCGAATGCGCCCGCTCCTTCCTCGCGCGGCTGCGCGGCCTCCTCTTCCGCCCTCCCCTCGCCGAGGGCGAGGGCCTGTGGATCGAGCCCTGCCGGTCGATCCACACCATGGGGATGCGCTACGCGATCGACGCGATCTTCCTCGACGCGGAGATGCGGGTGGTGGCGATCGCCGAGCGGCTCCGCCCCTGGCGCGCGACCCGGATCCAACCGCGTGCTCGCGCGGTGCTGGAGCTCCCGGCGGGAACCGTGGAGCGGAGCGGAACCCGGGTGGGCGATCGGCTCCGGCTTCATCCGACCTCCGGATGAGCCACCTCGCCCACGAGGCGGCCCGCCACGCGGGCGCCGGGGAGGACGACCGCGTCCGGACCGATTTCCGCCGTCGAACGCACGAGCGCGCCGGGGCCGATCCACGCGGGGCCTCGGAGGCGCGCGCCTTCCTCGATCACGGCGTCCGGGGAGACGACGAGGTCTTGCACGACCTCGAAGCCGGGGAGGCGGTAGCGGCCCCCGAGGAGATCGAGGTTCGCCTCGCGATAGCGCTCCCAGGTGCCGACGTCGGACCAGCGCCCCTCCTCGATCACGTGGCCGAGGATGCGCTCGCCCTCTCGCAGGAGCGTGACGTGGCCCTGGCGGTTGATGCACGACGGGCCCTCGGCCGGGAGGGCGTCCAGCACCGCGGGTTCGAGGAAGTGGATGCCCGTGAAGAGGAAGGACCTCCCCTCCCCTTCCCTCCCCTGGCCGGCGATCCGGAGCACTCGGCCCTCGCCGTCCACCTCCACGGGCGCGAAGTCCGCGCCCTCGGGCATCGGGCGGAGGACCATGGTGGCGGCCGGTCTTTCGGCCCGGTGGCGCTCGAGGGCGGGCGCGAGATCCATGTCGGTGAGGACGTCGCCGTTCAGGAGCAGGATCGTCTCGCCGCGATCCAGGAGCGGACGGGCCGCGACCAGCGCGCCGCCGGTTCCGAGGGGCTCGGGCGTTTCGAAGGAGAGGTGGAGCCGCAGGCCCAAGCGCTCGGCGGCGCGGCGCGCCACCTGGGCCACGAACTCGGCGCGGTGGTGGGCGTTGACCACCACCTCCCCGACGCCGAGCCGCGCGACCAGCGCGAGATTCTCTTCGAGGAGGGTGCTTCCGAGGATGGGGAGCGCCGGCTTGGGAATCGCCTCGGTGAGCGGGCGGAGGCGCGTTCCCAGCCCCGCGGCGAGGACCATGGCGATCATGCGAGCTCCGGCACGTGACGAGCCAGGACCTCCCGAAGCGGTTCCAGCGAGGGGCTCCGCTCCAGCGCCTCCCGGACGTAGCCGAGCGAGGGCTTCACGTAGGGAAGGAAGGAGGGATTCTCCTTCACCCGATCGATGAAGACGAAGCGCCCGGCGTCCTTGAGTTTGCGCTGCACCGTCTGCAGGTGGAACTCGGCAAGGAAGGCCTCGGCGTCGAGCGCCGGCCCGCCTTCTTCGCGCAGGGCGTGCACGTAGCGGAGGACCAGCCGCTCCACGAGGTCGATGGGAAGCTCCACGTAGGAGTCGCGCAGGAGGGCCACCAGGTCGTAGGCGTGGCTCCCCTGGAGCGCGTCCTGGAAGTCGATGAGGGCGAGTTCGCCGTCCGGGAGGACCATGAGGTTGCGGCTCTGGAAGTCGCGGTGCGTGAAGCCCTTGGGCAGCGCGTCCAGCGTGCGGCAGAGCGCATCGGCCTCGCGCGCGAAGCGCTCGGCATCGTCGGAGCCGAAGCGATCGCCGACGATCCACTCGCGGAAATGCTCCATCTCCCAGCGGAGGAGGTCGAAGTCGAAGCCGCGGCGGAACGCCACACAGGCGGGGTCGGGCGCGCGGTCGGCGCGGGCCCGG
>Ga0180216_1003292_pt1 | contig 12887 bp, 7 predicted proteins | sample eDN3rd37CBELigMG_FD_128879 | JGI IMG/M metagenome (GOLD analysis project Ga0180216, IMG submission 128879) | Enriched Miracle-Growth compost microbial communities from Emeryville, California, USA - eDNA 3rd pass 37_C BE-Lig MG (version 2)... ... | reverse complement strand
ACAACAGATACTGTCGGCGCCGATCTGCCCCGGGAGCGCGGGCGACACCGGATTCAGCAGGTCCGCCGGGGAAGGATGTTCGCACGCGGCATTCCGCGCGAAGTCCGGGATCCGTGCTCAATCGAGTCGGGCGGGCGACCCCGATTGGTGGGAGGGCAGCCGGTGCGCTCGGCTGCCTTCTTTCTACCCGAGCGTGCCGACGGCGCAGGATTCACGTCCCCCGTCCGGAAGCACCACGATCCCCGCCGTCGAAACGTCGCGATCAGGCCTGTGATCAGTTGGACTGGATCGCGACGTTGAACTTGCCGCTGGTCACGCTCTTGTTGCCCACGGCGCCCTGATCCGAGGGCACGAGCGTGAACTGGAAGGTGCCCACGGCGCGGTTCGACGAAATCTCCGTGATCGTCACGGTGCCGGCCCCCGCCAGGAGCGTCGAAGTCCAGGTCGCGGTCGTGACACCACCTCCCGTCAGCGTGGCCTCCACGTAGACGACGATGCTCGATGTGCCCTGCCCGACATTGTACGTACCGGGTCCGTTGATTCCGGATATCGTGACGTTGAGCTGGCGCGTACTGCCGGCGCCCGTCGTCTCGGTACCGGCGAAGGAGAGCACACCACCTACCTGCGCATTCTCCGTGTAGGTCGCCGCGGTGGCGAGCGATGCGTTGAAGTTCTGACCGCCGACCGTCGCGGTGATCGTCCCCGTGCCCTGACCGCCCCCGTCTGGTCCCGTAGCATCACCTCCGCACGCCGCCACGCCGAATGCGACCATCAGGGACACCGCCGCCTGCCGGGCTACACGAAAGGACATGAATTCTCTTCCTGTCAGAATGTGAGAGCTGCCGGGCGATTCCGCCTCGAAGGTCCGTCCACCACGGCTACCCGGCCGGGAAAGGGCCGCGGAATATCAACGGAAGCGTGCCGGGTGTCAAACGACGGGTGCGGGCAAGTGTCGAAACCGAGCGCCCCGTGCCCATGGTTCTCGGGCTCGAGTGCACCAGGCATTGCTCACGTCATCACCACCCGGCCGGACAGGTACTGCCCGCGCCCGGCAACGTCCCGTACGGCCGTGGTGAGCAGGCGCCGTGTCAGGAACCGTGACGTACACCGGGAACGCCGCCGAATCGGAGCAGAGTGTCTCTTTCCGGTGCATTGAATCGTCTCACATTACTTGGCGTCTGCCTGGAGTCCACGCGTCCGTCGTCGGGGCGTCTCGCGGGAAGCAGGGGCACTCCCGCGGCTACCGGCGATGCGGCGTCAGGACGGGCAGGTCCGATCGAGTGCCGCCGGCCAGGTCCGTCAGAACATGGGCCCTGGCAAACTGCGCAGCCGGGTGCGCTCTTTCGGCCGGGGCGCGCGCGGCGCTGACCACCCCGTCACACGTGAGGAGCGAATGAGAACACTGGCGCTCGTGATCTGCCTGCTGGCCGTGGCACGAGTTGCAAAAGCCCAGAGCTGCATGGGCACACCGATGCCGATCGGAAGCATCGCCGTCATCGGTGGGGCGAGTATGGCCGAAGGCGTCAGGACGCTTTCAGCGGGTCTGGCAGGCTACCACTTCAACAGGCTGGGCTGGGCGGTCCGGGGCGGGCTGCTCAGCTTCGACGACGCCTCCCGGAGAGGGATGGAAGGCAGAGCCCACATGGGCATCACCGTCACGCCCCCCGGCAGAATCTCAGCGTGTCCGCATTTCGGTGTCACCTACTCCTGGCAGGACAAGAATGGAGACGGCCGGGATGCCTCCCAGTTCGCTGACGCGGATTTCATGTTCGGAGTGGGATACCTCGGCCAGACGGGAAGTGGTCGCACGTATACGGTGTTTGGCGTTCCCCGCGTGTCGTACGGCTGGAGGAGCGTGCCGGGCATCGTCGTCGAGGACATGGGCCTCTACGTTGGAGGCACGATCGGCGCCGGTGTGAACGTGGGCCGCCTCATCGTGACGGGCTACGGCTCCTTCAGCACGGACGAACGCACGAGCACCGTCGTAGGTGCGCACGTCGGGGTGGTCGTCAATTGAGCGGCGAGGCCTGTCTGGCGGAGTCACACGGGGCTGCATTCCTCGCGGGCCGCGGCAGCGTGCATGCCGCCTTCACGGCGCGACACCCGGCAGCGTGCTTCGAGGGCGCAATACTTGCCGCAGCGGTGCGCGGACCCTGATCTTTCCTCCCTGGTCGCAACAGCGGGGGGCGTCGCCGCCCTCCTCCATACATTGTGGAAATTGGCCACGTGCCTGACGTGATCGCCGTGCTGATCCCGCTGGCCCGCGGCCGCCCACAAGCTGCACATGCGAGGACGAATGAGAACGCTGGCGCTGGTAGTCTGTCTCCTTGCCGTTGCCCGGGCCGCCGAGGCGCAGAGCTGCATGGGTGCACCGATCGAAATCGGTAATTTCGCCGCCGGGGGCGGCGTGAGGTACACCACCGGGGAAAAGGGCTTCTGGCTGGGCGTGAACAGCTACAGGGCCGACAGGTTGGCCTGGTCCGCCAGCGTAGGCCAGGCCGATATTGACGGGGTTCCGCAGAACGTGACCGAGCTCGGCGCCAGCGTTGCTTACGTCCTGGCGGCCGGGAGTCAGTTCGCTGCCTGCCCTTTCGTCTCGGGGAGTTACGGGTGGTGGAGCGACGCGGTCCTCGGCGAGTCAGCCGGCTATCGTCTCCTGAGCGGCACCGCCGGAGTCGGCGTGGGCATCAACGTGCCGATGTCGAACGGCGCCTCGCTCGCGATTTTCGGCGCCCCCGGATTCACGTATCTCCGGTCGAAGAACGAGCTCATGGATGAGACGACCGAGCGCAACTCCAACCATTTCGGCGCCACCGTCGGCCTGGGGCTGAATCTCGGGCGCGTGTTTTTCGCCAGCTACGGGTCATTCACGAGCGAGGAGGGCACCGACCCGCTGTTCGGGGCGAGGATCGGGTTCACTGTGGATTGAGGGGTGGTGGTGGGTCGTACCACCCCCTGAAGCACCACATTTCCTGATTCTCGATCGAAGGCCAGCGGCTGACCAGGTCGTCTTGCCACGCCCGATTCCAACCACTATCCTTTTCACAATTCGAAAAATCGCGAGCCCGCCCCGGAGCCTCCGGGGCTCGCTGTCAGTACCCCTGGCTATGATGTGGCGGCGCGCCGGTGCGCCGCCACCCGTTCGTTTTCAAAGCGTCCCGGGACAGCGGCAGTCACCACCGGTCGACGCGGGCTGGAGCTCACGCACGGCGAAATCATCGTCGTGCGCGGGCCTGTCGTTTTCGGGCGTCCGAGCATGTCTGAACGGGTCATCTATCTCTTCAAGGCGGCGAGGCGTCCGCTGTACCGGAAGGAGAACCTGGCGCTGCTGGCGGCGGAGCGCGGGTCGGTCGTGGACGTGTCGTACAACCGCACGTGGGTGGCGCCGGCGCTCCAGGCGCAGGACGCGATTCCCGCGGGCGCCAGGGTGCGGCTCGTCTTCACGGACCGGCCGTACACCCATTTCGTGCCCGTGCGGGCCGCCGAGGTGCTGGAGGCGTCGTGGGACGAGCTGATGCTCCGGCTCCGGGTGGTGCTCGGGAACTGGATCGGGGCGGAGTCGCTGGATCCCGTCGGGTTCGCGGAACTGTTGAAGGCCGCAGATCCCGGGGGTATGCCCGGGAACCGGTTCGTCGCCGCTCCGCAGGAAGACGTAATGCTCACCCCGTATTTCGGTGAGCGGGAAGACGAAGGGTGGCGACGCGCGGTGGATGGCGTCCTGGCCATGTCCGGGGCCGGCGAGGATCGCGCGTATCACGGGAGCGTGTTCTTCCGACCCGTCGGGCTTCGGGTCGACGGCGAGCTGTATGTCGCCCGGCGGGTTCCACTCGCGCCGGGGACTCGGGCGGCGCTCGTGATCGCGTTCCACAACCCGCATCTGTCGGAAAGCGACGTCGCCCACCACACGCTGCGGGTCCTTGCCGCGGAGCACGCCGTTCGGGTCGACGTTCCGGAGCGATTCCCGGCGGTTGGCGAGCTGGAAGTACCGTTCGAGGTCATCGGCGACGATCCCACGCTCACGGTGGAGATCGGGCCGACGCCGTCGGAGCACACGTCGATCACGCTACGGTTGGGATCCGGGGCACGAGGCGTGGTCCGGCTCGCGCACGACGACGCCGCCTCACATGCTTCGGCCAGGACGTACGAAGAGGCGCCAGCTTTGTCGCCGCCGGTTTCGGAGGCCGGCTCCGACGCCCAAGCATTGGCCAGCCGCAAGGCGCTTCTGCGCGTCTACGACGTGGTCATGCGAAACGCGCGCATGGAGCCGGCTGACGCGCTGGACGTGCTGGACGCGTTCGACCCGTTGCTTCCGGGCGAGCAGCGGCTGGCTGAGCGACGGGCGCTCCTGCTCCATGCGACGGGCGACGTCGAGGGCGCGTGGAACGTGCTCCGCGGCCTGGATCCGGAGATCATGGGGAACGACGCGCGCTTCCTGCTGTTCCGATTGCATGCGGAGCGGGACGGCGGGGTGGGTCTGCTCCAGCGGGTCCTGACGCTCGACCTCACGGCGGAAGGGCGATTCACCCGCTTCGTCGAGGCGCTGGACGGTCTTTCCCCCAACGCCCTCGCGCGCCTGATCCCATCGCTGGTGGGTGAGCTTCCGGCGGAGCAGCTCCGCGAGGTCGTGAGCCGGGCAGCCTCGCGCCTGGAATCGCCGGACGCCATCGCGGAAACCGCTCGAAACCTCTTCCTGGTAACGGGCGACGCGGAGTGGGCGTATACCTTCCTGGACAGCCGCCGGCACGAGCTGCGTCTCGCGGATTCCGTCATCGTCGATGCGCTGGTCGAGCTGGCGGCGGCAGGCGGTCTCCCGGACGGTGCGACCGGGCTGCTGGACGAGACTGGCCGCAGAATCGGAAACCTGATCGAGCAGGACCGACTCGACGAGGCGATGCCGCTGCTCCGCCAGGCATCCTCTGCGCTGAGTCGCCCCGAGCGCGACCGGCTGTACCACCGGGTCGCGGACCGGCTCGAGCGGCGACGGGATCCCGTCACCGCCGCCGGAGTCATGGTCGAGCTGGCGTACGCCGCATGCACCACCGGCGACCTCGATGCTGCGACCCGGGCTGTGGAGCGGGCGGTGGGACTCTGGGCATCGACCGCTTTCCACGGAGCAGCCACGGATGGCGCCGGTAGCGGTGGACCTGCCCGCACGGCCGTAGGGGGAAGCGCGTTCGCCCGCCCCGTTGTCGGGGCGGCGATCGGATCGGTACCGGCCGCCCGACCTGGTACTCTGACCGGTGCGGAAGCCAACGGCGCTCCTGAAACCGGGCCCGTAGCTCCCATGCCATCGTGGCTCGCCGACGCCGTCGCCGCAGTGCGCCGGGCATGGGAAAGCGTCGAGGAGCTGGTGGAGTGGCGGCGGGATGACGAGGCGAGACTCCGTGAATCGCTGCACGCCCGATATCTGAACCGACGAATCCTGATCGCCGGGGGCCGGCGCGACCCGGAGTGGGTGGAGCGGCTCCGCGAGCTGACCGGCGCGGAGGTCGATTGGGCCGAGCACTACCGCGACGAAGGCGACGACCTGGCTGCTTTCGCCGAACGAATCCGGCAGAAGCATTACGACATCGTGCTATATCTCCTCCAGAAATCGGGGCACGAGGTACAGCACCGCTTGCGACCGGCCTGTGCGGAGGCAGGGGTGCCGTGGGTCCCGACGACGACGGCGGGGTGGAGAGGGGTGGTGGAGGGGGTGGGGGGCGCTACTCCAGCCGCGCCTCCCTAAGGGGCTGCACAACGGTGACCAGATTCGCGAAGCGACTACTTGGGTGATTGCCAGTTCAGCATGTTCGGAAGCGCACAAAGCGCGCGAATATCCGGCGGGTGGGTGATACGAACACTAACTGCCGTGCTTCACAACCACTTTGCCAATAGGCGGCGCTTCAGAGAGACACCCAACATTTCCGTTGGTACGTGATCGACGAGGACCCTGATCCTGGCTTATTCACGAGTGGGATAGTGCCCGGACATAGGGGCTGAAAAGCCACATGGCGCATCTGCCGCGACCGTAATAAGATGGAGTTGCGAGACGCCAACTTATTGCGAGCGAGACGAGACACGCCATGGGTGAAGTACAAGGTACGCTTTTCCGGCCGGATTTCAACCGTTCGATTCAGGTGGAGGCTCGCCGGGAGCGCCTGAGCGCGGATTCGGGAGCGCTCCTGCTCCGGGAGTTGATGCAGCGTCTGGGTCTGCCCGCTTTGCTTCGGGAGCACCTGATCGATCCTCGAGACCCGACACGGACGGTGCACCCTTTTGTGGAGCTGATCCTGACCCAAGTACTGATGGACGCGCAGGGTTGGAGCGATCAGGCCGATGTTTCGCGTCTCAGGAACGATCCGGTCCTGCGGCTGGCGGTGTCGGGCCGCCGGGGCGCTGGACCGTTGCGAACTGGGTCGAAGGGGGACCCGGATGGCCTGTGCTCCCAGCCCACGCTCTCGCGACTGCTTGGGGCGCTGGCAACCTGGGAGAATCGAGTCGGGCTGGAGGCGGTGCTGCTCGGTTGGGCCGAGCGCCGTGCGGGCCTCGGGACCCGGCGCCTGGACGAAGTGACGCTGGACCTGGACTCCCTGCCGGTGGTGGTGCACGGGCACCAGCCCGGCTCGGCGTACAACGGCCATGTCCGGGCTCGCTGCTACCATCCGGTGGTGGTGCGCTGGGACCGGGGCGACTACCTGGCGGCGGAGCTCAGAGCCGGGAATGCCCACACGGCGGACGGGGCGCTGGCTTTCGTGTGGCCGATCATTGAGTGGGCGCTGGAGCGTGCGGCGCGGGTCTGGCTGCGCATGGACGCGGGATTCCCTGAGCCGGAGCTGCTCGGGACGCTGGAAGACGGCGGCGTTCGCTACGTGGCGCGGCTGCGCAGCAATCGAACGCTGCAGCGCCTGGCGGCGCCGTACCTCGAGGCGCCGCGGGATCAGGAATCGGGCGCACCGGCGGTGCGCGTGCATGAGCTGAGTTATCAGGCCGGCAGCTGGGAATGCGCACGCCGTGTGGTGCTGGTCATGGTCGAGCGGGAGGACGAACAGGGAGAGCTTTTCTCCGATCACTTCTTCCTGCTCACCAACGTTTCGGCCGAGGAGGTGGACGGAGCTGCGCTGCTCGAGCGGTATCGACAGCGGGGCACCGCGGAGAAGGACTTCGGCGAGTGGAAGAACGCCCTGGACCTCTCGCTTTCCTCTGTGCCTCGGCCGAAGAAGCATTACCGGGAGAACCTGGTCATTACGCCATACGAGGAGCCGGACAGCTTCGCGGCCAACGAGGCACGGATGCTCCTCAGCCTGCTGGCGGCCAACGTGCTGGATGCCGCGGCCGAGCTGCTGGGCGGCCACTTGCCGCAGGCCTGCAGCCGCGAGCGCTTCCGCCAACTCGTGCTGAGAGTGGCCGGACGCGTGCTGCTCAGCGGTCGGGGCATAACCGTGGTCGTCAACTCGGCGGTGGCGCCGCTCTGGAGCGCCGTCTGGACTGAGATGCAGCGGGCCTACCCGGCTCGCGGCTCTCCCGAACTCCAGGCCCTGCCCATTCCAGCGTAGCACCCACGGGCGGGGAGACTGGAAGCGGAGCCGGCCGCCGGCCAGCAGGCGCGGGGGTAAGGGGGCTCGTGCAGCAGAACGGACGCGCTTCACCTCAATAGCCCGACATGGATCAACTATGCGAACCACAGTCGCTCCAACTTACGCCGGTGAATAACCGAGGCTGATGCCAACAGTAGGATGGATATTGGAGAACGATATTGACAGGTACTGGGCTGGGCGGTCCATTCCGTGGCCGCGAGCACCTATCCCGGCGTTCCGGTGCTCGTTTTGCAGCGCCAGATTCCATACGCGCGCTGATCGAGACCGCCACGAAGCCGAGACTCACGACATTGCGATGCCTGTCCTGTGTATCGGCTCCTCCATCGCCCGAAAGAGATTACCGTTCGGAAACATATCCTACCGGAGGACATCTGGCTCGACGGGGGCACCGACGCTCGAATCCGCGTGAATCACGGTGAGTGGCGAAAGATCGAACCCCACGTGCTGGCTGTCGAGCTGGCATCATGCACTACCGGCATCTGTGACGTTCGGGTCCAAGATCGTCGGTCTGGCGCCGTCGCTGAGTATCGAATCACATTCAGCATTCCGGATCCTGCAACGCTCGACGAAATCGACGAAGCATTCATACGAAATCTCGCGAGAGAGGGTATCCAACACGCCGATATCACCCGTTTCGAGGGGCTATTGCCTTCAGTCGGCGCAGAGCGGCAGTATGGCGACGCTCTAGGCGATTACGCGGTTGGTGTCCTTTTGAAGGAGCGCCGGTGGCGGTCGCTCGCGCCTGTATCCGCCGACGACTACGCGACCAAGATGCGCAAGTCGCTGGAAGTTTTGAAGGATTTCGAACGGGCCGTAGCTTCCTCGGTCGCGGCATGCGTTCGATTCAACCTCAACGACTTCCGCTCTGAGATGCCGGCTGCTGTACCGCGTCTGAATCTCTGCATGCGATTTTTTCGAAGCATCGGGGATTTCCCAAGGCTCGATCCCGAAAAGTACGCCGCGATCGATCTCGAAGCGGCGCTGCACGTTGCGCTCCTGCCCACGGCGTGCGACACACTGGCGCCCGACGAGCCCGGCAACCTGGTGCCGCGTACGGTCATGGAGGACCCCACCCTGCCGGCCATCGAGCTGAACGCCCCCCGCTTCCACCTGGAAACCCGGGGCGACCCGTCCAACCCGATCATCGTATTCCTGCAGCCTGCCCGTCGGCGCTCAGCTCGTTCCCGTTGGGCGAGCCATCACCCGGCTGAGCAGTTTGCCGACGTCGTCGCCGCACCCGGCGAGGAGGAGTGGGGCGAGCACGGTGAGGACGCGTCGTGCGCTGAGGCGGCTCCACGGGCGAGGTCTCAAAGGTACCCCCGTGCTGTGGAACGTAAAGCCGTGGACGCAGGAGCGCGCCCGGCGCAGCAGGACACATGCGACTGTTGAAGCGCGACCCGGAGACTGTCAATGACGTTGTGCGACAGTGCCGTTCGACGGATCTCGGGCCACGGATGCTACCATGCACGGGCGGACCGACGGGTCCGCCCCTGGTTGGATGGGTCGACACCCAGGCACGGGCGCACACGCCGGTGCGCCCCTACAGCGTCGTGGCCGCCCGCAGTCGGGCGGGAACGGCCCAGAAAAGCGCCGCGCGAAGTTTTCGAACGGACGGGCGAAAATGGTTGGAACGACGGCGCCATGCAGTTCCGCAATGCCGCTTGACAGAACGAAAAGGCGCCTTTAGCTTGGCGCCCGCTTCGCGGCTTCATTTCACATTCCCCCGACGGCTGGGAAACGCATGGCCCTCGGGCAAATGCCGGAGGTATACCGTGCGCTGGCTGCCGGTTCACCCGCTCGGGCGCCACATCATCGTATCCATTTTCCTCCTTTTCGCACTGACCATTACCGGTTGCGGCGATGATGCCGCCGGGCCGAACGGTCCGGACGATTCGGATGAGGTCGCGACCGTTGCAGTCACGCCCAACCTGGTGCCACTCGTGCCGCAACAGACCGCGGACCTGACGGCGACGGTGCGGAACGCGGCCGGAAACGCGCTGACGGGTCACACCGTGACGTGGACGACGAGCGCGTCTGGCATCGTCACGGTGACAGGGAACGGCGCGGCGGCAACCATCACCGCCGTCGCTCCGGGGAAGGCGACCATCACAGCCACGAGCGAAGGGAAGAGCGGGTCGGCGACGATCACGGTGAACGACGGCGGCTTCGTCGGCGCCGCCGGCGGGCAGGTCACGGCGGCGAACGGCGCGGTGCGCATTCAGGTACCGACGGGCGCCCTCTCCGCCGGGACGGCGCTCTCCGTCTCGCCCGTGGCGAGCCCTCCGGCCGCCACGGGGCTGGTCCAGGGGACGGGCTTCGACCTGGGTCCGAATGGAACCACCTTCGCGCAGCCGGTCACCGTCACGATCCGCTACGAGGCGTCGGCCGTTGGCCAGGGCATGGACCCGGCGTTCTTCCGGGTGCACCGCTGGAATGGCAGCGCCTGGGAACCGCTGGCCAATGGCGCCGTCAATCAGACTTCACGTGAAGTCAGCGGGACGACGACATCGTTCAGCACCTTCGCCGTATTGTTCGGATATCCGGTACCCTCCATCACTGCGGTCGACCCGCCGAGCGCGGTCATCGGCCGTGGTTCGCTGACGATCACGGTGACGGGCACGAACTTCACGCAGAATTCCGTCGTGCGCTGGAACGGGTCGGATCGGGAGACCACCTTCGTCAGCGAGACCGAGCTCGAAGCCTGGATCGAGCGGGACGACTTCGTCAACGGCGGCCTGTCGCAGATCACGGTCTTCACACCCGGCCCCGGGGGCGGCACCTCGCAGGCGATTCCCTTCATGGTGATCCAGCCGCCGGGCTCGGTCATACCCTTCATCGCGCCCGGATCCCACCACACCTGCGGCGTGTCGACCGACGGTTTCGCGTACTGCTGGGGGTTGAACTCGAGCGGGCAGCTCGGCGACGGCCAGACGGAGAATTCCTCGGTACCGGTCGCGGTGGCAGGAGACGAGTCGCTCATCCGGGTGGCTACCGGATTCACGCATTCGTGTGGCATCGCGTGGAACGGCATCGCGTTCTGCTGGGGCGCCAACGGGTCGGGGCAGCTCGGGACTGGCGACAACGTCGAGTCCGCCGTGCCGGTGCCGGTGTCGATCGATCGTTTCTTCAAGTCCATCGCCACCGGCTCCTCCCTGTCGTGCGGCCTGGCGTACCCCGGCGAGGCGTTCTGCTGGGGGGCGGGTTCGAGTGGCCAGCTCGGGAACGGCGGGCTGACCAACCAGTCCGTGCCAGTGGCGGTATCCGGCGGTCACGATTTCGACAGGCTCGCGGTCGGCGAGGCCCACGCCTGCGGCCTGACAACGGATGGCAAGGCCTGGTGCTGGGGTCGGAATGGGTCAGGTCAGCTCGGCGACGGCACTACCACGAATCGCTCACAGCCCGTGGCGGTCCTCGGTGGGCACGAGTTCGCGGACATCACCGCCGGCACCAGCCACACCTGCGCGATCGAGAGCAACGGCGATGCGTTCTGCTGGGGTTCGAACGCCCTCGGCGAGCTCGGTGATGGCAGCACCACGAACCGCTCCCAGCCGGTGGCAGTAGCCGGAGATCACGACTGGGCCGCCGTGTTCGCCGGTGGAAATAACACCTGTGGCGTGGATGCGATCGGAACCGCCTACTGCTGGGGCGACAACGAGTTCGGGCAACTCGGCGGCGCTGCCGGCGCCTTCGCGAGTCAGCCCACGCAGCTCCAGGGCGCCGGGGCGTACAGCTACGTGGTGCCGGGCGGCTCCCACATCTGCGGCGTGACCACGGCCGGTCTCGCCCGGTGCTGGGGCTCCCGGGGCTACGGCCAGCTCGGCACCGGCGAAGCCTCGTATGTGGCGGTGCCGACGCCCGTAGCCGGCGGCCATGTTTTCGCCAGTGTAGATCTGGGCGACTCGCACGCCTGCGGCGCCACGACCGGAAACCAGGCCTATTGCTGGGGTGGTGGCGACGAAGGCCAGATCGGAAACGGCTCGACCAATTCGGCGAAAACGCCTGCACTCGTCGCCGGGAATCACGCGATGGGCACGGTCGCGGCCGGTGGCCTTCATGCCTGCGGACTCACGACGCAGGAACAGGCCTACTGCTGGGGACGCAACCTCTCCGGTCAGCTCGGCAATGGTACGACGCAGTCTTCCACCTCGCCGGTGGCGGTGGCCGGCGGGCTGACGTTCACCGCCATCACGACCGGCTCCGCACACACGTGCGGACTCACCGCTGAGGGCGACGTCTATTGCTGGGGCGAGAACTCCAGCGGCCAGCTTGGCATCGGATCGCAGCAGGACCAGACCCAGCCCGTCCAGCTCGCGTTCGAAAATGGCATTGTGATCACGCAGATCTCGACCAACGCGGATCACACGTGCGCGCGCGCGGCGACCGGAGCGCTGTACTGCTGGGGCGCCAACGGGTTCGGACAGCTCGGGGACGGCACCACGAACAACGCGCTGACGCCGCAGCTCGTGGCCGGGGGCCACTCGTTCGATTACGTGTCCGCCGGGTGGTGGTACACGTGCGGTGTCCTGACGGATGGGAGCGTGCGCTGCTGGGGCTTCAACAATCAGGGGACGCTGGGTACGGGCGGCGGTCACGGGACCGTGACGACACCTGCTCTGGTGAATGGACTTGCCGGTGTCAGAGAGATCTCGGCCGGTTTCGGCCACACGTGCGCGGTCACGGAGAGCGATCAGGCGTTGTGCTGGGGCTTTGGCCTCGAGGGCCAGCTCGGCACCGGCTCGACGGCGAGAAACGCCGTGCCCACGCCGGTTTCAGGAGGACTCCAGTTCGCGCACGTCGACGCGGGGAACTCCTATACCTGCGGCGTGACGACGGCGGGCATCGCCTATTGCTGGGGCATGCAGGGCGATGGCAATCTCGGGAACGGCCTGCCGAACGCCGACGCCATGCCGGCCCCGGTCGTTGGCAATCTGATTTTCGGACCCCTCCCGCCGCCGTGACGATGTGAGCGGCCGCGGGTGGCTCCCGCAGTCCGCTGGTACTCGCGTGACGGGCGGCCGGCCTCCGGGCGAAGGCGGCATCCCCTCCGGGATGCCGCCTTTTCCATTTTCCGCACCGTTCAGGACAACTCTCTCCCGCCTGGCCTGAGGGTAATGGGAATGGGAGAAAACGGTTCCGGCGCCGACGCACGATATCGCGGGTTTCCCACGATCTTCACACGATTTCGATCTTGACGTAAAACCATGGGGTCCATAGCATTTTGAACCCGTTGAACTCGCTCAGATCGTTCCATTCCCGACGGCTGGGTAGCCGCCGGTTTTGGGGCTCTATTCCTGGGGTCGCGCCATGGTT
>Ga0180216_1003290_pt1 | contig 12898 bp, 13 predicted proteins | sample eDN3rd37CBELigMG_FD_128879 | JGI IMG/M metagenome (GOLD analysis project Ga0180216, IMG submission 128879) | Enriched Miracle-Growth compost microbial communities from Emeryville, California, USA - eDNA 3rd pass 37_C BE-Lig MG (version 2)... ... | reverse complement strand
CCTCCTCCTCCTCCTCCTCCTCCTCTTGCTGCCTCTGCCTCGTCGTCCTGTTCCTCTTCCTGTCTTTTTGTTCTTCTTCTTCACCACCGCCGCCTCTGCGGCGTCATCGCGTGGTTGGGGCACGACAACGCCATCAGCTGGTGCAAGCCACGGAGTGCGAGCAAAGGGCGCGGACCGGACGCAGGGCGGCGGCTGTTGAGGACGGACGGGCACGCTGGGAGGGCGTCCGGAGAGCACAAGATCTCTGGCCGTGCGTCGCTGCTCTGTTCTCCGCGGGTTCTCTGCGTCTGGCGCGGCACGACGCGCCACGACTAACACCCGGCGCGCCGGCGCGGTCATTGCGTGCGCGGTGCACAGCAGGACGCGGACGACCACGGCACGCTGAGCACCGGTAGACGCCGGCCCACCCTGCGGCTGCCGCCGCCACGGACGCTCACGCAACCAACGGTGCCGCGCCTGCTCCGCACCGGTCGCCGCAGTTGGCGCGTGGACGCGCCGTGAACCAGGCGAAAGCACCATGTCGCGCGCGATTCGCGACAACCTGCCCGCCGTGACCTTTGCGGTCGGCGCGGCGGCCATCGTCATCGCGAGCCGCTACCTTGCCGGCGGTACGGGTGCCGCCTTGCCGTCTGCCGGCCACGCCCCGCAACGGGCGCTGACCACCGGCCGCCGCCCCGCGCCGGCGGTCATCCGTCTGCTGCGCAGGCCGCGGGGGCAGCCGCCCGAAGGCACAGGCAAAGTCGGCGCCGCTGCGGGAGCTGCCGACCTTTGCGGACGAGGTGCAGCGGGGCCAGCGCGCGCTCCGCCGCGAGTCCATTGCGGGCGAGTCCTTTACGGAGCAGGACCTGGACGACTCGGAGCGCGTCGTGCACCCCAAGTCGGACGAGACGCGCGCCCACCTGACCAAGGTGGCCTCGAAGCTGCTGCTCTTCCGCTCGCTCGACGCGCGCCAGATCTCTGGTGCGGCCACATGCGTGCACCATCTCCAGCAGCGCGGCCCACTGGTGCCATGCTGACCCGGCGCGACCGGTGATTGGGCTCTCGGAGCCGCTGCCGCGCACCAGAGATCGTGGACGCCATGCAGGAAGTGCGCGTGCCGGCCGGCACTGCCATCATCCAGCAGGGCGACCACGGCGACAACTTTTACGTGGTCGATACCGGCCTGTTCAACGTCCTGGTGAACGGCACCAAGGTCGCGCAGGTCGGCCCGGGCGGCGGCTTTGGTGAGCTGGCGCTCCTGTACGGCCAGCCGCGCGCGGCGACCGTCAAGGCGACCACCGACGCGGTGGTGTGGAGCGTGGACCGCCAGACCTTCCGCCGCATCGTCGTCGCGTCGACGATGAAGAAGCGCCGGGAGCACGACGCCTTCCTGCGGGTGCGGCCGCGACCGGCCAGGGGTCGCCGCCGGCAGGTGCGTGTGGGGCAAACGCTGACGGCTGGGTCAACGGCTGCGCCTCGCGTGGGAGCGCGGCGTGTTCCAGGAAGTGCCGCTGCTCAAGTCGATGAGCCTGCCGGAGCGGCTCAAGGCCGTGGACGCCCTGCAGCCGGTGACCTTTGCGGCGGGCGAGATCATCATGCGCGAGGGCGAGTCCGGCGACACCTTTTACATTGTTGAGGAGGGCGAGGTCGTTGTCACGCGGGACGAGAACGGGCACGAGGTGGAGCTCGCGCGGAAGGGTCGCGGCGACTACTTTGGCGGTGCGCCCGGCCTCCGCACAAGCACGTACACGGCCAGCTGGGCACGCCGACGCTGACGACCACTGGGTGCTGGGAGGTTGTGTGGGCGCACACCGGCAGAGATTGCGCTGCTCACGGACGGCGTGCGCGTCGCCACGGTGACGGCCGCGACGGACGTGACGTGCCTCGCGCTGGACAAGGCGTCGTTCGACCGGCTGCTGGGGCCGTGCGAGGACATCCTCAAGCGCAACATGGCCAACTACCAGCAGTACCGCGACCAGCTCAAAGCGTGAACGGCCGCGACCTCGTTCTTTGTGCGCTCGTGCAGGACCGCCTGGCGTTGCGTCTACGTGCTATTCCTACTACCCACGTTGTATGTGTTTTTTCTGCGCAAATATAGCTCGAAGCGAGAGGTCGGCAACAGCATTGTCGGGCGGAGCGTTCGCGTTTTGCGCGCAAAGTTTTTTGGCGCGAAAAAGCCGTCACGGCGAACGGCAGCGGGCGGCGGCACTGACGTGACCGCGAGAGACGAGAGACTCGGGCCCAGGCAGGCACCGCAGACGCCGGAGAAGCCAGGCAGGACAGGCGCCGGAGAAGCTGGCGAGGAGCGGTAGCCGGTAGAGAAGGCGCGCTTCGCAGCCGCGACGGGCACGGCCGTCGACCACGCCAACCGCCCTGGGGCCGGTTGCGCCAGGCGCCCCCGTGGCGCCGGCGACCCAACCAACCATGGCGACGGTGATTACGCTCAGCAGCGACACGGAGAGCGCGACGGACAGCGCCACCGACGTCGAGGTCGGCGACCGCTGGGCGCTGCCGACGCAGTTGCGCTCCAGCCCGCCACCGTCGTTGTCGCCGCCGCCGCCGGCCCGGGTGGTCGAGACCATTGAGATCTCGGACGACGACGAGGAGGACGAGGAGGAGGAGAGCAGGAGGGGACGAGGGGGAAGCCAGCCGCCGAGCTGGAGCTACGGTCGCGGCTCCACAGGGCCAGCGTCGTCCCCCGTGCGGTTGCCGCGCCCGGCCGCGTACTCGACGGTGGACTATGACGGCGACGACGTAGTCGACCTGTCTGCCGCGCCCTCGGCCGAGCTCCTGCCGGCCACGAACAGCTGGGACAGCGTTGCGTGGGGCCGCGCCGCCGCCGCCGGAACGGGAGCAGCAGCAGCGGCCGCTGCACCACCACCTCCAGCTCCACCAGCGGCCAGCAGTTCACTCGCCCTTGCGACGAGCAGCGACGGCTTGGGACCGGACGACGACGACGACGACGACGACTTTTGGTGCCGCACCGGCGGCTCGATGCCGCTGCCGCGGCTACACAGCTCGGCTGCCCCGTCCAGCGACCTGGACTCGGACTTGGACGGGACCAGCGCGTCGCTACCGGCGAGTCTGGGCTCAGCGCCCGCGGGGCGCCGGCGAGGCGCCGGCAAGGCCAGCGGGACGAGCGCCGCGGCACGCAAGGTACTTACTGGGCGGCGAGCACTGGGTCGTAGGAGGCGACCTGGAGCTGACGGTCCCGCGACGCTCGCTGCGGCACCGGCCGCCCAGGCGGAGGCCGAAGCCAAGCGCGCGGCCAAGCAGGCGGAAAAGGCCGCCGCCGCCGAGGCCCGCCAACGGGAGCGCGAGGCCCGCAAGGTAACCCGTCGTACCGTGCCCGGCGTGGTGGCCTCCACACGCGTTAAAGTTTGTCCGTTCCCATGCCCCCTTCGTGTGCCCAGGCTGCGGAGGAGCGCGACAAGCACAACCGGCGCGTGATGGCGTCGATCGAGAAACGCAAGAGCACGTCCGAGTGCCTGCAGGAGCTCGAGGTCACCGTCGACACGCCCATGGTCACCAACCCCGGCGGCGCCGAGCTGCTGGCGGCGCTGCAGCTGTCCAACATCAAGGTCAAGCTGGCCGAACAGCCGTACCCGAACACGCTCACGGTCCACCGGCACTGCGCCACCGCCGCGACCGACGCGGCGACCGGCCGGCTGGAGACGCGCACGGAGGTGAAGCGGGAGCCGTGGGTGCTCCTGCGCTGGACGCTGGAGCAGCTGTCGGCGTTTGTGCTCGGCCTGAACGGCCAGCTCCCGCAGCGGCTGGCCGCGATCGTGCCCACTGTGCGGCGCCTATTTGGGCCGGACGTCCAGCTCTTCCTGGTGCTGGAGGGCCTGCCGGCCATGGCGCGCGGGCCGCACGCGCCCGTCCCGCCGGCGGCGACGGGCAAGACGCTGTCGCGGGCGCGCATCGACGCCGAGCTGGTGTTCCTGGAGCTGGCGGGCGGGTGCTTCGTCACGGAGACGGACCGGCCGGCGTCCACGAACGGCGCCATCGTCAAGATTCTGGAGGCCATCGCCGAGCAGCCCTACCAGTGCGGCCACCGGGCGCCGGTGGAGGGTGCAGCCGACTGGACGGATCGCTGAGGCCGCATCGCTGCTTGCGGTGGTCCGCGGCCATCCGCAGGAAACTGACCCAGTTCGACTTTTTCGCCGAGGCGTACGGCTCGGCGGCGACCTCGCAGCTGGCCTGGGTGCGCATCTTGGAGGTATGCCCGCGCGGCCGGCTCGAAGCATAGCATGGCATGGCGCTGACCGGGCCGGCGGCGAACGGAAGCACGGCGCGACTGCAGACGGTGCCGTCCGTCACCAACAAGGTGGCCCGCGGCATCGTCAGCGAGTATCCCACCGTGCGGAGCCTGCTAAACGCGTACAAGGCGGCGCGGTCCACGGAAGACGCGCAGCTGCTCTTGCAGGACATTACGGTACGCAGCGGGACAGCACGACCGTTTGGCGCATCACTGTCCTGATGGCGGGCGGCTGTCGCTTGGCTCTCCTGGTCGACCAATAATAGGTCGACCGCGGTCACTCGGCACGCTCCACCGCGCGTCGCATCGGCCCCGTGCTCTCCAGGCGCATTCACCTGGCCCTCACGGCCACCGATCCGGCGACGCTCGTGCTTGGCGATCCTGTCGAGCCCGCTTAATCTCAGTTATGTGCCGGCTGCACTGTACAAGTTTTTCCGCACTGTACCATCTCTGTACACTAGTGACTGTAGAGGATGTATTTACAGCGTCGCTACGACCGCGTCCCAGTAGGCGCTGTCGTCGTCAACGACGTCCGTTTGATCCGGAACGCCACGCTTGCTGGCGCTACCGTGCTCGGCCACGGCGGACGCTGCCACCGCCTCGGCCGCCTCGACTGCCGCGAGGATGTCGGCGTCGCTGGCGCCGTCCCACGGGTCGCCCGCAGCCGTGGCGAACGGGTTGAGGTCGTCCGGCAGCGGGTGCGCGGGGCCGTGTGGGGCCTCGCGCTGGCAGTCGGCGTCCATGCAGCGCTGGTAGTACAGGCCAAACTTGAGGTCCACCACGTAGTGCACGTGGTTGGACTTGTGCGCCCGGCCGGCCAGCTCGCAGTACCGGTTGCCGCCAATGTGGTACATAATCTGCTTGCCTGCGGCATCCACCGGCAAGCGGCTGCACAAGCGTGCCAGGCGCTGCGATTGGCTAACCGGTCCGCGGCGGCTCTGCGGCCCGGCGGGGGCGGCGTACCTTCCGCGAAATAGACGACGGCGCGGATGAAGCCCTGGTGCGGCGGCGTCGACACCAGCCGCGCAACGAACGCGTCCACGGCGGGGTACGGCGAGCGCTCCTGGTGCTCGTCCGGATGGCGCGGCGGCGGGCGCCAGGGGCCCGGCGCTGCCGCGGCAGCGGACGACACGGCGGCCGCGGTTTCGCGGAGGATGCGCAGGTCGGTGGACACCTCGCCGACGGCGCACACGAGCGTGCGGCGGAACCAGCTCAGCGGCTGGCGGCGCCACGGCTTGGCGCCCGCAGCTGCCGGCGGCAGTAGGAGCGCCGTGCGTCCAAGCTTGCTGGACGCGACGATGCGGAACGTGCGGTTCTTGGTGTACACCGCTGTGCCGCCGCGCCAGCAGGGCCGCGCGGCGCAGGATGGGGCAGATACGGCGTGAGAACTGGTGCTCTTGTCTCGCGCCGACGCCGTCCCATGAGCCATACCGGGATCGATGAAAAAGCCACGCGCACCGGAAGCGTTCGTGACCACTTGCAAGCCATGCGCCACGGCGTGGTCTGGCGATGCCGGATCGGCCGCCGCGCGGGCCAGATCGGCCAGCCATGCAGCGACAAAGTGGCCGGCTTGGATGTTGTCCGCGAAGACAGCCCGCGGCGTGTGGACGATGACGTGCTGCGAAAACTTTTGGTCGGTGCTGGACTCGAGCCGCACAAAGTCGTCGTCGCTGCAGGCGATCCCGTACCGGCTGTGCAGCCGCTCCCTCAAGGCCTGCCGCACGGGAGACCCCCCCCCGCCCAGGCCGCGTAGCCGCATCAGCGTTGGTCGGCAATGGTCAGGAACCCCGAGCGGTAGCGCGCCCAACCGCGAGGAATCGGGTCATGAGCGCGGTGTCGTCAACGTCGGGGTTCAGGGCGCGCTGGAATTCGAGGTCAAAGTAGAGGCGGCACGGGTGGCCCTGCGGGATGAGCTCGTAGTAGTGGCGGGCGTCGTCGCCCATGTCGCTGCGGCGCCGCATCGCCAAGTGCCCTGCGCAAGGCATCGGTAAGGACGTGCACCAGGGCGGGCACGCGCGGGCGGCTGCGCGCAGCGCGTACCGGTACTCGGCCCAAAAGTGCTCGTACGAGGTTACGAGGAACTTGCGCTGAGCCTGGCCCTGTGGGCCGGTGTCCTCGAACGAAAAGATGGCCAGCGGCTCCATGCGCGTCCGCAGAAAGTCGAACGCGGCCTGCTGCTTCCAAAAGACCTCCCAGACCGGGGCCGGCCGTTTCTGCAGGCGCAAGATAGGATACGCCCCTGTGGTGCGTCAGGCACAGGCATACGCGTGCGCCGTAGGTCTGGTAAGGCACGTACCACCGCGCCAGTGGGCAGCAGCGGCGGCAGCGGCGCGTCGTTGTTCTGCAGGGCCTGCAACCGCTGCAGCCAGCGCTGCGTAATGGCGACCGCACGGCTACTCGCACCGCCCAACGCACTAATGCAGATCGGCAGCGGTTAGCTGAGGCAAGGACCGCCACAGACCCTGGCAGCCCGCAGCAGCGTACGGGTCCGACTCGAGGGCGGCCGACCGCAGCAGCGCCGCCGGCGCGGGATAGAACTGCTCGGCCGGAATCGGTTCCGCCAGGTTTGCCTCCCGCGCTGGCGGCGGGGACTTGGGCCGCGGTGGCCGTGGCGGCAACCCTGTAACCCAAACCACTGTGGGAAGCTACCACGACGCTGTCAGCCCGAGCCCACCGGCGCGTACGGTCGAGTGGCGATGTCTATACGCTTCGTGGTCGACCGCAGGTGGTCGTCCAGCACGGACCCGCGGTAGATGTACGCCATTGGAAAGTGCCATACAACGGCCGCTGCCGGGCCTACGCAGCCTGTCGAGCGACACGCACTACGCTGCCGGTACCGCCAATGTGTGCACCAGGATAGGTCCGCGACGTAGGACGACGTGCCCGGTCCTCATCGCCCAATCGGCGGGTCGTCTCCGGGACGTCGCTGTTACCATTGCTCGAACAACATGAACGCCAGCCAGCCGAGGTCCCCCCAAGCCCGTTCGTGCGGCTCGCGCGTCCGAGAGCCAGGTGCCGGCGCCGCAAGGCCGACTGGAAGGCCGCTCGGCCGGGGCAGATCTGCCGGCCGCGCCTGCGTCGCCGGCCAGCGCCGATGACGTCACTTTCGCGCCAAAAACTTTGAGCGCCTGGTCCGTGGTGCAGCGCGGCCCGAGATCTCCCCGCGACCGCGGGTTCCAACGGGCTCCACGAGGCCACGGACGTCGGTACCTGGTGCCCGAGGGGCGGGTGGACGTGGTGGTTGTCTCGTGTGCGTCTGAGGGCGTTGGCCTGCGTGCAGCTGCGCCAACTCCTGCATGGACGCGCTCCAGGCGTACGGCAGCAGCGACGATGACGCCGACAGCAACCTGGCGGGCGCGGCCGCGCAAGCGCCGCCGTACGCTGCGGTCGCGCCGGTGATGACCATCCTGCCGCCGCCGCCGGGGCCCGACGTGGCCGGCGCCTTTCCCGATGCTGGCCAACGGACGGCGCCGCGGCTCCCGCCGGCGCCGAAGCGGAGGTGCGGTGTCTGGCGCCCGCACCGGACCACATAGACAGCATGACTCAGGCGGCCACCCATCTGCATGGTGCACAACGCAGTCGGTTCGGCAGCCGGCCCGACGAGCCGCCGGTGCGCCGGTACATTTCCAAGCGCGAGCGCCAGCTGGGCCCGGCCGCCACAAGCGCCCGGACGCCGACCGCGGCGCCGTCGACGCAGCTGCCGTTGGCCGGCATCCCCGATCTGCCAGACGGCCCCGATCCGCTCGCTGCGCCGGTGCGCTGGCACGAGCATGGCCGCGCGGTGAGCGCCGTTCGCTGGGCGTCCGCGAGTGCAGATGGCCGGCCCGTTCTGCTGGCCAGCGCCGGCATGGACGGCACCGTGCGCCTGTGGTCGCCCGCGCATCGGCCCGGCATCGTGCGCTGCTACGCGTGCCATCAGGGTGCGCCCCCCTTGGCAGCGCTGACTGAGGGCGCGCCATCGTTGGTGTGCCTAACGTACGGCGTGCGCGGCGTGGTGATCCGCGTTTGATTAGCTGGTGTGCGCGAGCTGGAGTGGTCCGCCGATGGGTTGCGCCTTGCGACCGCCAGCTTTGACCGCACAGCGCAAGTGATCAACATCGAGACCGGGGCCGTCGAGCAGGTACGCTGCCCACCCGCCGCGGCATCGGGGAACAAGTGACCACTGTTCACCTAATAACCTGAAGCAATCTCAATGTCGATCTGCGCCGTACAGCGGCTTGTGCATGACGAGGTCGTGACCGTCGTGCGCTACCGACCTAGCCACCCACACGAGGTCGTCACAGGCGGCGAGCGATCGGGCCTCTTTGCGTGGGACCTGCGCGCCCCGACCAAGTACGCTGGGTGCGAGCGCGCCACGTGCATCAGCGACGCTCACGCCGCCGACCGCCTGCGCGCTGCACGCGCACGCACATGCCAGGCCGACGCGGCAGTCCAAGCTGGCCAACCTGGGCAGCATGCAGGATGTGCTGTTCCTTCCGTCGGGCGGACGGTGGCTCGCGACGGCGTCCGACACGGTCCAGCGGTCGTCGACCGACCGCGGCGTCCTCGTGTGGGATGTCGATGCCGTATGTCGATGATGCCGCAATGCCTGGACCCGGACTGGCACAGGGTCTGACCGAGAGCGCGACAGGCCGAGGTGGCGCACCGCCGCAGTTGGTGCCCATCTCCAATCAAGTCTACCAGGAGCCGCACACGTGCCCGGCCCTGCGCGCCCATCCGACCGCGCCGAGCTTTGTTGCGCAGTCCAACGCCGGCTACATCTGCATCTTCTCCACCCGCAAGCCCTTCCGCCTCAACAAGACTAAGGTGGGCCCGTGTGCCGGCGGCCTGCTGGCCCAAACTATAGGTGCGTCGCTGCTAACACCGCCGCGCCCCGCTCCAGCCTGCCGCGGCGCCGCAGCGCTTTGAGGGCGGCCACTCGGTCGCGGGCTACCGCATCCTGTGCGACATCAGCCGCGACGGCGCGTGGGTCGCGACCGGCTCGGCGGACGGCCGCGCGTGCGTGTACGCGTGGGCGGGGAGCGGCCGCGCGGCCAAGGCGTGGACGGCGCACGCGGTGCCGTGCACGGACGTGGCGTTCCACCCGCGCGACGCCAGCATCCTAGCAACGGGATCGTGGGACGGGCAGGTCGCCGTGTGGCCGCGCGCGGTGCCAGCGACGGCCACGGAGAGTGTACAGTGAGCCAGGGGTGCTGTACAGGGGTGTGTGCAGAAATGTACAATGTGCCGTTGGGCAGCGCATCACGCGGCCTTGGCGCGCTTGGCGTTCGCCGGCAGGGGCGGCGGGACGCCGCGCTGGAAGATGTACGTGACGCACCGCTTGGGCATGATCTCCTCGTTGTGCAGGTTCGACACGCCCGGCACGGCGCCAATCGTGCGCCGGTGCTCGTAGCCCGGGAACGCGCGCGGGTCGAAGCGGACGGCGTTGACGAGCGCCAGGCCGACCGACCGCGCGAGCTTGACAATCTGCCACGAGTCGTACGGCTCGCCGCGGCGCACCGTCACGTGGATCTCGCCGCCGCCGTCGCCGACCTCGGGCAGCGCCGCCGCCAACTTCTTGTTGGCGGCGCGCCGCCGCGCGCCCGGCCGCTTGGCACCCTCGCCGTCGCCGTCGTCGTCGTCGTCGTCAGGCTTGGCAGCGCGCTTGGCCGCGCCGCCCTTGGGCGGCGGGGCAAGCAGCAGCTTGGCACTCGCGAAAAAGCCGAGGAGCAGCTGCTGGTTCGCGCGGATGTTGCGGTCCTGGTCCTTGATGCCCAGGCCGGCATGCGGGAAGTGGAAGGCCACGACGTCGGCGGCGCCGTAAGCGCTGCCCGGCGCGCAGCCGTGCAGAGCGATCTGCGCGGGCGTGTGCAGCTTGGTGGCGTCGACGCCGTAGCGGACGGTGGCGCCGAGCGCCTCCAGCGCCGCCGCGTTGTCGGCGGCCTCGGCGTACTTGGCGCGCAGGTCCTCCGGCCGGTCGTACACGGTCGCCACGAGGTTGGCCGCGACGGGGCCGTCCGTGGCGGCCTCCGCGTCGTCCTCACCCTCGCCGCCGGCCGCGTCGGCAGCGGGCGCCGCCGCTGCCCACGTCCGGGCCAGCGCGAGCGCAAAGCTGAGGTTGCCTTCGCCGACCAGCAGCGTCCGCTTCTCGGGGCGGTAGCGGTCGCGCAGCGCGGTCACGACGGGCCCGTCGCGCGCGCGGGCCGCCTTGGCCTCCTTCTCGGCGGCCTCGCGGGTGGCGGTCTCCTGCTCCACGCGGCGCCGGAGCTGGTCGAGCTGTCGCGCCTGCTTCTGGATGGCCGCGATCGACGTGGCCGTGCTGAGCCCCGCGGCCGTCTTCTTCACCAGTTTCTTGGCCGCCGCGGGCGAGCCGCCCTTGGTGGCCGCGGCGATGGCGGCCTTGGCCGCTGCGCCGCCCAGCATGGCGCGCAGGCTGGCCGCGAGCCCGCCGCCGCGGCCGCCGCCGCCCTTCTGCTTCCCGTGCCGCCCCATGCCGCCGCCCTCCGATGACGTCATCACACTGATGACGTCACCGCAGGCGGCGGACGCGGCGCCCGACCGAGCCGACCGACAGCCGCCGTCGCGCCCGCCTCCGCCTCCTCCCGCTCGCTCTTCGCCAAGGCTTTGGAGACGCCGCTGCTCGCTTCGTCGGGTCGCTCGACGGCGTCGCCTGGAAAAAACGGGCTGGAACGCGGGCCGGCACGTGTGGAGCAGCAGCTAGGCCCCGCGCGCCAGCGATTCGCCGCCGCTTTCCGTTGCTTGTTGACGCCCGGTGACGAGCACTGCCAAAGCCGCGGATCTGGCCCGCCCGCGCCGCTGCCGGCCGGGAACACACGCCGACCATGGCAGACCCCGCTCTCACGGCGTTTGACACCGTACACGCCGTCTACAGCATCCTGGACGACGAGGCCGACAGCGCGGCGCTCCGCGGCCTCGACGGTGCCCAGGTCGCGAAATGCCGGGCGGCGCTGCGCGAGCTGCTGCCCATGTCCCACGAGGAGCACCGGCGCGCCCGTGCGCTGTCCAACCAGGTGCGGCGCGTCTGTCGACGCGGAACCGCGCGCGCGAGTGCCCCCGCTAACTCGCCGGGGGCCGATGGGCCCAGCGTTCCACTCGCAGGTCACGCTGGGCCCGTGCCGGGAGCCCGAGCCGAGCCGATTCAGCTCGCGGCACGACCTGTGGGTCGCATGGCACGCGCTCAAGGACATGCCGCGGCCCCGCGCCGCCGACGAGTACGTCCGGCTGATTACGTCCGCGCTCGTGAGCCCGCTCAAGGTGAAGGAAGTCTTTGCCAAGCTCGGCCGCGGGCCCGTGGCCGACCACCTGGCCGGGCCCGTCGAGCAGCTGGAGCACCTGGCCCAGCGCTACGAGTGCGTGCCCGCGTTGCCGCTAGGAGCCGCGCTCGCGTCGGGCTAACCGGCGGGCGCGACGCCGCGCGTGGGCTGGGCGCCGGCGCAGCTTGACCGCGAGCACGTTCGAGGTCGTCGACGTGGCGAGGGACAGCGAAGGGTGCGCGTCGCCCCGCTGCGTGCCGATCTGGGGAACGCTGTTGAGGGCAGCTGCTAACACGCCCGCGCGGCCCGGGTTTCGCGACTGCATCCGCCCTAGGCGCGCGGTGGCCGACGACGCGGCCGGCGACACGGACGTCACCGTCCAAATGGAGGCACGCGGCGCTCCTCCCGCCCCCGGTCGCGCCCACGCGCCACCGGGAAAGTTGACGAATCGGGTCGTGCCCTTGGGGTTGGCTGACTGACTCGCAGGCGGTCTTTGACGCCGTCAACGCGCCGGACACCTCGGCGCTGCTGCTGACGGCGGCGCGGCCCACCGGCGCGCGCGGACGGTCCGGATCCAACCTCAGCTCCAGCGGCGGCGGCACGCCCACGAACCCGCAGGCGCCCAAGGCGGCCGCGGACCTGCAGGCCGAGCTCGCCGCGCTCACGACGCGGGTGGCGCAGGCCGAGCAGAAGGTGGCGCAGCTCTCGCAAGAGCAGGCGCGCCTGAAGCGGCGGCTCCGCTGGGTACGCCCCTTCATGGCCACCAGGACAGCGCGATAGTGGCGAGCTGATCGTCCGCTCGTGCCCACCCGTCCCGGCGTGGGGGGTTGACGCAGACCACGCGCTTTCAGCTGGCGCTCATCCCGCTGGTCGTGCTGGCCGTGCTGTTGAGGCGACGAGTGTAAAACAGCGGTAACTGTGAACTGTGTGGCGCTACTTTCTGCATGTACACACTGGTCATTTCCCTGAAAACAGGATAGTTTGAACCATCGCGCGCCGCGGAGGCTCCATGAAAAAACAAAACAGTAGACACCATCGACGCCGCGGAGACTCGAACCGCGGCCGGTAGAAAAAGTAAAAAAATATGCAACGGCCGGGACAGTCGCTGGTTGGCCCTCAACATTAGCTCGTTGGGGAGACCTCGCAGGTATCGAACCCGGGTCTACCGCGTGGCAGGCGGTAATTATACCACTAAACCACCGTTGCAACAGAGCTGGAAGCCGCTGACCGGGAAATACATAATAAAGCTAAGTGGAGCAGACTGGACCAAGGCCTGCACTGCGCGCGTAAACTGGTCGAACGTCTGGCAGTGGGCTTACTCTGCGAAGCACCGCTCGCGGCAGCAGTGCGACCTGATCTACAAGCTGCTCCATAACGCTCTCCAGACAGGCCACCGCAACCGCTG
>Ga0180216_1003288_pt1 | contig 12902 bp, 12 predicted proteins | sample eDN3rd37CBELigMG_FD_128879 | JGI IMG/M metagenome (GOLD analysis project Ga0180216, IMG submission 128879) | Enriched Miracle-Growth compost microbial communities from Emeryville, California, USA - eDNA 3rd pass 37_C BE-Lig MG (version 2)... ... | reverse complement strand
GAGGCTGGACGCTCCGCTACGATCATGGTTCCCGGTGCAGACGGATTGTTTGTATTTTTGATGCATACCGGAATTTCTGCCTGATAAGCTGGCAGAAGCGCCTCTTCATGGAATACACTGAATCCCGAGTAGGACAGCTCACGCATCTCCCGGTAAGTAATCTCCTTGATCTCCACCGGATTTTCCACCAGATTCGGGTTGACCACGTATACGGAATCCACATCGGTGAAGTTCTCGTATACCTCCGCCTTCACCGCAGCGGCGAGGATCGAACCGGTGATGTCCGAGCCTCCACGAGAAAATGTAACCAATTCTCCTGCTTCCGTATAACCGAAAAATCCTGGGAAGACCAGAATTCCTTGTCTGTCGCGAAGCTTTTTCAGCCTCTCGTAGGCTGCAGGCAATACATGCGCGTTCCCTGCCTCATCGGTGACGAGCATACCGGCTTCACGCGGATTGACATAGTGGGCATCTTCTCCCAGGCTTCGCAGATAATGAGCCACGACCTTGGCGCTGTTATCCTCTCCAGCCGCTTTTACCGCATCGACAAAGCGGTCGGGTGAAAGTCCCGCATGATTGGCAAGCACAGCCTCCAGCTCAGCTTCAATTTTCTGACCGACCTCTGCCGGCAAGCCAAGCTCCCGGACGATCTCGCGATAGCGATTGAATACGGCTTCCTTTTCTGCCCGTGCCTCTCCCTTTTGCAAAAATACTTCCGCATAGCGGATCAGCAAATCCGTTACTTTGTCATCTTCCTTGTATCGTTTTCCCGGAGCAGAGACCACTACCAGACGCCTGTTTTGATCTGCTCGAATAATATTGCATACCTTCTTTATCTGCTCCGCATTGGCTAAAGAGGTTCCTCCAAATTTGGCAACTTTCATCTCCGACTCCTCCACCTATCTGTCTCTAGCATGTTATTAGATTACGGTATCCTCCCAAAAAGCACAAGTGTCTTTTTAGTGCGGACACATCACTTCAGGGCGGATCCCACATATTCGCCTGTCAATTGTGCATAGTAACAAGGCATAGCTTCGAGCTGCAACAAAGACAAGTGGCATAAGGAGAGAAAAGCATGAACAAGCAACTTCTTTCATGGATTCTGCTGATCGGCCTTTTCCTGTTGCCAAGCCAGACAGAGATCGTCATGGCGAAAAAAGAGAAGGATCGGGATTACTACGAGACGCGGGGGGAAATTGTCTGGGAAGTACCCACCAACAAAAAGGTAATTGCCCTGACCTTTGACGATGGACCTGATCCGGTCTATACACGCCAGATCGCGGAATTGCTGAAGCAATATGAGGCCAAAGCGACCTTTTTTGTCGTCGGCTCCCGGGTCAAAGCATACCCAGGGGTCATTCAGCAATTGGCAAAGGAAAAGCATGAATTGGCGAATCACACGTACACACACCCTGATCTTCGCCGGATTTCCCCCGACAAGCTGCAGGAAGAAGTCGTGGCGACCCAGCAGGAGATCTTCCGCAGCACAAACATCATGACTCACCTGTTCCGTCCTCCTGGCGGCTATTACAGCGAATCTCTGGTCGATGTGGCAAAAAAATCCGGCTATTTGGTTGTATTGTGGTCGTGGCATCAGGATACACGGGACTGGAGCGATCCGGGTGTGAAAAAAATCGTCAACAAGGTCTTGAAAAATGCGCGAAACGGCGATATTGTCCTGTTCCACGATTACGGCGGAAATCGCAAGCAAACCGTCGATGCCTTGCGAGAGATTCTGCCGGAGCTGCAGAAGCGCGGTTATCAATTCATCACCGTCAGTGAAATGATGAAGCTTTATGACAACACCAAGAAGGCAGGAAAGGATTAAATGCAAATAGGCTGTCCCTTGCGATTGGGGACAGCCTGTTTGCCGTGAGACGCTTTATTTTTCCGTTTCCTTCGGTTGCTCTTCGGAAGTGTTCTCTGGCTGTTGCGGAGCCGGAGCATCTTTCTTTTGCATGAAGTCCGTGATCATTTTATTCATATCCAAGCCAGAGACGTCCTTCAGCATCTCAGGCAGCTGCGCCATCAGCTTGGTGACGTTGCCGCTCAAGCGGTTGATGCCGTCTCCCTGGCCGCCTCCCGCATCGACGATCGTAACCTTGTCGATCGCTTTGATCGGCTCGGCGATTTTCCCTGCCAATTCCGGAAGCATTTTGGAAACGATATCCAAGACAGCAGCGTGACCGAACTTTTCGAAAGCTTCTGCCAGTTTTTCCTTCCCTTGCGCTTCTGCTTCCAGCTTCAGTCTCGTTACCTCTGCCTCTGCCGTACCTTTGGCTCTCTCCGCTTCCGCGACTGCCAAGCCCTCCAGGCGTTTCTGTTCGGCGAGCGCCTTGGCCTCTGCCTCGATACGATAGCTGAGAGCATCTGCTTCACGCAGCTTTTTGGCTTTTTCCGCCTCGGCTGCCTGCTCGACCGAGTAGCGTTCCGCGTCCGCCTTTTTCTTGACTTCTGCGTCATACTGCCGCTCGCGGCGCAGAATTTCCTTTTCCTCCAGCTCGATTTCCTTCTGTTTGCGGACGAGCTCAATCTTCATTTCCTCTTCAGTAACCTGCTGCTTCGCTACAGCTTCCTGCAGCTTGTAGGCTTGGTCCGCGCTTGCTTTGGCCTTATCCTGTTCTTGTTTGAAAGACGCGACCTTCAATTCTTTTTCCTTTTCGGCTTCGGCGATATTCGTCTCTTTCAGCACCTCGGCCTTGCGCGCTTCTTCCTCTGCCTGTGCTTGCCGGATCCGCGCTTCTTTGTCGGCATCCGCCTGGGAGATCATCGCATCGCGCTTGACCGCAGCAATTTGCGGAATCCCCAACGCAGCCAGGTACCCGTTTTTGTCGCGAACATCCTTGATCGTGAAGCTGACGACGGACAGACCCATTTTTTTCAGGTCCTTGGCCGCCACACTCTGTACTTCCTGCGCAAAGCGCTCGCGGTTTTTGTAGATTTCCTCGACGGTCATACTTCCCAGGATGGCGCGCAGATACCCTTCCAGAACCTCTTGCGCCTCTGTCTTGAGAGCCTCGTCTGTCTTGCCCATAAATTGCTCGGCAGCTGTCGCAATATCTTCAATCGAACCGCCGACCTTGATGATGGCTACCCCGTCTGCCATGACAGGAACGCCCTGTTCTGTGTATACCTCCGGAGTGGAGACGTCCAGCTTATGTGACAGAAGACTGAGAAAATTCGCCTGTTGGAAAATAGGCAGAATAAAGGCGCCGCCGCCGCGTACAATCTTCATCTTGCGCCCTGATTCGTCAGACAGCACGTTTTTGCTGCCGAGATAGCTTCCTGTAACAATCATGGCTTCGTCGGCGCCTACTGTTTTGTACCGGGCCCAAAACGCGATTCCCAGTACCACAAAAACCAGCACGATGACGGCCGCTACCATGAGGACAGGTGAATCCATTAGATCCATGCTTAATCCTCTCCTTTTTCATGATCTCCCGGGAAAGGGGTGACGTACAGGACATGGTCTCGCACCTCTACTACGACGACACGCGTGCCAGCCGGAATGCTCTCTTTCTCCATGCTGGATGCCATGTGGTAAGTCGTTCCGCTCACCATCTTGACCAGCACTTCGCCCAACCCTTCGGAAGGAATCGTCGTCCCTACTTCCCCGATTTTCCCAGCCAGTTGGCTCATGGAATAGCCTGTTGACGTTTCCGCCTTGTCCATGGGTTTGATCCAGAGAAAATACGCTGCCACCGCAAGCAAAGCTCCTACTACGGCGGAAAGCAGAAAAACAGCGAGACCGGACCATGCCGTCAGTCGAGTCAGCAAGAACCCGACTCCGCCAAACGCGGTCAAGCCGCTCACGAGCAGAATCGGCTGCAGAACCGGCAGATGAAGCTCACCCAGCATGTCGGATATGGCATCACCTAAAAGCAACGTCACAAGTGCGTAAATGAGTCCGCCAACCAAACAAATGAGGTAGATCATCTCCATATTGCCCATCATTGTCACCCCTTCCCAATTTTGTCTCTATTTTTCATACGAATCACGACAAAAAAGGTTGCGAAATCGCCACATTTCGGCGAAATTCTTCCTGGTTTTTCCATTTTACAGAAATTTACAATGAATATTTTCGATTTCACGAAACAAAATAGCAATATTCCTTCTCCAGGAGGTTTTGCTATGAAATGGGATGAGGAATTGGCCAATCGGCTAGGCGGCAGCTCTGATTTTCAACGTTACGAGCTTGGCACGGAGGAAAAGCAGCTCCTCTTTTTTTATCTCGACAGTCTGGTAGCCCTGTCCTATATCCAAAACCATCTGGTAGACAAGCTGTTCCAAGATCAGCATCCCTATCCCCTGACAGCCGTCCATACGGTAGATGAAGCTGTCCAAGCCATATTAGAAGGATTCATTGTCATCTGGTCGCCGTCCGAGCAGACCGCCTATAAAGCAACCAGCAAAGGCTTGGAAACAAGAAGCATACAAGAGTCCGAGAACGAGAGCAATCTGCGCGGCCCACGCGACGGTTTTGTGGAATCTCTCAGCACCAACTTGTCCTTGATTCGCAGGCGGCTTCCGAACGCTGATCTACACATTCACATTCGGGAAATCGGGCGGCAGACAAAAACAAAGGTAGCCCTGCTGTACGTCCAGGGGATCGTCCAGCCAGAGGTTCTAAACGAGGTTCGCAACCGACTGGACACGATCGACATTGACCAGGTTCTCGACAGCGGGATCGTCGAACAATGGATAGAGGACAACTTGTACTCTCCGTTTCCGCAGGTACAAAATACCGAGCTGCCGAACAAGGTTTTGCACGCCATATTGGAGGGGCGCGTCGCCATTATGGTGGATGGTTCTCCTTTCGTCCTGATCGTCCCCGTTACCTTTTCCATGCTCTTTCAGGCTCCTGACGACTACTATGACCGCTGGCTGATTGGAAGCGCGATTCGCATCATTCGTGCTGTCGGCGCTCTGGTAGCCCTTTTTTTGCCAGCTCTCTACATCGCGCTTATTTCCTACCATCCCGGAATGATTCCGACGCAGCTCGCCCTGAGCATTTCCGCCACACGTGCTGAAGTGCCGTTCCCCTCCTTGGTAGAAGCGATCGCCATGGAGGCCACCCTGGAGATGTTGCGTGAGGCTGGGTTGCGCTTGCCCAAGATGCTGAGTCAGACAGTGGGGATCGTAGGCGGACTGGTGATTGGTCAAGCCGCTGTGGAAGCAGGGATTGTCAGTCCCGTCCTGGTGATCGTCGTCGCCATCACCGCTATCTCGACTTTTCTCGTCCCCGCCTACAACGCCTCGATTGCCCTGCGGATGCTCCGCTTTCCCATGATGCTTTTGGCCGGAAGCCTAGGGCTGTTCGGATTGATTCTGGGCGCAATGTTGATCCTGGCCCATCTCGTATCGCTCAAGTCGTTTGGCATCAACTACTTTTCTCCCATCGTCCCTTATCGTCCAAAAGACTGGAAGGATTTGCTCGTCCGTGCCCCGCTTCCTTACCTGAAGGAGAGACCGGAAATCCTGCATTCGTTGAACCCAAAACGGATGAATCTCCAAAAGCGCAAGAAAGGGTGGTAGCGATGATCAAAGATAAATTGACCGGCACGCAAGCGTCCCTGCAAATGTTTGCCGCGATGGTAGGAGTGGGTGTCCTCTCCTTGCCGTCCGGATTAGTTCGCAGTGCAGGGGTGGACGGATGGCTCGTGATTCTTCTTGCCGGAGGTTATGCTGTCATTGCGGTGTCGATCATGGCCTACCTGGGCAATCGCTTCCCGGGCAAAGGCATTATCCAGTACGCGCCGCTGCTCCTTGGACCTGTTCTAGGCAGATGCGTTTTGCTGGCTTTTCTTCTCTATTTTTTGATGTTCGTCGGCACGATTGTGAGAATGTCCGCCGATGTCACGAAGCTGTTTCTGTTAGATTTGACTCCGGTAGAGGTAATCGTACTCGGCATGCTGGTTACCAGCACGTATCTGATTCTGCAAGGAGTGAACGCCATCGCTCGTTTCAATGAATTTATCCAGCCTCTCGCATTGTTCGCCTTGTTGCTAGTGCTGACGCAAACCTTGCGCGAGACCGACTTCGGCAGGCTTCTCCCCGTCCTGGGAGAAGGGATTCAACCTGTCCTGCAATCATTTCCCAGCGTCTTTTTTTCGTTGCTAGGTTTTGAGATTTTGCTGTTTCTCCATCCCTTTATGGAAAATCCGTCTCGAGGGCTGCAATCTGCCATCCTTGCCATCGGGATGACCGTTGTCCTCTACGCACTCCTGACGATTCTGAGCATTGCCCTGATGGGAGCCGCCGAAGTAAAGCTGATCGAATATCCTGCGCTTGCCATCATCAAAAGCATTGAAGTTCCCGGCTCGTTTATTGAAAGACTGGATTCGGTCATGATGATGGTCTGGGTGCCTTTTGCTGTCACTTCGATTGTCATGTTCCATTACTGCGCCAGTCTGATCACGGCTCAGTTGCTAGGTTTGCAGGACCATCGTGTCGTCTCTTTGCTTTATTTACCGATCGTGTTTTTGATCGCCGTTCTTCCTCGCAACGTACTGGAAGTGGAAAGATGGAGCCAATGGACAAGCTGGCTCGGTGCCGGGCTGGTCAGCCTGGTTCCCCTGTCATTGATCGTGGTGTACAAATGGAGGGCAAGGAGGGTATCGTCGACGTGAAAATCCGCCCGCTTCTCTCGTTATTCTTTCTGTTGCCGTTCCTGCTGGCTGGCTGTTGGGACAGGGTCGAGATTCAAGACCGGCTCATCGTAATGGCGGTCGCGATCGACAAGGTGCGTACGGAGGATGAGAAGCGCAATTTCTATGAATTTACAGCACAGCTGACAGAAGCACAGGCGTTGTCGGGCCGAATCAGTACCCCGAATATCTCTCCGGTATGGAATGCGAGTGCTACCGGGCCGTCCATTTTTGAATGCATTCGCATCTTGACCACCCGGGTAGCGCGCCAGCCCTACTATGATCACTTGCAGATCATCATCATCGGCGAAGAATTGGCGAAGGAAGGGATCGATCGTGCACTCGACCTGTTTTATCGCGATCATGAATCCCGCCCCAAGATCAAGCTCGTGATCGCCAAAGGCAGGGCAAGGGAAGTCCTGGATCTCGACCCCAAGCTGATGCCCATCTCGGGAAGATACATCAGCACATTGATGGAGGAAGGCGAGGCCAAGACCGCCCGATTTCCCAAAACCTCTACGATCGGGCAGTTTTCCAGCTACTTTCACGGGGGTGCAAACTGTGTCCTCCCCGCTCTGCGCATCGAAAAGCGAGAAGCCAAGATGGCTGGGGGAGCCATCATGCGCGGAGATCGACTCGTCGGCTGGCTGTCCGATCAGGAGGTCAAGACGCTGCGTTGGCTCAACGGCACATTTACCGCAGGAGATGAAGTCATTGTAAAAAATGGGCCCGAACAGGAGAGAAACGTCACCACATTCGAGGTGCGAGGCGCGCGCTCCAGCGTCAAATCGGAAATCCGCAATGGAATTCCTGTCTTCACATTCTCCATTCGCGGGGAAGGATCCCTGGCGGAGGACGGATTCGATCATAAGCCCTCTTTGAGGAAGTTGAAAGAGCGCGAAAAGGAAATCAGCAGAAATATCAAGGAAAACGCCGAAAAGCTAATCGTCAAAATGCAAAAAAAGAAAGTCGATATCTTCGGTTTGTATGAAGAAATGCGCCGTCATCAGCATCCGTACTGGAAGCAGCATCGGAATAATTGGGACGAAGTGTTTCAACATGCCGACATTCACATCGATGTCGTCACCTATATTCGCAGGTTCGGACAGTTCAAGTAACGACAAAGTGCATGACCAACACGATAGCAGAGAGAATGAGACAGGTATAACCTCCCCCTTTTGCCAAAGCTGCGTCCCGGTTCATCTCGCGGCTTTGGTAGGCGGGATGGTAGCCGAAGCGCAGCACCAATCCCGTAATCAACAGAACCAGCGTCAAATAATAAGAAGTGAGGGATTCGATAAACCCGATAACCAGCGAAAACCCCATAGTCCCCCTCCTTTTTTAACGTCATTGGTAGTATGATCCGGGATGCATCCTGTTATAGCCAACTGCCATTAAAATGAATGCAAAACACGAGCCAATCGACGTATCCCTTCCTGGATGCCGGCTTTGCTCTCCCAAGAATAGGTGAGTCGAAGCCAACCAGCCTCCGCACCGTATACACCTCCGGGGGTGCAGACTACTCCTTCGCGGATCATGGCATCCAGAAGCTCTTCTTCATCGATGGGCCTATGCAGTCTGCACCAATAATGAAAGCTGCCCTCCGGGTCATTCCATGACAAGAAGCCACCCGCCTCCCTCTCCAATGCATCCAGCATGGTCTGACGCTGCTCCAGCAAATAGGAGGACAGACGTTCCATTTGGGCCGACCAGCTTGCGTCTTCCAGGAAAGATGCAGCAAGCTGCTGCGAGATGCTGCTCGTGCCAAAATCCATCTGCTGTTTGGCGTCAGCAAGTCGCTCGATGACGGATCTGGGGCCTGCCAGCCATCCGATGCGCAAGCCGGGAGCAACCGTTTTGGACAGGCTGTTCACGTAGAGCACCACGCCGCTTTTATCGATCGCTTTGATGGGCAGGGGTGGCTTGGCTCGCCCATGCAGCGTGAGTGCGCCGTAGGCATCGTCTTCTACAAGAGGGAGGCGCAGTTCCTGACAGATCTCCAATACATGGCGCCGACGGGACTCGCTCCAGACGATCCCCGTCGGATTGTGGTAGGTCGGATTGACGAAGACCATGCGAATCTTATGCTTTTGATGAAGAGAGCGAATCTGCTCAGGCAGGACTCCCTCTTCATCCATCGGCAGCCGATACAAGCGCAACCCTGCAGAGATAAAGAGCGGCAAGGAATAAAAGTAGGAAGGTCCTTCCATCGCGACCGCATCACCGGGACTGAGCAGGCACAAGGAGAGAAGATGAAGCGCTTGCTGCGCCCCCGAGGTCACAAGAATCTCCTCAGGCGAAGCAGTTATGCCGTATTGGGTGCGCAGATGAACAGCCAGGACCTCCCGCATCTCCGGACTTCCCTTGGGATGCGCATAGCCGAGCGAAAGCCCTGCTTGATGAAGGCTGGACAGACGCTCCAGCGGCATCGCGGCAATCATGGATGGAGACAGTTCCGCCTTTGCCAAATTGATGATGCCGGGTGCAAAGCACGCTTCTCCTATGCGCTTGCTCAGGGGATAAGCAGGCAAAAATGCCCCTCCATGCGTATATTTGTGCCAATTCGGTATCTGCTGCACGCCCCAGAGATGGCGGCTCACCCAAGTGCCGCTTCCCTGCAAGGATTGGAGCAGACCGGATGCCCGCAGCTCCTCGTAGGCTGCCGACACCGTCCCCCGGTTCACTCCGTAACGTCTTGACAGAGCCCGCTCGGCCGGCAAGACCGTTCCCGGGGGCAGCTCCCCGTCGATGATCTGCCGCTCCAAATGTTTTGCGATCTGTTGATAGACAGGCTCACTGCTCTGCTTATCCGGTTTCCACTCCACTTCCAACACCGCCCTTTTTGTTCTCCTGCACCTTTCATCTTGAAGCTTTTCGACAAATTGGCCTACCCATCCTGCAACCAATTGGCTCTTTGCTTTCTGTCAAGCGGGTTCTAAGATGAGAGAACAGTACACATGTACGTCTCAAATAAAGGATGGGATCCAAATGTTGCATGCCGAAGCAAAGGCAAAAGAAAAAAGCAGCCTGGCAGTCGAACACGCAGGTATGCTTTACGGCTTGTTGGGTGTTTGCAGTTTTAGTCTGACCCTTCCCTCTACCAGACTCATTGTAGATGTGCTCTCCCCTGCTTCTGCCGGATTGGGACGCTCTTTGGTGGCAGCTTTGCTGGCGGCGATGCTATTGGCAATCAGACGCGTGCCCTTTCCCCGTTGGCCGGAAATCAAACAGCTTTTTCTTGTCGCCGCAGGAGTGGTGTTCGGCTTTCCGTTTTTCTCTGCCTGGGCGATGGAACGCGTGCCTGCCTCGCATGGCGCCATTATCATCGCACTCTTGCCCTTGGCTACGGCAGGGGCAGCTGCCTTTTTTTCCGGTGAACGTCCTTCTCGCCTGTACTGGCTCTCCAGCATCACGGCTTGTGTCACGATTCTCGGTTACGCCATCAGTTCCGGGATGGGGGCATTGCAATGGGCAGACCTAGCCTTGCTTGCTGCCGTCCTCTCAGCAGCGATAGGCTACGCAGTTGGCGGAAAGCTCTCGCGGACCCTGGGAAGCTGGCAGGTCATTAGCTGGGCATTGGTGCTTGCCTTTCCCTTTTTGGTTGTCCCCATCGCAGGCCCTCTGCTGGAAGAATTGCAGCAGGCGACCTGGTCCACCTGGCTTGGCTTTGGCTATGTGAGCGTCATCAGCCAATTCCTCGCCTTCTTCGCCTGGTATCACGGGCTTGCCATCGGCGGGGTTGCCAAGGTGGGGCAAATCCAGTACGTCCAGCCCTTTCTGACGATGCTGGCCTCATGGCTGCTGCTGGCAGAATCCATTACAGCAGGGGGCATTATCGCCGCCTTGATCGTGGTTTTTGCAGTAGCGAAAGGACGAAGTGCAGTCGTGAGAACCTCCTGACAGAAGTGCAACGAGCGGCGCATGCCGTGCCGCTCAGCTTTCCTGCGCCTCCCACACGTTTCCATGATAATCAGGAGAATAGTCCGCTTCTGACAAGGCTCCCCATACCAGATTCTTCACTTTGCCCTGCAGGGATGGCAAAGTCCTCCACTCCTCCAGCGGAACCCAGCCCGCCCACTCGATTTGCTCATCCTCCAGCCCCCCAGGGATCGGCTCAGTCTGTTCCCCCACCAGTCTGGCTAGCACCCCGATGCCGACCGTGTGCTTCCCTTCCCCTGCGTGGTCGATCCGATCATCGACCCAAAGCAGGCGCTCCATCTCTACCAAGAGACCTGTTTCCTCCCATACCTCCCTGCGTGCCGCCTCTGCAATCGTCTCCAGAAACTCGATCTGACCGCCAGGCAGGCTATAGCCTTCCCTGCTGCTTCTTTTTTCCTTTATCAGCAGGATGCTTCCCTGGTGCTCAACTACTACCGTTACTCTCAAGCCGATCGTCTTCATTCTGCTCCATCCCTCCTCCAACGACAGGGTGACGCATCAAATCAAGAGAATCTACGCCAGCACGGACAAACAACTCCTCCAGCGCAGCAAAACCATGCCTCTCCAAAAATTCAGCCTCATCCCGCGCGATCGCATGCAGCATCAGCAAACGAACAACCACGCGGCCATCGGTAAAGTAATCAAAGCCCTCTTCTTCAAAATCAAGCGGCGCAGCCATCACGTATTGCAGAATCGACTTCTCTGCCACAGGCTGCTCCAACCGATAGACAGAGCCGGTCTGTATGCGCTCCCTGCCTTCCTCCCACTGCCTGATGATCTGCGCCGAGACAGCAGCCAGATGCGCCACGATCTGCGTCTCGAATCGGTAGGAATACATCACACACTCGCTCTCCCCCGTGCGATGCAGCTCCAATGTCACGTAGCTCCACCAGCCCCGCCTTTTGGTCGGGGGGTAGACCGCGATCAGCACATCTGCTGCTTCGTATTGGTACAACGCAGCTCTTGCTCCAAACAGCGTATTGCAATGTTGAAGCAGTTGTCCTGCCATTATCATATGCATGTCCCCGTCCCAATCAGAAAAAAACTTTCTTTATCCGCTAGTATACCTCAGCACTTGACGGCTTTCATCCTGTCCCGTGGGTCTCGATGGCGGTAGAGCAACGAGGAGCCCCTTCTGGCTGGTCATACAAAAAGAGAGTGTCCCGCAGCCATTGGCTTTGGAACACCCTGCTCTCTTGAGTATCGTATCCTTGTGTATCCTACTCATTTCCAGCTGCAGGAGCTGGAGCAGGACCGGCTTTTTCTGATTGCAACGAGCTTTCTAATAGACCTTGCGCTTTCTTAACCTCCTCTTGTGTCAACGGTTCTCCTATTTCAAAGCTGCTGATGATTTTTTCAAGAGTGACGGAGTCAAAATCCTCCCGGGCGTACAACTCTACCGTGTATCCTTCATTCTCCCAAATCACAATCCCGTTTGCGAAATAGACTTTCTTCCCAGCAATAACTTCTGTTTTGACTTCACCTGAGGTTCCGATGCCGTTTTCACCACCATGAGAAATCAGGAAATTAGCCGTTTTTTCATCTTGCTTGTATTGGACCTCCACCATCGATTTGCCGTGAATGACAGTGTTGACATATGCAAAATCAGCTACCCATGAAGGCGCCGGGAAATTCATGCCTGTTGCCAAACGAGCTTCTTGCAGCGTAAGCTTGGGCTGAATCGGCAGTTCAACCACATTCGATACGGCTTCGCGATCCTGCTCGACCGATCCGGCTGTTTCAGAAGGCGGCAACTCCTTGTCGTATTGGACAATTTCCAAATTCCCCACCTGGAAACGCGCCAGGATCGATTGGATCATTCCCTGTGCGTATGAGTTCGTTGAAAGCGCACCGCCAATGAAGATGATAGCTGCTGTTGCTGCAGCAACCGTTTTCCATTTTCTTTTCATCATCGATATCCCGTCCTTTTTCGTATGTTGGGGTTGAATCGTTCCCGTCTCCATCTTGTTTACCAGTCGCTTGAAAATGCGCTCTTTGGCCAAATGGTTATCGAGCTCCATATCCTCAAGCAGATGAACTACCCTCTCAAATGACTTCGGATCACGTTTTTCACTCATCTCGATCCCTTCCTACCTCCAAATATTTACGCAGCTTGTTTATGATCCTGTAGACGACCACACCAATATTTGACTCGCTTACACCCATTAGCTCTGCAATTTCTGAATTTTTCAGACCTGCAGCGAATTTCATTGCGATGATGTTCCGTTCTTTATCACGCAGCTTGGCCATTGCTTGAAACATCGCCTGATGTTCGTCATCCCGAATTGCCAACTCTTCGGGGGATGGTTTCGACAG
>Ga0180216_1003287_pt1 | contig 12905 bp, 11 predicted proteins | sample eDN3rd37CBELigMG_FD_128879 | JGI IMG/M metagenome (GOLD analysis project Ga0180216, IMG submission 128879) | Enriched Miracle-Growth compost microbial communities from Emeryville, California, USA - eDNA 3rd pass 37_C BE-Lig MG (version 2)... ... | reverse complement strand
CGTCCGCGTGGGGCGGCATGGCCCGAGCCGACGGAGAGTCTTCGGCGTTGGTCAATCGCGGAGCGGAGCCGTCCGCGGCGCCGGGTTATCGAGCGGAAGAATCCGCGCGTTCGGCCCATCCTCGGGCTCGACGATCCCCTGGGCAGGGTGGGGGGCGTATCGCGGACGAGGCAGCGGCGCGAGGGGCGCGGCGAACGGGTCGGGGTCGAGTTCGGGGTCGTTGATCTCGCCCTCGCCCGGGAGCGCCGGCGACGGCAGCGCTCCCCCGTCGAGCCCCGGTTCGTCCGGGCCCGGCTCCAGGGAATCGACGCCGCCGAAATCGCCCAGGGACCCCGTGGAGAGCGTCCTCCCCACTTCCGTCAGCCTTTGGTCAAGCCGACGCGCCCATGCGCGCTCGGGGGGCGCGACGCTCGAAACGACCGGCCCCAGGGGCGTCTCCTCGACGATCCGCCGCTCCGAAGCCGTCGCCCGATCGATGTAGTCGGCGATCCCCCGCGCCCGATCCACCTCGCCTTGTCCCATCAGGATCTGGGCCCGCAGAAACAGCCGGCGAAGCTGGGTCTCGGGCGCATGGTCCTCGGCCTCAATCCGGTCGAGCCGCGCCTCCGCGGCGCGGTAGTCGCCGCGCAGGTAGTCGAACAGGAGCCCAAACTCGTCGGTCGGCTTCGTCTCTCCTCGATCCTGGGGCGTCTCGGGCGCCGGAGCCCCGTCAATCAGCCCCGAGGCGATCTTCGCCAACCGCTTGAGCCGGAACCGCCGGGGATGGTCCATCGCGAACTCGCCGGGGAACGGCAGAACCGTCGCCCTGGTTCCCGGTTCGTCGGCCCCGTGGATCATAATCCCTTGCTCGATCAGCGCGATGGACCGCGAGGCCAACTCCGTCAGCCATCGGATCCGCGCGTCGGAGTCCGGGGCGATCAGCGTCACCGCCTCGGTCGAAAGGTCGCAAACGGCGGGCGGGCCCAGGCCCAGGCCGTCGCGCCCCTCGACCCGGAACGCGACCGATTGGCCGTCCGGCGACAGGGCGGGCGCGCCGAGCCGGATGGTGGAGTCGAGCGGTTGGAACCGCTTGAACGTGTTCTGCGTTCGGGTGTTGCACCACTTCAACGCCTGCTGGCCGTCGCCGGCGTCCACCAGGCAGAGGGCCTGCTCGCGCTCCCGATCAAGGCTCAACTCCAGCCGGAACCGAGTCGCCTCGCCGAGGTTCGAATTGTTGAGGATCAGGGGCCGTCGAAGCGCGTTGGCGCGCGGCGGGTTGTTCGGGGCGATTGTCTCCAATGTCATCACCCGAACGCCGAACCCCGTTTCCAGATTGATCCGAATCAGGTCCACCTGGGGGGGGCGCCCCCGTCCGCTGGTTGGGGCGGCGACCGCGAGGAGCGATTGGCCGTCGAGGCTCCAAACCGGCGGAACGTCAAAAAGCGACACGTCCAGGTTGAGCCGGCGCTCGGCTCCCCGGTCGCGATTCCAGACCGAGACCGAGCGCGTGGCCCCGGCTCCTCCGGACGCTCCCGGATCCTCGGTCACGAACGAGAGGCGGCGACCATCGGGCGACCAGGCCGGATCGCGGGCCAGGTCGAAGCTCTGGATCACGCGGTCCTGGTCGAGCCGGACCACCCAAAGCCCGCCGGCCCCTCCCGGTTTCGGGACCGCCACGTAACGCCCGTCGGAGCTGACCGCCGGGCCGGCCGCGGCGATCGAATCGGCCCAGTCCGCGTCCAGCTCAAGATCAAGCCGAAGCGGGATCGCGCGGCCGCGGTCGAGACCCGTCCGCGCGACCAGCTCGTAGCGGCCTCGAACGATCGGCGCGTCGGCGTCTCCCTCGGCGACGAAGCGCCCGTAATACAGCGACGCCCCGTCCGGTCCCCAGACCGGCGGCGACAACGGCCAGCGCGATTCCTCAATCAAGACCGAGTCGGTCCCGTCAGGCCGAGTCGCCCACGCCTGGAACGTCGCGCGCCGGGCGGTCGTCGCGTCGGTCCGGGGCGCTTCGCCGTCGGCCCGCGGGAAGAGCCAATCCTTGGGTGGGGCGGAGGCGTCGGGTTTGACGATCGTGTACGCGAGCCACCGGCCGTCGGCCGACCAATCCAAAGGAGAGGCGAACGAGGCCGCGAGAAGCGAGGGCGCCAGAAGACCGATAAGAGACGAGAGCATGTGAGGGAGTTCCCGCCAAACGGCCGTCGCCCGGGTCCGGGGAGCGAAGGGCCGGAGGCTCCGGCTCGGCGATGTCCCTTCGCCCGGCCCGGCGCTCTTCAGTATAGATGGGGTCGTTCGCGAAGCCAAGCGGAACGGAACCGGCACACGGCGATTCCATTCGGTGGTCGGCGTCGCTCGCTGCGGCCCGGCGAATCGTTCGCGAGCCGCTCCTTTTGGGGTAATTTGACCGCGAGCGGCCGAATTGTATGTTAGATTCAAACGAGTTACGTCCGGGAGGCCTGATGACGAGCCTCCGACCGGACCTTGAATCGACATCGGGCCGGCGGGTACGATGGGCCGCGGCCGGCCGTGGTTTTTCATCGGCGTCCGAATTCTGGACGGCTCGAGGTTCGAGCCCCCTTGATCCTCGCCTTCTCACCTCCGGAGCTTCCATGCGTTTCGTCCTGATCGATCGGATCCTCGACGTTCAGCCCGGCCGTTCGTTGCGCGCGGTCAAGAACCTTTCGCTGGCCGAGGAGTACCTCAACGACCACTTCCCCGGCTTCCCGGTCATGCCCGGGGTCTTGATGCTGGAGGCGCTGACCCAGGCCGGGGCCTGGCTGATCCGGGACATGGAGGACTTCGCCCACAGCGTCATCGTGCTGAAGCAGGCCCGGACGATCAAGTACGGCAGCTTCGTCGAGCCGGGCCGGCAGCTGGAGTTGCGCGTCGAGCTCATCGCCGACAACGCGCCGACCGCGACGTTCAAGGGGGTCGGCCTGATCGAGGGCCAGGAGATGGTCAAGGGCCGCTTCGCGCTGACGCGGTACAACCTGCGCGACAAGAACCCGCTTTTGCACGCGACCGACGCCCAGATCGTCGCCGGCCTCCGCGACCAGTACGCGACGCTGCGGAAGGGCTCCGTCGGCGCTCGGGCCATCGCGCGGGCTCCCGAGTCGGCCGGCGTGAAGCTCGGCTGAGGCCCTCGACGGCGAGGGCCTACGACCGGCATCCTCGGATTCTCCGGATCGCCACGGGGAACGCGGTCGGAAAATTCCCCCCCTCCCGCGCCACTTCATTATATTATTTGGAGTGAGCGTGATCGAGGTTGCAAGGTTTTTCGATTTCCGAGAGAATGGGGCCTCAAGAGACCGAGGTCGGGCCGATGACTTCGGAGCCTCCCCCATTTGGTCGGAACACCGACTTGCAATCCCACCCCTTGAAGTTCGCCGCTTGAGCCAGCCGACGATTAAGTGAGCCGACTTGGTCCGAGGCGTCTCCGCCGTTCCAACCCGCGGTGGCCGAGCGCGAACCATGTGTCCCTTTTTTTACCCGAGGATGACATGCCCGCGAACGAAGAAATCTTCGAGAAGGTTCAGGCCACCCTGGTTGACGCGCTGGGGGTGGACGAGGAGGAGGTCTCCCGCGATTCGACCCTTCAGGGCGATCTGGGCGCCGAGTCGATCGACTTCCTCGACATCGTCTTCCGCCTTGAGCGCAACTTCGGCATCAAGATCCCCCGCGGCGAGTTGTTCCCCGAGAACCTGACCGCCGACCCCGAGTGGATCGCCGACGGCAAGATGACCGAGAAGGGACTGGCCGAGCTGAAGGCCCGCCTGCCGTTCGCCGACCTGTCGAAGTTCGAGGCCGACCCCGACGTCGAGAAGCTGGCCGACCTCTACACGGTCGACATGCTCGTCCAGTACGTCCAGAGCAAGCTCTCGGCGTAACCACGACCAAAGAGGGCGGGGCGGGTCGCTGCGTCGATCGCGGTCCCGCTCGGCTGAATCATTGGCTCCGGGGCGTTCGCGGCTCCGGGGCGCACTCGGCTCCGGCTTCACCTTCCTTCACCTCATGCGGCGGTTTCCTGGACCATGCGATGGATCTGGATCGATAAGTTCGTGGAGTTTCGGAGCGGCCGGTTCGCCAGGGCGATCAAGAACCTGACGCTCGCCGAGGAGCATCTCCACGACCATTTCCCCGGTTATCCCGTCATGCCGGCGTCGCTGATCATCGAGGGTCTGGCCCAAACCGGTGGGATCCTCGTGGGGGAGGCGGGCGATTTCGCCGAGAAGGTGGTCCTGGCCAAGATCCCCCGGGCCGAGTTCTTCGGGGTGGCCTGCGCCGGCGACCAGCTGGTTTATGAGGTGACGCTCACCGACCTGCGGGCCGAAGGGGCCGTGGTCGAGGGCAAGGCGTTTCTCGACGGCGAGCCCTTGGCCGACGTGGAGATCGTCTTCGCCCACCTGGACAACACCCGCGCCAACCAGATTTTCGGGCCGAAGAACTTCGTCTTCACGCAACAACTTTTGGGCGTGCTCGACCTCGCCAAGGCGCGGCAACGCGCCAAGGAGGAGGACGCCAAGGGCGACGATCCGGAGTCCAACGGGCAACCACACGAAACGCCGGCCGCCTCCTGAATCGACGCGGCGGGCTTGTGAAATTCGGGAAAGCCTACTATTTTCGCCGGTTGAGTTGAGTCGGAATCGAATCGACAGGCCATCACCGGGGACATCGACGGGTCTTACATGCTTGGTTTCGAACGCCGCGTGGTTATAACCGGCATGGGGTTCGTCACCCCCCTGGGCGACTCGCCAGAGAAGATCTGGCGGCGGCTCGCCGCGGGGGAGGGGGCGCTGCGCCGGATCGAGGCTTTCCCCGTCGCGGGACTGCCCAACAACGTCGTCGCGGAGATCCGCGACTTCGACTTCCTTAAAGGGTACGCCCTTCCCAAGTACCGCAACGCCCTGCGCAAGAGCCGCAAGTACATGGCCCGCGACATTCAGCTCGCCGTGGCCGCGGCGCAGCTGGCCATGAGCGACGCGGGTTTGGTCGACGGCGGGGTGGCGCCGACCCGGATCGGCATCGACCTGGGCGCGGGCCTGATCTCGACCGAGTTGGACGAGCTGGCCCCGGGCATCGCCACGGCCTCGGCCGCGTCGGGCGTCTTCGATTTTCCGACCTGGGGTCGCGAGTCGATCGGCATCGTCGAGCCGATCTGGCTGCTGAAGTACCTGCCCAACATGCTGGCCTGCCACATCTCGATTCAGATGGACTGCCAGGGCCCCAGCAACACGATCACCGAGGCCGACGCCTCGTCGAACCTGGCCATCGCCGAGGCGGCCCGGATCATCGCCCGCGGCAAGGCCGACGTGATGATCTCCGGCGGCGCCGACTCGAAGATCCACCCCCTGAGCATGACCCGGCTGGCCCTGTACCAGAACATGTCTCGGTGGGAGGGTGAGCCCTCCGCCGGGCTGCGCCCCTTCGACAGCCGCCGCAGCGGCACCCTGCACGGCGAGGGCGCCGGCATCCTCATCCTCGAGGAGCGCGAGCACGCCCTCCGCCGCGGCGCCAAGATCCACGGCGAGATCCTCGGCGCCGGCTCGGGCTGCGACGCGGTTCCCCGGGGGGGCATGGACCCCGAGGGCTCCGGGACCGAGACGGCGATCAAGGCGGCCCTGCGCGAGGCGGGCCTTCAGCCCGACGAGATCGGCCACGTCAACGCTCACGGCTCGGGGCTGAAGATCGGCGACCTGGCCGAGGCCCGCGCCTTCCGCCGCGTCTTCGGCGGCGGCGTTCCCGTGACGGCGCTCAAGGGATTTTGGGGCAACATCTCCTCCGGGTGCGGAGCGGTCGAGCTGATCGCGAGCCTGGTGGGGGTCAATCAAGGGCTGATCCCGCCGACGATCAATTGCGACGATCCCGACCCGGAATGTGGGCTGGATCTGGTTCGAGGCGAACCGCGCCCCACCGACAATCCAACGTTCGTCAACACCAACCTAACCGTCAACGGACAAGCCGCCGCCGTCATCGCCAGGGGGAACGCCCCCGGGACCGCGGGGTAGCGAAACGGGCGCTTCGGCGCTTCGGTGGATTTGGTATTTGTTCCAGGACGGGCCGAGGCCCCGGGATTTCTCCTCCATGCGGCGAGTCGTCATAACGGGAATGGGAATGGTCACCCCGGTCGGGGGCGACCTGGAATCGACCTGGTCGTCGCTCCTGGCCGGCAAAAGCGGCGTGGGCCCGATCTCGCTCTTCGACGCCCGCACCTTCCCCACGCGGATCGCGGCCGAGGTCAAGGATTTTCGGCTGGAGCGCTACCTGACTCAGGCGGAGCGGTGGGCCGAGCACTCGAGGAACACCCGCTTCGCCCTGGCCGCGGGCCAGATGGCCATGAGCGACTCGGGGCTGCTCGAAGGCCCCGGGCTCGGCGATCCGACCCGCTTTGGAATCTATCTCGGCGCCGGCGAGGGCCAGCAAGACTTCCCCCGGTTCGTCAAGCTCGTCCACGACGCGGGACCCTCGGGCCGCGTGTCGACGGAGGAGTTCACCCGTCGGGGCGTGCACGACCTGCACCCGCTGCGCGAGGCCGAGCAGGAGCCGGGCTCGCCCGCCGCCCACCTGGCCAGCGCCTTCGGGGCCAGGGGGCCCAACGCCAACTGCCTGACCGCCTGCGCCGCCAGCTCGCAGGCGATCGGCGAAGCCTACGAGATGATCCGCCACGACTGCGCCGACGTCATGCTTTCCGGCGGCACGCACAGCATGATCCATCCCTTCGGCGTCACCGGCTTCATCCTCCTGACGGCGCTTTCAACCCGCAACGAGGAGCCCGAGAAGGCCAGCCGGCCGTTCGACCGCGACCGCGACGGCTTCATCATCGGCGAGGGCGCCGGGATGCTCGTCCTCGAGGAGTTGGAGCACGCCAAGGCCCGCGGCGCCAAGATCCACGGCGAGATCGTCGGCTACGGCTCCACCGCCGACGCCTTTCGGATCACCGACAGCCACGACGAGGGCCGCGGCGCCATCGCCTGCCTCCGCGAGGCCCTCGAAGGCGCCAACCTCGCGCCCGAGCAGATCGACTACATCAACGCCCACGGGACCAGCACCGCCGTCAACGACTCGATCGAGACCCTGGCGATCAAGTCGGTCTTCGGCGAGGCCGCCCACCGCGTGCCGATCTCCAGCACCAAGAGCATGATGGGCCACCTGATCGCCGCCGCCGGCAGCGTCGAGGCCATCGTCTGCCTCCTGACGATCCGCGATGGGCTGCTCCCCCCGACGATCAACCTCGACAACCCCGACACCGACTGCGATCTGGACTACATCCCGCGCGCGGCGCGTCGGAAGAACGTTGACGTCGCGCTGTCCAACAGCTTTGGCTTTGGCGGTCAGAACATCACCTTGATCTTGAAACGCTACACCGATTGACGAGACGCCACGCCGGGCCGACCCCGCCGCGTCGGACGATTCGCCGCGCGTTCGGACGTGGTCCCCACCGGCAATGACAACTGGAGTACATCCGTGGACGGCCTATTTAGCCTCCTTTATGTCGCGGCCCTACTCGCGGCGCTCCCCGTCGCCGCCTTGATCCTCTTCACCATCTACGGCACGTTTCGCTACTGTCCGGTCATCTCCCGGATCTTCGAGGAGCGCCCGCTCTTTCAGCCGCTGACGCTCGTTCCCGAGGATCGGGGCGAGGAGGTCGCCTTTCCGGCCGCCGACGGTCTGGAATTGAAGGGAAGCTATTTCAAGGCCCGAACCTCCTCGCGGGTCGGCGTCCTCGTTTTCTGCCACGAGTTCCTCAGCGACCGGTGGAGCTTCGCCCCCTACCTCGACGGCCTCCGCGATCGCGGGTTCGACATCTTCAGCTTCGACTTCCGCAATCACGGCGAAAGCGCCGTCGATCCGTCGTACGCGCCGATGCAGTACGCCTCGAACCACGAGGTCGACGACCTGAACGGAGCGCTTGCGTATCTTCGAACGCGCCCCGACCGCGACCGGGCCGGCTTCGGCCTCTTCGGCGTCAGCCGGGGCGGCGGCGCGGCGCTCCTGGCCGCCTCGAAGGCCGACGACGTCTGGGGCGTGATGACCGACGGCGCGTTTCCGACTCACGGCACGATGATCGCCTACATGATTCGCTGGGCCGAGATCTACGTCACGCGCGCCTGGATCTTGAAGCTGCTCCCCCGGATCGTCTACACGACGCTGGGAGGCGTGGCGCAACGGCGCTCGCAGCGGCGCCTCAATTGCGTCTTCCCGAGCGTGGAGCGGGCGGTGGCCCGGCTCTCGCCCCGGCCCTGGCTGCAAATCCACGGCAAACGCGACGTCTACATCGGCACCGACATCGCCGAGACCCTCTACGCCTTCGCCCGCGAGCCGAAGGACCAATGGCTGGTCGACGACGCCAAGCACAACCGTTGCCGCGAGACCGAGCCGGAGCTTTACGCGCGTCGGCTTGCCGAGTTCGTCGATCGGCACGCTCCCCGGCGGCCCTTGGTCGCCCAGCCCGTCCTCGCCGGGGCCGAGTCGCGATTCGGTGATTTCAATGGCGTGGCCGTGGGCCGACCGCCGAAACCCGAACTAATCGCGAACGTCGCGTCGACCCTGGGCGGCTAAGCCCCCGCGTCCCGTCCCTTCGAGGCTTCGAGCCGCTCATGCTTGCGTTTGATTATCTGAGACGGCTGGCCGGCCTCCCCATGGAGAGCCGGGCCCGCCGGCTGGCCTCTCGTTTTCTGGACCAGACCCGACGCGCCGACGAAGTTCAGCGCGAGCTTCTGCTCTCGCGGATCGCGCGGCACGCCGACAGCCAGTTCGGCCGCGATCATCACTTCGGGGAGATCCGGACCCCGGCCGACTTCCGCAAGCGGGTTCCCATCGGCGACTACAACCGGCACGAGCCCTACATCGACCGCGTGCGCAACGGCGAGGTCTCGGCCCTCTTCGGCGCCGGCACCGACGTCCTCATGTTCGCCCTGACCTCGGGCACGACCAACCGGCCCAAGACGATCCCCGTCACGCGCGAGTCGCTGGCCAACTACCGCGACGGCTGGACCATCTGGGGCATCCGGGCCTTCGACGACCATCCCGCCATCCTCGCCCGGGGCCTGCGGCCGATCCTTCAGATCGCCAGCGACTGGCGCGAGAGCCACACGGCGGGCGGGATCCCGTGCGGGGCGATCACCGGGTTGACCGCCTCGATGCAGAACGTCCTGGTTCGGCTCACCTACTGCATGCCGGCCGTCGCGTCGCGGATCAAGGACGTGGAGGCCAAATATTACGTCGCGCTCCGGTTCTCGATCGCCCGCGACCTGGGGACGGTGATCGCCGCCAACCCGAGCACCATCCTGGGCATCGCCCGGCTCGGCGACCGCGAGAAGGAGACCCTGATCCGCGACCTGTACGACGGCTCGATCGACGCCAAGTGGCCGATCCCCGACGACATCCGCCAGGCGCTTCGACTCCGGACCAAGTTCCCGCGCAAGGGAGCCTCGCGGCGGCTGGAGGCGATCGTCGAGAAGACCGGGCGGCTCTTGCCCCGCGACTACTGGCCCAACCTGGAGTTCCTCTCGAACTGGATGGGGGGGACGATGCGGGCGTACCTCCAGGGGTATCCCGAGTTCTTCGGCGACAAGCCGGTTCGGGACGTGGGCCTCATCGCCTCCGAGGGGCGGATGACGATCCCGATCGAAGACGGCTCGCCCGCGGGGATTCTCGACATCGAGCGCCACTACTTCGAGTTCATCCCCGAGGACCAGGGCGACCGCGAGGAGCCCGAGGCCATCGAGGCCGCCGACCTCGTCGAGGGCCGCAACTACTTCATCCTCTTGACGACCGCCGGTGGCCTCTATCGGTACAACATCTTCGATCTCGTCCGCTGCGTCGGCTTTCACGGCCGAGCCCCGGTGATCGAGTTTTTGAACAAGGGGGCGCACTTCTCCAGCCTCACCGGCGAGAAGATCTCCGAGCACCAGGTGATCGCGGCGGTCGAGGAGGCGCAAAAGTCGCTCGGGCTGCGGCTCAAGTCGCACCTGCTGCTGCCGATCTGGGGCGATCCGCCGTCGTATGGGCTTCTGGTCGAGTCGTCCGACCTGCCCGACCGCCAAACCGGCGAGCGGCTGGCGGCGGCGGTGGAGGAGTCTCTGCGGGCCCTGAACGTCGAGTACGCGAGCAAGCGCGACACCCTCAGACTCGGCCCCGTGCGCGCGATCCGCGTCCGCGACGGCGCCTGGAGCGAATTTCGGAAACGCCGGTTGGCCAAGAGTGGCGGGACCGTCGAACAATACAAGCAGCCGCATCTTGTGCCCGACACCGACGCGATCCACGCCTTCGCGACGGACGCCGAAGAAACGCCCGCGTGAAGGCGCGGTTCGGGTGGTCGGTTCGGCCGGGCTTCGGCTTGCCTCGGATCGAGATTTTTGGTAGCCCTTTCCGCGAAACATGTCTTAGGGCTTGAGGGCCGCCGCCGAGACTCCGGGGCGATCGGCGGATTCCCCAGCGGGGGAGCGGAAAAATATGGATCCGGCGATGGATCGCGCGCGGAACGGAAACCACGCAAGGACGACGGCGCATCTTCTCTTGATGCTGGGGGCGGCGTGCGCCCAGTTCGGGTGCGTCGGTGGCGACAAACTGGCTGATCAGCATTGGCTCAGGCCGCGCGCCGAGCCGGGCTACGATCATTACGCCCACAACATGGCCCAAGCGAGTGATTCGGAGGCCGCCGAGCGCGCCCTCGCCGCCAGCGACGAGGCGGGCGCGACGCGATCGCCGGCCGTCGACGGCGAGACGCATCGCCCCGGGAAGGGGTCCAACACGATCGTCGCCGCCAATCCGGCGCCTCAAGGCCGCGCCGACGAGGAGGTTCGGGTCACGCTCGGCAGGCCCGAAAGCCTCGAGGTGGTGAAGGACGGCGCCGAGGGAGCGGGCCCGATACTCGCTTCGGCCGCGCCGGTCCGGCCTTCCATCGAGCCCGCGCCGGCGCTCGCGCCGGTCCAACCCCAACCGCGCGCGAGAGAGCCCGAACCGGCCGAGCCGCTCGCCGCTCGCCTGGAGCCCGCGTCGCCTCCGCCGGCCGTCGCCGAGCGAGCCGAGCCGGTCCGCGAAAAGAACGAAGAGGCGCCCGAGGCGACGCTTAGGCGTTTGCTCGCCGACGCGATGAAGCGGCTCGAGGCGATGCCGACCTACCAGGTGGACATCGCCCGCGTCGAGCGGGTCGGCTCGCGGGTTCAGCCCGAGGAGGAGGCCGTGCTCAGCATTCGGCGCGATCCGAAGGCGGTGCGGCTCGAATGGCCCGATGGGCCCAACAAGGGGCGGGAGGTGATCTACTCCGCCGCGGTCAACGAGCGGATGATGCACGTCAACTCGACCAATTCGGCGATCCCGATCCCCCGGATGAGTCTCCCCGTCGACAGCCCGTTGGCTCTGAGAAATAGCCGCCACGCTATCACCGAAGCCGGGTTCGACACCATCTTCCAGAACATGAACCAACAGCTTGAAGGCCCCGACCACACGCCTCCGCCGGGCGGGCGGCTCACCTACAAGGGGCTGCAAAAGCCCGAGGCGGTGGACCAAACCTGCCACCTGATCCAGCGGATCACCCCCTCCAAGGAGATCTGGCGAGTTTATCTCGACACCGAGACCCTGATGCCCGTGGTCGTGACGGCCCACCAGGCCGACGGCGAGTTGCTTGAGCGCTACGTCTACACGAACCTGCGGCCGAATCCCGACTCGCTCGCCGCGGCCGACGCCTTCGACCCGGACAAGCGCTGGGGCGAGGCCAAGGGGCTCCTCTCAAGGTTGGCCACGGCCGCCGGCGCCGCGGCAGAAGGGGCGAGTTCCGAGACCGAACAGCCGGCCACCCGCTGACTGCCAGAATGGCGGGAGTGGCGACGCCGCAACGCCCGCCGGGGAAATTCGGAGAGCGATGATGATTTTTTTAAAAATAACCTCCGTAGGGACTTGCCTCTCCACAGGTGTTCGAGAATGATGAAGAGGTTGGATTTGGCTCGCGGATTGCTAGCGATCCCCCTCATCGATTCCTCGGACGGTGATTCAAGCGAGGGGCCGAACCATGATGTCGGCGATTCAGGACTACTCGATTCTCATCACGGATGACGACGCCGGGATGCGCGAGACCCTTCGCGACATCCTCGCGCCCAGCGGCTATCGCACCTTCCTCGCCGAGAGCGGGGAGGAGGCGATCGACATCGTGCGCGAAAACCAGGTGCACATCGCGCTTCTGGACATGCACTTGCCACGGCTCTCCGGGCTGGAGACCCTGGCGATCTTCCGCCAGATGCGCGCCGGGCTGCCCGCCATCCTGATCTCGGGCGAATGCGACGAGAGCCTCATGCGCCGGGCCCTCTCGGAAAAGGCATACTGCGTGCTGGCCAAGCCCGTGAGCCGCCACGTGGTCGTTCACGTCGTCCACAAGGCGCTTTTGAAGTTCTACAATTAGTGGCTTGGCGCGCGCTGAGACGGCCTCCGTGGGGCCGGGACCGGCGCGGACCCCGGCGACGATGGACGCCTCCGCGATCCATCGGGCCCCGCTAGATCACCCGTCCGTCGGCCGTCCATTTCTTGACGATCACGCGATTGCCCTGAACGTCGACGACTTCGATGAGGCTGTCGCTCTCGATGAAGAAGTTGTCGGCCGTGACGTCGATGAGCAGGTTGCCGAATCGCGCCTTGCCCGTGGGCCGCAGCGGCGATGTGGTGCGCCCGGTCTCGCCGATGAGGAACGTCAGCGACTCGTAACCGTCCATTGAGGGCTTGGCCGAGGGGTCGGCGGTTGCGTCGGCGTCCCAGGGTTCGGGCTTGAGGATCAGCCGGTTGAAGAACGGGATGGCGGGGAAGAACCGAGCCAGCAGCACCGCCCCGGCGCTGACGCCCAGCAGCGAGAGAACCAGCTGGAGCAGGGTGAGCCCCATCTCCCGGTACTCGTACTCCTGCGTTGGCCAGGCGAAGGTGTGGCTCGCCATCACGATGCT
>Ga0180216_1003286_pt1 | contig 12905 bp, 13 predicted proteins | sample eDN3rd37CBELigMG_FD_128879 | JGI IMG/M metagenome (GOLD analysis project Ga0180216, IMG submission 128879) | Enriched Miracle-Growth compost microbial communities from Emeryville, California, USA - eDNA 3rd pass 37_C BE-Lig MG (version 2)... ... | reverse complement strand
GCTTGCTTGGCGTTGTGGCTTGGCACCTGGTCTTCGGACTTGCAGAGGTTGTGTATTGGTGGCTAGCGATGGCTATCGGTGTACAGCCTTGACCCCAAGCGAGAGACGAGCAAGTTTGAACCGGTTTGCCACCTGCCCAGTGCCCTCGGCACCCCCCCACGCGACCGCCGCCGCGACCGCCGCCGCCGCGAGGGCTACCGCCACGCGCCGTGCGACGGGCTGGCGCCGCCGTCTGACGCCGAGCGCACAGCGGCCGCCGGCAACCCTTGCCCCCACGTCGGCCTGAGCCTCCTCCGCCCGTCGTCGAACTGGGCTGGTTGAACGCAACTGGCGACGCCCAGCGGCTACCAGCGGCGCGCGCCTCTCCCACCCGACGGACGGCGCCGGGCGGCGCGACGCCGTGCGCCATGGCGAGCGTCGTCGACGTCAGCCCCAGCCACGGCGGCCGCGTGCCGCTCGTGGACCGGGGCGCGTGCGTCTACACCGCGCAGTACTGCGAGGAAAACGTGTGGCACCTGCTCCACACACTCGCAGCAGCCGCGGAGGCGATGCCGCCGCCCGCGCCATCGCCGCCACTGAGCCCGTCGGTGCAGGACTACCGCACGGCGGGCCAGGCCGGCCTGCAGCTCGTGCCGGACGTCGGGCGGCGGCATAGCCTGTCGTCCTCGCCCGCCGCGCCGTCGCCCGCCGCGGCGGCGGCGGCGGCCGTCGCGGGCGGCGCCCTCGAGCTCTACGCGGTCGTGATCACCAACCCAAACCGACAGGTACGCCGAGGGCGTGCCCGCGGTGCTGCTAGGGTAGGGCTCACTGGGCGCGTCGGTGCGTGTGGCGGGCGCCCTCAATGCAGGCCATGATGTGGTGCCAGCGGAACGCCGCGTCGCCGTCGCGCTTCGTTGTCTGGGTATTGTGGCGGGCACGGGTGCATCGGCGGCAGCCCCGGCCCCGCGGGCTAACCGATGCCGTGCACCTGGCCGGTCGGGCGCTCACCAGGACTACCACGTGGTCGCCGTCGCGCGCGATCCCAGGTGTGCTTTGGTTTGAGCGGCGGCGGGCGCCGCCCCGGACCGACGCTTACCTGCGCTGCCTCACCGTTTGGCGCCGTTGGCTATGCGAGCACAGCACCGGTGCCGCGTACGTCTACGACCTGGACTCGACGCTGGACTTTCCGTGCCCGATGGACGAGTACCTCTGGAAGACGTTCCGGCCCTACATCGTCCTGGACCAGCATTTTGCCAGGTGCGGCGGCGCCACGGCCCCAGGCGCCGCTGCACAGTCGACAGCCATTTCGCTGACGCGGCTGGGCCCCACCGCAGCCGATGCTCTCGGCGCCGCCAGCTTTTTCCGCCTGATCCCGGCCCACCTGTACTGGGAAGGCTTTGCGTCGGACCGCTCGCACATGGTCCGTGGCGCAGCTCTCCGCCCGCGCGATCCTCATTGCCTTGCGCGCAGCGCCTCACCCGCGCTCGTTCCCTCTTCACTCTGTGTGCTGTTGGCTGCAGCGGCTGCCCGACGGCGGGTGGGTGGCGCCGCCGCCGTCGTACCCGCCGATCCGTGGGGCGCACGGGGACATGACGCTGCCGGCGTACCTGGACCTGAGCCGCGACACCGTCGGCGCGCGCGCGCCCGACGACACGGTGGTCGTGCGGCTGACCGGCCTCGCGCGGCGCTTCGGCGTCACGTGGCCGTCGCCCGTCGCCGACGACCTCGGCCGCCTCTTTGAGCAGCCGGCCCCGGTGCGGGCCGCCTCCACCAAGACCAGCAGCGGCGGCGACATCAGCATGGACGGCGACGCGGACGACGAGGACGACGACGAGGACGACATGGACGCGACGAGCAGCGACAGCGTGCCCGGCATGGACCTGCCGGTGCCCGTGCACGCGGCGCTCGTGGCGCAGGCGCGTGCCCCTGCCGTCGCGCGCAGCACCAGCGTCCAGCTCGCGCCGAGCCAGCTGGCCGCGCTCCTCGCCCGGAGAGGGTCGGCGCCCGGCGTGTCGTCGTAAGCGCAACCTGCCGAGCGCTACCCTTTATTTTTTTTCCTGTCGTCGACGCGCGCCCCTGAGCGGAGCGCACGGCGACGCTGGGGCCTCGCGTTCCTGCGACCCGACCTTTCCTGGGTTTCAACATTCTTTCGTAGCTGGCCGGCCAGCGTGGCCGGCCGCATGTAGTGGTTTCCCCCGGCGGCGGCGCCGGGATGGCGTACTATAATTCTGGCCCTTCGCGGGCATGTTTTTTCTACAGTGCGCCCGGCGCAACCACAGGCACCATGTTGTCGAGTTTAACTCCGAGCGGCATACTACTGATGTTTAATTTTTCCCGTTCAGGAGAGCTTTACATTGTTTTTTTACTGCAGCGTTCCGTTCCGTCTCCTGTACAGTGTAACGCGCATCAACCCAACACATCCATCCGTACACAATGCTACAGGGCACCGAGTCCCTCGAGCGGAGTCGAGGCGGGCGACAGTAACAAAAAGCCACAACAAGCAAAGCAGGAGCCAGGGGCAGTTCGGGCGACAGGAGCAGGTGTGTACACTGTGCACAGGCGCCAGCTCAAAAGTCGAGCATCTGGCAGTTGATGATCTTCTTCATCATCGGGTCGCCGCGGTCCGGTTCGGTGCCGGGCGACGTGGAAAAGTCCTCCGACATGCTTGCCCGGCGGCTGAGGCGGCCCGAGTCCTCCGTCGGCGACACCGCGGCGGCCGGATTCGGTGGCCGCCACACGTCAGCCACTGTACGGGGGTAACCGACCCGCGGCGTGTGCGCATGGCTGGGTCAGCCCGCGCGGCGCGCCGTCTCCCACCGCGGTACGCGGCCCACGTACGGCTGGGTTTGCGGCCGCCGGCGATGGCGCTGGGCCCGGGGTAGACGTTGGGCAGCGAGCCCGGCGGCGAGAAGCTGGCGGAGCCGCCAAAGACGGCGCTGCCCAGCGTCGGCAGCGCGGTGGCGCTGGACGGCGGCATCGACGACGACAGGTCGCCGACGGGCAGGTTGAGCGTGCCAGCGAGCAGCGGCACGCTGAAGCGGCGCGGCCCGCCCGGGATGGGCATGGCGGCCGTCGGTGGGCGCGGCTTGCCCTGCGGTGCGCACGCCAAACACACCGTCGCCGCGGGGTGAGTCAGCGAGCGGCCCACGAGCGGCCAGCGCCTGGCTCGCGCTCGGGCGAGCGTACCGGGGCGAAGCCGCTGTTGCCTTCGGCGCGCTGCATGGTGGCGGTCGGTTCCGGGCGGCCCGCCATGGCTGCCCGGGCGCGAGGCCGGCACCGCGCACGCACTCTAGGGATCACGAAAGGGCGGCGATGCGCGCCGCAAGCGTTGTGAAAAAGCCGGGGCTGGCACGGTCCACGTCGCTCCAGCCGTCGCGTGCTTTCGGACACTAGGTGACTTGGGGAGGTGCAACAGCTGCTCGAGCCGAGGCTGTTGGCGCGAAAAGAGGCTGCTCCCGCTCGCCGGTGCGTCGACGTAGCATCCAGCGCGGCGGCGACGCCAGGGCGCGGCGGCAGCGTCGTGCGCAGCGTGCAGCACGGCTAGGGCGTGCGCCGTGCTGCGCCACGACCCAGCTCGAGTGCAAAAAGAAACAGAACGGCGGCACACGCCAACGGCTCGATGCTGCAACGCCACAGGGCGCGCAGCCGTCGCACGTCGACGCCGCCCTCGCCACGCCAACGGCGGCGCGTGGGGGCAGATAACGCGGTCACTTGAAGCTGTTACAGCTGCGTCGCTGCGGCATGCAGTCCACGGCGAACGTCCACCGCCGCAACGGCGCCGAGCTGATCTCGGGCGCCGTGCGCCACCCGCACGCGCTTTGCGTGGCGCCACCCCCGGCACCCCGATCGGAAGCGGCGCCGTCACGGCCGCGCGCCTGTCCACCGGAGCCCGGCGCGCGTCGATGGCTTGCGGCGCGTCCGAGCGGGTGACGCCTACGAGCAGCGTGCTTGCGGGCGCTGCCAGCCCGTCGGGCGTGGGCTCCACGAGCGCCGGGCGGTGCGCGGTCCTACGGCGCGATAACCCAGAGGCGCTGCGGCGCACGGACGCCGTCGCATTGTTCAAACACACCTATCGTCGGTGCGTCGGGGAGGGCTGTAGGGTTAGGCGTATCGCTCGCGCCCGTGTAAACAAATGGCGAGGGTGAGGCCCACGCCGCCGCGCCGGCATGACGTCACGGCGGGCGAGGGCGCGGGCTGCCGCCGTCCCGCGGCGACCTGGGCGCTCCCGACCGCCAATCCGCGCGGCCGCCAACGTCCTTTCGCGCAACGCGGGGGGTAAAATTCCCCCTGAGGGGGGACAGCGCCGCCGCATGGCCGCAGAAGCAGTGGATGAAAAAACGGCCGCACCGCCCCAACACACCCGCCGCGGCCACCGCCCGGCAACGCCCGCCACCGGCCCCCCTCCGCCCCACCCCCGCAGCTGAACGCCAGGTAGGGCCAGCCGCCTGCAGAGTCGGCGTCGTGTGGCCGGGTCGCCGCGATGGGCGCGGGCCACCGTGGGCTTACGGCGCCCTCGCCAACGGCGTTTGCGGCGATCTACGCCCCGGCCCAGGCGCCACCGTCTCGGTGCTGCCCGCGCAGCGTCGCTCGGTACGGCGCAGGCGCTGCGGTGGCCCGTGGCGCCTGACGCCCTCGCCCCTTTACGCCCGCTCACAGTGTCCGCCGCGCTGGCCCGCAATGCGCGGTCGCGGCTCAGCTACCATGGGCCTCAAGTTCCACCCCGAGCTGGACGACTTTGTGTCGTGGCCGGTGCTGGTCTTTGCCGGCGTGTTCTACCTGCTGAGCATCGTCGTGCTCAAGGAGTTCATGCAGAGCCGCGAAAAGTACACGCTCGCGGGCTTCATGCGCCTGTACAACGCGGCGCAGGTCGTCCTGTGCGCGTACATGATCTACGGGTTTGCGCGCGAGTCGTTCGCCTTCCCCAACGTGTTCGGCATCAACAGCGACTTCACCGCCGGCACCGAGTGGTTCGTGTTTGTGCACTACGCGTCCAAGTACCTCGACTTTTTCGACACGTGGATCATGATCCTGAAGAAGAACTACCGCCAGCTCTCCTTCCTGCACGTCTACCACCACGCGTCCATCCTCCTCGTGTGGGGCGGCCTGCTCAACCTCGGCCAGGGCAACGGCACCGCCTACTTTGGCGCGGCCATCAACTCGGTCATCCACCTCATCATGTACTCGCACTACCTCTACACCTCCTTCGGCCTCGTCAACCCGTTCAAAAAGTTCATCACCCAGGCGCAGCTCATCCAGTTCGGCCTCTGCCTCCTCCACGCCGTCCTCGCCGTCGCCTTCGAGGAGAAGCTCAACGCGCGCCTCGCGTGGGTCCAGTTCGCCTACCACATCTCCATGCTCGTGCTCTTCCTCAACTTTTACGAGAAGACCTACAAGGCACCCGCCGGCGCCGGCAAGCCCGCCAAGGCCGACGCGACCGCCGCCCCGGCCGCCGAGGTGACCGCCGCCGCCGAGGCCACGCCGACCGCCACCCGCCGTACGCTGGCTGGCTGGGTGGGGCGCGCAGGCCGACCGCGGGCTGACGGGGACGGCTGCGCGGCGTGGGGTGGGTTTCCCTCCAGGCACCCGCGCGACCCGCACGAGCAAGGCGGACTAGGGCGACGCGGCGGGAGGCACAGCGCGGGAAGGATGTTCCCGCACCCAAGCAGGCCGCAGCCGTCGGCCTAAACTTTCTTTTTTTGGCCTTGCACGTGATGCAATGTGTGTGTATGGAGCACTTTCACTGTACATCCCTTCTTCAAGGCTTGTTGCGGGACTGGTTGAGAAACACTATATGCTCGCGGCCTTTGAACAGGTAGCCCAGCCCCGACGCCACCGTGGTGCCTGCGACCGACCAGAGACCCGGGCGAGGCGCGGCGGCGGCGTTAGCGACGGCAACGCCGGCCGGCTGCGTTGCACGGCTCGGTCCGCCGCACCGGCCACCGTCCACTGCAGGGCGACGAGCGCCGGGTGGCCCAGGAAGCCGCCGACGGGCGCGGCGAGCGTGGCGCCCATCAGGACGAGCTGGAGCGCCGTGTTGACCTTGGACACCGTGGACGGCCGCACCTCGGCGGTCGGCAGCTTGACGTCCCAGTACCTAGCCCAGGTGCGGGGCGGCGGCAGGGACAGGTAGCGCAGCACAAAGCCGCCGGCGAGCAGCGCGACGTCGCGGGCGATGATCAGCGCCGCCAGCGGCAGGGGCAGCAGGCCGGTGGCGCCGACGGTGACGGTGACGATGGTCATGAGGAGCTTGTCGGCGAAGGGGTCAAGCGCGGTGCCGAGGACACTCCGCTGGTTCCACCGCCGCGCGATCCAGCCGTCCAAAAAGTCGGTCACGCCGACGGCAACGAACAGGCCCAGCGCGGCCCGGTGCTGCTCCGCCATAATCAGGTAGCCAACCACAGGCGAGGCCAGGACGCGGCCCAGCGACAGCACGTTGGGCACCGTCAGGATCCGCTCGTGCCGCTGCTCCGCCGCCGGCTTGGACCACTGGCAAATGAGGGGAACCCAATTGTCGTGAAAGCACCGAGTGAGCACGCACCGAGGCCGACGTGAAGGGTACGTCGGGCGGGACGCACGTACCCCGTCGTCGCCAGGCTCCGCCCCATCGCGCCGCAGCTGCGCCGTCGCGCACAGCGGCCGCACGCCGGCTGCTGGCCACGCTCCCGCGGGCAACCGCAGGCATTGGGCCGTTCTGCTCATGCCCCCGGGCGCATGGCGCCACAGCTGCCGCGCCACGAGCGCCGTGGCCACCGCCATCGTCCCCCGCCGTACGCCGTCCCCCGCCAGCCGCCCCAGCGGCCTTCAGTGCCGGCCGGATGACGTCATCAGTGTGCTGGCTGCCGCGGGTCTGCCGGTGCTCGTTGAGGCGGCCGGGAGCAGGAGCGGCGCAGGGCCCGCGCCGGCGCGCTGCCACGCGGGCGCACGCACGCCGCCATGGCCACCCCGACGGACGAGCTGCTGGAGCCCTACCGTGCGCGGATGCTATCTGCGGCGCTGCAGCGCGCGGGCGGCGGCACTAACGCCCGGACGTCCGACGTGAACCACTGAGCGCGGGCCGACAACAGTCGCAAAGACGGTGCAGCCGGTGGACGTGCACAACCTCACCGAGGTCCGCTACGCCGTGGACGACTTTCTGCGCGCAGTACGGGCCGGTGGCGCCCCCGCTTGCGCGGACTGCCGCCGCGGCGGGCTGACGCCTGGCTACTCGCTCGCCGCCGTCGGTGCCTCCTCACGCAGGCGCTCGAGTCGGTGTTTGGCGTGCGGCCGTACCATGGCAAGACGGACGTGCACCTGCTGAGCGGCTTTGCCGCCGCGCTCTTCGCCTGCGGCGGTGCGGCGCGCGCCTACTTTCTCCCGTTCGAGGAGACCAAGGGCCTCTTGACCTTTGCCATCGTTGGGTAGGGCGTGCGTGCGCACCTGTGTTGTGCTTCGCTGCATGGCCGCTAACCGGGCGGGCTAGCGTCGCCGCTCCCGGCGGTGTGGGCCCAGCTACGCGGTGTGCCTGGCGGTGATGCTCTACGTGTCCATCTACCGGGAGAGCAACATCCTCGTGGAGGGCAAGGTCCCTTCCGTGGTACGCCCGCCCCGTGGGCGCCTGCGTCGAACCGCGCGGCGGCCCTGACGCCCGGACACGTTTCCCCGCGTGGACCCGTGTCGCACAGGGCAAGGACGCCTACCTCGTGGCGCGCACGACAGTCCACCGCTACGAGACGACGTACACGCTCTCAGTGACGCTGCGCCGGCGGCCGGACGACCCCGCGCCGGCCAAGGCCGAGCTGCGCGGCGAGGTCAACGAGTGGATGCACGCCGACGGCTACCTGGCAGCGCCCGTGCTGCTGCAAGCGCTGACGGCCGCGCTCAAGACGATCGGCGTCGCGCCCGTCGAGGGGCCCAGCGTGGCGGCCAAGATCGCGTCCAAGCAGCGCAAAAAGTGACGAGCCATCCCAGGCCTTGTGTACCATAGCGGAAATGACCCTCGCCGAAGCGGCCGTGGAGCACCGCGGCCGAGCGTACTATCGTCTGCATATCCAGGATTATAGAACAATGTGTACGATACTATGTGACATTCGGCGTGCGCGCGCGCTTAGCGCCGGCCCATGGCCAGCGGCCACTCAGAGCGCCGACGCCTCGAGCTTGAAGGACGGACCGTAGCGCTTCACAGCGGCGTCGTACAGCGCCGGCCGGTCCTCCGGGTGCGCGATCGAGATGAGCAGGCGCGCGCGCTCCCGCAGCGGCTTGCCAAACAGGTTCACCGCGCCGTGCTCCGTCACAACCCAATGGGCGTGCGCCCTGCAATGCGTCGGCAGGAACGCCGTTCCTCCACCGTGGTCAGCGCGTTTGCGTCCCTGCCGCGCGAGTCGCCAACCCGGCCGGCGCGTACCGCGTCGTGACGACGCCCGCGCCCTCCTGGAGGGTGGGCACGATGCGCGCCTTGCCCTTGTTCGTCCGCGACGGCAGCGCGATGATGGGCTGCATTGCAGCAACGACCGCGCTAGGCCAGCTAGGTCAGCACGACCGCGACCCTGTCGGCGCGCACTTTGCGCCGTCAGTAAATACCTTGCCGCCGTCGCTGAGCGCGGCGCCCCGGATAAAGTCCATCTGACCGCCGATGCCCGAGTAGATGTTGACGCCGATCGAGTCCGCGCAGATCTGGCCCGTCAGGTCAATTTCCTTGCGGGCGGGCGGGGACACGTAGGCGGCCCGACTGGCCAAGGCCACCGCCACGTCAGCACGAAGCGCGCCACCGTGCATGCGCTGCCAGCCCGCCGGCACCCCCTCCCCGCCTACCAGCGCCGAGTTGATGGCGACGACCTTGGGGTTCTGCTTGATGATGGACGGGTCGTTGACAAAGTTGGAGGGCGCCAGGTGGATCAGCGGGTTGTCGTCCACAAAGTCGTAGAGGTTGCGCGAGCCCATGAGGAAGGAGGCGACGATGTGGTGCGGCAGGATCGCCTTGTGGCGGTTGGTGATGACGCCGCGGCGCACGAGGTCGATCACGCCCTCGGAGAACATCTCGGTGTGGATGCCCAGGTCCTTGTGGTGCGTCAGCGACGCCAGAACGGCGTCCGGGATCGCGCCGATGCCCATCTGGAGCGTGGCGCCGTCCTCGATGAGCGCGGCGACGTTCTTGCCGATGGCGTCGGTGATCGGCGTGCGGTCGCGCGCGGCCGCCTCGGGCAGCATGCTGTCGTGCTCCACGAGGTAGTTGAAGCGGCTCACGTGGACGATGCCGTCGCCGTGCGTGCGCGGCATGTGCCGGTTCACCTGCGCGACCACGACCTTGGCGGCCGACATCGCGTCCAGCGAGATGTCCACCGAGGGGCCGAGCGAGCAGTAGCCGTGCCGGTCCGGCGGCGACACGGACAGGAAGGCCACGTCCAGCGGCAGGATCCCGCGGCGGAAGAGCAGCATGATCTCGGACAGGAAGATGGGCATAAAGTCCGAGCGGCCCTCCGCGACCGCCTTGCGCTGTTGTTGGCACACCGCGCGCCCGCAGGTTGGCGCCCCGGCTCCGCGGGGGCGTTAGCGCCGAGAGGCAGGCTGCGCTGGCCGCCCGTCGCCACGTGCACCCACCTGGTTGCTGCCGACGAAAAAGTTGAGGCCGCGGAAGTGGTCGGCGAGGGCGGGGTCCGCGTACGCGAGCGGGCCCTCCAAGTGCAGGTGGCAGAACTCGACGTTGCGCAGGTCCTCGCCGTTGCGCACGCGCTGCGCCAGCGCGTCGACCAGGTGCCGCGGGTTGGCCGCCACCGAGTGCAGGAAGACGCGGCTGTTGGACTGGACGACCTTGACCGCCGTCGCGGCGTCCACCTCGTTCGGCAGGTTGCCTGAGGGCAGGCCGTCTTGTGAGAAGGGGGGCGAGCGGCGCGCTCAGCTCCGGCCACTGCGCCGCGGTGCGCGCGCCCCCGGGGGCGTACCGGCGGGCGGCTCGTGCTTGGCCGCGTTGGTCCAGTTCACCTCGGAGTGCATGGCGGCGCGGCGCGGCAGCAAGGCGGCCGCGGCCGCGGCCGGCAGCCGGCCGGCGGCCAGGCGGGGCACGTAGCGGGCGAGGGTGGCCATGGTGGCGATCTGCTGCGAGGGGCGGGGTGGGGCGCCGCGGAGAGGATGCCGGGCTGACGAGCGACCTGCGCCGCACCACGTGGCGCGTCCTGGCGTCGGCTCGCGGACGCGGGGAGCGGCGCGGACGCCGGGAGCGGCGCGGACGCCGGCGGACGCCTCCCTCGTGCACGGCGCGCGTCGAAACGGGCCTTGTCCCGGTGGAACGGCTTGCGAGGCCGCAGACGCTCCTGTGAGTAGGCCAAGGAGGACGGCGAGTGCCCCACGGCGTGCATGAGCATCCTGACCCCCCGCAACGCACTCCCTCCAGTTGTATACAGGCGGCCCCCGGCGGGACCCCAACCAACCCAGGCTAGATTCTAGCTCCAGACCGCGTTCGTCCTGCCACTACCTAGGGCTCGCCCGAACGTCGCGCGGCCTCCGGCCGCCGCCGACGAGCCCCGCGCCTGCTCCAGCCCGCCCCTAGCGCGTGGCCGCGCGGCCTGGCCCGCCTCAGACGCGCGTGAGGATTCCCCTCCCCCGCTAGGCCCGTCTACGGCAGCCCCCACCCATCCACGCAGGGTGTACCGCCCCCTCCCCCTCGTCCCCACGCCGGACGGCTGGGTCGGCCGCCCCCACGAGCGCCTTCGGATCTCCGCTCCCGATCTCCCGGCTGCGCGCGCCCGCCAGCGGCCAACTGCCGCTCATCTCTCACCATGTCCCGAGGTGCTTTGCCACGCCCACGCCCGTCTACCATCCCTCCCCTGCCCCGCCAAGCGTGCCGCGTGGGGCGGGGCCCTTGACAGGGCCGCCTCCGGCCGCGCTCCGCGTCCGCCGCACCGTCGCCGCCGCCGCCAAGTGGTCGCCCGGCGGCGTCCACGTCACCAACTGCGTCACGTGCCAGAAAGAGCACGGGATATCACAGTCACGCGCCGTCGTCGGCACGTGCCTCGCTCACGTGTTCAGCAGGCACGTGTAGATGCCACGTGATCCACGCTCACGTGCGATTCACGGCACGTGCGCCCGCCCGTGTGTGTGTGTGTTTTGCGCGACGCGGCGGACGGCGGAGGACGGCGGCGGCGGAGCGGCGGCGGCGGCGGCGGGCGGCGGCGGCGGCGGCGAAGGAGCGACGGCGGCGGCTGAGCGAGGACACGGACGCCGCCGTGGAGGACATGCGTGCGGGCTGTGAAGGACGGCGAAGCGGACACCGAAAGAGACGAGGAGGGCGCCGAGCAAGGGACGACCGCGGCGACCGGCACGCAGGGCCCCTAGGATCCACCCGCCGACGAGGCAGCCGCCCGGGGAGGACACGTAGTCCGTGCGGGCCGGCTGGGGACCGCTCGTACGCAGCCTCGCCCGGTCGCGAGGCGTGACCGGCGGCGGGCCCGCCATGGCGCCCGTCGCGGCGGCCGCGGCGGCCAAGTGGGTCCTCCCGGTCGAGGCGCTGAGCCTGGACGAGGTCATCGGCAAGGTATTGGAGCTGCGCACCACGCCGCCGTTTGCCCGCCCTTGGCTGACATGCGGCCTGTGCTGCCGTCCCGAGCGCTCTCCTGGCCGCAGGGCCAGTTTGGCGTGGTCTACCGCGGCCGCTACCAGGGCCGCACGGTGGCCATTAAGAAGGTCTCCAATGCCCTGCCAGAGGCCTCGGCCGGCGGCGCGCCCGACTGGGACCCGACCGTGTACTTTCAGCGCGAGGTCGAGCTGCTGCAGGCCGTGCGGCACCCGAACGTCCTCCGCTTCCGCGTAGGGTGGCGGCCACCCGGACCGGGGCGGTCCGCCTCGGCCTGCCCCCCCGCTAACCAGATGGCCGCCGTCCTCGCGTCCGGCGCCACCTGCAGGGCCTGGGCTACCTGAACGACGACCTGTACATTGTCACCGAGTTTGTCGACGGCGGCACGCTGCGCGCGCTGCTCCAGCGGGCCGCGCCCAGCTGGCCGCGCCGCATCGTGATCGCGCTCGAGGTCGCCAGCGCGCTCGCGTTCCTGCACACGCACAACATTGTGCACCGCGACGTCAAGACCGGTACGCGGCGCACGGGCAACGAGCCCCGCAGCGGCGTGCCGCTCATGCTAGGCGTGCCAGCGCCCCTCGTCCGCCCGGCCACAGAGAACGTGCTGATGACGCGCGACATGGTGGTCAAGCTCTGCGACTTTGGCTTTGCGCGCGAGGTGAGCGACCTGCACAACCCCAATCAGTACACCTTTTGCGGTCCGTCCGGTCATACACTGCCGTCGGAGCGCGATGCTGGTAAAGTCTTACGCGCCGCAGTCTGCACGTGTCTGCCGGCTCCACGCCCAGGGTCCGAGTTCTTCGAGGCCCCCGAGATCATGTTTTGCATGGACTACGACGAGCGGGTGGACATCTTCAGCTACGGTGCGCGCAGCCCCGTGCTCGTCGGGTCCGCCCCGCCCTCTCTAACGCGCCTGCGGCCTTGGAGGTCTGGTGCGAAGGCCTCCAGGACTGGTAATCTGCGAGCTGATCAGCCGGACGGCCCCGAGCGAGACGGCGTTCACCCGCGTCGTGCCGGGCTTTGGGATCAACCCGTACGCCCGCCACCCCACGCACGCCATGCCTAGATCGCGTCTGACCGCGTTCGCTCTCGTGCCCGCCGGGCCGCCGTGATGGTGCACAGGGACGAGATCGAGCGGCGTGCAGAGGCAGGCTGCCCGAGCATGCTGATCCGCATCGCGACCGAGTGCACGAGCGACGACCCCGAGGCGCGGCCGCCGCTCTCCGACGTGATCGACGGCCTAGACTCGCTCTACCGCGTGCTGACGGGCTCAGAGCGTGTGCCGTACGCCGAGGACGACGAGTTCACCGACGGCGAGGAGGGCGATGCGCTCGCGGACGCCGAGGCCGACGAAAATGGCGACGCCGTCGTCCCCATGGACATG
>Ga0180216_1003285_pt1 | contig 12908 bp, 10 predicted proteins | sample eDN3rd37CBELigMG_FD_128879 | JGI IMG/M metagenome (GOLD analysis project Ga0180216, IMG submission 128879) | Enriched Miracle-Growth compost microbial communities from Emeryville, California, USA - eDNA 3rd pass 37_C BE-Lig MG (version 2)... ... | reverse complement strand
TTCTCGAACTCCAGGCCAGTCACGCAAACAATCGTTTCTATAACCAGCTGGAAGAATGGCTCTCGGGGATCACCGAGCTGACGCCCGGCTCCGGCAGTGATGCCCTCAATCGTCAGCTGTCCACCACTCTCTACGATATCCAGAGCATTCTTGAAGAAATCAGCGCGCGCCTGGGCCAGTCCTCCGGGGCCGTCGGTTTCCAGGCCCACGGGCAGGAGCGGAGTGAAGACACCGTCGCCGAGCTGGCACGGGGCGTCAATCAGCTGGTCAACCAGATGCGGGCGGAGCAGAAGGTCGTCCGCGAATGGGTTGATGAGCAGGCGTCTCAACAGGCTCTTGTCACCGAGTCCCTGCGCGATCTGGCGCAAAACCTCGGTCGCCGGGGAGGCTGACGAATGGCGCGTGGGCGCAGACGCGGAGCCGAGTACACGGACTTCTGGCCGGGCTATGTCGACGTCCTGTCGACACTGCTGCTGGTCGTGACGTTCCTGATGTCCATCTTCATGCTCGCCCAGTTTTTCGCGACCCAGGAAGTGTCTGGCAAGGACACGGCCCTCAGGCGTCTGAATATGCAGATTGCAGAACTGACGAACCTGCTGTCACTCGAGAAGGATCGTGGCAAGCAGGCTGAGGATGAACTTGCGGCCCTCCAGGCCACCCTTGCCTCGCTGCAGGCAGAGAACGAGAGGCTCTCGGGCTTTGCGCTGTCGGGCGATGAGGCAGCGAAGGCATCGCAGGCGAAGATCGCTGCGCTGACGCAAGATCTTGAAAACCAGCGAGAAATCTCATCGGAGGCAATGGCCAAGGTTGACCTGCTCAACCAGCAGCTCCTGGCCTTGCGCCGTCAGATTGCAGCGTTGAATGAAGCTCTCGAAGCCAGCGAAGCCAAGGATCGGCAATCGCAAGACCGTATCAAGGACCTTGGTGAAAGGCTGAACGCTGCACTGGCCCGTCAGGTTCAGGAACTGCAACGCTACCGATCGGACTTCTTCGGCCGCCTTCGCGGCCTGCTTTCCAGCCGCAAGGATATCCGCGTCGTTGGCGACCGGTTCGTATTCCAGTCCGAGGTATTGTTCCCGTCCGGCAGCGCTGATATTTCAGTTGATGGTCTGGCGGCCATGGATCAACTCGCCTCCGCCATCATCGAGCTCGAGCGCGAGATCCCCAAGGAAATCGATTGGGCCCTGCAGGTTGACGGCCACACGGACAACCAGCCCATCGCCACTTCACAATTCCCATCGAACTGGGAACTGTCGACCGCTCGGGCCATCTCGGTTGTCCGCTATCTGGTCAGTCGCGGTGTCTCGCCCAACCGGCTCGTCGCAGCGGGTTACGGTGAATTTTCACCCATCGAAACCGGCAAGGACCCGGAAGCCCTTCGCAAGAACCGCCGGATTGAACTGAAACTCACAAACCGGTGAACCCGTGTTGCATACGGGACCGTGATCCCGTAGGTCTGCCCTGCGTTGTGTGGACATCTTTGGTATCCGCATTGGTGACACCCAGGACAACCCTCCCCCGAAACCTGAGAGACCGACCGCCCCGTAAATCATTACGGCAACACCCTGCTGCAAAACGTGACGTAATCGAAGGTTGTTTGGTTCCGCGGCACCAGCAACTCAGTTACCAAATCTGTCACATGCTGCAGAACCGCCGTTCCATGAGTCGCAAATCTGACGCAAAGTGTTATCTTACATCTTGCAGCGCACCATTTTAACGGCGGCGCAGCATAGGATGTTTGAAGGAAACCGCCGATGAACTATCAGGCTTATGAATTGGCTCATGCCATGCTGTCGCCCTGGCGGACCTTCGCGCAAGGCATGAAGATGCACTTGCAGCAACCCTTCAATCCGTTCTCCTACACACCGATCAGCCGATCGGCAGCGGCTGCAATCGACGTATTCGAGAGTGTCACGCGCCGTTACGGGAAGCCGGAGTGGGGCATTACTTCGACGCAGATCCAGGGGTCGACTGTTCCTGTCAGCATTGAAACGGTCTATTCCGAGCCCTTCTGCAACCTGCTCCATTTTCAGAGGCTGGGTCCGGTGGCAGCCAACCGGAAAGATCCGAAGGTGCTGATTGTGGCGCCGATGTCCGGCCACTACGCAACGCTTCTTCGCGGCACCGTGGAGGCCATGCTGCCCGAGCACGACGTCTACATAACCGACTGGGTTGATGCCCGCGAAGTCCCGCTCGCCATGGGCTCGTTCGATTTCGAGGATTATGTCGACTATCTGATCGACTTCATCCACTTCATTGGTCCTCAGACGCATGTGCTGGCCGTGTGCCAGCCGGCCGTCCCTGCCCTTGTTGCAGCAGCCGTAATGGCGGATGTTGACGATCCGATACAGCCCATGAGCCTGATCCTCATGGGCGGCCCGATCGATACGCGCCGCAATCCGACCGCCGTGAACCGGCTCGCTGAGGAAAGGCCCCTGAGCTGGTTCGAGCAGACCGTGATCTCGCATGTGCCGTTTCCAAATCCGGGCTTCATGCGCCGGGTCTATCCTGGGTTTATCCAGCTGACCGGATTCATGACGATGAATCTTGAGCGGCATACCGAGGCGCACGTCAAACTGTTCGAAAACCTGGTCAAGGGTGACTGCGACTCTGTCCGCCAGCACCGGAAGTTCTACGAAGAGTATCTGTCCGTAATGGATCTCACCGCTGAGTTCTATCTGCAGACCGTCAAGACCGTCTTCCAGGACCACAGCCTGCCGAAGGGCACGCTGACGCACCGGGGACAGCGCGTGGATTGCAGCAAGATCAGGCGCACAGCCCTGTTCACCATTGAGGGCGAACGCGACGACATCTCAGGGCTTGGTCAAACCGAAGCGGCCCACGACCTGTGCGCCGCCGTCCCTGCTGATGATCGTTTCCACTATGTCCAGGAGGGCGTCGGCCACTACGGCGTTTTCAACGGCACACGTTGGCGCACGGAGATCCAGCCGCGCATCCGCGAATTCATCCGGACCATCGAATACAAACGGCGTTTTGCCGGTAGCGGAGACGAAACCCCGGCAAGTTCCAGCGCTTCGAGCCTTGGCGCACCCTATCGCGTCGCCGAGCCCGGGGACGAGCCGGTGATGAAGTGGGACAGCGCAGACCTCGAAGAGAAACCGTCCGACACCTGACAGGTCATTCGAGCGCTAAGAAGCGGGTTGCCTTGACGGCCACCGGTGCGCCTACTCCGCCGCGGCTGGTTCTCCTTCGAACTGCAGGGCAGCGAGACGGCTGTAAAGACCGCCGGCTTCAATCAGTTCATGGTGCCGGCCCGCTTCGACGATGCGGCCCTCGTCCATCACCAGAATACGATCGGCCTTCTTCACTGTCGCCAGTCGATGCGCGATCACAAGCGTCGTCCGCCCTGCCATGATGCCTTCCAGCGCCCGCTGAATGGCAAATTCGCTTTCCGCATCAAGCGCGCTTGTCGCCTCGTCCAGTAGCAGGATCGGAGCATTCTTCAGGAAGGCGCGCGCCAAAGCGATGCGCTGCCGCTGCCCACCAGACAACATGACGCCGCGTTCACCCAGTTGCGCATCATACCCACCCGGAAGTTCCATGATGAAGCCGTCGGCCTGGGCGGCAATGGCGGCCTTCTTCACATCCTCAAGGCTGGCACCGGGCGTTCCATAGCGGATGTTTTCAGCTACCGTATCGGCAAACAGCGCCGTATCCTGCGGCACGAGTGCAATCCGTTCGCGAACCTCGTTCACCGCCGCAGTCTTGATGTCTACGCCATCGATGCGAATGGTGCCGGAATCGGGATCGTAGAACCTGAGCAGCAGTGAAAAGATCGTCGATTTGCCGGCACCCGATGGCCCGACCAAGGCGACGGTTTCGCCAGCAGTAACCTGAAAATTGATAGCCTCAAGCGCTGCCGTGTCTTCACGTGAGGGATACGAGAACCGGACGTTCTCGAAAACAATATCTCCACGCGCCGGGGTGACCATCGGGACCGGATTGGCAGGCGAGCTTATTTCAGGCGGGATCGACTTCAATTCCATGAGCCGTTCTGCCGAACCTGCCGCCTGGCTGATCTCGCCCCAGATTTCCGACAGTTCTGCCAGCGATGCCCCCGCGAAGATCGCATAGAGCACGAACTGGCTCAGTCGGCCGCCGCTCAAGTCGCCCGATACGACCTCGCTCGCTCCAAACCAGAGAACGCCAACCACACTGACCACAACGAGCATGATCGCCAGCGCCGTCAGCCCGGCGCGGGCCAGCAGGCGGCGGCGGGCGGCCACGAAGGAGGTCTCAATTTCGCCTGTAAAGCGCTTCGTCACCTCGGCCTCGTGGCCAAATGCCTGCATGGTCCTGACGGCCTGGAGATTTTCCGCGGCATAGGCAGACGCGACCGCCAGACTGTCCTGTGCTTCGCGCGACAGCCGCCGCACGATCCGGCCATAGGCCACCAGCGGCAGCACGATCACCGGGATGGCAACCAGCACCAGCAAGGAAAGCTGAAAACTGGTCACCATCATCATGATGAGTGCGCCGATCAGCATGATGGAATTGCGCAAGGTCTGGCTGAGCGCCGTACCCGCCGCCGCCTTGATCTGGGTCGTATCGGCAGTCAGCCGGCTCATGACCTCGCCGGAGTGCGTACGATCGAAGAAGGAGGGGCCCAGCCGGGTCAGATGCGAAAAGACGTCAGCCCTGATGTCGCTGACAACGCGTTCACCAAGCCAGTTCACGAAATAGAAGCGAAGCGCGCTGGCAAGGGCCAGCACGATGCCAATGAGGATCAGCATCGCAAAGTACTGACCGATCAACGTTCCATCGGCACTGCCGAAGCCGTGATCGATCATCCGCCGCACCGCAAGCGGTATACTCAGCATCGCAAGGGCTGATACGACCAGCGCTATACATGCAAACACGAGTGGGAGCTTGTAACGCAAGAGGTAGGGTTTAAGACCCAACAAAGGTTTCAGGGAACGGCGACGGGCCGCTCCGCCATCCTGCTCGGTCTGTTTGTTGCTCACGTCGGCATGCCTGTCATTTGAGCGCGCTCAATGCGCGTATGCAGCAGCAAGCTGCGTTGCAGAAATCTATATATTTATTTGCGGATATCAGATGCTGGTATGCCTGAGCTGACCAGCGATCTCAAGTACCCGAGGCTCCGCGCGTCGAACCTGTCGCGGAAGCATCATCATAGAACAGGGCAGAACAGCGCGTTCGGGAAACGACGACTTGTGTGCGGCGGCAATTGCGACTATGAAGACCCTTCGAATTTCCCAGCGACGCCGATACCGGGCTTGCAGCTCAAACCTTGATGCTGCGCCTCTGCACCTTTGGACGGATCCCAATGAAAAAAGACCCAGATTTTCATCCGCACTACCACCAGATCAAGGTCGTCATGACGGACGGCACTGAGTTCATCACCTATTCGACCTATGGGGCCGAAGGCGACACGCTCCAGCTGGACATCGATCCGTCGTCCCATCCTGCATGGACCGGCGGCGATCAGAAGCTGACCGACCGCGGTGGCCGCCTGTCGCGCTTCAAGAAGAAGTTCGACGGTCTGTTCTAAGCTTCTTCGACCATCTGCCGAGACGCATGATATCAGAAAGGTCCGGAAGCTTGAGCTTTCGGGCCATTTTGCATTCGCGTTTGCATTCGCGCGGATGAATTGCGGCGGGGAACAACAAGGCGGAATCACACGTCTGTGCGCGCCGCAGGAGTCTGTGATCAACTCCAACGCATGCAAAAACGCGCGGCTGACCGTGTCACGCGAAGCCTGCCCTTCCAGCATGGCTTCGTATCCACATCAGTTCGTGATCAGCACATGGCGGCCGGCAAAACGCAGGCTGACAGTGCCGGCGGCCCGCCGCTCTTACCGGCTGCCGAAAGCCTGCCGCAAACGCGACATCTGCTGGTTGACAGGGTTCACCGGGATCATGCCAGCCTCGTCTTCGGCATTCTCCGCCGGATCCATCGCCATCGCCCGGTCGAGCTGCACGATGCGGTCGTGCAGAGCAAAGCTCGCTTCAATCAGATCCCGCAGTCCTTCGGGCAGTTCTTCATATCCCTTCGTATGCTGAGGACGCCCAACGGACTGAAGCTTGACCCGCTCGCGCTTCTTGCGGGCCTCTTCGGGTGAAATCTCGCCTTCCTTTAGTGCCCGCCGGATCAGCAACCAGGAAGCAAGATCAAGGAGACGCGTGGTCAGGCGCATGCTCTCGGTGGCATAAAGCACAACTGCCGTACCGGTCAGTGCCTTTGCATCCTTCCGCCCGGGGCCATCAAGATAGGCAGCGGCTTCCTCGACGAGCCCCATCCCTTGCCGGAAGACCTGGTCAAACTTCTGGGAAGCCTGGAAGCGCTCGCCAAAAAGGACCGTAACATCGCCAGCGTCGGCGGAATCGATAGCACAGGGACCGTTGCTCATGACACACTCTGACACAACCAATTACACTTTGATGACTTCACTATAACTCGAAACGTGGTGAGGCCATAGTTAACAAGCGCGCCAAAATAGAGGCATTGGATAATTTGCAATTCGATGAAAAAAAGAGCCGCTCGTCCAGCGGCTCATCGAAGTCAACAGGGAGGCGTCAAACAGAGTGGGACAGAACCACTCAGGATCCAATATTCTGGATGGTGCCGAGCATACCGGCGCATACTTAACAACTGTCTAACGGACGGTTGGAAAATGAAACCAACTTAAATCCTTCAGTCACACCCGTGAACAGGAGCCGAGCAGCGAACAGTCCCCGTAACGCAGCCCTCGACGAAGCCTAATTCTTGAAGAGAGCGCTTGCTGCTCTTTCATGGGCGCGCTTTGCTTCCAGCTCTTCTCGTATTCTGAGAATCTCGGCTTCCATGGCCGCGATCCGCGCTTCCAGCTCGGCGATGGACAGACTCGACAGATCCTCCACAAGCCCCGGCGCCGTCTGGCGCGATGCTTCATCCCAGTCCATATCCGCCTCCTCGCATCATTTGGCAGACCGCCTGACCTTGACGGCCTGACATCACAGTTTGCCATGCCGCCACACTTGCCTCAACGGTCCGGCTCGGGCATTGCTCCAGGACCAATCGCAAAGACCGAAGAAACTCGAAGGATCTCACCATGACAGGCATCCCGCATTCCATGAGCTACATCGCATGTACGGATAAGGGCGGCCCCGAGGTTCTGAAACTCGCCGAGATGCCGACGCCCGCGCCCGGCCCCGGTCAGTTGCTCATCAAGGTTGCAGCAGCAGGTGTAAACCGCCCCGACCTCCTGCAGCGGCAAGGCCTTTATCCGGCTCCCAAGGGTCACAGCGAAACCCTCGGTTTGGAAGCGGCTGGAACTGTCGTCGCAGCTGGCCCGGATACGCTCCATTTTCAGGTCGGCGACCAGGTCATGGCACTGCTCAATGGCGGCGGCTATGCCGAATACTGTCTGGCGGAAGAGGCTGCATGCCTGCCTGTCCCTGCAGGACTCCCGTTGGTCGAAGCTGCCGCAATCCCCGAAACCTTCTTTACCGTCTGGCACAACGTCTTCGAGCGCGGGGCATTGAAGGCCGGTGAATGGTTCATGATCCACGGCGGCACGTCCGGCATTGGCGTCACGGCAATTCAGCTCGCCAGGGCATTTGGCGCAAAGGTCATCGCCACAGCTGGATCGGACAGCAAATGCGAAGTCTGCCGCGGACTCGGCGCCGATGTAGCCGTGAACTACAGAACCGAGGACTTCGTCGACGTCGTCAAGACAGTCACGGAACGCCGCGGCGTAGACGTCATTCTTGACATGGTTGGAGGCGATTACATCGCCCGGAACATAGCCTGCCTCGCGGATGACGGCCGTCTGGTTAACATCGCCTATCAAAAAGGCTCCAAGGCCGAAGTCGACTTCATGCGCGTCATGCTGAAGCGGCTCACTATCACCGGTTCGACGCTGCGTATTCGCTCCACCGACGTCAAGGGCCGCATTGCGCGTGCGCTGGAACAGAACGTACTGCCGCTGGTGGCTGAGGGTAAGCTCAAGGTCGTGATGGATTCAACCTACCCCCTCAGCGAAGCCAGCAAGGCTCACGCGCGTCTTGATGCAGGCGAGCACATCGGCAAGGTCGTGCTGACGCCCTGATAAAGACTGATAGAATCCTGGCAGCTAGATTGTCAGCAGGTAGATTGGTCAGGGTGGTTTTGCAGGCGCGCAAGCAGACGCGAGCAGGACCACCCTCCTTGGACTGTCTACCAGGCCAGCTCCGTCATTGCGGCAACAGGCCGGACCTCGGGGTCTGGAAACAGGGTTTCCAGTAAGGCTGGATCCAGTGTTGCTCCATTTTCGATATGCACGGCACTTGCGATATATACCGACGCGATACCCGCCGCTGCGGCCCCGGAAATATCCGTCTTCACGCCATCTCCGATTGCGAGCAGACGCTCACGCGCAATCGGATGTCCCTTGATTCCGGCGAGCCGTTCATCAGCCATTTCGTAGATTGGTGTGAAGGGCTTGCCCGCATACGCAACGGTACCACCGAGTTTCTCATACACCTGCGCCAGAGCGCCCGCGCAATAGATCATCCGTCCGCCCCGCTCGACCCTGAGGTCGGGGTTGGCGCAGACCATTGGCAATCCTGCCCGTGCAAATCCTGCCAATAGCTCGGCGTAATCGTCCGGAGTCTCGATGGTATCGTCGAACAGGCCCGAACAAACGACAGCCTCCGCGTCCTCCGCACTCACCAGGCGGGTGCGGAGCCCCTCATAAAGCCCAAGGTCACGCTCTGGCCCCAGATGGAAAACGCCCTTCTGACCCAAACGACTTATCAGGTGCCGCGTCGCGTCGCCCGAGGTAACGATGCCGTCATAGGCCTCACGCGTCACCCCGATCTGATCGAGCTGCGCCTGCACTCCCGCCGTCGTCCGCGGTGAATTCGAAAGCAGCAGCACGATGCCCCCGCGCTCGCGGAATGTGCAGCAAGCCTCAACAGCGCTCGTGTAGGCCGCCACTCCGTTGTGCATCACGCCCCAGATATCGACGAGCCAAGCATCCTTGTCCGAGCCGAAGGGCTGAATCGTTTGCGTAACAGGGATGGGCGTAGGGATCTGAGCTGTCATCTGAATGAACACCGTTACCATGGAACTGAGGCGGAAACGCCGAGGAGCGGCAGCGGTCTTTCCGCTGCCGCTCCATTATAGAACTTCGAACGGAGGATCAGGCGGCCGCATGCCCCTTGCCGGTTTCCAACGCTCCGCGCTTGACCGGCCTCGGACCGCCGAACATCGATCCCTGGCCGAACAGCACCCCGAATCCGAAGATGCGTGCTGCGACCTGCTCATCGTCAATCTGGCCCACGATGAGCGTCAACCCGATATCTGCCAGATGGCGGCAGATATCGCGTGCCGGGACGAGGGTTTCTCCAGCCATCAATCCATCAAGGAACACACTCGCATCGAGCTTGGCGAACTCGAAGCCGCTGGCCTTGAGTTCAGCAAAGTCCATGTCGAGATCGGTGATTGAACCAATGGCGAAGCGGAAGCCGAGATCTGCGAGATCAGCCAGGTTCGCCCATTCACGCTCCCCGAACGCGCGCACGTCTGCCTGCGTGAATGTCATCACCAGCTGACCGGCAAAGCTCTCCCGGGCCCGATAGGCATTCGTAACGCCATCAAGGAACTTGTCGGCAGCGAGTGATTGACCGCTAATGCTGGAGAACAGTGCACCCTGCCGCCCGCGGCATTCAAGGCGCAACGCCACTTGCGAGGTCCGCTCGATGTTGACCCGGTCGACGATCGGCAGAATGGATCGGCCATCCTCCCCCTCGTGCGAACGGGGAAGATCGAGGATATCGCCGTTCTCATCCTTCAGCAGGAGAGAGACCTCGAAATGACGCGGCTTGCGGTCCTTCAATGTCAGGATCGGCTCAAGCAGCACATCGATGCGTCCTGCCACCAGAGCGTCCTTGATGGCCTGCAGGCGCGCCTTTGACCCTCTCGAAAAGCCCTGCCGTGTCGCCCCGGCGCTGCCAGAGGCCCCGGCTACCCGATGAGCCGCGCGCATCGAGCCAGCTGCCGTTTTCAGCGCGTTGACAGAACGTCCAACCGCCAGATCGGCCCGCTCGCGCCCATGCCCGGCATGTCCCGCGGCCTCGGCAGCATTGACCTCATCGGCCAGTTTCTTGATCATGGCCTGAAGCATTTCAACGTCGCCCTGGCGAGCGCGCATCGCCGGCGTCAGTTCAGCCGGCTCCATGTCGGGATCGTCATTGGCGAGATCGGAAACCGTCCTCCGCTGGACGCCATCCTTGCGCAAACCGTTTCGCAGCGGCGGCGGCTTCGCGAGATCGGCCGAAAGCGATGGCGGCACCGGGGGCGGCGAGCCGCGTCCACTTCTGCGCGCAACTTCTTCCCAGCGCTTGTCTGATTCCGACAACGGCTCCGACAGTAACGGGTCATGCAGACTGAATTCCGGCTCGAAGGCTGGTACACCATCCCTCCTGCGCCGGAGCTTTGGCGGAACCTCCACCGGTTTTGCGGAAAACCTCGGACTGGTTACGGGACCATCACTCTCCGATCCCAACCCCAGTTTCTCGAACTCGGACTCAAGTCTCGGATCCCTGGAACGCGCCGCCTCTACGGTCTTGCGGCGCCGGACCAGCGCATGCAGTCCGACCAGGCAGACAAAGGCACCCAGCGCTGCAGAAGCAGACGTCCAGACATCCAGTCCACCATGAAGATGTGCTGCAGTGCCGGCTGCAAGCGTCACCAGAACCATGGATACGAGCACAAGTGCTTCCGCAAACCGCCCCTTCCGGGCCGGTTCGAGCCTTCTTCGTTGTTGTGCCACTTCCATCCTGAAAGGCCTCGTAGACGCCGAAAAATTGATTCTCATGAGAGAAGCATTGGAAAGCTGGCCGGAAATGGCAACGCTTGCCGAACGCCCTGTCACCAGCTTTCGCCGTTCACGACCAACCTTTAAGCGCGTTCGATCGTGAATTCGACGGAACTGCAACACATGCCGGCCAGCCGGGCAGGTTTACGCTATCGCTTTCGAAGCGCTGGTCAAAATAGCGAATTGAGGGATTTCACCAGCCGGTCCCGGATGATGGCCAGATCCTCCAGTGTCGCGATCAGCGGCGGCGCAATGACGGCTGTATCACCGGTCACCCGCACATAAAGGTCGTGGTCATGGAAACTCCGCTCAAGCAGTTCATAGCCGCGCACCCCGGCCCCCTCCGGCGAGGGCTCTATATCAATGCCGCACATCATCCCGATGGGCCGGATGTCGACCACTATCGGCAGCGACCGCAACTCCATCATCAGGTCCGCAAAGGGCTCTTCGAGCTCGGCCGCCTTTTCGAACAAGGCTTCGTCACGATAGATATCGAGGGTCGCCAGCGCCGCGGCCGTGGACAGGGGGTGCGCCGAGCAGGTGTAGCCGTGATAAAGCTCCGGCAGATGCTCCGGGCCCGTCATGATCGTCTCATGAATGGCCGAACTCACGAGCGTTCCAGCCAGCGGGGCTGCTCCATTCGTGACACCCTTGGCGAGGGTAATCATGTCGGGCGTCAGTCCGTAACGCTCCGCCGCGAAGGTGTAGCCGAGCCGTCCGAAACCGGTGATCACCTCATCGAAGATCAACAGGATGCCGTGGCTCCAGGTTATGGCTCTTAACCGCTCCAGGTATCCTTTCGGCGGTGGCAGGCACCCCGTGGATCCTGCGACCGGCTCAACAACAACAGCTGCGATGTTGGTGGCGCCATGAAGCTGGATGAGCTGTTCCAGCTGATTGGCGAGGTCGCGTCCCCACTCCGGCTCACCGATGGAAAACGCCTGATGCGACCGGTCGTATGTGGACTGCAGGTGATCAATGCCGGGTAGCAGCGTCCCGAAATCCCGCCGGTTCGCCGGGATGCCGCCGACCGACAGCCCCCCGAAACCGACGCCATGATAGCCGCGCTCGCGGCCGATGAACCGCGTCCGCTGCCCCTCGCCCCGGCCCCGGTGATACGCCAGGGCGATTTTTATCGCGGTATCGACAGCCTCGCTTCCAGAGTTGGCGAAGAATATGTGGTCGAGGCCCAAAGGGGCTATCCCGACCAGCCTGTTCGCCAGTTCAAATGCCTGCGGATGCGCAAACTGAAATGAGGGCGCATAGTCGAGCCGCGACGCTGCCTCGTGTATTGCAGCGACTATCTCCTCGCGCCCGTGGCCGGCGTTGACGCAGAACAATCCCGACGTCGCATCGATGACCTTGCGGCCGTCGCTGGTCGTGTAATGCATTCCTTTTGCGCCGGTAATCAGACGCGGCCGGCGTTTGAAGGCGCGGTTGGCAGTGAATGGCATCCAGTAGGCGGCCAGTTCGCTGGGTCCGTTCCTGAGGTGATCTGCCATGCGCGCCATCCATTGACGTTACCTTGAATCAGGAGAATCGGACCGGACTGAACGTCTAGCGATCCCGCTGTGCCCAACAGCACAACGATATCTAACTATGCCAGCTCCCATCCACCGATATTTCCTTCAGGCGTTTTCCCTTCCGCCGCCATGACCGGCGGCATCGTGATCATTGATTCATCACGCAAATCGACGACCCCCCCAGATAATGCCATGCACGCAGCACTATTTTGGTCCGGTGCGCCCTATTCGTGCCACTGCGCGGCCAAGGCACGCTCAAAATCCCCCGCTCATTTAGGTCTCGTTAGCCGAATCGGCGTGCTATGGTCACGCCTGGGCACGCTCTTGAGTCCCGGCGTATTGCGAGGAGAAAGCCCTATGTTAATGAGCGTTGTAGATGAGTTGAGACTGGATGCCGTATATCCTGAGTTGGCTGGCACCCGGGTTCTCATCACTGGTCTGAGTAACGCGTGCGGTGTCGATATTGCCCGTGTGTTCGCCGATCATCACGCTCGTCTTGTGGTGCGTGCGTCCGAGGATACCCCGGAGATCGATGAGATCGCGGCGCTGCTTAATCAGACGGC
>Ga0180216_1003284_pt1 | contig 12917 bp, 16 predicted proteins | sample eDN3rd37CBELigMG_FD_128879 | JGI IMG/M metagenome (GOLD analysis project Ga0180216, IMG submission 128879) | Enriched Miracle-Growth compost microbial communities from Emeryville, California, USA - eDNA 3rd pass 37_C BE-Lig MG (version 2)... ... | reverse complement strand
GGGGGGGGGGGGTTCGGTCGGTCCGGCGTTGTTGTGCACCGTAGGTCGTGGCCTCGCTCGCCCTGGACGCCCCGGTGCACAGCTGGGCGTGGTCGCCAGAGTGCGCGCGCCTGGTGCTGCAGCTGGCCAACGGCTTGCTGGCGACGGTGACGGGCACAGTGACCGAGGGCCACCTGGGAGAGGTGATCCCCTGGCCCGAGGTGCAGCCGGCCAAGGCGCCCGCGGCGCTCGCGCTCGTGCCGCGGCCGCACAGCGACGGCGCCGACGGCGGCGACGGCGAACCTGTTTGGGTATGGCGAGTCTTGCGCCTCATACCGATGGCCAATGGCGCCGCTGACCGGCCGCACGTCCGCATCGCGCTGCCTGGCCTGGTGCCAGCCCCTGCTGGTGGCGCTGACGGTGGGCGGCCGGCTGGCCGTCGACAGCAGCGTGCTGAGCACGGAGGCCACGTCGTTTGCCGTGCATGCGGATGTATTAATCTTTACCACGCGGTCGCACAAGGCGCGCTTCGTGGCCTGGGAGCACGACGCCTCCGGTACAGTCGGACGCCCACGGGGTGGGTGGTTACGTATGGGACTGGGGCTGACGGGCAGCACGTTAGCTCTGGCGCCCGCTGGCGGCGTGGCAGAGATGGCGGCCAACGCGGCGTCGCTGCCGGACGCCACGCCGAGTCCGTTCGACGAGACCACGCGCGACGTAGAGCGCGGCGCGACCATCGTGACGGCGTCGCCCACCGGGGTGGCCCTGATCTTGCAGGTGCGTGCGCTGGGGCGGCAACACCGCCGCGCCTGCCCTGGCCAGGGCGGCTTACGCAGTCCTTGCAAAAGCGATCTGCGGTTGTGCTTGCGCAGATGCCTCGCGGCAATACCGAGACGGTGTACCCGCGTGCGCTGGTGCTCGCGACCATCCGCCGGAGCCTCGATCTGCTGGACTACCGCCGCGCGTTTGAGCTGGCGCGCACGCACCGGATCGACTTGAACCTGCTCCACGACCACCATCCGGAACGCTTCTTCGCGTCCGTGGACACGCTGTTGGACAGCGTCCCCGACCCCGAGCGGCTCAACCTGTTCCTATCCATGCTCAAGTACGAGGCGTGGGGCGGCCTAGGGGGGCCACGGAGGCCACCTAATGCAGCGCGCGCATCGCTTGGGAGTCCCCCTCTCGCAGACCGGAGGACGTGACGGTGACCATGTACCGCGGCCTGAAGGCCGCGCGGCTGGCTGGCTCGGCCGCCGGCGCGGCACGACCCGTTCCGGCGTCCGGCACGGCGGAGGGCAACGCCAAAGTTAACCGCATCTGCGCCGCTGTGCGCGCCGCGATCGAGGCCCGGCCCGACGGGCCGGCGCGGTGGCGGCGCACGCTGCTGACGACCTACGTGTGCGAGCGGCCGCCCAACCTGGAAGCGGCACTGCTGTTGGTCAAGCCCTTGCCGCGTACGCCGGCGGACACACACAGTTCAGGGACGACGATGCATCGTTTCAGCGCTAAGCATGCCTGGCGGCGGCGTCCGCACGCTCGCTTTTCTGTGGTCTGGCAGCGGAGGAAGCGGAGGATGCGATCGAGTATCTGGGCTACCTGACCGACCTGAACCGGCTGTACGACGTGGCCCTCGGGCTGTATGACTTTGCGCTGGTCCTGATGGTGGCGCAAAAGTCGCAAAAGGTGCGCGATGTACACAAGGCAGGGCAGCCACGAGAGTCCATTCGCGCTAACCCGAAAGTGCGCGGCGGCGCATGCGCGCTTTGCCCGCGCAGGACCCGCGTGAGTACCTAGCGACGCTCCGCGACTTGCAGGCCCTGCCGGAGGCGCGCCAGCGCTTCGCGATCGACAACATGCTGAAGCGCTACGAGCGCGCGCTGGCCAACCTCCTGCGCGCAGGTCCGTGCGCCGCCCTGGTCGTCGAGCCGGCCAGCCGAGACGCTGACGTGCGTGCTCGCCGTCAGACGCTGCGGCGCACTGTGCAGGAGACGAGGCCTTCCCGGAGTGTGTGCAGTACTGTGTCCGCCACCGTCTGTACCAGCCGTGCCTGCGGCTGCTGCGGGACCAGCCGGCGCGGGCCAAGGTGCGAACCGCGTTGCACTGTGCACGGCGGATGGGTGGCCAATCTCATGGCGCGTGGGTGTGAGGGGCTGGCGCTGCGTGCCCAGGCGATCTGGTCCGCCTTTGGCGACTACTTGCGCGACGAGACGCGCCACGACGAGGCCGCGCTCGGTACGGCTGGTTTGTGCCTCTGCGCGGGGCTAGGTGGCAGCCGCTCACGCGCCCGCCCTCCGTCCCCTGGCGCTTGCACGGCGCAGCGTACTTGCGCTGCGAGCGGCGCGCGGACGCCATGGCCGAGTTTGACCAGGCGGGCGACTGGCGCATGGTGCTCGGCCTGGCCGCCTCGACGGGAATGGCGGCCGAGGAGCGCACCGCGCTGGCGCGTCGGCAGGCAGGTATGTCCAACGGCTGTTGGCACATAGCGAAAGGCGCCATCCTAACGTGCGCTGCGAGGACGCTCGAGGCGGCGGCGCTCCTCAGCCAAGCTGCGTCAAGCGGGGCGGGCGCTCGAGGCCGCCCAGCTGGTCATGGAGTACACCTCGGTATGATCGGGCTCGGCGAAGATGGCTTTTATGGTCAGCGAATCTGACAGGCGGATCACCGCGCTATCTATGTTGTCGCCTGTACGCGGAACAGAACGCAGAAGAGGCAGTCACCATCCTTGCGGACGGCGGCGAATGGGCCGAAGCGCAACGACTGGTATGCACTCCATCGGTGGCCAGATTCGTCGTTTGAGAGGGGAGCTGCTGCTGACGATGGCCCTACCTGTTGCTTGGTGCGGGCCGAGGGGGTGGGGCGCAGATCGGCGCGTCGCAGCGACCCGAGCTGCTGGATCTCATCGTGCGCCCGGCGGCCCTGGAAGGTGCGGCGGCGGCCGCAAGGTCAGCGCGTCTTGGCAGTCGGCTGACCCGCCCGCGACGCCCCCCCTATTCCCGATGCGGCCGCCGCTCTCCAGCCGCCAAGCGGTTCATGGAGCAGTCGGAGCAGCTGGAGGCCGAGTGGACCCGCAAAGCAGCGCGGCTGGCTGCGGTCCGCGCCGAGAAAGCGCGCCGCGCCAAAGTTCAAGGTGAGCGCATGCAGCAGCACAGCCACAACGTATGCGTGTTGGCTCAGCTGGCGGCCGTCGTGCGGCCCCGATGCGGGATCCCGCCACGCAGAGGAGCTGGGCGCCGGGCCGGCGTGGGACGTCAACGACCTGCAGTCCGAAGTCAGCAGGTGCGGCGCGTCGGGGGAAGTTTCTCCTGTGTCATCACGCTCCCTTCGGCTGAGCTGCTGCCGCCGCACGCGCTGGGGAATCCGCGGGGCCCCCAGCGTGCGCAGCACGGTGTCCGCCCGGACGAGGGGCACCGAGGCGTCGCACAGCAGCAAGCGCACGGCGCGAAGCCGCCGGCGCGAGGAGCGCAAGGCGTACAGCGGCAAGGAGGGCAGCCTCCACGAGGACGTCGTGCTGCACGACACGTTGGCCAGTGCGGTGAAGACCGCGAACGGCTGGCGCGGTACGCCCGATGCGCAGGTTGCCTGGCATGGAGCGTCGCTGACGCATGCGGGAGACGGTGCTCGGGCCGCTGCGTGTCCGTCAGAGTCGGCCGCGGCGCTGCTGCGCACCCTCGCGCAGCTGGCCCAGGACGAGCTGGCGGAACAGCTCCAGGCGATGTTCCAAAGGCTGCAGGACCGGATCGCTGCCGACTACGCGACCGTCTTCCCGCCGCCCGCGGCCGCCTCGGCGAGCCCGCCAGCGGTGGATGGTGCCGTGGCCGCCCCCACGCCCAGCGTGCCGCGTACGTCGCACGCGGCGTGCCTGCACGGCCGTGCCTGCGTCTAGGGCCACATGTACTGACGGCCTACTCGGCTGAATGCGGGTCGGGTCGGCCCCCGTTGCGCAGCGCCCATCAGCCGCGAGCCCTGGCGGCTGCCGTTCTATTGATTGCTGCATGCACCTGTACATACACTCCACGCATACACGCGGCGGCACCGGCCTGGTGGGCGGTCGCGGCACGCCTGCAGTCCAAGTTGAATGCGAGGCGAGGGATTTGCATGCGTGCCCCTCTCATGCCCCTGCATGCAGCGATCACGCGCGTGAAAAAAGTGGTTGGCTAGCCTAAATGGCCGCCACCTGCAACATGACCATCCCCCTGGCTGGTCGTTTTCGTCCGCATGACAAAGTGCTCCTCGCGGTCGCGCGGTCATTAGCCCGTTCAAACGAGTCGCGTGCCCGCACGAAAACGGCGCTTTGCTGGCAGGCGTGTGCCTGAGCGGAAGTGCCTAGACGGTCTGGTTGGCAAATGGGGTGGTTGGATTTGTAAACAACATTGCGCAAATTCGCCAACCATAACCGAAACCAGTCATTGCACGTCACTGTTGGCCAGCCAGTTGCTCATTGTGCAAACGCGCCTGTCGCCGCTGTCGACGCCTGCAACCGAGTTCAGTCCTGCAACAGCCGCCATCGACGACGCAGCAGCTCCAGAAACCGCCATCGGCGACGCAGCGGCCGCAACAGCATCGACGGCGCTTCGACGCGCGGCTGCAACCGCTGCGAGCCTCCCACACCCGACCTGCAGCAGCCGACGCGCCCCCAGACCCGAAGCAACGCCACCGCCTCAACGCCATGGCGTCGCATCGACGCCGCCGCGGCGCTACGGCCAGGATGGCGCGGCTGGTGGTGGTGGTGGGCCTGCTGGTTTGGCAGGCGTTTGCGCAGACAGGTGCGCGGCCGCGGCACAGCGCTGTGCGGTACGCTGCGGGGCGTACTAATGCGACTGGCGCAGGCGGACGCGGTCAGGGCGAGGCGAGCAGCGATTCCTGTCTTGCACAGCTGCATCGACGGCCACGGCAACTTGGCGGCCCGCGTGTTGCCCGCGAGCGACGCCGGCCTCTCCCTCGCCGGCCGCTGCGGCCGCTACTGGTGCGTGCCTGCAGCCGCGCGCACATTCGCAGCCCCCGCGTCGCGGGGCCTCCGACCTGGCTAACCCGCCGACGCCCGGCCCTCTGCTGATGCGGCCGCGTGGGCAGCACGACGGTGAACACGGCGGCGCAGGCCGTCGGCCTCACCCACTTTGAGGAGGACGCTGTCGAGTGCTCGTGCTTCAGCGCCGTTCCGACCAACGCCACCGTCCCGCTGGGCGACGCCCACTGCGCCACGTCCTGTGGCGACGACGCTTCGCCGCTGGCGTGCGGTGACGCCGGGTTTTCCGTCGACGGCGGCACCACCCATCCGACCGCCGTCTACACCCTGGCCGACCTGCGTCGCGGCCGGCGGTGCGAGGCCATCTGCCGGGCCAGGTGCGCGTCCCCCACCCCCCTCCCCGCCTCGCGGGGCGCGTCCAGCTGCGGCCCGCGTCGGCGTGTCTAACATGCAGAGTATCGCCCACGTCCGGGTGGCCGCGGTGCAGCGCTACGACGCCCTGCCAAACGGAGGGGCCCGGCTCGACCGCGTGCGCCTCGCTTGTGTCGGACTGCTACACCGACGCCATCAACGCCACCCTCGCGACCTGCGGCGCCACGCCCGCTGACGGTGCGTGCCAGCCCGTGGGCGCGTGCCATCGACCGCCTGGGGTAACACGCCCGCCGTGTCGCGCATGGTTGCTCGCGCCGCAGTCGTGGGCGCGCCGCCGGTGTACGTCTACTTGTTCACGCGCATGAACCCGAACGGCCGCCGCACGCCGCCCCTCGAGGTGGTGTTTAGCAGCTACGAGAGCAGCGCGGGTGATGTGCTCATCTGCGGCGACGGCGGCGAGGGCGCCCCGACCACGCGCTGCCAGCCCGGCCAGCGCATGATCGTACGTGCCACGGCCCTCCCTCCCCCACCACCGTACGCAACCGTGAGCGCAACTGACCGAACCGCCCAGCTGCTTCCTCGCCGCTGCTGCCTGTTTTGGCCAAAATAGGTGGCCGACGCGGAGGACGACTTTGATGACACGTCGCTGTGCACGGCGACGCCGCACTTTGTCATCGTCGCCTCCGAGACCGGGTGGAACGTGCAGGCCAAGGCCACCGAGGCTGGCCGGCCGGACGAGGTGTTCATCACCATGTCCGGCAACAACTTTGCCGAGGTGCGCCGCCCTGGCCGAGTCGTGCGGCCGCCCACGGCTGGTTGGTGCGCGGTCCCTCACGCCCCTCCCCGAACGCGCGCTGGGGGAGCGAGTGGGCCGGCCGGCAGGCGGTGCAGCTGACCAACTTCCAGGAGGAGATGCTGATCGCGCAGCTCAACGTCACCCTGATTGACTGCGGCGGGCCGCGCTACGTGCAGATCGCCTACCTCGAGAGCCCGCCGACGGAGGCCCCCACGGAGTGCACGACGACGGAAAACATGATCCACATGCGGGACGCGGTCCATATGGCGCCGTACTATCAATGGTGCGACCGTCGCGGTGCCTGCTGGCACAGCGCCGTCCTCCGCCCACCATGCCCACCGCGGCGCTGCGTCGTCGGCCTGGGCGTGCGTGCGGAACTCACAGGTGCAAAAAGTTTGTTAAGAAGGTGTTCGTGGACGGCGTCAACACCCAGCTGGGCTTCAACTACCTTTTCGAACAGACGGAGGTGTTTGAGGACGAACTGGACATTGGCTCCACCAACAACGACCAGACGATCGTGGTTCCGGAGGTGTTTGCGGTACGCCCCACGCTCGCCGCTGGGGTCCGCGGCCCCACGCCCGCCCGCACCGCCCGGCTAACGGATGGCTGTGGGGACGGCGGAAGCTGGCGACGCGGCGGCGCCAGAACCTGCGCGAGGTCAAGGGCGTGTTCACCGTTGCGGACAACGCCTACGTCGACCTGCGGAACGTGGCCAACGTTTCCGTCGGGTACTTTGATCTTCTCAACGGCCATGGCCACTTCGAGGCCATCACGCACGTGAGCAACACCATTCGGGTCGGGGGACGCAGCGTCCACGCGACCGCCAACCTGACCTACCCGAGCGTGACCTATGTGCCGCGCCTGCTCTTCGTGGACGTGGACACGATCAGTACGGCCGCGCGCGGTGGGGTGCGGTGCGGCGCTCTGGCTGGGACCGCGGTGTCGCTGACATATGGCCTGCATCGGTGGGCAGCGTGCGCGCGCGGACTTGGCAGCGCCGATGGAGTGGCCGTCGCTCCAGCACGCGGGCACTATCGAGGTCAACACCGACGCCACCTTCTCGGACGGGTTCCCCAACCTCGAGACCGTCGACAACCTGATCGTGCGCGCCCACGACTTTTCGTCGATGTTCCTCTCGCTCACGCACATCAACACGTCGGCGTACATTGAGCTGGTCGACCACGCCTGGCCGCCGCCGCCCGCCAACTTTTTGTTTGCCGACGTCGGCCACATGCCCAACTTCACGCTCAAGAACGCGCCGCTCCACGAGAACAACTTCCTCAGTACGCGCGCGGTCGTGCCGCTGCGGCCGCAAGCCCGCCTCGTGCTTACGCGGCGCCAAGTTCTTTGTTTTTTGGCGCGCACGGCGCAAGGCATCCCGAGCTTTGACGAGCTCACGCTGATCGACGTCCCCGCCTACGTGCCGCCAAGCGGCTCGGGCGACTTTGTCGTGGAAGCGACGACGCTGGTGATCAAGGGCCGCGGGCCGGAAGAGGTCGATCCGGCTGATCGTACGCGCGCACCGCGCCGCCCTGCTGGCGTAATGTCGGAGAGAACGGCAGTGCTAAGACGGCACTGACCGTGGGCGGGGCGCGCCGGCCGTTTGACAGCGAACGTCATCAAATTCCTGATCGAGAACCTGATCCTGGACGACGTCCGGTACCTGTTCGACTTTCAGACGCTACGCATCACCGAGCTCGACACCGTACGGCGTGGGGCGCTGCCCCGCTCTGCGAGGTACCTTGGCACAACCGCTGACTGATTGTGTGTTGCGCTGCACGCTGGCTGCGGAGCCGCCGCTCAGCACTTGCACACCCTGAAGATCAAGGACCACTGGGACATCCACTCATTCGAGGGCCTGGGCGAGTTGACGGAGATCGACGTCCTCCACTTGGAAAACATTGATTCTCGGGACCTCGACAACTTTGCCGGCCTCACGTCCTTGGAGCGCATCGGCGAGCTCATTCTCAATAGGACCAACATCCATAATTTCGTGGGCCTGGAGTCGGTGACGTCTCTGGGCAACGTCTCGATCAACGCCACCTCTGTCTTCACCAGCTTCCAAGGGCTGCGGGCCACCACCCTGGGCAGCCTGGAAATCCGGAACTGCAACAGCTTGGAGGAGCTTCGCGGCCTGGAGAACGTAACCGAGATTCTGGGCGACCTCGTCATCGAGGACAACATTCTCCTGGCCACCCTGACCGGCCTCGACAACCTGAAGCGCGTCGGCGGAAACCTCATCATCCGGCACAACAATTACTACTGGGAGGACGGCCTCCTGAATATCAGTACGCGCAGGGCACGCACGCACGCGCACGCAGACCGGCGCCCAGGAGCGGGCTAACATGGCGCCTTGCACTGCTGGACCCCCTGGGCCGGGCGACCGGTGCCGCAGCGGCGCTCGCCAACCTGGAGTACGTGGGCGGCCAAGTGATCATCCAGGACTTCACCCCCGGGCAGGACGGCATCTCGCTGTGTCCGTGCGACCGCTTTGGTAGAGTGTGCCGCCGCACACGGCGCCGAGGGAGCAGAACGGGCGCGGCCGCTCATGCCGTGGGGTGCGGACGGGCCATCGGCGGCTGCGCAACGCCTACCTAGGGCTGCTCTGCACCTACGTTGCGCCGGGCTTCAAGGCCAAGGTGTTTGGCTACGAGAACTACCTGTCGTATGACTACCTGAGCCACGTCCAGCACGCCCTCCTCTGCGCGAAGCAGCTCCAGCCGGCGGACGAGCACGAGAAGGAGGTAACCGCCCCGGCGGCGGCGGTGCACAGGGGGCGCGGTTCCCGTGATGAGTGCTCACGGCCAAACGAGGCGCAGCGTCCGTGGCACGCCTCCAGGTGGTCTACAACCTGACGCTCCAGATCATCGAGAAGGCGCAGTCGATGGACACGCCCGGCGCCAACGTGATCATCTACGACGTACGGCGGTGCCGCCGCGGGCGTACCGACAGGCGCCACCGCGGGACTTACCGGGGAACGGAGATGGTGTGTGCACGCGCGGCGAGCGCCGCCCCCAGGCGCTTACGTTCCTCAAGGTGCAGCTGTACCCGATGCCTGTCAGCCACGTGCCGATCGAGTCGCCCAAGCCCATTATGGAGCGCCTCTCGGCCGCCCTTGCCGAGCTAGAGAAGGCCGAGGCAGAGGCCGAGCGGATCTCCAAGCGCGCCAATGACAAGCAGGAGCTCGGTACGGCACATGATACCGCCGGCGGCTGCGCAGAGGCTCCACGGCGTCGCTCACGCCGACGGCGTGGCTTGGCGCCGGTGGCGGTGCGCCGTAGCGACGTTCATCAAGTCGCAGGTGCGGCGCTACGACGGCCTGATGGAGCTGGCGTCCAACAACGTCGTGTTCCAGTCGGTGCGTGGCAGCCGTGCGCGCCGCTCAGGGCGTGCCCGTGGCGGCGTGCTCACAGCGCGCACAGGAACGGCGCCGCCTGCCTGAACAAATGTGCGCGTGCTCAGTCGCAACGCGATCAAGCAGTGAACGACCTCGTGAATACGGTCGACGTAATGCGCAACATCACCCAGGCGATCAACACCACGCGTACGCCGCGGCGCCATGATGCCACGGCCCGACGAGGAGCCGTCCGCACCCGCTAACCGGCGTAAACTGTGGCACGAAACGTCGGTTGCGGCGTCGCAGTGACGCTGATGTACGACCACTACTACGAGGCGTCGCACCAAAAGATTGCGGTGCAGCTGCTCAAGGACGCGTTCCCCGTCGTCGGGCAGCTGCCGCACCCGGTCGGCCTGCTCAAGGACCACACGAACGAGACCGATTTTCGGCATGCCGGCTTGGCCCGCGGCGCCACGAGCCACTGTGCGTTCCTGCACCCGGTGCGGCCATGTCGGCCGTTGTCTGAGCGCGCGCACTGACCGACCGCGCGCGCCGCCGCATCTGCGTGGGCGGTGTCGGCAGGGTCCATGGAGAATCGCCCGCCGACGACGCACACTGTGATGCTCATTGCGCAGGCGGCCATGGCCCTCAAGGACAAGGCCGTCCAGCTGGCCCAGAACGTGCAGATGCTGCGCGACGCCCAGACACAGGCCGCCGAGTACGTTGCCGTCGCGAGCAAGGGCTGGACGCGGGGGCGTCGGTGAGCTGACGGCGGGCACGCGGGTGTGCACGGCGGTCGCGGCGGACATCGCAGCGCCATGGACATGATCGTGCAGATTTTCTACTATATGGCAGACATGGTCGAGTACATCGAGTACATGGAGCACGCCCTCGTCCTTCCTGGTGCGTCGCCGTCGCGCGGCGTGGGCTGCCCCACTCCGCCCTGCTCAGCGAGGCGAGCCACTCTTGCATGGCTTCCGGCGGTCTCGTCGCTGTGCAGACCCGGCGGAAGGCCTGGACGACGTCGAGGCGCTCATCAACAGCGGCAACTTTGCGACCGAGGCATCGTGGACCGCCTTTCCGATCGTGCTCATGGCCGCGCTCGAGGCCGAGCAGTTTTGCGACGTGGCCGAGGTCCAGGTGCTCTGTGAGGTTGGTTGAGAGCGTCGGGAGCGCCTGGTGGTCGGTGCGGGCACCGCGCTGACGCTCCCTGCTTGCGGGCGGGCGGGCGCGTGCGAACGTGTGCCACCAGCGGCTGGAGAACCAGGCCGAGGCGCTCGCCCTGTACGGCGTCGAGTCCATCCGCCTGACCGAGGCCGCCCTGGCGGCGCAGCGCTCGGCCACGATGGCGGCAGCGGTGCAGGAGCAGGTCGAGCACACGCAGGCGGACCTGGAGCAGTACGTTCCCGGCCGCGCTCCCGTAAACGGCCGCGTTTCCCATTAACGCGGTCGCCGCGGCGTGCCCGTCGTTGCCTGAGCGCTGGCCAGGCTGCTGACCTATGCCGAGAACAGCACGACGTACGCGCTGGACGTCATGCGCCACGTCGAGGCCTACATGCAGGCCGTCAACGCGCTCGCCCTCTTCCAGGTGCGTCTAGCGTCGACCACGACACGACGGTCGCTTTCGGATGCTGCGTGCTGACGAACGTACCCACCATGTCGAGGCATTCCCCCACGCGGTTGGCCCGTCACAGCTCCAGCAGGTGTGCGCGTCGTTCGCCTACTTTTCGCCCAACTCCAAGCGCGAGGTGGCCGGCTGCAACTTCCACCTCAACTACTACGGCGGCCTCGGCGCGCGCGACCTGCTGCAGCGGCTGCACTCGGTGCAGCTGTACTACCGGCTGGACCAGCTGCGCCGGCTGTCCTACCAGGTTCGTGGCGGCCGCAGCGACGGGCGGCTGCGTGCGGCTCGGTGTTAACGCGGATGCCTGGGGGCATAGCTTGGCGCGGCGCCGGTCTAGGAAACGTTCTTTGCGGTGGACATTGCGCCGCTGCTCGGCAATGACACTCTGGTCGAGTTTCTCAACGGCACCATGGTGCGTGCGCCTGACACACGCGGAGCATCCGGGCGCTTGCTCGCAGAGCTTAACCCTGTCGCGCTCCGCTCGGTTCCCTTGCCCGCCGCTGCGCGGCAGGTCACGGTCGAGCTGACGCCCGAGGAGCCGTGGGCGCAGGCGGCGTTCGCCAGCCACCAGAATGTGGAGCTGACCTGGATGGGCGTCTACCTCATCGACGTGCCGCCGACCAACGGCATCGCCGGCGCCCCCGCGGTCCTGCTCGAGGTCCGGCACGGTCCGCCGTTCACCAAGCTCGAGCGGCTGTCCAACGGCACAACCAACGCCCACGTCTTCGCGTACGGCGCGCGCTCGCTGCGGCCGCGTCGGGCCGCCTACCTGAACCGACCGCTCATTCGACTTGCACCCTTGGGGTGTGCGCACGCACGGTGACCAGGCTGCCGGGCGCGCGGTACCAGTACGGCTTCCGCGCCAAGGCGCAGGCGGACGAGCCATGCGTCGGCGGCGACGAGGTGGCCGGCCAGCTGGCACCGACCGTCTGCCAGGAGGGCCGCCGCGACGGCGTGTTTGACAGTACGCCTGCGAAGAGCGCCGCGGGTACAGAGCTGAAGCAGGGCCACTGACACTCGCGCTTGGCAGCCATTCGGGGCGGGGGGCGACGGACCACGCGGCAGACCTGTCGTTCCAGCGGCCGACGCCGTTCGGCTTCCTGTCGCTGCGCATCGCCAACCGCGACGAGCTGCTGGCGTACTCGCCCGATTTTCTGCTGGGCGTGACGCACATCTACCTCGTCGGCACGGCGCTGAGCAATCCGCGCCCAATCGACACGTACAGTACCACCCCGGCGGAGCCCGTTGAATAGTGTGTAGATGTCCCCGAACACGGCGGGCCCGGTACAGTGAATGTCCGTGCGCGCGTTTGTGTGTGCGCCCTGCGTTGTAAAGCGCACACAATCCAGTACATAGTGAGAGTGGGCCAAGGCCGATGGCGCACCTTCCCCGCCTGCCACTCCCGTTTGCATAACGCCGACGGCGACTTCGACCGCGACCGCCACGGCCTCGACTCCATCGGCTCCTCCTACACCTGCTCCTTCCTCCTCCTCCTCCTCCTCTCGATCTCCTCCACCACCTTCGACGTGTTGATTTCACGGCTTTTACGAGTGACGTCCCACCAAACAAGCGCCTTTTCAACATGGAACGCAAAGTGGCTCCATTTTCTCATAGTGACGTCATTGATGACGTAATTGAACAAATACGAAAAAGGCGCTCGGTCGGCATTGATTTTCTTAGCGAAACGGCGGCAGAGCGGCCGCAGGACGTGAAACGCCCGCGGCAGGAGGCGGCAGGAGGCGGCAGAGCGGCGGCAGAGCGGTGGCAGGAGGCGGCAGGAGGTGGCAGGAGGCGGCAGAGCGGCCGAAGGACGTGAAAGGCCCGCGGCAGGACGCGAAAGGCCCGC
>Ga0180216_1003277_pt1 | contig 12932 bp, 6 predicted proteins | sample eDN3rd37CBELigMG_FD_128879 | JGI IMG/M metagenome (GOLD analysis project Ga0180216, IMG submission 128879) | Enriched Miracle-Growth compost microbial communities from Emeryville, California, USA - eDNA 3rd pass 37_C BE-Lig MG (version 2)... ... | reverse complement strand
CCCACCCGGGCGGCTCGCCTGGTTCGGCAGGTGCTCAAGGCGCTTGGCGCGGCCCACGCGGCGGGGTTGGTCCACCGCGACGTCAAGCCGGCGAACGTCCTGCTGACGCCCGAAGGGAACGCCAAGCTGGCGGACTTCGGCCTGGCCCAGGCGAGAAAAAAGCTCTCGGGGGCCGGGCAACCGCTGGCGGGGACGCCGACCTTCATGGCGCCGGAGTTGTTCGCGGGGACGCCGGCGAGCCCTCAGTCGGACGTCTACGCCGTGGGGGTTATGTTCTATAGCCTTCTGACGGGCCGACTTCCGTTCCGGGCCGACCGAATCGACGCCTTGATTCGGATGCACCAGAACCAGCCGATTCCCGACATCCGCCAGATTGCCCCCGGGGTCAACGCGCGGCTGGCGGCGATCATCGAGCGGTGCCTGGCCAAGTCGCCCGCCGACAGGTACGCGACGGCCGACGAGTTGGGCGACGAGATCCAACTTCTGATCCATCACTTCCGCGACACCGAGGGGCTTCTTCGGCGGAGCCTGGAGGGGATCGACTGCTTTATCCAGGGGAGCCGCGACACGTTCCGGGTTTTGATCCCCCAGCCCGGCGACCGTCTTCACGAAGTTATGGTCGAGGTCAGCGACGGCGAGGGAGATCGGGGCGAGCGCTTCCTGTCGGTCTTTTCAGTCTGCGGGCCGGCCGATCCTGAGTATTATGGGTTCGCGCTGGCGATGAACAGCCGACTGACGTTTGGTGGTCTGTCGATCCGCTACGTGTTGGGAAAGCCGATGCTCGTCATGTCGCGGACGTTCGCGCGGGATCGGGTCGGCTCCCGAGACCTGCGCGACGCAATTGTCGAGATCGCCGCCAACGCGGATCGGATTGAGAAGAAGATGACCCGTCTCGACCTGTATTAGAGTCGGACGCGACCGGAGGCGACGCGGCGCGAAGCGACCTCGCGCCTCGGCCGCGTCGCGTCTCGGGAGGGCCGTGGGATGCTCAACGCGACGGACTTTCGAACCGCCTGCTGGGCGCTGGCGCTCGGCGTGGCGATGATCGCGGCCTTCCTCGGCCTTCGGCAATGGTACGAGCGCCGGGGGCGCTCGGAGCCGTCCTCGGCCGAAGACGACGCCCATTTCCGACGCCAGGACCTGCGCCGGTGGCTGGGCGTCGCCGTGATGCTGGTCCTGGCCCTCGACGTTTTCGCCGGCTCCTGGGTCGAGCCCCGGATCGGCGGCCGGGGCAACCCCTGGTTTGGCGTCGTCTGGCTCGTGGTTCTCAGCCTGATCGTGCTGATGCTCGCTCTGGCGTTCTTCGACCTGTTGGCGACGCGCCGTTACGCGCGCCGGCAACGGCGCGACCTCTTCATGCACGAACTCGAAGAGATACGCCGTCGATTGCGCCGGGCGGGCGCCGCCCCGGGCCCCGACGGCGACCACGCCGCGCCGGCGGATCACTCCGCGGAGGGAGAATGAGTCGGCGCGGTCCTCGTCAGACCACGTTCGGCCCACCCAACTCGGTGATGATCCGGCCATTGGATCCGATTGTGATCGGTCGCCCCGTGCGGTCGGGGAACGCCGTGTCGGGGTCGATGCCGAACCGATTGTAGAGGGTCACGGTTAGGTCCTGGGGCGTGATCGGCCGGTCGCCCACGACCGCGCCCCGAGGATCCGACGCGCCCACGGTCTGGCCCCCCTTGAAACCGCCGCCGGCCACCAGAACCGACATGACCCGCCCGTTGTGGTCGCGACCCGGAATTGGGTCGTTCGGCAACCCCTTGTTGAGGACGTGGGTGCGGCCGAACTCGCCCATGACGAGGACGATCGTCGATTCCAGCATCCCGCGCTGGTTGAGGTCTTCGATTAAAGTGGCCACGGCGGCGTCGAGAATCGGCAGGACGTTCTTCATCCCCTGTTCGATGCTCGAATGCCAGTCCCAGCCGCCGAAGGTAAGGGTGACGAACCGGACGCCGGACTCGATCAACCGGCGGGAGAGCAGGGCGCTTTGGCCCCAGGTGTGTCGGCCGTAGCGGTCGCGAAGCCGGGGCTCCTCCTTGCTCAGATCGAACGCCGCGCGGGCGTCGGGGCCGCTGAGCATCGAGAACGCGGCGGATTGGAACTGGTCCAGGTCGCGGCTCTCGGCCGACTTCTCCGCCGAGCGCCGCGCGGCGTCGAACGAAGCCAGGAGGGTTCGGCGGTCGCCGAGTCGGTGGGCGTCGACGCCGGCGGGAAGCTCCAGGCTGGTCGCCCGGTAACCGTCGGAGTTCGGGTCGCCGTCGGCGTTGAATGGGTCGAAGCCCCGCCCGAGATAGGCCGCGCCGTGGTAGCCGATCGGCAGGCCGACCGAGTGCGTGTTGGGTAGCCCGACGTAAGCCGGAATCCCCTCGCGCCGGCTCCCCATCGTCTTCGAGATGATCGAGCCGAACGACGGATTCACCGGCGCCATGTTGACCGCGTTGGCCCCCAAGTAGCCGGTCAGCATCCAGTGGGCGGCGGCGAAGTGGTCGTCGTTGCCGTGATGGACCGACCTCAAGAGCGCGAACTTCTCCATCAAGGCGGCGTGCCGCGGCAAAAGCTCCGAGATGAAGACGCCCGGCGTGGACGTTTGGATCGCCCCGATTGGCCCCCGAACTTGCTCGGGGGCGTCGGGCTTGGGATCGTAAGTCTCGTGCTGGGGAGGACCTCCATCGAGCCAGATCAGGATCGCCGACGCATCCCCGGCCGCGTTTCGCCCGTTCGCCCCGGCCCGCGCCTCGGCGCGGAGCAGGTCCGCCAAGTTCATCCCCGTAAGGCCGAGAACGCCCGCGCGGAGCAACCCGCGCCGCGACATCCCCGCGCAATTGGCGAACGACTCTCCCGTCAGGCACAACATAACCGGCTCCTTCTCGACGCCTTCTCAAGATCCGTCGCGCGTGATGTTCGACGCCGAAATCACGGTCTCGGCATGAAGGATTCTTACGAATTTTGTGTCCAACATCGTTTGAACAAAATGGATCCGCCTCGAATTATCGTCCGAATTCCGCTCCCGAGTCGTAAAGGGATGGCGGACCGCGTTTGTTGACGATTCGCAAAGCGCGGTATACGATTTGCCTGGACGGCCCGACGCGCGGGCCCGACGGGCATCCCTTCCTTTTCCGCTTTCGCTTTCATCCCGAGCAAGCACCCCCTCTTGGGCCCCGTTCTTCGAGGCCGTGGGAGATCTTCATGATGCGACCCAAGATGACGCGGCGAGTCGCGCGGTCGATTGGTTTGGTTGGCGGCCTGTTGGCGATCCTGGGCTCGTTGTCCGGGGCGTTCGCGGGCGAGCCCGATTCCGCGACGTACTGGGACGTTAAGGACTTGCGTCCGGGGATGAAGGGCGTGGGCCGCACCGTGATGGTGGGCACGAAGCTGGAGGAATTTGGCGCCGAGGTGCTGGGCGTGATGCGCGACGTGAGCCCCGGGCGCGACATGGTCCTGTGTCGGCTGACCGGCTGCGACCTGGAGCGGGCCGGGATCATCCAGGGGATGAGCGGCAGCCCGATCTACATTGACGGCAAGCTTTTGGGCGCGGTCGCCTTCGCCTGGGAGTTCGCCAAGGATCCGATCGCCGGCGTGACGCCGTTTCAGCAGACGGTTCAGTACGTCCGCGCCAATGATCGACGCCTTGCCGCCGAGGCGCTGGAGCGGGCGGACGAGGAGCCGGTTCACGCCTCGCGAACGTCGTTCCCGACGCTCATCGACGGCCTCGGCGACCCCGACGCCGATTCCGGCCTTTCCGACATGCCGCGCGCCGTTTCCGGGGGCGGGGCGGCGGGCATGATTCCGATCGCGACGCCGTTGGCGGCGGCCGGTTTCAGCCCCCGGGCGCTGGCGATGCTCGACGCCCGACTGCGGCCCCTGGGCATGGCGCCGATGTCCGGCGGCGGCGCCGGCGACGAGATCATCAAGCGCGAGGGAGACAAGCCGCTGGTTCCGGGCGCTCCGCTCAGCGTGGCGATGGTCACGGGCGACTTCGACCTGTCGGGCATCGGCACCGTAACCCATGTCGAGGGAGACCGGGTCTACGGCTTCGGCCATCCCATGTTCAGCCTCGGGGCCTGCGAGTTCCCGATGATGACCGGCTACATCCACACCGTGTACCCGCGCGCCAGCGTGAGCATGAAAATGGGCTCGCCGCTGAAGGTGGTGGGCGTGCTTGACACCGACGTCAGCACCGGCGTCGCGGGCCGGATCGGCCCCAAGCCCGACATGCTCCCCATGAGCGTCCGGGTCAAGACGAGCCGGTACGCCGACGCCCGGACCTACCACGTCGAGATGGTCCGCGAGCCGGCTCTCCTCTCATCGCTCATCATGTCGGTCCTCACCAGCGCCATCGACGCCGAAGGGGATTTGCCGGAGGAGTTGACCGCCCACGTTCGGGCCGAGGTCAAGCTCAAGGACCATGAACCGGTCACCCTGAGCGACACCTTCAGCGGGCCCCGGTACTCCGGCCCATTGGGCGCGGCGGCGCTGTTCAGCCCCGTGGCGTCGATCGCCAACATCCTGGCGAAGAACCCGATGACGCCGGTCCGGATCGAGTCCATTGACTGCGACATCGAGGTTGAACAAGGGCGCAAGGTCGCCGCGATCGAGTCGGTTCGGCTCCGATCGAACACGGTTGAGCCGGGCTCGGAGTTGAAGGCGTTCGTCGTCTTGAAGCCGTTCAAGGGCGATCGCGAGACGGTCGAGCTGGCCCTGTTGATCCCCGACGACTTCCCCGAAGGCAATTTCGAGGTCTTCCTCGGCGACCTGCCCACGAGCATTCGGCGCCGACTTCGCAACGATCCGTCGCTGAACGAGCCGAGGGATCTGGACGGGCTGCTCAAAACGCTCCGGATTCAGACCGAGCCCAAGCGGACGGCGGTTTACATGCACGTGCCATCTCCCGGCCACGGCCTCACGATCGCCGGTCAGACGCTTCCCAACCTTCCCGGCGGCGTCCGGGCGGTCTTCTCGTCGAAGCGGGAGACGCCCGCCGAGGCGGTCCGAACCGACCTGATCCAGACGGCCGAGACTCCCTGGGTGATTGAGGGCGCGAAGTCGCTCCGGTTCACGGTGGCGAAGGACGCCGGCCTCTCGTTATCGTTGAAGTAACCGGGCGCCGCGCCCGACTTCACGAGCGAAGAGGATCAGCATGATCGACCCCGGCTGCAAGCGGGACGTGTTGTTGAAGATCGGGGCGATGGCGGTTTCCCTCGTCGCGCTCGCCCCGCGGCCGGCGCCGGCGAAGCCGGACGCATGGCGCACCGAGGGGGCGTCGGCGTTCGCCAAGCACCACCGCGACCGCGTCGTGATCTCGGATCAAGGGGTCGTTCGGCTCGGCCGCGCGCTGACTCCGGTTGGGCCGATCGACGCCGAGCGCGTATGGGACCTCGCCCGGGGCGCGGATGGCGCGATTTACGCGGCGACCGGCGACGCCGGGAAGGTCTTCCGCCGGGCCGCCGGCGAATCGTCCGACTGGGAGACGGTTTACGACGCCGACGACACCCAGGCGCTTGGTCTCGTCGCGACTCCCGACGGCAAGATCTTCGTCGGCACCGGCCCAACCGGCCAGGTGGTCGAGTTGACCGACGAGAAACACCCGTCATCCCGGCCCGACCCCAAGGTCCTGTACATCTGGGATCTCGCCTCCGACGCCGAAGGCAACCTCTACGCGGCGACCGGGCCCGAGGGTCAGCTTTGGAAGCGCGACGGCGGGGGCGCGTGGTCGCTCGTTTACGACTCCAAGGCGGCGCATCTGCTCTGCGTGGCGGTCGCGCCCGACGGCTCGATTTACGCGGGAAGCGACGGCGAGGGATTGATTTATCGCGTGGCCAAGGACGGCAAGGTCTCCGTCCTGTACGACGCGCCTCAATCCGAAGTCCGGGCGCTCTTGATCGCGCCCGACGGCGCGGTTTACGCGGGGACGGCCGCCGCGGCGGAGGGGGGAACGCCCCAGCGGCCGCCGGGATTACTGACGCTCCAGGAGGCTCAGGAGGACGAGTCGGAGATCGACTTGCCCGTCGACGAGACCGAGGAGGTCGCCGGCGGTCCCGGCGCCTCCCGCGGCGCGGCGCTGATCGCTCAAACGCCGCAAGGCAAGGGAGGCGGCCCGTCGGGCTCGGGAGGAGGGGGAAGCCCGTCCAAACCCGCGGCGCCGGGTGAGAACGCCGTGTACCGGATCGACCCCGGCGGCGGCGTCCGCGAGGTCTTCCGCGCCAAGGCGCTTGTCTTCGCCCTGGCTCGGATCGGCGATCGCCTGCTCGTCGGCACCGGGCCGGACGGCCAGCTTTACGAGGTTCGCGACGACGGCTCGGAAAGCGTCCCCCTGGCGAAACTCGACAACGGCCAGATCCTCTCTCTCCTGGCCGAGCCCGATGGGAGTCTGCTGCTGGGCGCGGGGGATCCGGGCGCGGTCGTTCGGCTGACCTCGAATTACGCGGAGAAGGGGGAACTCGTCTCCGATGTCTTCGACGCCAAGCTGCCGAGCCGGTTCGGTTCGCTGACCTGGCGTGGAGACGCGCCGGAGGGGACCTCGATCACCCTCCAGACGCGAACCGGCAACGTCGGGACGCCCGATGAAACCTGGTCCGCCTGGTCGCCCGAGCAGTCGAATGCCGAGTCGGCCCGCGTCGAATCTCCCCAGGGGCGATTCATCCAGTATCGCGTGAACATGACCACGCGCGACCCCGGGCGATCTCCCGAACTGCGCGGCGTCTCGGTCTCATATCGCTCGCTCAACCTGCCGCCGGAAATCAGCAGGCTCGACCTTCCCGACGTCTCGACGACCGACGCCGCCGCGCGGCGGTCTCGGATCAACGTCCGCTGGGACGCGTCCGACCCCAACGACGACGATCTCCACTTCCGTGTCCAGGTCCGCAAGGACGGGTGGCCCGACTGGATCAACCTGACCGACGCGCCCATCACCGAGAAGACGTACGCCTGGGACGCCTCGTCTTTCCCCTCGGGACGCTACCGGGTGAGGCTCGTCGCCGATGACCGGCCGTCGAACAGCCCGGACGAGGCCCTTCAACGCGAGCGGGAAAGCGCCGCGTTCACCGTCGACCGCGAGGCGCCGAAGGTCGAGATCGCCGTCGACGGCCGCAAGGCGGTGGTGACGCTCGCCGACGGTCTGACGCGTTTGGACAAGGCCGAGTACGCGATCGACGGCGGCCAGTGGACCCCGGCCTTTGCCGACGACGGGCTTTTTGATTCCCCCGACGAACGGATCACGCTCGAATTTCCCGACCTGAAGGCCGGGACGCACCTGCTCATGGTCCGGGCGACCGACGCCGCCGACAACGTCGGCTCGAGCGACGCGCTGATTGAGATCAAGGAATAAGCCGTGTCGCCGTCGCGCTTAAGACTCCGCCGCGATCGACTCAGCCGCGCCGGTGGGTATGGGTTGATCGACCTGGTCGTCGGCCTTCTGGTCGCCGTCGTTGTCGGTTTGTTCGTCGTTATGGGCCTGACCCGGAGTCGCGAGTCCGCGCGGGCCGCCTCCTGCCAACGCAACCTGGCGCAGATCGGCCTGGCGCTGGCCTACTTCGACGGGACGCGAGGCGATTTGCCGACCGTCGGCGAGCCGGCCTCGATCGACCCGCCCGGCGAGCCAACGAGCCCGGGGCCACTGAAGATCCTGCTCGAAAGCCTGGGAGTGGCCAACTTCCTTCGGCTCGAGCCCGAGGGCCGCAACCTTGACCGCTTGAAAGCGCCCTTGCCCGTGGATGTCCCGGTGGCCGGCTTTCTCTGTCCGAGCGATCCCGACGCCCAGCGCTCCGGGTTCCCCTCGCCTGTCAGCTACCGGGCGACCACCGGCGACGACCCCCGGGGCCGCGACGGCGGCTTCGCCATCGGCCGGCGGCTCGGGCTCAAGGAGATCGAGGCTCGCGACGGCCTGGCGTTCACGGCGGCTTTCTCCGAGCGGCTGATCGGCGACGCCCAGCCCCGGCCCGGCCCCTCGAATTACGCCCTCGTTGAGGAGATGCCCGGCGATGGCGACGGCCCGATCGAGCCGGCGATCCCGGCGGCCGATTGGCGGGGCGACGCCGGCTCCTCCTGGGTTTGGGCTGATTACCGGTCCACGCTGTACACCCACGCGCTCCGGCCCGGCGCGGGGCCGTCGCTGGTGGCCCGCGACGGCCGCTCGGCCCTGATGGGCGCCTCCAGCGGCCACGTTCGGGGCGTCCACCTGCTCTTGTTCGACGGTTCGACGCGGATCATCGCCCCCACCATCGACCTGAACGTCTGGCGGTCGCTGGCGACCGTCGGAGCCCCCCAACCCTCCGCCCCGGCGAACCCCGACGACGCTTCGCCGGACTCCCCTTGATCGACGACCCCGCTTGACGCCGCCATCCGGGAGGATAACCACCATGCGCGCGCCCGTGCTGATCTTTGATTTCGGCAACGTGATCAGCTTTTTTGATTACATGATCATATGCGATCGTTTTGGGAAACGGCTGGGGCTCTCGGCCGAGGAGTTCCGGACGCTGGCCGAGGAGCGCGGGATGACCGGGTTGCTCGCCGAGTTCGAGCGCGGGGCGATGAGCGCCCAGGAGTTCTCGCGGGAGACTCAGAAGCGGGTGGGGCTCGACATCCCCTTTGAGGACTTCGCGGCCGACTGGCAAGACATTTTCCAGTTGAACGACTCGGTCGCGGACTTGATTCCGGGACTGAAGCGGCGGGGGCACACGCTCGTGCTCGGGTCGAACACCAACGCGATCCACGCGCCGTTTTACAGGCGAAGGTTTCGCGAGACGCTCGACCACTTCGACCACTTCGTCTACTCGCACGAGGTTTTTTTCATGAAGCCCGCCCGGGGCTTCTTCGAGGCCTGCGCCCGGGTCGCGTCGGCGCCGCCGGAATCGTGCCTCTTCATCGACGACATCGAAGAGAACATCGAGGGCGCCCGGGCTGCCGGCTTGACCGGTCTGGTTTATCGCGACACCCCCACGCTCATCGCCGAGCTGCGCGAGCACGGCGTCGAATGCCCTTGAGAAAGGCGCCATCCGCGCGACCCTCCGATTCGCGCCCGCCGATGCGATCGGCGTCACCCGCGGCCGACGAGAGCCGAAACCGGGCGCGGACATCCCATTTCCAATAAACGCGCCTCCGTCGTTTGACTTCTCCAATCCAGGGGACAAACTCGTATGAATCGCCACACCCATGTGGCGCGAGCCCTGTTGGAATTCGACGACGACACACCTCGCCACCACCTCCCACCGAATTTCTGAAAATTGGGGCTTGACGAACGGATTTCGACACGCCGATAATGACTGAGTGCATGGAGCCATACACGCAAACAAGAACAGGCTCGTCGAGTCCCTCAAGGCCGATTGGCTGGCGAGGGGCTTGACGGGGACGAGGGATCGACGGCCCGCCGCCGTCGCGTCTTGGAGACGCCGCCCATGGCGGTTGGCGTCGAGCGGGACGCGGGTCGGCGAGGCGGGCCGAGTCGTGACGGTCGATCGACGGTCGGCGGGCGCCGACGGTTGAACCATTCGCAAACAACGGAGCCTGACGCGGCGGGCGGTTGCGGGTCGCCGCGTCGGCGGTCGGGAACACGGATTTAGTTGATTCACCTTGATCAGGGGAGGGCCCGACTCAGGCGCTTCAGGTCGCGTCGGAACGCGCGATTCGTCTAGGGAAGGGATCTTCAGAGCCAACCGGGGGAGTCTGTCGATGGGGAGCTTCATGACCGGCGGAAGTGACAAGGGGCCCGATCGGCGTCGCGGCGACAAGCCGGCAAAGCGAAAGGGCTTCCCCAAATTGGAATGGCTGGAGGGCCGGCTGCTTCTGGCCACCTCCGCGCTTGAGGGGGGCAACCCGATCTGGCATCCGACGTCGACTGACATCGGCGACATCCAGAACGGGCCGATGGCCAACCTCGGCGGCCAGTTGATCACCCTGTACCAAAAGTCGCAGGGCCAGCCCGACTCGAACGTGTTGGCCTCGGAGTTCCCCACCCTTCAGATCAGGAACGACTCGGTCCTGGTGAGCTTGACGACCTGGGGTGATCTGTCGAAGCTCCAGACGTCGGTGACGAACCTGGGGATGAAGATCAACGCCACCAGCCCCACCTACGGCATGATCACCGGCTGGATGCCGATCCATCAGTTGCGGACGCTGGCGCAGCTGCCCAACCTGGTGAGCGGCAGCCCGATTCAGAAGCCGGTGGCGTACTATCAGGGCGAGGCCAACAACCAGGCTCAGGCGTCGACGTTCGCCGACACGGCGACGCAGCAGTTCGGCGTCACCGGGGCGGGCGTGACCGTCGGCGTGCTCAGCGACAGCTTCGACGCTCTGGGCGGTTACGCGACCGACATCTCCACCGGCGACCTGCCCGCCGACGTCAACGTGATCCAGGACATGGACACCGGGTCGGACGAAGGTCGCGCGATGTTGCAAAACATCTACGACATCGCGCCGGGCGCCAAGCTCCAGTTCGCCACGGCGTTCATCGACGACCTCTCCTTCGCCCAGAACATCGTGGCCCTGGCCAACGCCGGCTCGAAGATCATCGTCGACGACGTCGGCTACGCCAACGAGCCGTTCTTCCAGGACGGAATCATCTCCCAGTCGGTCAACACGGTGACGGCCCAGGGCGTGCCGTACTTCAGCTCGGCGCGCAATGCGTCGAATTACGGCTACCTGTCGACCTTCCGCGGCGCGCAGGGGACCGTCGGCGCGATTGGCGCGGGCCGGTTCATGAACTTCAATCCGGGCTCCGGCACGACGCTGCAATTACCGATCACGACCACCGCCCCGGACACCCTGGTCGTCTTCCAGTTCGACCAACCGTTCGCGAAGCAGCAGCCGGTCGGCTCGACCGCCGCGGTCACCTCGCAGTTGAACTTCTACGTCCTCGACGCCGATGGCAACATCGTCAATCCCGAGGGGCAGGGAGTCGACGACAACACGGCCACCCAGCAGCCGTTGCAGGGCGTGGTCATTCCCGAAGCGGGGTCGTACACGGTCGCCATTCAGGTGGTCAAGGGGCCCGATCCCGGGCACGTTCAATTCATTCAGTTCGGCAACAACGAGCTGGTCGTTTCGCAGCAGTTCGGCTCGGCCGGCGGAACCTACTACCCGAGCACGGCGGGGCACAACTCGGCCCAGAACACCATCGGCGTTGGGGCGACGCCCTGGTGGGCCCCCCAGCCGTTCCTGAACCAGAACCCGCTGGCCAGCGAGCCGTTCAGCTCGTATGGCCCGTCGATCATCGTCCGCAATCCCGACGGCACGCCGATGCCGGCGCCGGTCACGGTGCTCAACCCGGTCATCACCGCGCCCGACGGCGGCAACACCACGTTCTTCCCGGCCGGTGGGGTCATCGACACGGCCAACCCGCCGTTCCCGGGTCAGCCGGCGACGACGACGAACCTGTCGCAGGACCTGCCCAGCTTCTTCGGCACCTCGTCGGCGGCGCCGAACGCCGCGGCGGTCGCGGCGCTCATGATGGAGAAGGCCCCCACGGCCACGCCGGCGCAGATTCGCGCGGGCTTGATCGCGTCGGCGAAGCCGATGAACAACGCCGCGCCCGGCACCTGGTCGCCCCAGTCGGGCTACGGTCTGATCAACGCGCCGGCGGCCGTCTCGGCGGTTGACACGCTGCGGGTCCTCACCGCGACCCCGGCCAACCAGACGATCACGACGACTCCCAGCGAGATTCTCGTCACCTTCAACAAGCCGGTCCAGTTCTCCTCGGTCACCGCGGAAAGCCTCTTCTGGGTGTCGGCGCCCTACGGCGTCATGCCCATCTCCGGAAAGCCGAGGGCGGTGGACGATCCCAACTTCCCGCGGACGATCGCCTTCCCCTTCTCGTTCATCAAGGTTCCCGGCGTCACCGCCAACGGTAATTACAGCTACCAGATCGTCGGCCCGATCGTCTCTCAGGACGGCAAGGTCCTCGATCCATCGGGACGGATTCCGTTCACCCTCAACGACGTCACCGCGCCCAGGGTCGCGGCGACCAACACGATGGGCCGGATCGTCACGGTTCAGTTCGACGAGGCGATGGATCCCTCGACCATCAGGCTGGACACCGTTTACGTCGCCCGCCAAGGGGGGACGGGCAACTGGAACAACCCGATCTTCCTGAACGCCGATCCCCGCACGCTGCCCATCAGGTACGATCCGACGACCCGCACGGCGACGCTCGACTTCAGCAACCTGCCGCAGACGGCGATGCCCACCGACGTCTACGCCATCGTGGTCATGAGCGGCCCCAATGGCGTGAAGGACATGGTCGGCAACGAGCTCGACGGCGACTTCCTGGGCTCGCTCCCCTCGGGCAACGGCGCGGCCGGGACCAATTTCATCCAGGACTTGGGCCTTCAGGTGGTCCAGGCGCCGGTGATCACCTCGTTCATCATGGACCCGACCTCCGACACCGGGATCGGGGGCGACGCGAACACCCGCGAGATCGCCCCGAGGTTTGTCGGCCAGGTCTTCGCCAGCTTCCCCGGCACCGTCGCCAACCTGACGGTCGCCTCGCAGTTCAACTCCCTGATGCCCGGCGGAGCGTTCAACCTGACCACCGGCGCGGGAGGCCGCGGCTTCACGGGAACGAATTACATTCAAACGAAGACCGACGCCTCGGGCCGGTTCGTCATTCAGGCGCCGCAGTTGGTGGAGGGTTTCCAGCGGGCGCGGGTGGTGGTGGTCGGCCAGTCCGACGCGCCTCCCTTGCCGGGCTTCTCGTCGAGCCAGGACCGGTCGTTCCGCGTCGACCTGTTCAGCCCCGCCATCAACATCGGCGCGTTGCCCGACGGCACGACGTTCCCGCAGAACGGCGCGCCCCTGTACATCCCCTCGCTGGAGCGGCTCTCCCTCTACGCGATGGACCAGTCGCAGCAGGCGGCCTCCTACCTGGCGACTCCCAGCCAGGTGCTCTTCCCGGCCATTGATCCGGTGACGGCCGCCAACATCAGCAACTACTCGCT
>Ga0180216_1003275_pt1 | contig 12937 bp, 15 predicted proteins | sample eDN3rd37CBELigMG_FD_128879 | JGI IMG/M metagenome (GOLD analysis project Ga0180216, IMG submission 128879) | Enriched Miracle-Growth compost microbial communities from Emeryville, California, USA - eDNA 3rd pass 37_C BE-Lig MG (version 2)... ... | reverse complement strand
CGCGCGGCGGCAGCGTACGGGCGTTGTGCGGTGCCTGTGTGCCTACACGGCAGGGACGCGACGGCCGCGTGGCCGCGATCGGCGGTTAGGCCGCACCCAAAGCACGGCCACCCGCTCGGCGTTCGCCAGCGTGAACGTACGCACGCCGTCCCGCTTTCGTGGTAGCCGCCAACGAGCAAGCAGCGTCGCACTGCGCCGTGCGCCGCCGTGCGTCGCGTCGTGCGTCGTCCGGCGCTGCGGGTGCACGCCGTCGCGTGGCCACCTCCCCAAGCACACGCCCGGCACGCTGCCTGTGCCTGCCTGGACGCCCGCCCTCCCAGCCAGCGAAGGGAAAGGGCGATCGATGCCTCGCCCACGGACGACGCCGCGGCTTCGCTTCGACGATGCGCCTGAGAAACAAGTGTTATACTGACGACGCACAGTATCTACCCAACGACGTATAGTATATACCCGACGAAGTATAGTATATACCGACGTAGTATATACCGACAAAGTATAAAGCGACGACGGCGTTGGCGACGTGCTTCTCTTTTGAACCGCTCGTTGGCGTTGTTTTTTCTGGCGAACTTGAAAAGCGCGTGGCGAAGGCACGCGCCAATGCGAAGGCGAACCGCAGCAGCAATAGGACGCCAAGGCACTCGCTGCTACTAGGCACGGCTTTGGCGTACGCGGGTGCACGTCGAGGCGCGTAGAACGGGCCGAGCGTGCAGGCGCTCGTACAAGCAGACGAGTGAGGGTTCAATAGTGTGTTTTGCAATAAAGAGTTGGTTGCTTGGAAGCGTGGTGCGGTGGCCACATGGCCACGTTGGACGCCGCTCCGCGATACGCCGGCCACGCAAAGCATCCGAGTCAACCCGCCTATCTCCCAGTCGCCGCGCGAATACAGCCAGCCCAGCTAGCCCGGCGCCAGCCCAGCTCTGATGACGAGCCCGACCGCATGCATGCGCACAGCGTGCGGCATGTGCCGCATCGGCCGCGTGACCGTCCGACGGGCGCCGCGCCGGTGTCAGAACAGGGCCATAAAATGCCACGTGGCCGTCATATCACATGACCGTGAAGACACGTGACATGACAGGACCGTGTCAGAATCGAGGCAGAAATCTGTCAGAATCGAACCGTTCGTGTGTTTTCGGCGGCGGACGGCGACGGGCGACGGGCGGCGGGCGGCCGGCGCTGCGCTTCAGCCACCCTAACCCGCCTCGCGCTTCCCTTGCAGCGCCGCGCCGCCCCCCGCACGGGCGGCTGCACGGCGACCACCACCACCATGTCGAACGCCAAGTACTTTGGGACCACCCGGCGCGGTACGCTCCGCCGGCCAAGAGCGCGCGCCCGCCACGGACGCCGTGCGCTCGGCACGATTCTCACGGCGTGCTCGGAAGGAGGAACACGGGCGGGGAGAGCGCGGCCGCACCAGGTGAGATCCCGGAGCTCAAGGCGGAGCTCCTCTCGACGGACAAAAAGACCAAGGTCGCTGCCATGAAGAAGGTGATCGCCAACATGACCCTCGGCAACGACATGAGCGCACTTTTCCCGGAGGTGCTCGGCCTCATGCAGACGCCGATCCTCGAGCTGAAGAAGATGGTCTACCACTACGTGATCACCTACGCCAAGCTCAAGCCGGAGCTCGCCCTCCTCTGCGTCAACTCGTTCATTCGGGTGCGTGGACGCCCCCGCGCGTCCCTGACCGACGTCGGCAGCGCCCGCTCACGCTGCGGCGGCGTTCGTCGCCGGCGCCCGTTCCGGCTGGGGGCAGGACGCGAACGACCTGAACCCGCTCATCCGCGGCTTGGCGCTGCGCACCATGGGCTACATTCACGTGGACAAGATCACGGAGGCGCTCACGGAGCCGCTGCGCAAGTGCCTCAAGGTGCGAATCTGCGCCGACCCGCTCGCGTGCGCCTCTTTGTTGGCAGGGACGCTCATCGCGACGGGCGCGCCGTAGTCGCCACACGCTCCGCGTGCTCCGGTGCAGGACGAGGACCCGTACGTGCGCAAGACCGCGGCGATCAACGTCGTGAAGCTGTTTGATCACGAGGTCGACCTCGTCCGCGACGAGGGCTACTTGGAGCGCCTGCGGGAGATGCTCACGGACGCCGTGCCGATGGTCCGCGGCCGCCCAGAGTCTAAAGCATGGACGCCGCGAACCGCGCGCCAACTAACCGCCGTCACGGCTCTTTTGTGCACGCGTTGTGCGTCGGGCAGGTCGTGGCCAACGCCATGGCGGCCCTGACGGAGATTGCCAACACCAGCGACGAGGAGATCCACATGGACTTCACGCTGGTGAACAAGCTCCTGGCGGCCGTCAACGAGAGCTCCGAGTACGGCCGGCCGCCGGCACTGCGCCGGTGCACGCAGTGCGCGGGCCGCGGTTCTCACCGCCGCCCTCGGTCGTTGTCGCCTTTCTTTTGTCCGCTTCCGCAGGTGGGGCCAGGTGTACCTGCTGGAGGCGCTGTGCATGTACAAGCCGGCCGACGCGAGCGAGGCCGAGACCATTGCGGAGCGCATGGCGCCGCGCCTCATGCACGCCAACTCGGCGGTGACGCTGGCCGCCGTTCGCGTGCGTTGGCGGCCGCGCCGTCTCTGAATAAGGCGCCTTTGCCGATGCGTGCTCACAGTCGCCCACTACCACGGCCGCGTGAGTGCGACGGCCCGCAGCTCATCATGCACGTGATGCCGTACTTTAGCCGCGAGGAGGTGCGCAAGGCCTACGCCCGCAAGCTGTCGCCGCCGCTGGGTGCGGAGCGCGTGCACGTAAGCGCGCCCTCACATTGCCCACGCTAACGCCCCCGCCTCTGCGCGCACGCCGGCGTTCTTCGCGCGGCGCCGCAGTGACGCTGCTGTGCAGCGACAAGCCAGAGGTCAAGTACGTTGCGCTCCGCAACGTGCTGCTGCTGATCCAGAAGCGGCCGGACATCCTGCAGGACGAGATGAAGGTATTCTTCTGCGAGTACAACGACCCGATCTACGTCAAGCTGGCCAAGCTCGAGGTGATGGTCCGCAAGGCCAACGCCGCCAACGTCGAGCTGGTGCTGTCGGAGCTCAAGGAGTACGTCGGCGGCCGCCGCGCGCGAGAGAGGGAGGGGGCTTCCTGCGAGTATCGGCCCGAGATTGACGGGGGAGCCATCGGCGCTGCCGCATGGTGCACCATGGGGGGCGCCCAGGTACGCCACCGAGGTCGACGTGGACTTTGTCCGCAAGTCCGTGCGCGCCATCGGCATCTGCGCTGTCAAGATCGAGCGCGCCGCCGACCGCTGCATCGACGTCCTGCTCGAGCTGATTCAAACTAAGGTCTCCTACGTCGTCCAGGAGGCCGTCGTGGTCATCAAGGTGCGCGCGCATCGCTACCGCCGCGCTTGAAGAACGCGCCTTGTCGGGGTCGCACTAAGCACGCTTGCCGTGACACCAACCGGGGGCCCTGGTCGGTATGCCAGGACATTTTCCGCAAGTACCCGAACCGCTACGAAAAGATCATCGGCACGCTGTGCGAGAACCTGGAGACGCTGGACGAGCCCGAGGCCAAGGTCTGCCTCGGGCGCCTACCAAGACTTTTCTAGCTGCGCCAGGGGCGCGCTGACAGGTTCGTTGGTTGCGACGCTTGTTCCCTCTGCGCGGCGGTAGGCCTCGATGGTCTGGATCATCGGCCAGTATGCCGACCGCATCGACAATGCGGACGAGCTGCTGGAGATCTTCCTGGCCACGTTCCTGGAGGAGCCCGTCGACGTATGCCGTGCCCCGGCAACCCACGGCAGTCGAAGCGATGAGGCGCTAACCGCTATAACCGCTTCGATTCACTGGGTTGGTGCACCAGGTGCAACTGGCGCTGCTCACGGCGTCGGTCAAGCTCTTCCTGAAGCGGCCCAACCTGGGCGAGAACATCATCAAGCGGGTGTTCAAGTGGGTCACGGAGGACGTCGACAACCCCGACCTGCGCGACCGCGGCTTCATCTACTGGCGCCTGCTCTCGGCCGACCCAATGGCCGCCAAGGTGCGCGCCCGCCGCAGGGAAGGGGGCGTTGACCATGTGAGCGCACTGACTGATGGCGCACGGCTTTCTCCTTGGATTTCAGCCGGCCAGGCCATCGTGCTGTCGGACAAGCCGCTGGGCTCGACGGCCGCGTTCAACAACCTGGAGCCGCAGCTGCTGGACGAGCTCCTCGGCCACATCGGCTCGCTGGCGTCGGTGTACCACAAGCCGCCCTCGGCGTTTGGCCTTGCCACCAAGTCGGCGGTACGCCGAACCGCTCGCCCGCCCGACCGGGGGGGTGACGCCGTGCGATGTGACCCATGACCGCCGGGGTGCTCTGCCTCCATCCTATGCCAACGACTCAGCCGCAGCCGACCGTGCAGGCGACGAGCACCGCAACACCGGCGGCCGGCGGCGTGGACCCGCAGCGCGAGTCCGCGACCGACATCGCGGCCCGCCAGGGCGGCGTCATGTACGCTGGCGCGCGCGCGTTGACAGGACAGGGTGCGAGGGAGCTGCTGACGATTGTTTCCGTGTTGGTGTCGGGTGCGCGCGCGCAGGCCGGGCGACAGCCTGTACGGCGGCAGCGCCGGCTACGACGCGACGGGCGCGGCGCCGCGCGCCGCCGGCGTGTCGGTGGCGGGCGCTGGCGGCGGCGTCATGAACCTGCTCGACCTGGATGAGGACGTACGTGCGGCCGTGCCGCAGCATCACGAACAACGAAAGGAAGCGCAAGCTTAATGCGCCGTTCATAGTTCGTGGTTCCGCCGGCTCGCTCTTCGGCCCTGCAGGAGCTCGCGTACGTCACGCCGGGCGCGGCTGCGGCGGCCGCGGCCGGGCCGGGCGCCGCGCCGGCCGGCGGCCTCGGCAGCCTCTACGGCACCGACGTGGCCCAGCTGGGCGGCGCCAACGTGAACTCGGCCCAGGGCCTCGCGTCGGCGCTGGGCGACCTCAACCTCGGCTACGGTACGGCGGGTCGTGTAAACCAAGACGTGTTCGACGAGGCACGTCCGGCACGCGCTGACGCTGCCGGCGTTGGAAGCACGCGTTGGCACTCGCTTAGGAGCACCGGCAGGTAGCGGCGATTACGTCGTGGCCTCCGGCTACAGCGCGGCCGGCGGCGTGGACGGCGGCATCAGCGAGGTCTTTGCGTCGGAGCAGCGTGTGGTGCTGCCGAAGAAGGTCCTGCTGCCGGCGTCGGCGGCCAAGGGCCTCGAGATCCACGGCACCTTTGCGCGCCGCGCCGGCAAGATCTTTTTGGAGGTCACCTTCACCAACCGAGCGCTGCAGCCCATGTCGGACTTTGCGTTCCAGTTTAACACCAACACCTTTGGCATCACGCCCGTGGGCGCGCTCCAAGTGCGCTCGCCGCTGCCGCCGAACCAGTCGGCCGACACAGCGCTGCAGCTGGCGCCGGCCTCCATTCCCACGTACGGCGGCGTGCCTGGCGCGGCAGGATTCGCGGACGGGGGAGGGCGCCACGGGCTCATACGCGCGATCCTAGCGCGCGCGCGCGGCACGTTGGTCGCTCAGGCGCCGGGACCCGATCAACCTGCTGCAGATTGCCGTCAAGAACAACGTCGGCATCTTTTACTTCCAGACGACGCTGCCGCTGCACATCCTCTTTGCGGACGAGCCGTCGCTCGAGCGGTCAGAGTACCCGCGCCTGTGGACCGAGATCCCCGACCAGAACGAGTTTGCCCACGAGGTCGGCGGTCTCCACTTTTCCAGGTGATGACTCGTGGAGGCTCGTGGGGAGGATGGGGATACGCGGCCGACGCTGACGTTGCCGCCCCGCCGCGCGCGCTGGTCCGGGTGCCAACCCACGCAGCGTGGAGTTTGTGCGCAACAAGCTCACGCTCAACAACGTCTTCGTCATGGCCGACCGCAAGGTCGACGAGACGGTACGCGTGCGCGGCGCGGCGGTCTCGCGCGGGTGCGCTGCGGTCGCGCGCTGAGCCATGGCGGTCTGCCGATTCCCGCGCTCTTGCCTCGTACCAGACGCGGCTGTACTGCGTCGTCCGGATCCAGCCGGACAAGGCGCTCATGCTCACCGAGATCAAGCTGGACGACTCGCTGCAGTCCGCCGTGATCGCCACCAAGACGATGGCAACGCACCTCGTGCCCGCCTACCACGAGGCGCTCACCGCCATCCTGCGGCACGGGTTGTAGAAGCGAGCGGCCGAGCTGGAACTGCCTGCGCAGGATGGTTTTTCTTAGGGCCAACCATTGTACTCTTTCAGGTTATAATCGTATGAACACTTTCTCGCTAGCGAGGCCATGCAGTGGAGCTTGACGGAGCGTTGACGGGGCGCTTCGAGCGGTGCGGTCGAGCGGGTGGCCTTCCGGACGCCACAGCGACCGGTCCACCGGTTCCTGCGCGCGGTCCGATCAGCGGACGCCATTGTGATGACGTCATCGGCCATGCGAGGCGGCGGCGTGGCGCGGCGGCGATGGGTACGCGGCGGCGTCTGCGGCCGCCCTGGCTGCCTCCTAAGACCCCTAGCAGTCGGGCGAGGACCGCAGGGACATGCCAGACAGGCGGCTCAGGCGGAATCTGGGGCTGGATCGCCGTGGGGGGGGGCCCTCGCGTCACAGCGGCGTCCACTTCCGACGCGGTCGCCGGCGTTGTCGGCGGCGCGTCCGGCATCCTCGCCGGCCACCCGCTCGACACCATTCGGGTACGAGCTGCTGGGGACGATGCCTGCGCACGCTGCGCCTTCTCACCGGTCTCGGCGTGCAGGCTTCAGCGTCGCTCGTTGCAGGTCCGCATGCAGACGCAGCAGCTGGATCCGCTCAGCGGCCGGCCGCAGTACCGCGGCATGCTTGACTGCGCCGACGCCATTGTGAGCACGGAAGGCGTACGCGATCAGCCGCGCCCAGATCCTGGCAAGAGCAACAGGCTGACCAGCGTGGCGCTGCCATGGGGCCCGATCCTGACGCAGTTTCGCGGCCTGTGGCGCGGGCTGCTGCCGCCGCTGCTGAGCGTGGGCGCGCAGAATGCGCTGCTCTTCCTTGGCTACGGCACGGCCAAGCGGTACCTGCTGGGACGGTCAGCGCACGCGGACGCCGCCTTGTCCTTGGGCGGCATCTACGTGGCGGGCGCGGCGTCGGGCCTGGCATGCTCGGTCGTGACGGTGCCGACCGAGGTGATCAAGTGCCGCCTGCAGGTCGACAGCCAGCAGCGCGGCACGGCCGGCTACCAGGCGCTGCGCGGGCCCTGGGACTGCATCCGCGCCATCGTCCGCAGCCGCGGGCTCCCCGGCCTGTTCCAGGTACGTGGCCGCTGCAGGGTACGACACTGTGCAGATCGCCGCCCTCAGATAGCATGATCGCTGCCTGGGCGATTCACCCTCGCAGGGCTACGGCGTGACGCTGCTGCGGGACGTGCCCAGCTATGGCGTCTACTTTGCGAGCTACGAGCTCTGCCTGCGGGCGCTGGGCGGCGACCGCGCCGATTCACCTCATCGCGTGGCCGCGGTGCGGAGGGAGCGCGGTCGCCGGTGGTCTGCGGAGCGCGCGCGCGGCGGGCTGATGCCGCCCCGGCCGCGTTCCTGTGGATGCTCGCCGCCGCCACCAGATCCTCGCCGCGGGCGGCGTGGCGGGCTCGGTGTCGTGGACCATGATCTACCCGCTGGACGTCGTCAAGTCCCGCGTGCAGACGCAGCCAATCGGCGGGCCGCCCTTGTACAGCGGTCCGTTAACGGGCACACCGGCGGAGCGGCCTAGCAGCATCCCCGCTGACCGACCGCGCCGCCTCAGCGAACAGGCTTGTTTGCATTCCGTCAGGGATGCTAGATTGTCTTCGCAAGTCGGTTCAGTACGACGGCTGGCGCGTGCTGTTTCGCGTACGTTGCGGTTTCAGCTACGCGCCTACCCGTTGGCGTGTGACTGAGCCTTGGCACGTTGGTCTCGCACCGTTTGCCACGTGCACCCAGGGCCTCGCCCCAACGGTGGCGCGCGCGTTTCCGGTCAACGCGGTCACGTTCTTCATGTACGAGGCCACCTTGTATCTTTGCACGTTGGCCTGGCGGGGCCCTGCGCAGTGAGGCACCTGGTTAGATTGGGTGAAGAGCGAGCGTCGCGTCGCCTGTACAGTACGCTGTTTGTGCACACGTTGTATAGCTAGACGGCCAATGGCACGGCCTCCTCCCTTAGCTGCTGCCGCCGCTGCCGCCGTCGCCACTGTTCCCCGAGCCCTGGTTGCCCTCGCCGCCCTGGTTGCCGCCGTCGCCGCCCTCGGGCTTGGAGAGCCGCGCGATCATCTCCTGCACCTGCGGGTCGTTCACGTCGACGCCCGTCAGCGAGCTCAGCATGTTGGTGAGCTGCGCCTGGTCGGTCGCGGCGCTCGGCGCCGGCGGCTGCGGTGCCGGCGCGGCGGGCGGCGCGTTGGCGTTGGCGTCGCGCAGCGACTCGGCGATGGCCCGCGCGAGCATGGCGTCCTCACTCTCAAAGTCCGTCTCCATGGGCGCGGCGCCCGAGCCCGACGGCTGCGCGGGCGTCTGCGGGCCCGCGGCCGCGTCGCCACCGCCGCCGCCGCCGCCCTCCATCGACATGGCCAGCGCCCGGGCGAGCATGGCGTCCTCGTCCATGTCGTCCGCGCCCCCGGCGGCCGGGACGAGCGGCGCGGCCGTCGACGTCTGCGGCGTGCCGGATTGCTGGAAACGCGCGGGTGAACGCACCTCAGTGCAGGTGTCCTGCGGTGAGCCGCCGGCGCTGCACGCGCGCGTCGAGAAGCACCAGTGCACATACCCCGCCCGCGGCCGCGGCCTCCGCCGCTGCGCGCTCCTGGCGCTGCCGCTCTTCCTCCATGGAGATGCGGATCGCCATGGCCAGCTCCGGGTCCAGGTTGGCGTCCACAAACTCAAAGCTGCCGCCGGGGCCGGTGCGCGTCACCTGCGCCGGCGTGCCGCCGTCCTCGCTGGCCACGATGGGCGACGAGATCAGAATGTCCGACAGGATGTGCGGCCCCGGCGGGATGTTGACCAGGTGGCTGTGTGCCGTTGGCGCGGACCCGACGGGGGCACCGCAGCGGTGAGTCGCCGTCGCCCGGACCCCTCCTTACGCCCCCGCTTTCGTGTCAACGCACCTGTTCCCATTGCTGTCGACGGCGCCGACAAAGGCCTCGAGCCGCGCGGCATTATCGTTCAGCTCGCCAAAGCTGATGATGTCGACGGCGACGCTGTTCTTCTTGAGCCGCTTGCCCAGCCGCACCAGCGTGCGCTCGTCTTCCTCCAGCGGGCTGCCCACAAAGATGACCAGGCGCTGCCGCTGGCTCTTGTTCTGCCGGTGCTTGAGCGCCAGCTGGCCGACTTGGACGGCGTTCACAAAGTGGCAGCGGCCCTTGAGGCGCACTTGCGTGAGCGCCGTCAGCACCTTGCCCATCTCGGGCGTGAGCGTCACCAGCACCTCAGGGCTGCCAAAGCGCCGAGCGTCGACACGTCCGTGGACGGGGCCCCCGTTAGCATGCGGCCCGCGCCTGCGCATGCCGGAGCGCGCGGCACGTACTGCGCCCCTGCGGTGGTCATGAGGCCGACCGTGTTCTCCGAGTTCTGGCCGGTCTTGGCGCTGCAGATAAGGTTCACCGCGTCCGCCTGCGCCTCGGAGCGCGACGGCATGTAGTCGCCGTTGCGCATCCATTCCGAGTTGTCGATGCAGATAAGCGTCGCTTCGAGCGGCATGGTGGCGGTGCCCGTGCTGCCAGCTGCTGTCGCAGCAGCGGCTCCTCCCCCTCTGCTGTGCCACGCCGCACGCACCCGCCGGACCCTGCGACGCCCCGTCCGCGTCAGCCGAGGTCCGCGCGCGCGGCACACGGGATGAGCGACGCACCGCAAGCGGCTTTCCAACGACCCGTTCCCACGACGCCGCAGCTTGTTGTCCGCAGGTGGTGCAGCACGCCGCGGGTGCCGTCGTGTTCTCTTCCGCGTCGTCGTCCGCCGCGTCCGCGTCCGCGTCCGCCGCCGTCGCCGCTGACGTTCGCTTGTGATGTGAAACGCCGCCGCCGCTGCCGCCGCTGCCGCCGTGGGCCGCCGCTGCCGACGACAAAGGAACCAAGCACGCGCGCCTGCGCATTGTCAGCCTTCTCTCCCTGGCGCCGTGGAGCGTTGGAGTGTGGCGGAGCAGGCAGGAGGGTGGAAGGGAGGGAGGGGGAGGGAGGGGGAAGGAGGCAGGACAGGAAACGTAGGGCCCCTACGTCAGCCGAACAAGGAAAACGTTCAGTTGTGAAGCTACAAAAACTCCTGAAAAATCCACAAAAACCGTCCGAAAACCCACAAAAACGCCCAAAAAACCCACTGTGAAACCGCACTAATTCTCACCTTTCTGCCACATTTCTGCCACGCTTCTGCCACGCTTCTGCCGCGCTTCTGCCACAAAGGGATCTCTGAAATTGGGATCAATACCGCGCCGCCACCAGACGGCCGCTGGACGCCGCTGGACGTCGCTGGACGCCGCGCCACCGCACGCCGACGCGGGCGCCACCTGGCCCACCTGCCCCGTCACATGGCGGACCTGCCGCGGGCCAACGCCGTGCCCACGTGGGCGTTTGCGACCGTGCCGGCGTACGCGCTCCAAACGGGCGCCGCCGCCGTCCGCCGGGCGCCGCCCTTTGCGCCGGGCGACGAGGTGCCCTACTGCCCGCTGGAGGGCAGCGAAGGCAACGGCACCTGCAACGCCACCGTCGCCTACGATCCCAACACCCCCGTCATCGCCTGCACCGCGCTGTACGCTTACCTCTGGGGAGATCTCTGCGCCTCAGGCGACGGGCGCCCGCCGTTGACCACACGTAAACAAGCGGCGTCCCGTCCCGGTGTGGGCCCACACTAGGCCGGCCGAGTTTCTGTCGTGCACGCTGTACGACTACTCGGACATGACGGACGCCGAGTACGCGGGCCTGCCGTCAGAGGCGCTGGGCGCCGGCTGCCGGCAGTGGACCAACACGCCGGGCATGGAGCCCGCCACGGCGTCGGCGCTCTGCCGCGTCGCGCCCAACGTGTCCTGCGCGGGGGACCGCCTCTACTACGTCGACAACGTGCCCTGCATCAAGTACGCGCGCCGTCTCCGCTGTGTGCAAGAGACGAGACGGGGGCCGCAGTGCGCTCACGCTGCGGATAGCTCGCGCGTTCCCGCCGCGCGCGCGCGCGGATGCGCGCGCACAGGTACGGCGGCTACAGCTACCTGACGGTCCTGCTCCTCTCGCTGTTCCTCGGCGTGCTCGGCGTCGACCGCCTGTGCCTCCAGTGGAACTGCATGGGCGCCGCCAAGCTGCTGACCCTCGGCGGCATCGGCGTCTGGTGGCTGGTGGACCTCATCCTCCTCACCACGGGGCAGATGGTGCCGGCCGACGGCTCGCTCTGGAACCCGTCCTGGTAGCTGCGAGGCTGTAAAGCGCACCAATGTAAAGATCCAGTTGCTGACGGTCCATGTCTCTGTTGTATAGCCCGTCCTGCCTGTTGTTGTACAGCGCGCTGCACAGCTGCATTAATGTATCGTTGTTACGAAGGCCACGACATAGTACAGATCCTGCACCGCGCTGCTGCTCTGCAGCGGCAAAAAAAACACACACACAGGAAGCGGGAGGCACGAATCGCCGGGCGCAGACGTCAACGCTCGCGGGGAGGGAAAAATGGAACAACTAATCTTAGCGGCCGCCGCTACTCGCGCTGGTAGCGGCCCGAGATGGGCACGTTCAGCATCTGGCTGAGCGCCTTGAAGTAGTCGTCGGCGCCGTTCCAGCCGCCGCTCACGCTCTCCTCGTAGTGCTGCGAGTCCTCGTGCACCAGCTGGCCGTACAGGCACGCCTGGATGACGCGCTGGGCGGTGGCCGCGCCGTACAGGTCGGTGTAGCGCTGCTCCGCCGCGGGGATGTCCTGCACCACGAGCTCGCAGTCCGACGCGGACATGGCGCCGTCGTGCTCGGTCGCGCCCTTCAGGTAGTCGTCGTGGCACTCCTCCTCGCTGCCAAGGCACGAGCACCAAAAGTCGACGATGGGCAGCACGTAACCCATCTCGTCCACCGTCAGGCCGAGCGACCAGCACGGCTGCGCCGCCGAGCAGTTGAGCATCTCGTGGATGGTGCCCGGGATGACAAAGTCGGGGCCGGTGTAGTGCACGTCCGGCCGGTTGAAGTACTTGGCGGCGCCCTCGGGCGTGTCAAAGTCGGCCGGCACGCCGATCGACAGCTCCGGCGAGAACTCGCCGGGCATCGTCACGAACTGCACCTGCCCCATGCGCACGTAGCGCACGTCCACGCGCGCGAACTGGCCGTGGCGCTGCGGCACGGTGGTGCCGTCGCAGCGGTACTCGTCCGAGACGCACGTCGCGTCGCTCGGCTCGCCGTCGCACACGAAGAGGTCGCGCAGGTTGTAGCCGATGATCAGCGGCCGGTCGTCCGGCCGGACGTACGCCGGGCACAGGCCGATCTTGAACAGGGGGTTGGTGATGCGCGAGTAGCCGTACGTCTCCCGGTAGTCAAAGACGGAGCTCGGCACGACGTTGGGCGTCGGCGTGTTGGCCACCGCAATCGCCAGCTGCTGGCCGATGAGGAACGCCTTGCGGAAGCTCTTGTCCACGGCGGTGCAGCCCGGCGGCAGCGTCGAGCCGTCGCCCTCGATCGGGCAGTCCGGGGACACCTCCCACACGGGGCCGCGTGGGCCGATCTGGGAGCCGATGGCCGAGTTCAGGTAGAGCACCTCGCCGCCGCCCTGCAGCTCCTTGAGCACGCGGGCAAAGATGCCCGGGAAGTCGCCGGAGAAGTACTGGCCGCGCGCCGAGCAGCCGGGCTCGCGGCCGAGCGCGACGCAGTCCTCGTCCGGCACGGCCGGCGAGTAGCCGAGCGTGACCTCGGGGTGCATGTTCCACAGCGCAAACGTGACGATCGGCGTGCCGGCCGGGTCGCTGACCCGGTGCGCGCGCAGGACGCGCACCGTCTTGTCCCAGATGAGCGGGTCGCGGCCGTCGCCGACGCCGAAGCTG
>Ga0180216_1003273_pt1 | contig 12942 bp, 9 predicted proteins | sample eDN3rd37CBELigMG_FD_128879 | JGI IMG/M metagenome (GOLD analysis project Ga0180216, IMG submission 128879) | Enriched Miracle-Growth compost microbial communities from Emeryville, California, USA - eDNA 3rd pass 37_C BE-Lig MG (version 2)... ... | reverse complement strand
TTCCCCATACTTTTGCAACATGTGCCCGATGCTCTTCATTTTCAATTAATCGGTATCCCGGCAATTGATCAGCTTTCTGCCCATGCTCCCTTGCTCCTTGTCCGTTTCCTTGTCCTGTTATGGCTCCGTAGCCTGAATTGGGTTTTCCAATTTTCCCTGTTGCGATTACAACGTTTAGAAAATTCCTAACAGCAACCGTTCCGTCTATTTGCTGCTCAACTCCCCTGGCTGTGAAAAGCATTCCAGATTCTTCGGACGCAAATTTTGTTGCAGCTGTTCTTATTTGCTCGATTGGAACACCTGTGAGGTCTGAAACCCCCTCCAATGACAATGATTGAACATAGTTTCTAACTTCTTCAAATCCTGTTGAACGTTCACTAACAAAATCTTCATCCACTAAGTTTTCGTCAATAATAACTTTTAAAAAACCGTTCGCCAATGCTGCATCCATACCCGGTTTCACCTTCAAATGCAGATCAGCTAATTGTGTTGTTGGAGTTTCCCTAGGATCAATCGCAATGATGTATGCACCATTTTCCTTCGCCTTTTCAAAGTAAGGCATGATCGTTGGCTGACACTCCGCAATATTTGTTCCCGCTAATATGATGACTCTTGTGGAAGGGATTTCCTTTAACGAGTTTGTCAGCCCGCGATCCAAACCAAACGTCTGATTTGCCGCAGTAGCTGCCGCAGACATACACAAGCGGCCATTATAATCAATGTAGGGAGTCTTTAAGCCCACTCTGGCAAACTTTCCAAGTATATATGCTTCTTCATTAGTAATTGATGCACTTCCATAGATTGATAATGCCTCATGCCCATCGACTGCTTGTATTTCTTCCACTTGTTTCTTGATAAATAGCAGGGCTTCTTCCCATGAAATTCGCACAAACTCCCCATCTACTTTCAACAACGGATGTAGAACACGATCTTGATGGAAAGGGTGCTGATGAGCATTCATTCCTTTAATACATAAACGTCCTTGTGATGTCGGGTTGTCTTTTCCTATTGTTTTATAGGTTTTCCTTGAGACAACAGATTGTTCGATTAACTGCATTTTGCACTGCATACTGCAAAATGGACATTGTGTATCATAGACTTTCTCCGATTGAACTTCTTGTTGCTTCGTTCGGAAATATTTTAATAACAGATCAGTCAAGGTAACCACCTCTTATACTATTAATCTTATTGATCATGACTTCTCAGCATACGATTGGAGCTCTGCTTCCAACCGCTGAACGAGTTGTTCGCATAATGTATCCTCAAATAAAACTTCACGAATATGAATCATCCCTACACGCTCAACCCAATCTCCCAGTTGTTCTAAATAGTTGGCTGTTTCTCTGTAATATTGAATGAGTCCGCAAATCATTTGCTTTGCCATCAACTCATGAGCAGCTACTGTGAAAAGCTCTCCCTGTTTTAAAGTAGGAGATAAACTTCCTCCCACATAAATTTCCCAGCCTAGCCCGTCACCTATTACACAAATATCCTTTGTTCTCATATCTACTTCTTTATGCTTGCATCCCGACACACTGATGACCAGCTTGTGCGGTGTTAACAAAAATTCAAGCTCTTTTTCCAATTCAATTGACAAATTAAGAGAACGGTCGTCTGTATGACACATACATTCTTGTTCACTAAAATATGTGTTCATATGGCGTACCGTGTTTGCTGCCGTAGAACTTAGTCTAAGTTCAGAGCATATAGCATGAATGCTTTCCTCTTTAATTCCTTTCAATTGGATTCGTTGTTCAGGTGTAATGCCGATGTCTGCTATTTTGTATTTATCCATCATATTTGCCAGTTTTTTTAACTCATCAGATGTTACTTTCCCTCCTAAGAGCTGTGGTGTGATTGAATACGTCCCATCACTCAGCCTTTTTACCTTTACATCTTCAAATGGGTTTACAGCTTGGCTGATTCCCTCACGTTCAGGATAAATCATCGATAAATAATAGCGGATGGCTGGAACACAGCTTGAGCACCCTTCCATCGAGCGCCACTCAAGCTCAACAAAAACTTCTTGAAGTGACGCTAGATTTTGTTGTTGAATTTGTAACACAACTTCATCTTCCGTAAGATCCGTACATGAGCAAAGTGACTTATGCTCGATAAATTCATTACATTCATCACTATGAATATAATCAACCAAGTCTGTTAAAAGTAACTTACAACCGCCACACGAGCTTGATGCTTTTGTGCATTGTTTCACTTCTTTAACCGTTGTTAACCCCTGCTGTTGGACAGCTTCCATAATGGCTCCTTTTGTTACACCATTACAGTTACAGATGATTTCAGATCGTTTCATTGATTTGACTGTTGATGCTCCATTGTCTGTTGAGTGGAGAAGGCTGCGTTTGTCCTCATCACTTACATGCTTTCTTTTAACAATCATGTCTAGCACTTTCGATTGCTGGCCTGTTTCTCCATACAGTATTGCACCGACAATAATATCTCCTTGAAGCACTATCTTTTTATAGGTATCTTCCACTTCATTTAAAATTGTTAAGGTTTTGGTTGCTTCATCCTCTTCAAAATCACCGACAGAAAAAAGGTCAACCCCCGGCACTTTTAAACTAGTTGATAATACAGAACCTTTGTATCCATCAACCGGTTTATTACAAATAAACTTAGCCAGAACTTTTCCTTGTTCATAAAGAGGTTTTACAAGACCGTATACAACGCCATTGTGTTCAACACATTCCCCAACTGCATATATATCAGGAATACTTGTTTCCATGAAATCATTAACCACAATCCCTCTATTTGTAGTGAGACCCGATTCCTTAGCTAAGCTGGTATTAGGAACAACACCAACCGACATGACGACGAGGTCTGCTTCTACCTTTGTACCATCTGTAAATTCAACTTCCTCGACCCGATCGTTTCCACTAATTTCCTTTGTCACTTTTCCTAAAAGGAAACCGATCCCTTGTTGTTCTAACTCCTTTTGAAGCATACTTGATGCTTTGGCATCCAGCTGACGTTGCATGAGATAGTCGGTATTGTGCACAACCTTTACATCCAATCCCAGATTCAACAATCCTCTAGCTGCCTCAAGCCCTAATACTCCGCCACCAATGACAATTGCCTTTTTGAACCTCTTAGCACCTTCAAGTATTGCTTCACAATCTTCAATAGTCCGGAATGTGACTACTCCCGGTTTTTCAACTCCAGGAAGAGGTAGAACAAACGGTGAGGAACCTGTTGCAAAAATTAATTTATCAAACGGAATGATACGGTTTTTATCTGTTGTGATTTTTTTGAGCTTCGTATCTATTTTCGTTGCTGTTTCACCTGAGTATAATGTGATCTGGTATTTTTGGTACCACTCGATATTGTTCATTGTTATTTCCGGAAATGTCATCTCACCCTGTAACACAGATGATAAGAGAATTCGATTATAGTTGACATGAGGCTCACTTCCAATAATCGTTATGTCAAATTGATATTTATTTTGTTTTAAAATTTCCTCCACACATCGGACTCCTGCCATTCCATTCCCGATTACTACCAATCTTTGCTTCATGTTAACCCTCCTTACGAAAAGCGCAAGCCCTTGATCACTTCGCACGTACTGTGCTCGGAGCTAGACGCTTGCGCTAGACACCTTCACAAATGGTCAGACTTTTTTAATAAATCCATTATTTCATATATTAGTTCACAGAAAATTATTCTTGTTAGATAAGCTAACAAGAATTCTCAGTTTCTTCTTATATACTTTTTTTCGTTTCCTTCACTTTTATATTGTTCATATTTTCACGTTACATTTCCTTACAAGTATCTTTTCTACTCCTTTTTCGACCCCTATAATAAGCGACATACAACAAGACAGAAAATGAGAAAATCTTTATTCAGGAATGGAAAATGAAAGGAGATTCACAATGAAACTATCTGATTTAAAAACCAGCGGTCATCCAAAGACACTTTTTTCCTCTTTTTTGTATTTTGATGTAAGCTTTATGATCTGGGTAATGCTTGGAGCTCTAGGAGTGTTTATTACACAGGAATTCGGCTTATCACCCTCACAAAAAGGGTTAATTGTTGCCACCCCAATTCTTGCAGGCTCATTTTTCCGGATCGTGCTGGGGATTTTAACCGATCGATTTGGTCCTAAACGAACAGCCATTTTAGGTATGTCGATTACAACTATCCCGCTTCTTTGGGGCCTATTTGCAGGAACAACCTTACCTGAACTATATATGATCGGAATTTTATTGGGGGTAGCAGGTGCAAGTTTTGCTGTTGCTCTGCCGATGGCGAGTAGATGGTATCCTCCACATCTTCAAGGTTTGGCAATGGGAATAGCAGGAGCTGGAAATAGTGGTACACTTATTGCGACTCTATTCGGTCCACGTTTAGCTGAACAGTTTGGGTGGCATATTACAATGGGATTTGCTCTTATTCCATTACTTATTACGTTTATTATTTTTATTATTTTAGCGAAAGATGCACCTTCACAACCTGCACCACAGCCGCTTGCGAATTACTTTAAAGTTTTTGCACATAGAGATACTTGGTTTTTCTGTATTTTATATAGTGTAACTTTCGGTGGATTTGTCGGGTTATCAAGCTTTCTAAGTATGTTCTTTGTTGATGAATACAATTTATCATCTGTTCAAGCCGGGGATTTCGTGACTTTATGTGTAGCAGCCGGAAGCTTCTTCCGTCCGGTTGGAGGGTTTATCTCAGATAAAGTTGGTGGAGTAAAGGTACTTTCTTTTCTATTTATCGGTGTTGCAGTGTGTATGCTTGGGGTTAGTCAATTACCTCCGTTATTTGCCATCACAGCATTACTTTTCGTTGGAATGATGTGCCTGGGTATGGGAAATGGTGCTGTATTCCAACTGGTGCCACAACGTTTTCAAAAGGAAATCGGGATGATCACAGGAATTGTCGGAGCAGCTGGCGGGATTGGCGGTTTCTTCTTACCAAATATCTTAGGTACAATGAAAGAAATGACAGGTTCATATGCTTCTGGATTCATCACATTTTCAATCGTTGCATTGGTGGCATTTTCAATTCTGCTCTTAGTAAGTCATTCATGGAAGAAGGCTTGGAAGATGAAAGAAGATACGGTAAAAATCTAGCTTCTTTTTACATGACTCCAGTCACACTGTGGCTGGAGTTTTTTACCTTCCTCTTTACAAAATGAATATTTCTGGTATCCTAGTATAGTTGGATATTTACCTAAGTAAATATTTCAATCATTACTTACCTAGGTAAATAAATTGAGGTGATAACGTTGATCGAAACAAATAAACTCTTCCATATGCTCTATCAACAAACAAGACATATGACAAAGGAAGTAAATGAATACTTACAAAAACATGGACTATACAGCTCACAATGGTCCATTCTTTATTGTTTAAAATCAAACGGTCCAATGACACAAAGTGATATTTGGCGTTATTTAAATGTTGAAGCACCAACTATTACAAGAACACTAGTTAAATTAGAGGAAAGCGGATGGGTAAAACGGACACCCGGAAGTGACAAGAGGGAAAGACTTGTTTCTCTTACAGAAAAGGCACTCGATCTTCTCCCTGAGGTTGAGCAAGATGTAAAGAACTTCGAACAAACGATGGTTGCCAACTTAAAAGATGATGAACAAGAGCTTTTATATACTCTCTTGAAAAAACTTGGCAAATCAAATGAAAGTTAGGTGGAATGAAACATATGAATCAAACTGAAAAACAACCAATATGGACAAAAGGCTTTATCAGCATTTTTCTCAGTAACTTCTTTATATTTCTGGCATTTTACGGATTACTCACGTCATTACCGATATACGTTGTGAATGATTTAGGCCGTTCAAGTGTTGATGGAGGACTCATTGTCACGATTTTCTTATTATCTGCTATTTTTGTTCGTCCTTTTTCCGGAAAACTTCTCCAGGATTTCGGCAAAAAACGTATGTTAATGATTAGTATGATTCTCTTTACAGTATGCTCTTTTATGTATTTATGGATCGACAATTATGCATTTCTTCTAATCTTACGTTTTGTTCATGGCATTTGGTTCAGCATTGCCACAACTGCTACCGGGTCTATAGCTGCTGATATGGTACCTGTAAAAAGACGTGGTGAAGGACTTGGTTATTTTGTCATGTCAACGAACTTCGCCGTTGTTTGCGGACCCTTTCTTGCTCTTACTCTTTTACAATTCACATCGTTTACAACTCTTTTCTTTGTTCTCGCATTTTTAATTACAGTCGGTGTATTGTTTACAGCTTTTAGTAAAGTATATGAAGTAACCAGAACGGCACCGGTCGAAAAGAAACGTCTTCAGGTACAGGATCTATTAGATGGAAAGGCACTGCCGATTGCCTTGGTAGGAAGCTTAGTTGCTTTTGCATATTCAAGTGTTTTATCGTTTATTTCAATGTATGCCAATGAATTAGAGCTGTTAGATGCAGCGAGCTATTTCTTTGTTGTCTTTGCTGTTGTGATGATTGCGTCCAGACCTTTTAGTGGTCGTTTATTTGATACAAAAGGACCAAATATCGTCATCTATCCGGCAATCGCCTTTTTTATAGTCGGACTTCTATTATTAAGTATTTCTCATAATACTTTTATGTTCCTTTTAGCCGGTGCCTTCATCGGATTAGGATACGGAACCATTGTCCCTTGCTTCCAAACGCTCGCGGTACAATCAACCGAACATCATAGAAGTGCACATGCAACCGCCACATTCTTTACCCTATTCGATTCAGGTATTGCTGCCGGATCTTTTGTACTAGGAATCGTTGCCGCTCAATTAGGCTATCAAACTCTTTATTTATTAGCCGGTTTGTTTTTAATTTCAGTCGTGTTTATGTACAAATATGTACAAAATCGGAAGAAGGCTTCTCCTTCAGCAATGGAATTGAAGGAATCGAGCTTATAAGATAGTTGAAAAACTGCTTACCACTGTTGGTAGGCAGTTTTTTTGTATTGAAAATGATGGCTCTACCAGATGCCTTGACCTGATTTTTGCAGCTATAAAGTGTAATTTTGTAACTTTCATATATTTTTTGCAGCTACACAATTTTTTTTTGCAAATAATTAGTTTTTTTGCAACATTTCCCTAAATACTTGCATTCGCCAAATTTCGCACCGCCCACACCATCAGGACACACCAAAAAAAGGATAGAAGAGCTTCTATCCTTTTTTCTATTATTCTAGTACACCCCTCGAATATTCGGATGTATCTCTTCTGCATAGAAATCAGTTAATCTCTTCAGCTCTGTTTCACTAAAAGAAGGTACTTCAGTCGCTTGTAAGTTATCCTCAACTTGTTTTACTGTTTTGAAACCTGGAATTACTGTTGTAATCTCCTCATGATCTAAAATCCAGCGAAGGGCCGCTCGTGCCATATTTCCACGACCTTCTGCGATCCAGTTAAGCTTTTGACTTAGCTCCACTCCTTTTGAGAATTCAACACCTGCAAATGTTTCACCAACATTAAATGCCTCACCATCTTTGTTAAAGTTGCGATGATCATCAGCTTCAAATGTAGCATTTGTTGTGAACTTGCCTGTTAGCAGCCCACTTGCTAAAGGAACACGTGCCAATAAGCCGACGCCTTTTGCTTTTGCCTGCGGAAGCAATTCTGGAATTGCCTTTTGGCGGAAAATATTAAAAATAACCTGAAGTGCTTTCACATTAGATTGCTCTAAGCAGAATAGACCTTCTTCCACTGTTTCAACACTTACTCCATAATGGCGGATTTTCCCCTGTTGCTGAAGCTTATCGAGCACTTCAAAAACTTGTCCATTTTTAAGAATTTCCATTGGTGGGCAATGAATTTGATATAGATCAATTGTGTCGCGTTGAAGTCTTTTCAAACTTGCTTCACAGTACTCTGTCACTGCTTTTTCAGAATATGTTTCCGGGTCGAAAATATCTCCTGCACGGCAAAACTTTGTCGCGATATGGATTTTATCTTCTTTTCCCTTTGTTGCCTTTGCCAAAAGCTCTTCACTATGGCCATCTCCATATACATCCGCTGTATCAAAGAAATTAACACCGGCATCCATTGCGCGTTCAAGCCCTTTTAGCGCTTCCTCATCATCTGATTTTCCCCATGAGCCTCCAATAGCCCAAGTTCCAAAACTGAGCTCACTTATGTTTAGAGCTGTATCACCAAGTTGACGATATTTCATTTTTTCTCCACCATCCCTTTTAGGAAATCGATTTCCACTTTTTTTGACAAGCTTTATTATAATACAAATGAAGCGCTAACAAAATTTATTTGCTTTACTACCATAGAAAAAGAGTGTGAACTCTAATTGATCACACTCTTCCCTTCACTCTCCAGCCACCAATGCATCCAACGCAACAAGCGCTTCCTGCTCAATTGCCTTTGTAACGACACCAGTATGAGGGTTATATTCATTACTCAAATCCGCATCTGCAAATCCATCGATAGCTAAGATTGCCCCCGTTTTCACTCCACGAATCGCTCCGATTGTAAATAATGCTGAATTTTCCATTTCTACTGCTAATACACCGGCTTGTTTGTACAGTTCATGTGGAAAAGGAACAACCCCTGTGTAAAACACATCCAATGTTAATGTGATTCCTTCATGAGCCTGTTGTTGCCTTGATGATGCAGCCTTAACTAGTTTATCCACAATCTGACGGTTTGCAATAGCAGGGAACCCCTCAGGCACTAGCTGACGTGTTAAGCCATCCATTCTGACTGCTGCTGTGCTGATCACCAGATGTCCCGGCTGAATGTCTTTTTGGTAAGATCCTGCTGTTCCAACACGAATGAGAACTTCCGCTCCGCCTTTTATTAATTCTTCAAAACAAACTGCCGCTCCCGGTGAACCAACACCATGACTCACAACCGCCACTTCAACACCATTCCAGCTGCCTTTATAACTGTGATACTCGCGATTTTTTGCAAGAGGCTGTCCATTATCTAGTAAACCAGCCATTTGTTCCGCACGTCCGGGATCACCACAAACGATGATTCTTTTTGGTAATTCCTCAGGATTTATTTTTAAATTAGGAAGCATATCAGTCATAATCTTTTCTCTCCCATTCATCCTCGGGAATCGGTAAATCTTCACCGGAAAATCTCTCCTCTTTGAACGGGTCACCGTTTATATGGAAGCCATTTTGCTCCCAGAATCCTGGTTGGTTTTCATCGATAAATTCAATTCCTCTAATCCACTTCACACTTTTCCAGAAATAAAGATGTGGAACAACGAGGCGCAACGGCCAACCATGTTTATCAGTTAACGGTTCATTTTCAAACGAATGGGCAAGCAGGACGTCATCCCGGTCAAGATCTGATAAAGCTAAGTTTGCCGTATAATCTTGATCTGCATGCAGCATGACATATTTCCCTTTTGCTTCAAGACCCAATTCCTTCATGAAATCTTGAAATTTCACACCTGTAAAAGTGTTATCAAAACGGGACCATCTTGTCACACAGTGGATGTCACTTGTAACCGATGATTGCTTCATCTTCATGATATCGTCATACGAAAGAGTCACTTCTTTATTAACCGCTCCAAAGATTCGTAGTGTCCATTTAGCCATGTCATAGGTAGGTACTTCTCCTTCGTGCAGTATTGGAAAACGCTCGGTTAGCACCTGACCAGGCGGAAGACGCTTTGCTAGTTTTGGATCAACCGCCGGTACTTTCATTCGTTTAATTCGATCTGCTTTTTTCATATTACCCTTCCTTTCTATCTTCCGCTCTGTTGGTTACCTTGTTGTGATCCCATTCCACGATCTCTCAATAGGAACATAGCAATGATTGTGATGGCATATGGAAGCATTTGTGTAAATTGAGTTGGTAAAGAAAACCCTTGAAGTCTTATACTTATCGCATCCATGAAACCGAATAATAAACTTGAGCCAATAATCCCAATTGGGTGTGATTGACCTAGCATTGTCGCTACAAGTGCAATAAATCCGCGCCCTGCTGTCATACCTTCAGTAAACATTGTTACTTGTCCCAATGAAAGCTGGGCACCTGCTAGTCCGCATAAAATACCGGACAAAGCGATAGCCATATATTGAAGTGAGCCTACTTTCAGCCCTAAACTCCTCGCTGCTACAGGGTTCATCCCAACAGATAATACCCGAAAACCCGTTACCGTTCTATATAAGAAAATATATAACAAGATGGCAATTAAGAACGATAAATAGACAAGTGGAGAATGTCCTGAAAATAAGGAACTGATGACTGGAATATCCTCAATAACCGGAATATCCCATTTCGGAAGTCCCTGCATGTTTTTATCATAATAAGCACCTTTTACATCGAATATTGTCCGAAGAGCAAAAGTGGTTAAACCAAGTGCTAAGAAGTTTATGGCTACACCGACAACGATATCATTTGCTTTCAGATTGATCGTCATAAAAGCAAAAAGCATTGAAAACAACAATGACATGAATGCTGCAAATACAACCGCTAGAAACACACTACCTGTTACATGATTTCCTACGATAGCCGAGAAGGCACCGATTAAGATTAACCCTTCCAATCCCACATTGAATAATCCTACACGTGCACATAATGCTCCACCTAATGCAGCAAGGAGAATGGGTGTTACCATGCGAATGGTCGAGCTTAATAGTGTTAAATCAAATAGTTCCATTTGAACCACCCGCTTTCGATTTTCGTTTCCACCACTTCAACGTGATTTTTGCAGATATAAATAAGATTAAAACCGATTGAATAATACTGGAAACCTCAAGAGGAACCTGTGTATTTCGCTCCAGTCCCATTGCCCCTGTTTCAAGAGCAGCCAAAAAGATCGAGGTAACTGCCGTACCGATAGGATGAGAGTTTGCCAGAAGTGTTGCCATTAAACCCGTCCACGCTAATCCAGGTCCTGTTAGTGCACCATCTACAAAGCGGTACTGTGTTCCCAATACCTCTACCGTACCGGCAAGACCTGATAATGCTCCACTGATAAACATACTCGTCAGCATCACCTTGATTCTGTTCACACCGCCGTAAGAAGCGAAAAATGGGTTAAATCCAAGCATTTTTACTTCATATCCAGCAGAAGTTGTCTTAAAAATGATATACATGATAAGAGCAGCTGCAACCGCAATAACAAAGCCCCAATGAACACTCATCCCTTGGAACAGCTTTGGCAACCAAACACTTTGTTCAAGCATGGCCGTTTGTGCAAGTGCCGCTGAACCTGTTTTATCTTGGAATGGATCTGAAACTAAGTAGCTTGCAAATAACACAGCTATATAGTTTAAAAGCAAGGTAGAAATTAATAGTTGAACTTTAAATTTAGCTTCAAGCCAGCCTGCAAACAATGACCATAGTCCGCCAGCAATAATTCCGACAAGTAAAACAAGAATCATTTTACCAATTCCACTGCCAGGCAAATAGACACCTGCAAGGGCGGCACTGACAGCCCCCAATACCATTTGTCCTTCAGCACCAAGGTTAAATACCCCTGCACGGAACGCCAGGGCAACACCTAATCCAATCAACATAATCGGAGTTGCTCTTGCCAATGTTGATGTAAGGAAGTAAAAGTTACCAAAAGCACCGTTCCACATCTCTTTATATGAAGCTAGTACTGGCTCACCAGCAATGCTGATGGCAATGGCTCCCGTTATCAACCCGATTAGAATGGCAATGAACGGCTGAAGTAAAGGGCGAAGTAATGGTATGAGACTAGTTTTTACTTTCATGGTGATTTCCTCCTGCCATTAAAACACTGATTGCTTCTTCTGTTGCGTTCTGACGATCCATTTCCCCGGCAATTTCTCCTTCATACATGACGAGAATACGATCAGATAATGCCATGATTTCACTTAATTCTGAAGAGACGAGCAGAACAGCTTCTCCTTTATTTCGCTTTTCAATAAGTGCTTCATGAATATACTCCATCGCACCAATATCCACTCCACGAGTTGGTTCTGCTGCAATTAAAAGTGGTGTTTCCTGACCAAGCTCTCTTGCAACGATAAGCTTTTGCAGATTACCACCTGATAAATTTCCTGCCTTTTCCTCAAGTGAGCCTGCTTTGATTTCAAACTTCTCAATCCAGCTGTTAACCAGCTTTCGGAATGGAGCTTTCCTTAAAAAGGAATAAGAACGATACTGAGGTTTTTTGTGATAGCCCATCAGCCCTGTTTCTTCAACAGTTGCCTGTTTCGCTGCTCCCCATAAATAACGGTCCTCCGGAATATGGGACAACCCATTATCACGAATTGAAAGAACCGATTGGTTTGTCGTATTCTTTCCGCCTAAATGAATGGATCCCTTTTTCACTGATCGTAATCCGGATATCACTTGGAGAAGCTCTGATTGACCATTTCCTGAAACACCAGCAATTCCAACAATTTCTCCGCGGTTCACAGTCAGAGATATATCATCTAATAAAGGCTTGTTGTCCTTTTCCTGTACCGTGACATTTTTTATTTCAAGAATTGCTTCCCCATTCATTTGCATACGTTCAGTTAAATCATGGAGCTCACGCCCTACCATTAACTTTGCGAGCTCATCAACAGAGGTTTGTTCTTTTGTCACATTCCCTGTGACTTTTCCGTTACGAAGAACGGTTATTGAATCGGCAACTTCCATTACTTCACGAAGCTTATGTGTGATAAGGATAATGCTTTTTCCTTGATCAGCCAGCTGGCGAATTGTTTTTAGCAGACCTTTGACTTCAATAGGTGTTAGCACTGCAGAAGGCTCATCTAAAATAATGATATCCGCACCCTGATACAGAACTTTTAAGATTTCAATGCGCTGCTGCTCTCCAATAGAGCAATTAGCTGTTTTCGCGTTCGGCCTAACTGGAATCTGATATGTTTCTACTAGTTCTTGAACCAGCTCGGTTGCTTTTTTCCGATTAAAAAATCCTGCCTTCTTCGGTTCATGACCAATCACAATATTTTCTGCTGCCGTAAAATCAGGAAACAACATAAAATGCTGATGCACCATACCAATTCGATTTTT
>Ga0180216_1003272_pt1 | contig 12947 bp, 13 predicted proteins | sample eDN3rd37CBELigMG_FD_128879 | JGI IMG/M metagenome (GOLD analysis project Ga0180216, IMG submission 128879) | Enriched Miracle-Growth compost microbial communities from Emeryville, California, USA - eDNA 3rd pass 37_C BE-Lig MG (version 2)... ... | reverse complement strand
GTTCGACGGCTCCAATTGCGGCATTGCCTTCACCGACAAGCCGGTGTTCAGCGTGCAGTACCACCCCGAGGCGAGCCCCGGCCCTCAGGACAGCTTCTATCTCTTCAGGAAGTTCGTGGGAGGGCTCGCGTCTTGAGCCTCAAGCTGCCCAAGGTCGACGAGGCCCGCATGGCGGCGGAGTGGGAGGCCGACAAGGATATTCTCCGCCAGCTCGCCGCCAATGGCGACAAGGCGCGTCGCCCCCGGCTGGTCGACGTGAGCTTTCGCGGCGACGAGGCGGGTTTCGAGAAGGTGCTCGCCGTCGCCAGCCAGTTCGGCTTCGTGGAGCTGGACCGCGAGACGGACGAGGAGGGGGACCAGTATCGTTTCCTCGAATGCGAGCAGGCCGTGGACCCAGAGTCGATCAAGGCGCTCACCCGCAAATGCCTCCAGATCGAGATCATGTGTGACGTCGAATATGATGGCTGGGGCTGCCAGGCGGCTACCGGTACGGGGGTGGTGCATTGACGGGCGCAGGCTTCACCTCACTGCGAAGTCCGGGCGCCGCCTTCGCGGGACGATCGGCGGCTCGATCTTCCGCTTTGCGCCCGGCGTCCTGTCTTAGGCTCACGACCCATCCCGCGATCTGAGAAGTAGAAAATAATGCCCAAAAGAACTGACATCTCCTCGATCCTCATCATCGGCGCGGGTCCGATCATCATCGGCCAGGCGTGCGAGTTCGATTATTCGGGCACGCAGGCGTGCAAGGCGCTGCGCGAAGAAGGCTATCGGATCATCCTGGTCAATTCCAACCCGGCGACGATCATGACCGATCCCGAGCTGGCGGATGCGACCTATGTGGAGCCGGTGACGCCGGCGGTGGTCGCCAAGATCATCGAGAAGGAGCGGCCGGACGCGATCCTGCCGACCATGGGCGGGCAGACGGCGCTGAATACCGCGCTGGCGCTGTTCAACGACGGCACGCTGGAGAAGTACGGCGTCAAGATGATCGGCGCCGACGCCGAGGCGATCGACAAGGCCGAGGACCGCCTGAAGTTCCGCGACGCGATGGACAAGATCGGGCTGGAGAGTGCGCGCTCGCGTATCGCCCACACGCTTGAGGAAGCGATGGCGGCGCTGGAGCATACCGGCCTACCGGCAATCATCCGCCCCAGTTTCACGCTCGGCGGCACGGGCGGCGGCGTCGCCTATAATCGCGACGAGTTCGTCCAGATCGTCACCGCCGGGCTCGACGCCTCGCCGACCACCGAAGTGCTGATCGAGGAGTCGCTGCTCGGCTGGAAGGAATATGAGATGGAAGTGGTCCGCGACCGCGCGGACAATGCCATCATCATCTGCTCCATCGAGAATATCGATCCGATGGGCGTGCACACCGGCGACAGCATCACCGTGGCGCCGGCGCTGACGCTCACGGACAAGGAATATCAGGTCATGCGCTCGGCGAGCATCGCCGTTCTGCGTGAAATTGGCGTGGAAACAGGCGGTTCGAACGTCCAGTTCGCGGTCAATCCCAAGGACGGGCGCCTCATCGTCATCGAGATGAACCCGCGCGTCAGCCGCTCCTCGGCGCTGGCTTCCAAGGCGACGGGCTTCCCCATCGCCAAGGTCGCCGCCAAGCTCGCCGTGGGTTATACGCTCGACGAGATCCAGAACGACATCACCGGCGTCACCCCCGCGAGCTTCGAGCCGACCATCGATTATGTGGTGACGAAGATCCCGCGCTTCGCCTTCGAGAAGTTCAAGGGCGCCGAGCCGCTGCTCGGCACGGCCATGAAATCCGTGGGCGAAGTGATGGCCATTGGCCGCAACATCCACGAATCCATGCAGAAGGCGCTGCGTGGGCTGGAAACGGGCCTTTCCGGCTTCAATCAGGTCGACCGGCTTGTCGGCGCCAGCAAGGACGAGATCGTCGCCGCGCTCGGCACGCCCACGCCGGACCGGCTGCTCATTGCCGCGCAGGCGCTGCGCGAGGGCCTCACTGTCGAGGAAATCCACGCCGTCGCCAAGTTCGATCCCTGGTTCCTCCAGCGGCTGGAAGAGATCGTTGCGGCCGAGCGCGATGTGATGGAGAACGGCCTGCCACGCGAGGCGGACAATATGCGCCGCCTCAAGGCCATGGGCTTTTCCGACAAGCGGCTGGCCTGGCTGGCGCTGCAGGGCGCCAATGTGCCCGCCGGCATGGAGCATGCGCTCCGGCATGGCTCGGGCGTCGTGCGCGAGGCGGTCAAGGCTATGACCGGCGGCATCACCGAGGACGAGGTGCGCGCCGCCCGACACAAGCTCGGCGTGCGCCCCGTCTTCAAGCGCATCGATACCTGCGCGGCCGAGTTCGAGGCCAAGACGCCCTATATGTACTCGACCTACGAGGCGCCCACCTTCGGCGAGCCGGAGAATGAGGCCTTCCCCTCGGATCGCAAGAAGGTGGTGATCCTGGGCGGCGGGCCCAACCGCATCGGCCAGGGCATCGAGTTCGATTATTGCTGCTGCCACGCCTGCTTCGCGCTGGAGGAGGCGGGCTATGAGACGATCATGGTCAACTGCAATCCGGAGACGGTGAGCACGGACTATGACACCTCCGACCGGCTCTATTTCGAGCCGCTGACGGCCGAGGACGTGCTGGAGATCCTGCATGTCGAGCAGAGCCGCGGCCAGCTCATGGGCGTCATCGTCCAGTTTGGTGGCCAGACGCCGCTCAAGCTCGCCAAGGCGCTGGAGGATGCCGGCATTCCCATCCTCGGCACCTCGCCCGACGCCATCGACCTGGCCGAGGACCGCGAGCGCTTCGCCGCGCTCATCGAGAAGCTGGGCCTGCTCCAGCCGGCCAACGGCATTGCCCGCAGCCGCGAGGAGGCCATCGCGGTGGCCAACCGCATCGGCTATCCGGTGCTGATGCGCCCCAGCTATGTGCTGGGCGGCCGCGCCATGGAGATCGTCGACGGGCAGGCGCAGCTCGAGGAATATATCGCCACGGCCGTGCAGGTCTCTGGCGATTCCCCCGTGCTCATCGACCAGTATCTGCGCGACGCCGTCGAGGTGGACGTGGACGCGTTGTGCGATGGCGAGGATGTGGTGGTGGCCGGCGTGCTCCAGCATATCGAGGAAGCGGGCGTCCATTCCGGCGACAGTGCCTGCTCGCTGCCGCCCTATAGCCTGCCCGAGGACATCGTGGCCGAGATCGAGCGGCAGGCGACCGTGCTGGCGCATGCGCTGCAGGTGCGCGGCCTCATGAACATCCAGTTCGCGGTGAAGGACGGCAAGGTCTACCTCATCGAGGTCAATCCGCGCGCCTCGCGCACGGTGCCGTTCGTCGCAAAGGCCATCGGCACGCCCATCGCCAAGATCGCCGCGCGCGTCATGGCCGGCGAGAAGCTGCGCGACCTGCCGAAGATCGACCGGCGCGCGATCCGTCATATCGCCGTCAAGGAGGCGGTGTTCCCGTTCAACCGCTTCCCCGGCGTGGACCCGGTGCTTTCGCCGGAGATGAAGTCGACCGGCGAGGTCATGGGCATCGACACCGATTTCCCCACCGCCTTCGCCAAGTCGCAGATCGGCGCGGGCACGATCCTGCCCGATGGCGGAACGGCCTTCATTTCGGTGAAAGACAGCGACAAGGCCGCGATTCTGCCGGCCGCGCGCAAGCTTAGCGCGCTCGGCTTCAAGATCGTGGCGACCGGCGGCACAGCCCGCTTCCTGGAGGAGGCGGGGCTGCCCGTCGAGACCATCAACAAGGTGGCGCAGGGCCGGCCGCACATCGTCGACCGGATCAGCGACGGCGGCATCGACCTCATCTTCAACACGACGGAGGGCTGGCAGTCGCTCAAGGACAGCAAGGCGATCCGCACCAGTGCGCTGCGGCTCAAGGTGCCCAGCTTCACTACGGCTGCTGCCGGGGTGGCCTCTGTGGACGCGATCGAGGCGTTGCGTGCGCGTCCCCTTGAAGTCAGGTCGTTGCAATCCTATTATCGGGCGTCGCACGACTGATCTTCCAGACAAACGAAATCAGTGGCGGGCCGACGGACCAGGGACGTTCGGCGAAGGGTTCGTATTCCGGAGCAGCCGCTCCACTGTGTCTGAGACAGGCCGGGATGCGAAACCGGCCAGGATAAGGAAGAATTGGGGAGTCACATGGCGACCGTTGAGAAGATGCCGATGCTGGCCGTGGGCTATGACAAGCTGACGGAGCAGTTGCGTGCGCTCAAGGCCGAGCGTCCGCTCGTCGTGGATGCGATCGAGGAAGCGCGGGCGCATGGCGATCTTTCGGAAAATGCCGAATATCACGCCGCCAAGGAGCGCCAGGGCCAGATCGAGGCGAGCATCGCCGACATCGAGGACAAGCTCTCGCGCGCGCAGGTCATCGATCCCACTACGCTTTCGGGCGACAAGATCATCTTCGGTGCGACCGTCACATTGCTCGACGAAGACGACAAGCCCGTGCGCTACCAGATCGTCGGCCAGGCCGAGGCGGATGCCAAGCAGGGCATGATCTCCTATTCGAGCCCGCTCGGGCGTGCCCTCATCGGCCGTCAGGTGGGTGATGAGGTGGAAGTGACGGTGCCGTCCGGCGACAAGTTCTACCTGGTCGAGAAGATCGAGTTCATCTGAGCCGGCGAATGGAGGGCGGCGCCCCGCAATGGCCATGACCCTGCCACGCGGCCGGGCGACCGACGGCATTGCCGCCGTCACGGCGCTCGCCTTCCTGATCGCGTTCTTCACCGGCAGCACGGACATGCTCGCCGTGCTGGGCGGCTTCATTCCCGCGCGCGTGCATGAATTCGCCGCGCAGGGGATCGCGCTCGACATTCCCTGGCTGCCGGTCTGGCTGACGCCGCTCTCCGCGACGCTCATCCATGGCGGCTGGCTGCACGTGGCGCTCAATCTGCTGGCGTTCATCTTCTGCGGGCGGTTCGTCGAGCATCTGCTCGGGCCAGGCCGGCTGTTCATCGTCTATGGCGTGAGCGCCTATGCCGCCACGGCCGCGCACTGGCTGGCGAACCCCGCCAGTTCCGATCCCATGATCGGCGCGAGCGGCGCCATTTCCGGCGTCATCGGCACCTACGCGCTGATCTACAGCCAGCGCGAAGTCTCCGCCATCGGTCCCATTCCCGCGCAGGTCGTGCGCATCGCCTGGCTGGCGACGGGCTGGACAGTGCTGCAACTGCTCATCGGCCTCGCCGGCCTCTCGGCGGGCCCCTTGGGCGGCATCGCCATCTGGGCCCATGTCGGGGGCTTCATCGCCGGGCTGCTGCTGGCCCGCCCGCTGCTCGCCTCACGCTTCCGCAGCCGCTAGGCCCGGGGTGAAGTTGGGCTGGGCGGCGGCTGTTATGTGCGTCCGCTGCTGAGGGGCAGCGTAGCCGGAAAGGGGTGGTTAGGAGACCGTCCGATTTGCGGCACAGAAACGCTCTTTGGCGACATTCAGTTCATATGCGATCTCTTCAGCAGATGCCGCCCATCCGCCTCGAAGGGTCTCATCATAACCAAATGTCGATCGCGTCAGTCCGCCACTTTGAGCATTGGTAGTCCACACAACAAAGCTTATTCGCTGCTGATTGAGAACCCAAATCTCGTTAATGTCTTGCCAGCGACGATATTTCTTCTCGCGCCATGGCGTTTTGAAGGTGAAACCATCCTTCTCTATCCATAGGCGTGGCGGAACAAGTAAGGCTGTTCCCGACATCAAACCAAAAAGCCCGAACAATATGATCGTAAGCCAGCCTACCGCATGCTGAACCGAGGCCGGGGTCCGAGAGGTGCCGTCGGAGTGGGCGATTAGCCATCCGACCAAAATAGCGATCAAGCAACCGGCGACACCATACGCCGCCCTTTTGCGCGATCCTTCATACAAGGCAGCTTTTGGGGACAAGAGCGATCCGTTCATATAGCCAAGCTGTAAGAACTCTGTCCGGTTTCTAGCCTGCTACCAATGCGGAGCAATGGCCGCAATGTTGTCGTATCCGGACAGGCTGCTTTTGAACAAGCGCTGCAAAATAGCGCCCGTTCAAATTGCCCGCCGTCGCGTTAAATAGGCAAACGACCAACCCTTGTGCTCCTGCGCAGGCAGGAGCACAAGGGCGGCCATGCGCTCGGCTGATGATAGGCTCCTGCCTGCGCAGGAGTGCGGTCGTTGTCGGCTCGGGCTGAGGTCGGGCTCGTGGCCACCTCAACCCACAGGCGCTCAGCCCGCGGGCGTTTCCGCCCCATTCTTATCGCCGGGATCGAGCAGCTTGTGGAGGTGTACGACCACATAGCGCATTTCGGCATCGTCCACGGTCCGCTGCGCGGCGGCGCGCCAGGCGGCTTCCGCACTCTTATAGTCGGGAAAGACGCCGACGAGGTCGATGGCCTTGAGGTCGACGAAATCGAGGGACTTGGGGTCCTTCACTCGGCCGCCCATCACCAGATGCAACAATTGGCTCAACGCTGCTGCTCCCATTGGGCGCGGCGACTGCACTGCCGGCCCTTCAGTTGTGCGGTGCGCTATCAGCCGGAGCGGCGCTTGCCAAGCGGCGCAGGTGCGGCTTCAGCCTTCGCGGGGCGCAGCCGGCGGCGGAAGCGGCGTCGCATCGGCGGCCGTTGACGCCTGCGCCGCATCGGCAACCCCCGTCACAAGCAACTGCGTCGCTTCCGTCGCGATGGCGGCCTTCACTGCCCGGCTTGCGAACCGGCCGACCCGGCTGGTCACATTGAAGCGGGGCAGGAAGATGCCCAGCACTGCGCCGGCGGCCGCCGCCGCGGCGACGGCGGCGATGGGATGCTCCTGGAACAGGCGATTGGTCTCGGCGGCGGCGCGCATTGATTTCTCGCGCGTGGCGGAGACGGCGTCGGCGGCCTTGCGGCGTGCCTGTTCCATGCCTTCGCGGCCCTTGCGGCGGGCCTGCTCCAGCCCTTCGCGGGCGCGGCTGCCGGCATCGCGCAGGGCCGCGACGGGCGCGCTCGTGTCGTCGGTTTCGGGGTCTGTCTTGCTCATGGTCTCGGTCTCCAGATATTGCGTGTGGCCCAGGCGATGCTGCCGACGCGCATGGCGAGGCGCGCGGCCTTGCGGCCGGGCCGCCAGAAGATCAGCGCGCCGACCACGAGGGCGCCGCCGGCGAAGGCGAGTGGCCAGTGACGCACGCGCCGCATCAGATCGTGTCGGGCATTGTGGAATTGCTGGCTCGCCGCTTCGATGGTGCGCGCCTTCAGCCGGTCCGGCGAGAAGGCGCCGATCAGGTCTTGCGTGGCATTGCCGAAGCGCAGCCGGGCCAGGTCGGCTCGCTCGCGGGCCAGGGCAATGTCGCGCTCGCTTTGAGTCCCACTCATGATGGGTCCGCTCCCATGAGCCGGCGCAAGGCGTGACGCGCCAGCAGGCCGAAGATCAGGGCCATGCCGAACGCCACTGCAATGACGATCAACGTCGCCGGGAGCAGGCCCACATGCGGGGCAAGCGCCACGATGCCGGCGACCAGCGAGAGCGAAAGCCCTACCATCAGCCCGACAACGGCAAGCAGGCCGAACAGCAGCGCGCGGCGCAGGATGGCGGCAAGGCTGCGCCCCTTGAGCTTGGCCCAGGCCAGTTCGGCATGGGCAAGATCCTTGCCGGAGGCGATCAGTCGCTGGACGCTCGCATGGATCGTCTCGTCCCCGCCGGGCGGCTCCTGACGCGCATAGGCTGCGCCCGCTTCATCCTCGTCCATTCCCTGCGTCGTCCGTTCGTTTGCCTCGTCCCTGCCTGTCCGAAGCCGCTCAGGCTTCGTCGTTCGATCCGCGCATCATCCGCATCAGCACGAAGCCCACGATGGCGGCCGCGCCAATCGCCACGGCCGGGCTCTTGCGCACGAAATTGCGGGCATCCTCGGCGAGCTGGTCGACATCCTTCTCGTCAAGCGACTTGGCCGCGCCGGAGACGGCCTCGGCGGCCTTGCGGGCATAGTCGCCATATTGCGGGCCCAGCTTGCTGTCGACGGTCTGCGCCGTGTCGGCGATCAGCTTCGAGAGGCCGTGGAGCGCTTCGCCGGTGGTGTTCTTGGCACTGGCGGCGGCATTGTGCGCGGCATCCTTCGCCTGCTTGCCGAATTCGCTGGCCTGTTCGCGCCAATCTGCACGCGCGCTCGCGCCGGCATTTTCCGACGCATTGCCCGTGGCGAGGCCGCCATTGTCCGTGCCAGCTGCCGTCGCCGTTTCGTCCGCGCTCTTCTTCTTGACCATGGCCGTTCCTTTCGTTGCGAGTGGCGCCTTTTGTTCCCGAGTATAGCGAGACGCGCACTCTTTTACAGTGTCTGCATGGCCGAATTCGGCCGCCGCCTGATTCGCAACGCCGGAGTGCGGCAATGGCTCCCAACGTGCGGGGGTGCCTATGCAATTGCCTTGACCGATGAGCAGGGCTAAGCGCCTGCGCACATATCGCGCGCGCCGGCGCGCGCTTCCTGGGAGATCGACCGCCATGACCGAGATTCTCGACATCCACGCCCGCCAGATCCTCGACAGCCGCGGCAACCCGACCGTGGAGGTGGACGTGCTGCTGGAGGATGGCAGTTTCGGCCGCGCGGCTGTGCCCTCCGGCGCCTCGACGGGCGCCTATGAGGCAGTGGAGAAGCGCGATGGCGATAAGGCCGTCTATCTCGGCAAGGGCGTGCTGGGTGCGGTCGCCTCGGTGAATAACGAGATCGGCGCGGCGGTCATCGGCATGGATGCCGAGGACCAGGGCGATGTCGATGCCGCGATGATCGCGCTCGACGGCACGGAGAACAAGAGCCGGCTGGGCGCCAATGCAATCCTGGGCGTTTCCCTCGCGGTCGCCAAGGCAGCGGCGGATGCGCGCGGCCTGCCGCTCTACCGCTATGTGGGCGGCGTCAGCGCGCATGTCCTGCCGGTGCCGATGATGAATATCATCAACGGCGGCGAACATGCCGATAACCCTATCGATTTCCAGGAATTCATGATTATGCCCGTGGGCGCGGAGAGCATCGCCCATGCCGTGCAGATCGGTTCCGAGATCTTCCATACGCTCAAGAAGGGCCTGCACGAGAAGGGCCTGGCGACCGGCGTGGGCGATGAGGGCGGTTTCGCGCCGAACATCGCCAGCACCACCGAGGCGCTCGATTTCATCATGCAGAGCATCGAGAAGGCCGGCTACCGACCCGGCGAGAATGTGATGCTGGCGCTGGACTGTGCCTCCACCGAATTCTTCAAGAACGGCAACTATGTGATCGCGGGCGAGGGCAAGACGCTCTCTTCGGCCGAATTCGCGGATTATCTCGCCGATCTCGTGGCGCGGTACCCCATCAAGTCGATCGAGGACGGCATGGCCGAGGACGATTTCGAGGGCTGGAAGATCCTCACGCAGAGGATAGGCGACAAGTGCCAGCTCGTGGGCGACGACCTGTTCGTGACCAATCCCAAGCGGCTGGCCATGGGTATCAAGGAGGGCCTCGCCAATTCGCTGCTGGTGAAGGTCAACCAGATCGGCACGCTCACCGAGACGCTGGACGCCGTCGATATGGCGCACCGCGCGCGTTACACCAGCGTCATGTCGCACCGCTCGGGCGAGACGGAGGACGCGACGATCGCAGACCTCGCCGTCGCCACCAATTGCGGGCAGATCAAGACCGGAAGCCTCGCCCGTTCGGACCGGCTCGCCAAGTATAACCAGCTCATCCGTATCGAGGAGGAGCTGGGCGATCGCGCCCGTTATGCCGGCGCCGCCATCTTCGACTGAGGCTTTCGCGCATCCTGCGACCCGCAAGTGAGTCGGTTCGTCGCAGAGGCGCGAAAATCCCCTTGCAAAGCGCGAGTCGCCGTGATTCCTAGGATCCATGGCGCAGCTCGCGAAACTCAGATATTTATTTGGCTCGGCCCTCTGGCCGGCCATCGCGATCATGCTGCTCGCCCTGTTCATGGGCTATGCCATTTTCGGGCCGAGCGGCATTCTCGCCTGGGGCGACTATTCCAGCAAGCTCCAGCAGCGCCGGGCCGAGCTGGCGCAGCTCAAGAAGCATGAAGCCGCCATCGCCAACCGGGTGAAGCTGCTGGACCCGGACCGGGTCGATCCGGATATGGCGGATGAGCTGGTCCGCAAGGGACTCGGCGTCACGCATCCCGACGAGGTGGTGCTGCCCCAATAGCAGCGTCGGGCCGTGGCGCTTGCGCGTCACTTGGGGCGGCAAGTCCGGTTTCCGCGGAATTTCTCCCATTCAGGCCGTTGCGCTTGCGTTTGGGCCAAGGCTATAGCAGTGGGCCAATTCCCCGCATGAGAAGGACGTCCGCATTGGCTAAGTCAGCCTCCAGCCGCCCGACCAGAGCAGCAAAGTCGCCCGCCGCCCCCGCGCCGGCCGATCACAATCGCGAGCGCCCGGCCGAGCCGAAGCCTTATCCGGCCAGCCGGGAGGAGCTGCTGGAATTCTATCGCCAGATGACGCTTATCCGCCGCTTCGAGGAGCGCGCCGGGCAGCTCTACGGTCTGGGCCTGATCGGCGGTTTCTGCCATCTCTACATCGGCCAGGAAGCCGTGGCCGTGGGTATCCAGTCGGCGCTGACGCCCGGCAAGGACAGCGTCATCACCGGCTATCGCGACCATGGTCACATGCTGGCTTATGGCATCGATCCCAAGATCATCATGGCTGAGCTGACCGGCCGCGAAGCTGGCATTTCGCGCGGCAAGGGCGGCTCGATGCACATGTTCAGCGTCGAGCATAAGTTCTTCGGCGGCCACGGCATCGTCGGCGCGCAGGTCTCGCTCGGCACGGGCTTGGCCTTCAGCCACAAATATAACGAGGATGGCGGCGTGTGCGTCGCCTATTTCGGCGACGGCGCGGCCAATCAGGGCCAGGTCTATGAGAGCTTCAACATGGCGGAGCTGTGGAAGCTCCCGATCATCTATGTGATCGAGAACAACCAATATGCCATGGGTACGTCGGTCAGCCGCTCTTCCGCCGAGGGGCAGCTCTACCGGCGCGGCGAGAGCTTCCGCATCGCCGGCCTTCAGGTCGATGGCATGGACGTGCAGGCCGTGCGCGGCGCCACCGAGGAAGCGCTCAAATGGGTGCGCGCCGGCAAGGGGCCCATTCTCCTGGAGATGAAGACCTATCGCTATCGCGGCCATTCCATGTCAGACCCTGCCAAATATCGCTCGCGCGACGAGGTGCAGGCGGTGCGCAACAAGAGCGACCCCATTGAGGGCGTGAAGAAGGTGCTGCTCGATGCCGGCGTGAGCGAAGATGAGCTCAAGGGCATCGACAGCCAGATCCGCAAGATCGTGGCCGAAGCGGCCGACTTTGCCGAAAGCTCGCCAGAACCCGATATGGCCGAGCTGTATACCGACGTGCTGGTGGAGCGTTACTGATGGGTCTCGAAATCAAGATGCCTGCCCTTTCTCCGACGATGGAGGAAGGCACGCTGGCCAAGTGGCTGGTGAAGGAGGGCGACGAGGTCAAGGCCGGCGACATCATGGCCGAGATCGAGACCGACAAGGCGACCATGGAGTTCGAGGCCGTCGACGAGGGCACGATCGAGAAGATCCTGATCGCCGAGGGCACGGACAATGTGAAGGTCGGCACTGTGATTGCGCTGCTTTCGGGCGAGGGCGAGGCGACCGAGGTGCCGGCCAAGGCCGCGTCTCTCGTGGAGGCGGAGGCGCCGGCGGCGCAAGCCGCGCCCGCACCGGCCGCCGAGATGGCCAAGGCTGCGCCCAAGCCTGCGCCGGCGGCGGACCCGGACCTTCCGGCCGGGACGACCATGCGCAAGATGACCGTGCGCGAGGCGCTGCGCGATGCCATGGCCGAGGAAATGCGCCGCGATCCGCGCGTGTTCGTGATGGGCGAGGAAGTCGCCGAATATCAGGGCGCCTACAAGGTGACGCAGGGTTTGCTCGACGAGTTCGGCGCCAAGCGCGTCGTCGATACGCCGATCACCGAGCATGGCTTCGCGGGCCTGGGCGCCGGCGCGGCCATGGGCGGGCTGCGGCCGGTCATCGAGTTCATGACTTTCAACTTCGCCATGCAGGCGATGGACCAGATCATCAACTCGGCCGCCAAGACCAACTATATGTCCGGTGGGCAGATGCGGTGCCCCATCGTGTTCCGCGGGCCCAATGGTGCTGCGAGCCGCGTGGCCGCGCAGCACAGCCAGAATTACGGGCCCTGGTATGCGTCCGTACCCGGCCTGGTCGTGATCGCGCCCTATGATGCGGCGGATTGCAAGGGCCTGCTCAAGGCCGCGATCCGCAGCACGGACCCGGTGGTCTTCCTCGAGAACGAGCTGGTCTATGGCCGCAGCTTCGAGGTGCCGGAGGTCGAGGATTATGTGTTGCCGATCGGCAAGGCGCGCATCGTCCGTCCGGGCAAGGACGTGACGGTGGTCAGCTACTCCATCGGCGTTGGCATTGCCCTGGAGGCGGCCGAGACGCTGGCGGCCGAGGGCATCGACGCGGAAGTCATCGACCTGCGCACGCTGCGCCCGCTCGACACCGCCACCGTGCTGGCAAGCCTCGCCAAGACCAACCGCGTGGTCGTGGTGGAAGAGGGCTGGCCGGTTTGCTCCATCGCCAGCGAGATCATGGCCGTGTGTATGGAGCAGGGCTTCGATGATCTCGACGCCCCGGTGCTGCGCGTCACCAACGAGGACGTGCCGCTGCCTTATGCCGCCAATCTGGAGAAGGCGGCACTGATCGATGCCCCGCGCGTCGTCGCAGCGGTCAAGAAGGTCTGCTACAAGGGCTGAGCCCCGCGCGGAAGGAATACGGATGGCGGCCCGCCGTGGCCGCCTCCGTCGTCTTCCGGTTGAATGCGCGTGAACGGACAGGGGCGTGCCGTCAGGCGGGCGCTTCCCGCCGCGCGCAGAGGCTGGCGAGCGCCAGGCAGGCGTCGGAGCGGACCGGACGGATCGCCTCCGATGGGGCGCTGCGGCAATGCGTTTGCCCGATTAGAACCCTTGAAAGTCAGCCACTTCATAGCGCTCTGTCTCCAGCGCTCTCTTAG
>Ga0180216_1003270_pt1 | contig 12951 bp, 19 predicted proteins | sample eDN3rd37CBELigMG_FD_128879 | JGI IMG/M metagenome (GOLD analysis project Ga0180216, IMG submission 128879) | Enriched Miracle-Growth compost microbial communities from Emeryville, California, USA - eDNA 3rd pass 37_C BE-Lig MG (version 2)... ... | reverse complement strand
CGCCCCGGCCCGCCCCGCCGCCCTCCCGGTCGCCCCCCCCCCCCCCCCCCCCCCCCCCGTCCGCGCGCGCGCGTGAGGTTGAGCCTGAACTAATCGTCCATGTTGATGCTGCAAGGCCACTGGGGCGCCGTCCACAGAAATACCGACTACTGACCTTCACGCTGCAGACCAACACGAGTGAGATGGTGTGGTTCCTGGACCTCAAGATTCAGATGCCCAACGAAACCACGCCAACGACCGTCACCCTGCCGGTCGTGACCCACTCCATGGCGACCCCTGCGCCGGCACTCGACGACGGCGCCGACGCCGCGGCGGCCGCCGGCACGCCGCCGACGCCGCCGCGGACGTACAACCTGACGCGGCCCGAAAGCGTCCCGAGTGAGCTGGTGCGCCTCAAGATTGTCACGGCCGCTCCGTCCACCGGCGGCACCGGCAGCGGCAGCAGCTACTCGTCGTACACCGGCACGCACACGCCGTATGGCTCCTACGGCGCCGCTACCACGCCGACGCCGCCGGCGCCGCGCCTGGTGGGTGCAATGGGCAACAACACGCACCGCGCCGCGCTCGGCCTGCCCGTGCTGCCGGACGCCGTCGTCACCACGCTGCAGCAGCTGGACCACGACTTTTTGGAGGGCGAGCTCACCCAAAAGGGCTACGACCGCCGCGTGCAGTCGCTGCTGGCGCCGTTCACGCCCACGGCCACCCCGGCCGCCTCGCCCACCGCGCCCGCGACCAGCGCGCCGCCGGAGGCGGCGGCCGCAGGCAGCGCCGCTGGTGCACCTGCTGCGGGCGCCGCAGGCGACGCCGGCGCGGGCAGCGCGGCGAGCTCGGAAACGGACAACGCGGCGGCAGGCCCCGACGCTGGTGCTCGTGCTGGTGCGGGCGCGGGCGCGCGGACGCTGCTGGCCATGCCCGGCACCTTGGATGCGCTCGGCCTGGGGTACGGTATGACGCCGAGTGTCGACGCTGACTCGGACGGCGACGACGAGGAGCCGGTGCTTGTGAACGATCCGTGGTCCGAGTACCGCACGCGCCTGGTACGAGCCTTCTTGCTGGCCGCTGATGGTTGCATGGACCCCTGCGGGAGCCGCTGACCGCGCCTGCCCTCCGGGTGGCCTGTGGTGCCGTGGGTGGTGGACGCGCACGCAGGACCGCCTGGCGGGCGGCACAGTGGAAATGGACCCGGACGCGCTCCGACGTCGGCTGGAGCTGCTGATGCTCGGGCGCGACGCTCGTGACGGCGGGCTGCAGGTACAGCCGCGAACGCGCTGCAGATCGCCGCGAGCAACTGTTCGCCTGACCGTTGGTCTTCGCCCTCATCGGTTTGGCATGGCCCGACAGCGCCGCCGCCTCCTGGACACGTTTGGCGATTCGCTCAAATATGTCAACAAAAAGTACACGAAGCGCTACGGCCCGTCTGCCCGCAAGGTTCCGTCGCACATGCCGCACATGATCGACATCAACATCATGACCGAGCTGCAGGAGGCGTACGTCCTTGGAACGCCGCGTCCCGGTCAAGCCAGTCGCCGCGCTAATTCGGGTCCGTTCCCCTGCTTGCGCTCGGCCCTACCCAGGTTTGCGGACGACTTCCGGGCGACGTCGTCGCACCGGCTGCGCAGCGGCACGGACATGCAGTACTCGTTCTCGTACATGTACTTCTTGATGCAAGAGCCCAAGGGCTTTGACTTTGACGAGTTTTGGAACGGCATCGACACCGACAAGGACAAGTACGAGGCGCACGCGCTGGCGCGCCGGCGAGCGCATCCCGGAGGCCAACTGAATTGGGGGCGGTCCAGCGCGGTCTGTCTCTTGGATGCGGAACAGGATGCTGAACGACAACGAGATCCGGACGCTGGGCACGCGGATTCTGTCGTGGCCCATGGACCAAGCGCACCTGATGAACCTGCGCGAGCTGCTGCACAACTGCACGCTGGACCTAGGAGACGACGTCGAGGACGCCGTCCCGGCCGGGGAGGCCAGCGCACTGGACGACGTGCCGAGCCGCGCGGCCGCCGAGCGGGCGCTCGCGCGCATCCACGTCACGCCGACGCTGTCGGTGCTCGAGCAGCTGCTGGGCGACAACGTCACGGCGATGCTGGTGCCAAAGGAGGTCGTCCAGCGCTGCCAGCCGGTGATGGCCATGGTGCGCGCCGCCGTCAAGCAGCAGACCAAGTACAAGTACGGCCAGCGCTTTGTGAGCCAGGGCCCGTCGCTTGCCAGCGTCGCTGACGACGTGCTGCTCGCACAGCCCGCTGCCGCCGGCGCGACGCCAGGTTCGAGCTGATGTCGGAAAACGAGGTCGCGTTCAAGATGATCCGCAACAACCTGACCACGGTGCGGCGCGAGCTGGACAGCCTGCGGCGGCGGCGGCACAAGTTTGTCTGCTTGAACGACAACATTGACCACACGCAGCCCGACGCCGACCGGGTACGGCCGCGTCCGTGGCGAGCGTGGGCTGGAGGGATGGGTACCCACCTGGTCCGTCGCCTCCGTGCGTCCGCTGGGGTGCGCCGGGCTCAGATCACGTGGGCGCTGCACGAGCTGTACGAGTGGTACTTCCCGCTGCCGTCGTCGTTTGAGCTGCCGCCCGGCCAGGAGAACGAGTTCTTGTACATCGACGAGATCCGTGCGAGGTGCGTGCACGCCGCTTGGGTCGCGTGACGGTGCGGCGATCGCGCAAACTCATTGTCGTTGCGGACCGTTCGCCATTTATTGCGGCGCGTCCAGCCAACGCGAGAAGGCGCTGTGGTACTACGGCACCATCGCGCTGATGGGCCTGCTGGTGCTGCTCTTCTCGTCCCGCTGCATCGTGCGCTTTGTCGCGGGGCTCTTCCCGGGGCTGAAGCGGCCATCGTCGCGGCCCCTAACGCGGCGCGAACGCAACTCGCAACGCTTCCTAGACTAGATAGACTGCATGTAGCATACGCGCAACACCGTGTTCCCTCTCATTTTTTAAAGAAGAACGTCAAACCTTTTGTACAGCGGCGTCAAAGCCAAAAAACCCTCACGCATGGAGACTTCACAGAGTACACCCGCCGGCTACCGCAGCCGGCTCATCGTCGTGGCCAGCTCGCGCAAAAAGCTCTGCGAGTTGTGCACGGTGGTGCCGCCCAGCAGGAAGCGCACGCCTTGCCACGTGCTGTTCATCTGCGCCACCAGCTTCGCCTCCTCGTAGGTGGCGCCGCCCACAAAGAAGATGATCACGTCCTGCGGCCGGTCCCGCGGGTTGCTCTCGATCAGCGGGTAGTACTGGTCGCGCTCCTTGGTCTTGGTCTTGAGGATGACCTCCAGGGTGCGCTCCAGCAGCGGCGTGTGCTGCGTGTACACGTTCTCGACGCCCTGGGCAGCGGCCCCCCCAAGCCGAAAACCAGCGTCGGCGCGGCGGGCAGCGGTTAGCCCAGAGCGCGCGCCGCAACACTGGCAAGCAGGATGCGCGGCCTGCCTTGAGGCCCTTCTTCAAGAACGCGCGGCCCTTGGAGAACGCGTCCTTGTTCAGGAACAGGTCGCCCTGCCGCTGGTTCGCGCCAGCGTACCGGTTGAGCGACGCGACGAGCTGCGCGTGCACAGGTCGGTTTGACCATCAGGGAAAATGGTGTGAGCGTCCACGCTGGAGCGGAAAACGCACCGCGGTGCTCAGCGCTGCGCACCGCCACGAGCTTGCTGTCCATGCCCAGCGCGGTCATCTTGTCCACCACGGCCGCGATTTCGTTGCTCGGGTGGCGTTCGTACCTGGGTCGAACCGTCGTTCCGGCGGCTGCCAGCGGACGAGTTAGCCCGCGCCTTGCGCACACGCCAGCCCGGCGCATGCGTGACGCACCGCAACGAGTACAGCAGGACCACGCAGAGCTTGTTGTGGTGGCTGATCCTCGGGTTCTCCAGGATCCGGTAGACGTTCTGCAACGGCTCGACGCTTCCATGCCGAGTTTCGCCTCCGCAAGTCAGCGGCAGCAGGTGTACTTTATATCGTCCCTCACGCCGCCTGGCCGTACCGCGATGGCCGTCGAGTGATCCTCGACCTCAGCGAGCTCCTGCTCCACCTCCGACACGTCCAGCAGCAGCTCCTTGTCCACCACGCTCGAGAGGTGCGACACGAGCGAGACGTGCTTGCTCACGTTGCCGCCCAGCCGGCGGAACTCGGGGAACTCTTGCATGAACCGCTTCATGTCCTGGATCGACTCGATCTGCTTGGTGATGTTGCTCTTGCGCTGGTACTCGCTCACGTACTCTGCCATGCCCAACGCGACGTGAGCTTGCAGAGAGTGAAGGCTCGGTGAGCTCAGGCCACGCGGGCGACGCGGTCGCCCGCCGGCCCTGCCGCGTGCCTTTGATGCTGGCGCCGAGGTCGCCAAAGGTCAGGTACATGTTCTTGCTGTAGAACGGGTCGTGCTCGGGGGCCAGCACCAGGTCCGACGACATGTCCCCGCTGGCCTTGTCGAGTTTCTGCAAAGCACTCACTTCCGTGGACGCGGCGGTAGAGCAGGCCTGTGTGAGCGCCTTCACGCGCCTGCTTCCAGCCACGCTACGCCGTGGAACGCACCTCGGGCGAGGTCACGAGGTTGTTGCGGATGGTCAGGAGCTCGTGCAGCATCGCCTGGTAGGTCCACTGCTTCAGGAGCGGCGTGACGGGGTCGTTGCGGCGGTCCAGGATCAGGAGGAGCGGCGGCGAGTCCGGCATCCGAAAGTCGAAGAGGGAGGACTCTTGGCTCATGACGTAGTGCACCTCCTTCGCGACGCGGCGGGCCATCTCCGAGTTGCGGTCGTAGCGGATGACCGGCCGCTTCCGCAGCGCCAGCAGCACCGACACCAGGCCCTCCACCGTCCGCTCAAACTTGGCCGTGTCCCAGTGGTTCAGCTGGTCCGTGATGATGCCCTCCAGGTTGAGCGTGAACAGCTCCTGGCCCAGCGGGAACACGTCGGCGTAAAACTCCTGCACGCCAGCCAGAACGCACGCCGAGCAGCGGGAAGAGACGCGAGGTCAGCGGGGTTCGGCCTGCGGCGCGGTGGCGAGGGATGGGGACCCTTGCACGTACGTGGACTTCCTTGACCACGCCGTTCAGGTCGGCCTCGGCGAGCTGCTCCAAAAAGTTGGACCGCACGATGTTGCTAAAGTCTGAAACGCCGCGCGCCCCCGCGGCCAAGCATGCCCGGCTGGAGCGTCAGCGCGCGGGGCCACCGCCTCGCGGCACGCGCTCGCGCCGGCTCCGCACAGATATAGTAGTCGTTGTACTTGGGGTCGCGCAGCTCGTCCATGAGCATCCGCACGTTCTCCAGCGTGGGCCGCACGAACACGATGGCGTTCATGTGCTTCATGCGCGTCGACGGCTGGCCCAGCTTCTCGATGAGCAGGACCTCCTTGCTGAGAATCTCGGTCTGCGAGTATACCAGGCTGACCGTGACCGTCTGCGGCGCGGCGACAGCGCGAGCAGCGAGGCCGCGAGCGGTAGCTGGGCCGGCCGTCAGCGCTCGTGCCGTTCGGGGGCCAGCACACGGCGAAGGCGACCAGCGGCGTACCGTCTCGTTGTCGAGCAGGAACACCTTCATGCCCGGCACGTCCGAGACCATCTTGGTGATGTAGTCGCGGGTGGCTTTGCGGACGTCCATGGTTGGTGCGTTCAGGGCCCCTGCGGGCGCGCCCTTCGTCGGGCAGCGTGCCGTGACCGTTGGTGGGTGCGTCCGGTGCGTCCGCGTCGGCGTGGTTGCAGGTGACGGGCGTGTCGGCCGCAATCAGCGCCTGCCTCGCTTGCTCGCTCACTCACTCGCCCCCTCCCCCCACTCTCCCGTCGTCGACGCGCAGCAGCACGCTATGCAACGGCGCCGTGTTTCCGCTGCGTCCTCGTCCGCTGCGTCCTCGTCCGCTGCGTCCTCGTCCGCCGCGTCGTCTTCTGCGTCCTCGTCCGCTTCTGACGATTGCGTCAGCAGTGCCCCTCCAATACACTGCCCCTCCAACAGATGCCCCCTGGCCGTCTCCGAGCCGATGCGCGCGTCCTGCGGCCATCCGTGCAGTCGCGCCACCGCTTGCCACTGCCTCCCCGCTCTTGCGCTCTGGCTCGCGTTTCCTCAACGCCTTTTCGCCGCTTTGCCTGGCACCGCGGCGCCGCCTGGCAGGGCGTCGCCGTCCCTAGGATGTCGTGCCCCGCGAGCGCGGCCGCATGCCTTGTCTGACAGTGTTCTGACAGCGTGTTGTTGTTTTCTGCCGCTGTTCTGCCGCTTTTCAGTCTGTTTCTGCCGCGTTCTGCCGCTTGTGTTGGTCGCCCGACCGCCGGGCGCCCGAGAGGAAAAGACGCCGCGATGCCGGTACGCCGCCCGCTGCCGCCCCCGCGCCCGCCGCCGCCCGCCTGGGGACGCCGCCCGCAGAGCACTGCCACTGACGCGGGGGACGCCGCTGCACGCGTGGATCGCGCCGCGGGGCCGGCGCAGGCCTACCACTCGTCGTACAATGGCGGCAACTACCGCGCCCTCGGGAACATGGCGCTGCTGCCCATCAAGACGCGGATCCGCGGGCCCGCGCCGCAGCCCGAGGACGACAAGAAGGACGACGTCATCGACGAGGCCCTCTACTTCTTCAAGGCGAACGTCTTCTACCGCAACTTTGAGTTCCAGGGCAACGCGGACCGCACGCTCTGCTACCTGATCCTCTACATCACCGAGTGCCTCCAGGCGCTCGCCAAGTGCCCGACCAAGAACGACGGCCTGAAGCGGATGAACACGCTCGCGCTGGAGAACTTTACCCTGCCGGGCGACCCGAGCTTTGCGTTCGGCGGCCTGTACCACGCGCCGGCCAACCGCGCCGACGCGGACCTGCTGCGGCAGTACATCTCGCAGCTGCGGCAGGAGCTCGGTATCCGCCTGTGCGACAAGGTCTACGTCGACGGGCCGCCGAGCAAATGGTGGCTGTGCTTCTCGAAGAGGAAGTTCATGAACAAGTCGCTCTCGGGCCAGTGAGCGACCCGCGGGCCGCGGGCGGCCGCAGCCGCCCCCCGGGGGCGGGTGCCCGTGTGCGCTGGCCGTGTTCGGACCCCTCGCGCGCGCTCGCTGTACGCTTGCAGCGGCAGCGCGGCCCCTCCCGTGGCGGCGGCGGCGGCGGCGGCGGCGTGCATTGTTCCGCGTGCCGTGTTTGGCCCCTCTTTCTTCGCTAGCCTCGTGTAAAACTGCCGTACCGATTTGCAATGAAGACTCGCATGCTGCACAAACATGGTTTATTCTACAGGCTATTCACAGTAGGGGGTTGGCGGCGGCGGCGACGGCGGCGGCGGCCGCGCCCTAGGCCCGGCTGCCGCCTTTGTGTTGCGCGAGGAACTCGTCGATGCGCTGCTTGAGCTCCGTCGCTGCGCATCGCAGCAGTCCACGCGGCCCCAGGCAGGGAGGGTTGCGCCATTAGAGTACCGGTTCGCAGGCGGCATGCATGCTGGCTCGCGCCGTACCCGGCTTGAGCATCTCCACGGTCAGCGGCTGCCGGTTGAACGGGTCGATGGTGCTGGAGAGCAGGTGCTGCACGATGGTCGTCCGGTCCACCACGACGTTGGAGGTCGGCAGGACGACGGGGTCCCGCATGAGCGTGAACGTGAGCGGGTCCAGGAACTCGTCCGGCACGTCGCCCAGCTCCTCCTCCATCGCCGTGCTCTCGTTGCGCTTGGCCTCCACCTCCTCCACGAGCTGCCGCAGCTTGGCCAAGTCGGTCTGCTCGCATAGAATAGCGCAAGCACCACGATCGCGCGCGAGTGAGCCCACCCCCGTGCATCCAACCCGGTCGAGCTGCGTGCCCCCCGGGGCCCACCTCGTCCTTGAGATGGAACTTTTGCAGGATCTCGATGGCCTTGTAGAACAGCGCGGCCTTGTAGGAGCGGCCCTCGCGCGCAATGGCCTCCACAAAGGCCGGCTGGTGCAGGTGCAGGAAGATGTCGACAATGTCGCGCAGCAGGTCGCGCGGGCGGAAATTGTACTTTTCCTTGTTCTCCACCTGGAGCGGCCACGTCGCGAGCGCATGGGCGACGCAGCGCGATCAGCATGGCATGCGCCGCTGATGACGGACGCCAGCCGGGGGAACGCACCTTGAGCTCGGTGCACTTGGGCCCGACGAGCTGCGCCAAGTTGTACGTGAGCATGCCCGTCAGGCGGTCGATGATCTCGGGCCGCAGGAACGGGCCCTTGATCTCCTCCGTCATGTACTTGAACTATGTGGGACGGGCGCGGCACGCAGCCGCCCGTCGTCAGCTCATGGCTGCACGGGCGGATGGGTCGCCATAGGTACGCGCGGCGATGCGCACCATGTTGACCGTCTCGTTGGCCAGGTGCATGTACGTCGTCGCCATGCGCTCGGCGGTGGCCAGGTTGCGCTCCGCCTCGACGCGCTCATTCTGCGGCATCGCGTGCCAGGCCTCCTGGTCCTTCATACGCAGCTGGTAGCCGTGGATCTCGGCGAGCTTGATGAGCGCCTCGTCCAGCAGGAACGTCGTGTCGTTCAGCAGCAGGTTGACAAAGCGGACAAAGCCTTCGCTGTCCCTGTGAGGCCGCGATCGATCACCACCTGCGACTCCAGTATGCATGGTCAGCCATGCTGCCAACTGCCATGCATCACAACGCCACGTTCGGCGTACCGCGACTGCGCCAGGAAGACCTGGTGGTGGGAAGGGATCGTCCACAGGTGCTTGAAGACGATGGAGATCTGCTGGCGGATGTTGAACTTTTCGTAGAACTGGTGGTGCGCGCCCGTCGACTCGACCTCTGCGGTGTGAAACGGCGGCCAGTGGGGAAGCGAGCGATCGTTAGCGCAGACGCCCGGGCACCAGTCCGAGCGCACGTGGTCGACAGCCCACCTTGGTAAAAGTTGGTTAGGTTGGCGACGCCGTGGCTCACAAACGCCGGGTGCGTCTCGAGCAGGGACACCAGGTGGGCGCCCGGGCCCGTGGAGCCGTAGATCTGCGTCACGATCTCGGGCGAGAAGTGGAAAAAGATCTGCGCCCCCAATCAACCGCGGCGGCGACGCGGCTGGCCTGAGCGCGACCGCGCCAACTAATCCATGACGCCGGCAACGAGGCGTACCTCCACAAACTTGGCGCGCAGGTACGGGTTCTTAATGTACGCCCCCGCCGTGACAAAGTACGTGCCGGCGGTCACGAGCGAGTTGAGCTGCGACAGGCGCAGCGCGTCGGGGTTCATGCGGCACAGGAAGAGATAGAACTCGGCCGTGTCCTCGATGAACCACTCGGGCAGCGACGTGAACGCCGGCGCCGCCGCGGCCGGCAGCGGCGTCCTGCAGCGAGCACGAAAAGCACTAAAACACGCGGGCGGTTTGGTCAGGCCACGCCGCGAAAAGAGGTTTTTGAGGCGAAGCCTGCCACGAACGTGATCGAGCCAGCAGCGTCCCCGCGGGCGACCTTGAGACAAAAGTCGCACATGAGGTTGTAGAAGCGGAAGGCGAGGGTGAGCAGCCGCGGGTCCTGCAGCTGCACGTCCATCGCAAACTTGACTTGGAGCAGCTGCTCAAACTGGAGCTCGTAGCGCTTCAAGAACGCCTCGTTCCGGATGGCGGCCGGGCCCTAAGCACAGAGGATATGACGGCGCAGACGACGGGCGACGCTGCCGGTGAGCGCCACCCCGAGCTGTCTGCGGAGCCCGCACGCGCGCTGTCCGCACCGTCCAGGTGGGCCGCGAGTTCTTGAGCTCGTCGATCGCCTTCTTCAGCTCGCGGATGTCCCGGCCGACGCGCGAGTAGAGCGACATGACCGGAATCAGCGACAGGTGGAGCGCTGCGGCCGTGAGGAAGAAGCACTCGGTGATAAAGTTGGGCTGGTAGTCCGCACCTGGGGGCGAGGCAAGCATCGCAACGGGATTGGTTTGCGGAGGTCAGTCGAGGGAAAACGCTGCAATCCCTAGGCAGCAAGCCCCGGCGTACTCTCCCCAAACTGCTGCTTCGCCCACTCGACGGCGGCTTCTGAGGTGCCCGTCATGCGCGTGTCTTTGAACCAGTCGAGGCGCTTGCTGCGGAACGGGTACGTGGGATCGATCAGCGCCGACTGCCCGAAGGGACCGGCCAGCAAGGCGCTTGCAAAGTATGAGCCATGAGGTCAGAGCGGTATCAGTGTCAGCAGAAGGGGGCATGCGTGCCTTTTGCGCGTTGTCCAGGAACGGGTCGGACAGGTCCAGGAGCACCGTCGCCAGGTTCAGCATGAAGCCGTCCGACGCCACCGTGCGCCGATCCACCTTGGGGCACATGGCCGTCGCCGCCAAAGGCGTCACTGGCCTGAGCACCGTACTCGGCCGCACCTGCACACACACTGCCGCAAGTCCGCCAGCGTACCTGCATCTTGGCACGGGCCTCGTTCTTGCGCAGGCACAGGCTAACGTACGCCAGCACGGCGTCCTTCACGTCCGGCCCGAGCTTCAGCAGCGTCTTGGTCATGTCAAACAAGTTGAGCTGTCGCGACGTTCCATGGCCACCACATGCAGTGCGTGTCGATGAGCGCATGCCATGACAGATCGCTGCTGCTGCTGCTGCCATGACGCGGGGGCTGAGCTTACCTGAAGGTTCTGCAGCACGACACGAAGCCCGCTGACCGAGTTGGCGACGTCCACCTGCGTCCGCTGCGTCACGTTGCTAAAGTATTGGCGGATCAGCGCCGGCTGTGCACGCCCCCCACCCATGGACGGACGGCGCCCGCCACCCATCAGGGTTTGCGACCACAGCAGCACCGCGGCGCGTTTGCACGCGCACCTCGTCGTCACCGAGCACCGACACGCGGAAGAACGGGCCCAGGAGCGAGGCGCTTTCCAGCTCCAGCGGTGAGTACTGCTGCGGCGCCCACATCGGCATGCGAATGGCCTGGTGGTGGTTGCGCGGGAGACTTTACGTAAGCCCGCTTGCCCAACGTTAGCGGCCGCGGCCGTCGCCATTGCCTGCCGCACGCGTCGCGCGTGTCATACCATGCGCGCGATCGGCGGATGACTCATCAACAGCGCAAACGCCTGCAGCCCGATAGTGATGGGTGCAGACACACAGCTCTTAGCACCCTTCCTGTGGCTCTGCCAGAGACGGATGCCGGTTCCCGTACCTTGAGCGGTCCGGAAAAGTCGCCGAGCAGCGACGACGCGCGCATCTCGGTCATCAGACCACGGATCACCGGGCCAAAGATCTGAAATACGCCCCGGGGCAACTAGGCCCACGCGCCGCCACGGTCAACACCCTGCGCCGCCACGATCGTGCAGGCGCGCTCATGGCTGTACCTCGTCCAGGCCTTCGTCGGCAAAGCGCGCCACCAGCGCCGTCCACAGGTCGTAGTCGGCGCCGCTGGTGCCGATCACATAGGGGATCATGACCGACGCGCCCTTGTCCACGAACCTACAGCGACCAGGTAGTTTCACCGCCACAACCGCCAGTGCGGTCAGGCGTCGCATTGTCCACGCTCTCACCGGCCACACGGGCCAAGCCGTACTTTTGCGGCTGCGGGAACATGTCCGGCATTTGCAGGACCAGGCCGGCGTACGACACGATGATGCCCTGTGCGTGGGCTAGCGTGGCCCGCTGTGCCTCCGCAGCCGCCGACTGGCAATAGGTCGCCATGAATAGTAGCGGGCATGCCAGGGAGGTCAGACGCTGCTGCCGCATCGCCCCCGACTACGGCGGCGGCCGTGCCTTGGAGCCGAGGAGCAGGCGCTGCTCCTTGTGGACCCGCCGGAAGCAGTTGAGCAGATAGCCAAAGTGGCCCACCTCGTCCTCGGGCAGGAATGCCACCGCCTCGGGGTTGTTGGCGTACACGCCCAGGCGGGACACGACGACGCGATCCACCAGGTCCCTGGTGAAGCGCAGCGGCCGCGGTGCGTTGGCTGTGCCGCGACGATGAACCGCTGGGACAGCGCCCTGCTGTGAGACCCGGGCAACGCGCGGCGCGGGGCCATGCCACGGCGGACGTACGCATCTCTTCGTCCAGCTCCCGGATGATGTCGTGCAAGATGGTCAGCTGCCGGGGGGCCGCTTGTGGCTGCCCACTCGGCACAAGCAAGTTGCGCAGAGACACCAGTAAGCCTTTAACCGCTGCCAGACTGCGCACATAGCACTGGCCGCTCGTCCTACGTTCAGGGAAGCGCGAAAGACGCGCTGCAGCGTGTCGTTCTCCCACAGGGCCATGGCGTCGGCCGGCGGTGCCGGTGCGGCCGGGGCCGGAGCGTCCACCGCCATGGGCGCCGCAGACGTGGAGGGCGACTGATGCCGCGTCACACCCTGTCGTGCGGCCGTCGCACACGGTTGAGCATCCGCCCCCTCTGCGCCCTGCCTATCGCCTACTCCGCGCGCCACATACGGCCGCGGCAGTTTTCTCGGCGGTCGGCTCGGCCGCGGGCTTGGTGACGACCTCCAGCTTCGCGGTCGGCGGCGACGTCGCTGCCGTTGCCGCCTGCGTCGGCGGCGTGGGCGGCGCTGCGTCAGGCGTGCTGGCCGCGAGCCGTGCCAGCCGTTTCAGGCGCAGCTGAGTTTCACAAGGTCCAGCGGGTTGGACACTGGGCAGTTAGGGACTGTGGCACGGCCGGAGCCCTGGCTCTCGGTTCGCTCGGGATACCTTCTCTGCGTCGTCCATGGGCGTCGACCCCGTGGGCGGCCCGGAGGGCGACGCCGGCGGGTCCATGGCGGCCCCTCTGTCAGCCTGCAGCACCGACCATGACCAAACGGCCTCCAAGGCACGGCGGTGTCACGGCAACGCAGCCACAGATGGGCAGCGGTTGCTGGCAGCCGTACCTGTCAAGCGTCCGACGCTGCCGGTGAGCCCGTGGCGCGTTTCACAGCGAGCCTGCTGCCTGGCTGCGCCAGCGTCTTAGCGTTTCCCCGTCCAGGGACTTGAGCAGCGTCTCCCGTCACTGGCTCCTGCGCTTCCTGCTGCTCCTCGCAGCCCTTCGCGTCCTCTCCGGCGTCTGCCGTCGCGTCTGCGTCAGCGCCCAGCAGGCATGCCGACGACGACCTGCGTG
>Ga0180216_1003269_pt1 | contig 12957 bp, 12 predicted proteins | sample eDN3rd37CBELigMG_FD_128879 | JGI IMG/M metagenome (GOLD analysis project Ga0180216, IMG submission 128879) | Enriched Miracle-Growth compost microbial communities from Emeryville, California, USA - eDNA 3rd pass 37_C BE-Lig MG (version 2)... ... | reverse complement strand
CGGACCGTCAGGCCGAACCGCGCGCTCGTGTCGGCCAGGAAGGACTCGAACAGCGCGGCATCGTAAAAGCCAATGAGGTCGACCTCCTTGAGGCCCGGGATCTGCGGGCCAGCGGCACACCGTGCAGGCGGCGGCCGTGTGTCAGGGGCGCCGAGGCCGGGCGCCGGAAATTGGGGCGGCCTCGGGGAGACGTGCCTTGGCGCAGGCCGCGATGTGGTGGGTGAGCAGGGGCTCGCCGGCAACGGGGAAGAGCGGCTTGGGCACCTTGAAGGAGAGCGGCCGGAAGCGGGTGCCGCGGGACGGGCCGCCGATGAGAATGACGGCCTTGACGGTGCCGGCCATGGCGGCGACGGGGCGCGGGCGTGGCGCGACGCAGCCGGCAGCTGCAGTGGGCACGTTTTCTAGTGGCTGGCGAAGGAGGACGGCGCAGACGCGACGCGGAAGAGCGGCGGCCGCCCGCCCTGCAGCCTTTCACGGTTCACGCCCCGACCAGCGGACGACGGACGCGTCGCCGAGCGTCGACACGACCGACACAGTGCATGACGTCATTCAGTCTGACCCTTCAGCCTGGGTGCTGGCAGGGCCGGCCAGGACCGCTATTGGGAGGCCGCGCGTGGCGTCGCGGGAGGGGCGCCTGGTTGCTCGGAGCGCAGAGCAGATAGCCAACCGGCCGCTGGTGCGGTCGACAACGCCCGAGATCGCTAGGGCTGCGCTGAACCAACCGCGGACACAAGGCCGCGCCACCGCAACCGTCATCTCCGACACGGCACCAGCCTCGAAAGGCACCTTGCTCGAGAGCCCTTGGGGCGCAGCAAGCGGGCCGATCGGCCCCACCCCGCGCCGGTCACCATGGAGGGCGTCCGCAGCGCCGAGGCGCCGGCCAGCCCGCCGGACGGCGACGCTGACTCGCTGCTGGGCAGCCAGCCGGCTGCGTCGGCTACGTCGTCCCGGACGCCCTCGGTGTCGCTGGCCGAGCCGCCGCGTGCCCACGACGCCGAGCTTGCGACGCACTGGCAGCAGCTTTTCCGCGACTGGGGCCGCTCCGGCGAGGTCGAGGCCAGCCTGCGAGAGGTCCGAGGGTGCCTTGCGTCGCGACGGTGGTCGTGGACGCGCCATTCGTTAACATACAGCCAGGACCTGAATGCGGGCGGAGCGGGGCCAATGCGCAGATGGAGCGCATGGTCATTGCGCAGGGCATCCCTCCCAGCCACCGCGGCGACGTCTGGATGACCATCTCGGGCGCGGGCGAGCGACGCGCGGCGAACCCTGGCGCCTACGAGGTCGGTCTTGCGTGCACGTGGCGGCTCGGCCGGTGGCCATGCTCACGTTGCCGCCGCCTGGCGTGCGCTGTTTTGTTGCCCAGGCATGCGTCCACCGGGTCGCCAAGGACGTGCGAGAGCGCGTCGAGCTGGACGCGCGTCGGCTGGGCCGGCTGCCCGGCATGGCGACCAATCCAGCCAACAACGGCGGCACCGGATTAGCGGACCCCAGCATCGCGCAGTCCGTGCGGGTCGTGTCGGCCTACTGCGCCTACGATGACAGCCTCGGCTACGTGCAAGGTGCGGTGGCGAATACCGGCAGCAGCACGGCCTACCTTGGGCAGCGCATTCAAAGCGCTCAGGCCGCGGGCGGGGCGTGTGATGGCGGGCGGCGCAGGCATGCTCTACATTGCCCTGCTGCTCATCATGGTGCTCGATAACGAGGTGCGCCTCCCAGCGCCGCCGTGCGCATGGTCAGCGGTGCCGACAAGTATCGCAGCCGGCTCACTCGGCTGACGGGATGGCCGGGGGTCTACACGCTCCCAGGAGAAGGCGTTCTGGCTGTTTGTAACGGTCATGGAGTCGTACGGCCTGCGCGAGTTGTAGGTTGCGGCGCACCACGCGCCTGAGCGGTCGCTATTGGCTGACGCGGGTGCATCGCGTGGGCGCACCTTGCTCGCGCCAGCATGCACCCGCAGTCGTCAGCGCTGTTCGACACGCTGCGCGAGCTCGACCGGGCCATGGAACTGCGGCTACCCAACTTGCGGCGGCACCTGGTGCGGCGAACAAGGGCCTGCGGCAGGCAGGCAGGCAGGCCTCGTCTCGCCCGCCGATGGCTGACATATCGTCTAGACCGTGGACCCCTGGGCGTTCCATACCGCTCGGCCAGGTCCAGCAGCAGTGCCTTCCGGCCATGTATGCGGTGGAATGCTTCACCTGCTTCTATGTCACGAGCCTGTCTTTCCCCACGCTCGTCAGGGTACGCGGCCGCTAGGTGCCGGTGATGGCGCACCGCGGCTGCCAACAGAGCGCGGGCCTTTCCCGGGGCGACCACTTTGTCTTCTCTGGTTAGGTGTGGGACATGCTCCTGATGCGGCAGGAAGGCATCCTCGTCAACGCCATGGTGGCCATCATGACGCTGCTGGAGCGTACGGGAAGCGGCGGCCGAAACGCGTACCGGCTGGTGCGCCGCCACTGAAGCCTGCCAATCCATTTCGCCGGCCCGTTGCCCTCGTGTTTAACCTGCCAGGGGAGCTGCTGGAGACGAGCACGGAGACGGTCTTTGCGACACTCAAGATGGGCATGGCGGCCATCGACGCGGACAACCTGCTGCCGCTGCTCGCCGAGCCCGCGCTCCCCGGCCTCCTCAACGCACGGTGCACCGTGTCCTAGCCGCGCCCGCACGTTGGGCATGTACAGTGTACAGCCGCGAGCCCGTTGCAGAGCCTATCCCGTTGTAACCTAGACTGTAAAGTGCCGCGTTTTTGGTCAATAGTGATTATTGATGGGTGCTAACGGGTGAAATACATCGGGGGATTAGACGACTGTGAGGTTCGCGAGGCGCCTTCTTTGCTGCCGCAAAAAGTACACTTAAAACATCACGCAGCCGCCCTTGCCGCCGCCCTCGCTCTTCCCCTTCTTGCCCTTCTTGTCGGGCAATTGCGAGTTGATCTGGCGGACCAGATCAATGAAGACGTTCTCGACGTTGATCTTTTTGCGCGCCGAGGTCTCCAGGAACGTCACGTCTGCGTGCGAAGGTCGTACCCAAAACGCACAAACCTCTGCCGCGTGAGCCCTGACGGCCGCAGCGTCCAGCGGCGGGCAGCGGCACCGCGCGCCGCGTACTGTTCCACTTCTCGGCGAGCTTGGCGCCCTGGTCCTTGCCGACCACGCGGTCGTCCTCCAGGTCGCACTTGTTGCCGACCAGGACCATCGGCACGCGGTCGGTGTCCTTGACGCGCAGAATCTGGTCGCGCAGCTCGGCCAGGTCGTTGAAGGTGGCCTGGGAGGTGATGGAGTAGACCAGGACGAAGCCCTGGCCGTTCTTCATGTACAGGTCGCGCATGGCCGTGAACTGCTCCGTGCCGGCCGTGTCGAGGATTTCCAGCATGCACTGCTGGCCATCGACCTCGACCTGCTTCCGGTACGAGTCCTCAATGGTGGGGTCGTACTTCTCCACGAAAATGGACTGCACGAACTGGACGGTCTGTGGGCGCGCGCGCGCGCGCGCGCGGAGCAGCGGCGAGAAGCGCGGGCGGGGTCAGGCTCCGCGATACCCCCGCGTGCGCGCGCGGCGGGCGGCCGGCGGGGGCGGCCGCTGGTCCGCCGCCCGCCGCGCGCGCAGACGCAGTGCACCCCCCCTCTTTCCCTGGGCGCCGCGTCACGTACCAGTGCCGACTTGCCGACACCACCGGAGCCGAGGACGACGAGCTTGTATTCGCGCATGGTGGCGGTGGGCAAAAACGCTGCGCGTCCGCGTTGCGCGTGGGTGCGTACGTGGCCGTCGAGCAGCGCGCGGTGTGAGGGCCACGGGCACGCAGCAGCGCGCGTGGCGACGGCGTGCCCGGCGCGTACCTCGGTGGCGAGCGCTGCGCGTTGGAACAAGGCGGCGGCGGGCGCGTGTGCGTGCGTGCGCGTGGAGTGGCGGCAGCAGCGAGCGAAAATGAAGCAGAGAAAAAGCGACGGACGCCCTGCGGAGAACGCGCGGCGGCGGAACCGCGGCGGAACCGCGGCAGAAGATCGGCAGAACGCCGGCAGAACGCGCGCCGCCCAGCCTCGTGCCGCGGTCAATTGGCGCATCCACCCGCGGCGCCGCCCGCGCATCGGCAATTTCACCGTCACAATATATGTTGATCAGTAGAAGTTGCAACGATCAAAGTGACGGTCGATTTGGAAATGCCGTTGGCGGGCGCCGATTTGGCCGCCCGCCGAGCCGACATTTCTGTAACGGCATGGGCACTTCCGTGGAACCACCAAAAATATCGCGACCTTGGCAACTCACCACGTGGCCAATTATGACGTCATAGGGCCAAACAGGCGGCAGGGCGGAGGCTCCGGGCAGGCAGGCTGCCGGCACCGCCAGTCGCACCCGGCGGCGCGCGGCGCAGCGGGCCTGCGCGCGGCCCCGGCGGGCGTCCGGCCCCGCCCCACCCGCCCACGCCCCCTTCTTGCCCTGGGCTTGCACAGGGCGGGAGCGTCGTGTGGACGCCATGGCAGCCGTCGCCGACTGGCACACCAAGCCGCTGCCGCCCTTGCCGACCGAGGCCGCCGCCGCCGGACCGGGGCCGCCGCCGCCGACACCGGCCGGACGGCACGCACGCTACCCGTCCTCGCTCGAGTGCGCCGACCCGCTGGACGGGCCCGCCACCGACGGCGCGGCCGCTGACAGCTCGCCGCCGATCGTTGCCAAGGGCGGCGCCGCGCGGCGGCCGTCGGTCGCGGACTCCGTCGCGGACGCCGACGCCGGGCCGACGGTCACCGTGTCCTCGCCCGCCGGCGCCAGCCTGGTGGCCGATTCGGCGGCATGGCCGCTCGCTGCCGCGCGCGCGAGCCAGTTGGTCGCCGCGCCGGATCCGCTGCGGCTCGTCCGCCTGGTCCCGCCGCGGCGCCTGACCTACCACAGCAGCCGCGACCTGGAGCGCTCGGCCAAGGTAGCCACGCGCGGCTGCAGTGGGCGAGCGCCCATTCGCGCACGCTCACGGCGACGTTGGCGCTGGGCATGAGCCTGAGGGGCCGTCCACCAGCTCTTAATTGACGAGGGCCGCGCGGCGGACCACGCGGCCTTCCAGCGCGACGCCGAGCAGATGCTCAAGACGTTCGCCAGCTGGAACGACCGGCAGCGCAACGTCTTCCTGGCGCGCCTCTACTCGAAGTGCTACATGCCTCAGGTACCGTGCCAGCCACAGCTCTGGTGGTGGCCCAGATGGTGCGCTAAGCGGCGGGCCGTGCGCAGGGCACGCGCGGTTGCCGCCGCGTGCAGATCTTCCAGCTGTCGTCGCTGCTCGAGCTGCGGCACGGCATCTCGGCCAACTACCAGGACCTCATCAGCTGGCTGCCTGACGAGCTGGCGCTGCTCATCTTTTCGTACTTGGACGCGCGGTCCCTGTGCCGTGCGGCGGCGGTAGGCCCGCCGGAGCGTTCACGGCGGGGTCGCGGCGTGTTCGCGCTGGCTGAGCCGCCGCCGCCGTCTGCCTGGGGTGGGGTGGGGGGGTACCTGTCCATAGGTGTGCCGGCTGTGGCGGCGGCTGGCCGACAACGAGGCGCTTTGGCGCGAGCTGTTGGACAAGCACTTTTCGTGGTGGATCCCGGCCGACGAGTGGCAAGCGCTCACCCAGAGGTAGGCCGCGCCGGCAAATGATCGGGAATGCGCCGCAGCACGCGCCGCCAACTGCCGCGTCCGTGTGTCTCGGTGGTGGCGTGGAATGCAGGGCGGCGGCCGCCGCGGGCGTGTGGAAGGCGGCGTTTGAGCAGCGGTGGCGCCTCAACCGGAACTGGACCCGCGGGCGCTACACCGTCCGCACCTTCGAGGGCCACACGTCGCACATCTCGTGCTTGCAGTTTGACAGCAGCCGGATCGTCTCGGGGTCCTCCGACCACAGCATCCGGTACGCACGAGTCGCCGTCTGCGCGTGGACAACGTGCGCACCAAAACACCGACGGCGCCGCCGCCCGCTGGCGCGCGCCCGTTGATCGCGACCCGGCAGCGTCTGGGACATGCGGACGAACCGCCAGGCCGTGCGGACTCTGACCGGCCACACGGGCACCGTGCGCTGCCTGCAGTTCGACCAGCACAAGGTGGTGTCGGGCTCGAACGACTGCACCATCCGCGTGTGGGACATCCACACCGGCGACTGCGTGGGCACGCTGAGCGGGTGCGGCACGGACGTCCCCTCCAGTCGCGCACATGGGCGTCTGGCTGACAGGTCTCGCGCCCTTGCGGCGAGGAGCGGGGTCCGTCCTGGCAGGCACTCTGGCGCGGTGCGCTGCCTCCACATGGTCGACGCGACGCTGGTGTCGGGGTCGTACGACACGACGCTGAAAGTGTGGGACTTGGACACCCGCAGCGAAGTGCGCACCCTGCGCCACCACACGGCTGCGGTGCTGTGCGTCCACGTCGTCGGCGACCGCGTCGTGTCGGGTACAGGCCGCGGAGGCCGCGTCGCGGTCACGATGCTGCGGCTCACTCCTTGAGTGATCCCGTGCTGTGCCCGTGCGCTGCGTCACCAGGCTCCGCGGACCACAGCATCAAGGTGTGGAGCCTGTCGTCCGGCGACTGCCTGCGCACGTTTGTCGGTACGCGGTCATCGCCGCCGCGTGAGGCCGGACCTGGCTCGCTTGCTCACGTCGGCGCACTGAAGGCGCATCGAGGGTGTCCGCTGGGGCGCCAGGCCACCAGGACTCGGTGACGTGCCTGCAGTTTGATGCCACCAAGGTGGTCAGTGGGTCGCTCGACTCGTCGCTCAAGGTGCGCCCTCCGCTGTCGGCGGGACAGCGGGCATCGCCCGGTCTAATTTAGCGTTTCCCTTCGCACCTCGTGCGGTCGACCGACATGGGCAGTTCTGGGATATCAACACGGGCGAGTGCCTGGCCACGCTGGACTGGGCGAACGCAGAGGGGCACCGGGGCGTTGTGCGCGACTTGAAGTTTGACGCGCGGCTCATGGTCAGCGGCGGCGACGACAAGGCCATTAAGGTGTGCTCCTGAGCTGGGCGCGGCGGGGCGGCGCCGACCGCCGCCCGACGTCCAGACGAGGGCTAACGACGCCGGCGTGGCCGGGGGGCGGACACGAAGCGACTCCAGGTGTGGGACCTGCAGACCGGGCGCCGCATGCTGACGCTGCGCCGGCACACCGGCGGCGTGACCTGTGTGCAGTTTTCCAGCTCCAAGATCGTGTCCGGCTCGTACGATTGTACCATCAAGGTGTGGGATTTCTCTGTATAGCCGCCGTGTGAATGGCCGGCCCTGGTGGCGGCGGCCTAGACGTTGCATAGTACTCAGTGGTATGTACAGCTGCGATGTAATGGTCTGTCGAATCATGAATCCAAGTCTGGGATGACGCCCTTGCGCAGGATGTTATTGCCGTACAGCGGTGCGCTGGGACCGCGTCAGCCGGCATCATGGGCTCCTTCCTTGGCGTGTGTATGAGCAGGTACTCTGTGGCCACGACGGCGTACGCTTGACTCACAAACTCGTAGAACGCGCGCCGGGCCAGCAGCTCATGCGGCACCTGCGACCAGCGAGCGGTCAGCATTTGGTGATCGCGCTTCAGTCTATGGCCATCACAAGGCTGTGTACGGTGCAGAGCGCACCTGGCGGCCTTCGCTCTGGTCCAGTGCGGTCTGGTAGGCCTTGAAAGAAAGGCACACGCCTATAGGGCCCCTACCGAAGACTAGACGAAGCCTATACAGGCCAACTCGAGGCTTTTAAGCGTCAGGCCTTTAGTCGAGTAGTTACTGTGCAAGGTCTGTACAGAGTCTTTGCCTCGGCAAAGGATACTTCCGTATGTACAACAGGGCCGCTAATGGCGCGGTCCATGCAAAAAAGAAAAAAGAAAAAAGAAAAAAGGATTAGGCACGAATCACGCGTTCAAGCCTACAAGGCCTCAGCCGTCGAGGCCGCTCGGTGGCTGGCTGGACCTCGACAGGCTGCGCAGCCGCCCTACAAGCGACGAGGCCGGCTTCTCCGGCGACGACGCTGTGGACCGCGACGCCGACCGTTGCTTGCCGTCCGGCGACAGTGGCTCCGCACGCCAGGTCTCCGCGGCGGTCACCACCGCGGTGGCGGCGGCGGCCGCCTCCCGCTGGTTGATGGCCTGCTTGAGCTGGATCGATCTTGCCAGCAAGGTGGCAATCTCGGTCGGCTGGGTTAGGTCGGACCACTCGGCCAGCACCTCCGCCGCGTCCTTGAGGTCGCTGGTGGCCGTCTCGACATGGTCACTCTGCGCCGTGAGTGACAGCTGTGCGGCCGCGCCAAGTGGAAAGCATGAGGCGTGCGTTCGTTAGGTTTATCGCCTCCCGCGCTGCACACGAAGCGGTCCCTGGAGGGCGCCGGCATACCCGGTGCTGGGTGACCTGCGGCAGGGTGCGCTCCACGTGTTCGCTGATGAGCATGAGGCCCAGCGCCGGCTGCACCGGCACGGTCATGATCGTGTCGTGCAAGTGCGTAAACGCTGGTGTGCGGAGCGGGCACCGCGGCAGCGTGCAGGGCTCGCCTCAGTGTTTGCACCTGCATGGCAACGTCGCCGGCACGCTGTGCGCGTACCAGTCCGGATCTGACGGTTCGTGGAGGGATCCAGGCCGTCGGAGCTGGCCTCGCCGCACTGCCGCACCCACTCCTCGCGGCCGCGCCGGCGCGCCTCGCGCATGGCGGCCAGGTACCACTCGGCGGCATTCTTCTCCGTCGGTCGCCGCTGCGGGCTGGCCGCGCCGCCGCCTGCGTGCACAGGCAGCAGCGACCGCACCGCACGCCTCCCGTGAGCAATACCCGGGAACGTGCGCAGCGCGGAGAAACCGCTAGCAGCTTACCGCCCAGGTACTGCGCTGCGGGCGAAAACATTGTCGCGGATGGCGGTGGCGGCACCGCTAGCCGGCCGTCGCCGCGCACGCCGCCTAGACGGGCGCGTGCAGGGGCTACTCCGCGTGCACTTTGGACACACGTCGTGGGACGTCGCGAACGTCCAGCGGCGGCTTGCGGGTGCGGTTTGGGTGCGTCAGTTTGGGCGCGCCCGTGCGAAGCTGGAACCACTGGCTACGGCTCGTTTCAGCCCAGTTCCACGCCAAGGGCTTCGGCAGCGTCTCGCGTCACTCCGGCGTCATACTCAGACGTGGTCGCAGCCCTAAAACGCGCGCAGGACCGGTCGGCAAGGGGCGCAGAGGGCAGAGGTGGCGCTGGCAGCGCAGGCAGCGGTCGGGCCGTCCAGTGATGACGTCATCTGGTGGCCGCCACGGCCGCAGGCGCCGTGCAGCGCGGTGTTGCGGCGCGGCGGCGGTTCTTGGGGCCTCCCGAGCAGCCTGGCGCGGGGGCCGACCATGCAGAGCGGCGGGGTAGGGATCGGGTAAGCAGAGGAGTGCGGTAGCTGGTCGTTTCTGCGCTAGATGTAAGGGTGAGACGGCGGCACGGATGCTCTCGTCGACCTGCACGGGTGAGTGGCTGGCTAGGGGCTGGCAGGATAGTCTCCCGGTCGTGAGCCTGTACAGCTTACACTTTGGCCGCGCTGTAGAGTATATCCTGCCCGTCACGCTGTGCTCTGCCAACACCCGTTTCGCTGCGGCCCAGCTTGCGCGCCGCCGCCACCACGGCCGCCACCACCGCCTTGCTTCGCAGCGCGCTGGCTGGCCCAGCGCTGCGCTCGCTCGCCGCCGCAATGGCCGCCCTGTCGCACCCCGCCGCCGACGCGGTCGCCGCCTCCACCTACCGCTTCATTGGTAGGTCACCAGACGTTTCCCTTACTGATGTGGAGCGGCGGCGAGACTCACCTTTTGGCTCCAGCTACGCCGTACGTTTTGTCGTCAATCACGCAGACATTGGCGCCAACATGACAGGTGCCCACACCCCCCCTCACGCTGCTGAGCTTTTCGCCACCCTCGATGTCGCCCACTGATATTCAATGCCTCCCCGACCTTGAAAAGTGTTTCTCACGCCCAGACGACATGTTCCGTGGGCGCTACAACGGGCGGCGCGTCCACGAAGGTGCGCGCACCCGCCTGCGTTGATGTGCATTCGTACTAGCCCGCTGACCGTTAGACTTGTCTCCAATGCCTTTCCCAATTGTTGCAGATGACTACGGCGCCGTCATGGAACGCGCCAAGAAGACCGGCGTGGAGCGCGTCATCATCACCGCGGGGCAGGCGACCGAGACCGAAGAGGCGCTGGAGCTCATCGCCAACACCGGCCGTACGTCACGCCCATGCTCAGCGTCCTCGGACGCGGTCATGCACCCCATGCGACTCACGCCGGTCGGATGCTCTCGTCCGCCGTCCTACCACGCGTTAGCCAATGCACCGCAGCTGTACACGACGGTGGGCTGCCATCCGACCCGGTGCAAGCAGTTCGAGGCGGGTGGCAACCCCGAGGCCTACCTGGCCAAGCTGCTGGCGCTGGCCAAGGAGCACCCCCAGGAGGTCGTCGCCATCGGCGAGTGCGGCCTGGACTACGACCGCCTGCGCTTTTGTCCCAAGGAGACGCAGCTCAAGTACGGCCGGCCGTGCCGGTTCGACGAGCGGTCTGCACACCAGGCGTTGACGAGGACGTACATGTTTCCTCCTCCTCGGCCGCCCAGGTACTTTGAGTGGCAGTTCCAGCTCGCCGAGCAGACCGGCCTGCCCATGTTCCTGCACGACCGCAACACGGGCGACGACTTTTACCGTGCGCCTGAACGTCCCACGGACCCGTCAGCGCAGCCGTGCGCGCCACGCTCACGCCTACGTCGCGCCCCGGATGGCGTCCTCTCCGTCTGACAGGCCTGATCAAGGCCAACCGGTCGCGCTTTGGCGACGGCGTCGTCCACTCGTTCACGGGCACGTGGGAAGAGTGCGAGAAGCTGCTGGACCTCGGCCTGTACATAGGCATCAACGGCTGGTGCGCGCCGCCGCACGGGGCTCCCCACGCGGCGCCTGCGGTCTTTAACGGCGGGACCGCGCTCGCTGTTGCCGCTCTCGCTGCAGCTCGCTCAAGACCGAGGCCAACCTGCAAGTCGTGGCCCGCATCCCGGCGCAGCGCCTGATGCTCGAGACTGGTAGGACCTACCGTCTTTTTCGGCGCGGGCCGATTGCACGGCGCGTCGTCACTGAGGCTGCCGCGAGTTGTTGTCGCTCCTTTGCGGCCACCATCAGATGCTCCATGGTGCAGCATCAAGCCGACGCACGCCTCGCACCCCTTCGTGCGCACGCAGTTCCCGACGCAGAAGCGCGAAAAGTACCAGCGGGGCTACTGCGTGCGCGATCGCTGCGAGCCGTGCCACATCCTGTATGGCCAGAGGTGGCGTCGCCCCCACCCACTCCAAGCACCGGTGCGGTGCCCTAACATCTGCCTGCGGCGGCCTGCGGATGGGGCGGCTCTCGGCCCTGCAGGCAGGTGCTTCAGGTGGCCTCGGCGGTGCGCGGGGTGTCGGAGGCCGAGCTGGCTCATGTGACCTACGAGAACACCAAACGCGTCTTCTTCAGCGCGCCGCCCGGCGCCAAGACCGCCTGAGCACCGGACGACATCACGGGCATGTACAGATTGGGCCTGTACATAGAGCGCACTTCGATATAAAAACACACGTCCACGGACCGCAGCGGCGTAGGACGGCTGCGCTGCGTCGGCGCTGAACAGGCGGCTTCCACGGGTGCGGGCACTCCGAGAAAATGCGATCACTTGGTCTTGGCCAGCTCGGCCTTGGCCGCCTCGGCGCGGTGCGCGCGCTCGCGCTGGCGGATCAGGTGGCGCTTCTGCAGGTCGAGGAACAGCGTACCGTCGTAGCACTTGCGCACCGTGTCGCGCGAGAGGCCCTTGCACGGCTCGGCGGCGATCAGGTAGAGCATGCTCCACTCCAGGAAGGCGGCCGACCAGCCAAACACGTCGAGCATGTCGCGGTCCTCCTTGATGCGGCGCCACAGGGTCGGCCAGGTAAAGTAGCCCGTGTTGTTCGGGTCCCAGCGCTTGCAGAACGCCTCGAAGCGGCCCTCGTTGAAGTCGCCCGTGCGCTCGTAGATGTCGGTGTCGCTGCCGTGCTTGGCCCAGGCCGCGTGGGTGACGTCGAACAGCCACGGGCGGTCCCAGATGTGCTGCCGCGTCACCCAGTGCAGGGTGAGGCAGATGACCACGGCGTTGAAGACGGCCAGCGGGATGTTCATGCCCATGTTGCGGCAGCCGCGGTAGATGTCGCGCATGGAGACCTGGCCGTCGTTGTCCGTGTCAAAGTAGAGGACGTGCTTCTGTAGCGGCGTCATGTTGGGCCGGTGCAGCCGCTCCTCGGCCGCCCGCACCTCCGGCATCAGGGCGACCTCCTCCTCGGGGGTCAGGCCCTTCCGATCGTCCCGCACCATCGTGGCTGGCCGCGCGCAGCGGCTCGTGCGCCCGCGGGCGCTCTCCGTCAAGGCGGCGGCGAAGGCGGCGGCGAGGGGTCCAACGAACGGTGCGCGGCAGCGGTCGCGGGGGCCGCGGTGTGCGCTGCGTTGTAGCAGGCGCGGTGGCGGCCACTGGGCAGGTCGCCGCGGGCGCGCTGGCGTGGCCGAGCCGGACGCGTGTGAGCGGCGTGTGATGTCCGCGTGCTGCACGTCGGGGCGCGACGTCAGCGCTGGGCTGCGTCGGCTGGTGACGTTGTGGCGGACGTGCAGCGCCGACCCGTGCGCTTCTCCACGTCACGCCCCACGCCGTCAGCACCAAGGCGCCCTTCGCAGATCTGTTCAGGATGCGATCAAGTCCAGTGCTCGATGCCTTTGTCCTTGGTCGTCGTCCTACGAGTTTCCTAGTTTCCCCCCTCTCGTACTTTGACCGCCACTTTGTCGTCTTCTGCGCCTCGCGAGGTCGTCGCTGTCGGCTGCGTCGTCCGCTGCAGCTGCATCGTCCGCCTCTTCTTCAACGTCTTCGGCGTCTTCGGCGTCCGCTGCGGCGTTGTCTGCTGCGTCGTCTGCTGCGTCGTCTGCTGCGTCGTCTGCTGCGTCGTCCGCTGCGGCGTCTTCGTCCTCGTCCGCTGCGGCGTCTTCGTCCTCGTCCGCTG
>Ga0180216_1003266_pt1 | contig 12965 bp, 11 predicted proteins | sample eDN3rd37CBELigMG_FD_128879 | JGI IMG/M metagenome (GOLD analysis project Ga0180216, IMG submission 128879) | Enriched Miracle-Growth compost microbial communities from Emeryville, California, USA - eDNA 3rd pass 37_C BE-Lig MG (version 2)... ... | reverse complement strand
GGCATGGCTGATCGGTCCTCGGCACCGCACCACCAGCCGAACCGGACACCGAGACCGGTGGTGCGCAAGATCGTGCACCTGCGGTGGAAGCAACGACTCGGGCCGGTCGACATTGCCGACCGACTCGGCATGGCCTCCTCGACCGTCCACGCGGTCCTGGTCCGATGCCGGATCAACCGCCTCACCCACGTCGACCGCGCCACGGGGGAACCGATCCGCCGCTACGAACACGAGGCGCCGGGCGACCTGATCCACGTCGACGTCAAGAAACTCGGCCGGATCCCCGACGGCGGCGGCTGGCGCTACGTCGGCCGCCAACAGGGCAACAAGAACCGCGCCGCGACACCGGACAAACCCCGCAACAAGCACCACAACCCGCTGATCGGGACGTGCTACCTGCACACCGTGATCGACGACCACTCCCGCGTCGCCTACGTCGAAGCCCACGACGACGAGACCAGCCAAACCGCGGTCGAGGTCCTCAAGAACGCGGTCGCCTGGTTCGCCGAGCGCGGCGTCACCGTCACACGCGTCCTGTCCGACAACGGCAGCTGCTACAAATCCCACCTCTGGGCCGATACCTGCGCCGAACTGGGCATCACACCCAAGAAGACCCGCCCCTACCGGCCACAGACCAACGGGAAAATCGAGCGCTTTCACCGCACCCTGGCCGAAGGGTGGGCCTTCAAGAAGTTCTACAACTCCGAATCAGCCCGACTCGCGGCACTGCCATCATGGATCCACGAATACAACCACCACCGGCCCCACTCAGCAATCGGGAAAGCCGCACCCATCACCAGATTGAACAACCTGGCTGGACATCACAACTAACTCGTTACCTGTTCGCGCAGCAGCTTCCCCATCAGAGAAATGACCAACCGGGCCGCCCCTCGAGGCAAGCCTGATAGGCGTCGGGTTCCAACGGCTGGAGGATTCCGGTGCTGGTCCTAGAGCCATCTGTAACGCGGCAATGGTGTTCGTTCAAACCGCTCAGCGCTCGACGGACCTCGGGCTGCCGGACATCGAATTGGTCTGACTCGACATGAAGGGAGGCGGTCCGGAACCCTTGATAGGTAGCACCATCGGGGCTTCCACCATAAAGACCACACCGCATGAAGGCTGTCTGCTGCCCGAGTTTCTCGTAGTGGAGGGAACGGCGGGTGCCATCGTCAAACTCGATGTCGAGGACACCTTCAACAAAAATTAGTGTGTCTTCCTCGAAGCGCAACCTTCGATTCACATTAACGACTTTCCCAGCACCAGACCGCTCGTCATTCAACGGGTAAAATACCCGTCGGCCCCATATCGCGCGGTCGTCGAGCCAAACCCAATTCCCACCGATCCAGCCAGCGCGAGCACCGCGCTCTGGCGGAGCGCCTACATGGCGGCCAATCCCCCAATGACGATCTCGTGTTCCGATGGCTTGGCCGCTGCTCCACTCGATGACCTGATTATCAAACCGGACCCAGCCAGTGACATGACCAAAACTCTCAAAACCCGCGGTTACGTGGCGTTGACGGCCAGGTATCTGAGAGTTGAGACTGCCGTACATCGCCTGATATGTCTGACGGGTTGCATCTCGAAAACTGAGGTCCAGCTCGAGCCGCTGCCCAACGTGTTCGGCCCTGAACTCCCAATGGCGGAGGCCTTCGACGATTCTCGGCTTGATCGGTCCAACTTCAAGGTTCGACCTGTCGACTCCAAGCGGACGAAAGGCCCGGACAGACCGATGATCTCCGCGGTAGTTGACGATCACGAATGCCTCGGCTGCGTCGAGATTCGGGTAGAAGGAGCCACCGATCGCGACGATCAGGTCTCCGGTGTGATCATGCATGACCGACCAGTGCCGTTCGTAAAAGGCAGGGTCCGTGGTGGCTGCCACCCGAATGGGATCAGGGGTCTGGTGGAGCATGTAGTCATCGAGTTGGCTCAGGGGTGCATGCTGCAGCCATTCGTCGTTCGTCATTGACGTCCTCGGTAAGGATCGGTGGCAAACAGGGCCCGTTCCGCCGAGCGCGTCAGCAGGTGGTGCATCGTCAGCCGAGCGTCCGGCACATGTTCCATGCCGATAGCCGACCAGGCTCGGATGAGCTCGTTCAGCGCCTCCTGTGCGCACTCGTACGAGACTTCCAACGTCACGCTGCCCGCCGTCACCCGATCTAGCAACGCCCGCAGCGCCTCGACTTTCACTTCCGGGAGGTCGGATGCAGCTTCGATCCAGTCGACCAGAGTATCGGCGATGTCGGCGACGTCATCCGTCATGAGTTCTTCTACGTGATGAAGGGGCACCTTGAGACGCTCGAGAATTCGCATGGTGGCCTTGAGCACGTTGCGGCCCCGTCCTTCGTGCAACTCAGGATCCACGTGCCGGGACAGTTGATCGTGAAGCGCACTGATGAGTCGGAAATCTTCAACGTAGTGGATCATGACGACACCGCTGAGTCAGTCATCCACCGGAGACACTCCGTAAGCGACTCTGGTACAAGCGCGGCGCGGTCTGCCAGCCGAAGATTTGCCGCTCCTCGCTCGTGGAAGGCGAACGAGGCAGCCAAAGAGATCGTCGCAAACTTTGCTTCGGAGAACACCCGGAAATAGCGGACGTCGCGGTCACTGAAACCGACGCAGGCGCGTTGTTCGTAGCGCGCTAAGAAGTCATCGAACGAGAGCACTTGCTCCGGCGTCCAAGTGTGCCGATACATCCAGGTGAGGTCTTCCAGACGGTTGCCGGCGTGGGCCATCTCCCAGTCCAGCACCCCAGTCAGCTCGTCATTATCTACTAGAAAATTCCCAGGACGAATATCGCCATGCACCGCAACCGGGTCGTCGTCAGCGGGGAGATGCTCGCGCAACCAACGGTAGACCCAGGCCAAACCTGGCACCGGCTTCGTGGCGACCGAGCGGAACGTCGCATCCCAGTAGGCAAGATGCTCACCGAAACCCGTGTTGGGCTCAAACGTCTGGTCGAACTCGCTGATCGGTACGGCGTGGACGTCTGCAAGACAATCGGCAACCTGAAGGAGGCTCTCACGCCGTCGCCCCAAGTTCCCGGCCGCACGGAAGTCCGAAAGGCTCGCCGTTCCAGGGAGTCGCTGCAATACGATCGCAGGTATCCCCGCCATCGAACCATCGAAGTCCAACGCATAGGGCGTCGGAACCTGGATCTGTAGCCGATCCAAGACGCTTAGAACCGCGTACTCGGTGCTCGCTTCCACCGAGATTTGGCCCGGTTCGGCCCGGCCGAGCACAATCACGTCGAAGGCTCGGACTTGGCCCTGAGCATCCTGGCAACTGAGAGCCGCCGACCAGGCCAATCGCGCGTTGCCGCCATCGAGTCGGCGCAGTCCGTTGACCTTGATCGCCGCGTACCGACGAGCCAACCTACTCACCTTCTCATCACCAAGCAGTCTTTCCAGCGACGCTGGGGTGAGTGTCATCGGTCGACCTCGGGTGCCGACATGCTCAAGAAAAATCCTGATCGATCGATGCGTAACCCGGCGCAGTCCCGATCCCATGCTCCCTCGACTCCGTCAGCACGGAGTTGGTACTTGAGGACCTTTTGGGTTTGACTTTGCGGCAGTTCGTCGACGACTCGCACAAATCGCGGGACGGCGTAGAACGGCAACTCCTGCCACATATGCCTAAGGAGCGCAACCGGGTCAAAAGGCGCTTCAGGGTCAATCACCACCGCGATCGCCACCTCCTGCTCACCACCTTCAATATCGACGGCATATGCGGCAATCTGGCGTATTCCTTCGAAGCGGATTCCCACCACCTCGACTTCGTGAGCTGAGATGTTCTCGCCGCGCCGCCGGATAGAATCGGTCGTGCGTTCAACAAAATAGAAATAGCCGTGCACATCGCGATACATCCGATCACCGGTGTGGAACCACAGGTTCGTCCGGCTCGCAATTGTGGCTGTTGGATTGTTGTGGTACCCGTCAGGGGTGATCCACGGTAGGCGCGGACGCGCAATACATTCTCCGGTTACGCCAGGCTCAACCTCGTTGTCGTCGGGGTCGACGATCTTAACCTCGAAATCAGGTACAGAGCGTCCGCAAGAGCCTGGCGGGCTGTTCCCATCCACGTCGGACCAAGTGAGCATTCCAAAGTCACTTAGACCGTAAGCCTCGACTGGTTGCACGCCAAAGCGGTCCTTCAACCCGTGGTAGATGTCTGCGGGGCAAGGCGAGATCAGAACCCTTGTCAACTGGTGAGATCTTTCCTGCGGATGCTCGGCTGCGCTCAACAGCCGCTCGGCCATAACACCAAGCAAATTGGTGGAAGTGGCGCCCGCAGCGGTAACGCTCGACCAGTATCCCGAGACGCTGAACTTTTCGGCTACATGGAGTTTCGCTCCAGCTACGGTCACTGGAAACAAAGCTGTCGCCATCGCATTGGCATGGAACAACGGCAAGCATGTGTATACGACGTCGTCCGACACGTACCGCATATGACGCGCAGTGGTCTCGGCCCAGTTCATCGCTGTTCCGTGGTTCCACAGCGACCCCTTCGAGGGCCCCGTGGTTCCGGAGGTGTACATGACAGCGAATGGATGTCGGCCTTCCCGATCGACGAGGTCAACCGGTTGCCCACGAGAGAAGTCGCTACTGGAAGGATCTGTGATTGGCCCCACCGTCAGCAATCGGGGCAACTCGCCGGCCAAACCGCGCGATGCCTCCTGGATAGCTCTCTCGTAGTCGGATTGAGTCACCAACAACGCCAGATCAGCGTCGCCGATGACATGGGAAAGGCTTACACCACGGAGAGCAGTATTGATTGGAACTATCGCCGCGCCGAGCATTGAAGAACCAAACAGCGCGCCGACGAATTCTGGCGAGTTGTCAAGCAACAAACCCACCCGATCGCCGGGTCGTACACCCAACTGATTAAGACGAGTCGCCCAGGCACGGACCTGATCGACTCCCGCCCCGTAGGTCCAAACGACGCGTTGTTGCTCGAACTCAATCCAGGGCCGATCAGGCTGAGCGTCAGCCCACTCCATCAACCTTCGCACTAGCATCAGTTACCCGCCCCCTCCTCGCGCTCGGTGCCCGCACTGTGAACGTCCGCGGAAGGAAACGCCGGGCGACGCTTCTCTCGCAGCGACAGCAGACCTTCCTTCACGTCGTCATCAAAAAAGTTCAGGATTTCGTAGGCCAGCGAGGCATCGAATATCGGCTGGGCCTGCCGGATCCAGTGGTTCAGTGTCCGCTTGGTCCAACGCGCCGCCATCTGAGGTCCGGTGGCCAAGCGTTCGCAGACCTCGAAAGCTTCGTCCATCAGTTGTTCATCAGCAATCACTCGGCTGACTAACCCAATCCGCTCAGCCTCAGCGCCATCAATGAACGACGACATGAGCAGGTGGTATTTCGCCTTCGCCATACCGCACAGGATCGGCCAGACGACCGCGGCATGGTCACCTGCACCAACACCCAGCCTTAAATGACCGTCGCTGAGACGTGCTCTGGTGCTGATCAAACTAATGTCAGCCATCAGCGCGACGGCCAGGCCACCACCGACGGCATCACCGTTGATGGCGGACACGACCACTTTCTGACAGTCGACCATATTCCGGACGATCTCCCAGGCTTCCTGCATGTTCCTCGCCGCGACGTCGAACGAGTCGATCTGACGCTCTATAAACCCGAAGTCTCCGCCTGCGCAGAAGGCATCGCCGCTTCCGGTGATCAGCGCCACCCGGGTTTGCGCGTCTCGGTCTACGTCGACCCACACCTCTGCCAGTTCTCGATGCAGTTGTTCATTCATTGAATTCTTGTTGTGGCCATGACCGATGCGGATGACCAAAACCCCGTTGGGTCGCCTCTCAAACGAGAGTTCCTGATACTTATCGTCAAACATTTGGGGATCCTTTCAGAGGGTGTAGCCGCCGCCGCATATCAGCAGCTGGCCCGAGACGTAGTCGGATTCGGGACTGCACAGCATGTAGACCGCGCCTGCCCCTTCGTCGGCCGTGCCGATGCGCCCCAATGGCACGGCGTTCCGAGTCGCCTCTGCAATCTCGTCACTGACGCCGATCGGAATCTCCCGGCCGTTGACTTGGATGCTGGCCCCCGTCCCTGCCTTGACGGTAGAAAGTCGGCTCTCGACGATGCCGAACGCCACCACGTTCACGTTGACCGCGTAGCGACCCCATTCCTTGGCCAATGTCTTGGTCATCCCAATTACCCCGGCCTTGGCGGTCGAATACGCCACTTGCCCAGCGTTCCCCGAGACTCCGGCGAGCGACGAGATGTTGACTACTTTGCGGTGACGCACACGACCTTCTGAACGTTCCGTCTTCGCGAAGCCGCTGATAATGGGTTGAGCTTCCCGAAGCAGTCGAAATGGAGCACCAAGGTGGACCTCCATCATCGTCGCCCACCGCTCATCATCCGTCTTCTGGATCACGGAGTCCCAAGGAAAGCCCGCGTTGTTCACGATGATGTCGAGGCCACCAGCATCGAGCGCCGCCTCTAACATCAATCCGGGCGCACGCGGCGATGTGACGTCCTCCACGATCGGGACGATGGCCCCAGCGTCGCCATCGTGCTCATCGATGAGTTCCGACAACGGAGACGCATCGAGATCGTTGGCGATGACGGTGGCGCCCTCGCGTGCGAGTTTGAGTGCTGTCTGTCTCCCTATGCCGCGGCCAGCGCCCGTGACGATCGCGACCCTATCGGCAAGAGTGAGCTTCATGTGCATATCTACGCTTCCTTCTCGACACCAATGGGTTCCCCGGACTGGGTGGCTGCGAACAACACAGCAGAACTGAGCTCTGCGCCGGTGATCTCACGAACGAGTCGACCTTCGTACACAATGAACACTCGGTCGCAGACCTCAGCGAGTTCGTCATAGTCCGACGAGACAAAGAGCGCGCCCATGCCGGTGGCTGACCGTTCCGCGATCATCTCTAGCAACGCCGCTCGTGCAGAAATATCGACTCCTTGGAACGGGTCGTCCAAGATCAGATACTGAGGTTTCAGCGCAAGCCACTTCGCCAGCACAATCTTCTGTTGATTGCCTCCGCTGAAGGAGTTCAGCGCCAACGCCGGTTCCGGGGGGCGCACGTCTCCTGAACGCATCAGAATTCTGGCGTCCATCATCTCAGATCGTTTCCGCAGCTTGCCTGACTTGTAGTAGTCCGCTAAATGCGGCAACGAAAGGTTGTCGGTCGCGGATGCGTCGATCCAGAGACCGGCCTGCCGGCGCTCTCCGGGAACATAGGCGAGTCCAGCATCGATCGTCTTGCGGGGGCCCGCGTTCGACAAATCAACGTTACCGAGGTGCACAGAGCCCCCCAGTTTAGGAGACGCGCCACCGAGCATCTTGGCCAGTTCGGACTGACCCATGCCGGCAAGGCCCGCGACGCCGACAACTTCGCCGCTATTGATCGTCAGACTCGCATTCCGAATCCGGCGCCCGTGAAGTTGACTGACTACCAACGGTGCGTGTGAGGTGACCCGAGGAGTCGACTTCCGCCTGCGAGCCGGAACCTCTCCGAACATCGCAGACGCGATCCTCGTCTCGGACAAATCGGCCGCGTCCTGAGTTGCAACTACTCGACCATCGCGGAGAACCGTCACCCAGTCCGCAACCTTCCGGACTTCGGCCAGGCGGTGAGAGATGAACAACACTCCTGCCCCGGCGGCGGCGACCGCTCGAATGAGGTTGAGCACCTTGTCAGACTCGGAACCTCCCAGATAAGCCGTGGGTTCATCCATCACCAACAACCCCGGTTGGGACCACGACTCAAACACCCTGAAGGCACGAACTATCGCGACCATCGCCTGTTCGCCCGGTGTCAGGTCGCGAAGTTCTGCCTCCGCGCCGAAAGGTGCACCAAATTTCGCAAGGATTTCGTTCACCTCCCGCGCTTGGCGACGCCACGCCACTCGACCCAGGGCATGCGCTCCGTAGCCGACGGCAACCCCAAAGTTCTCCAGAACTGTTCCGGAGTCGATCAACGCCAGCTCTTGATGGACTACCGCAAGAGGCAATTGTTGCCCCGCCGATTCGACCTCCACGCCGTTGATCTCTGCGGAGCCACTATCAGCAGTGTGATAGCCGGTGAGAACCTTGACCAACGTCGACTTACCCGAGCCATTGTGCCCGAGCAGGGCGTGAACCTGACCCACATCAACCTGAAGGTCCACCCCATCGAGGGCGCGAACGGCGCCAAACCGCTTGTGCAGGTCCGCGACGCGCAGCCGTGGCTCGAAACTCATTTCACCTCACCCCTGGCCCGACGGCGTCGCTCGGCCAAACCAGCCGCCAGGATGGCGATGATGAGCGCCAAGCCGTTGAAGGCATCCGTTACCCAGCCGGCCAGCCCGTACAACTGAATGCCGGTAATTCCGATCACCAGGAAGTACAAAGCCGCCAAGGTGCCCAGAGCGTTGAACCGACCAACGGTAAACGCCGTGGCGCCTAGGAAGGCTGCCGCGAACGGCTGGAGCAAGTATTGGGCACCAGCCGTTGGGTCAAGCCCGCCCAACACACCCGCTAGAACCACACCCGCGAACGCCGCTACAGCGCCACCGACGAGGAAAGCGCCCGTACGAATCCGTTGTACACGGACGCCGGCCAGCCTTGTCGCCTCGCGATTGCCACCCGTGAAGTACATATAGCGCCCGACCGGTGTGTGCTCATACACGTAGTACGCGATCAAGACAATCAACCAGCCATACCAGGTGGCCAGCGGCATTCCGAGAAACTCTTGACGCGCGAAGTCGGTCAAGCTGGCGGGGAATCCCGTCAAAACTGTCCCACCCGAGATCGCCAAAGCAAGGCCGCTGAGGAGCGTGAACATGCCTAGCGTGACCACCAGAGCGTCCAGGTCGAAAAAGACTACCAACAGCGCGTTAAGCAGCCCGACCACAAGGCCACATGCGATGGCAGCTAGCGCAGCAAAAACTAGTGGTACACCATGATTTAGAGTCAACTGCCCAAGGACCGCACCCGACAGAATTGCAGTCCCCGCGAGCGACAGGTCAAAGTCGCCATTGCGCAGCGTGATTGTCGATGCAATAGCAAGCATGACGAGAATCGACTGAGAATTGATCATCGAAGTGACGCTGCGCATGCTGGCGAAACTTGATCCGTGCTGAGCTGCGAAGAATCCGAAGAGCACGATCGCGGCCAACACCAGTGAATACTTAGATAGTTCGAGACGGCGCCAGTCGAAGGGTTCAAGACTGGCGCGTACCGCGGGATCGCGCTCGTTGATGGACATTACTTAGTTCTCCTTGACGTGTCGTATTCCCCATTGGTGGGCGGGGAAGCCAGGCACCTGACTTCCCCGCCCCACGGCGGGCCTCAGTTCAGGCCCCAGGCCTTCGTGAACTCGGCCGGGAAGGTGCCGAACCCGTCCCACAGATTGGCTGGCGTGATGCCGTCGGCCGCACTTTCGGCTGTGACCAGACGGACTGGAATTTCTTTGTCATCAATCTGTTCCCCTGACACCAGGCGAGCGATGCCGTCGACAAGGACCCAACCCGTGTACTCGCCAGGTGCATAAATGACGTTGGCTTTCATAAGCCCGCCCGTAGACAAGGAATTCAGGTCCGGATCGCCACCCCCCGTGCCCGCGATCGGAACATCGAGACTGGCCTGCTGCATCGACGCCTCGATCAGCGGTCCAGCACTGGAGAAGGTCGCCTGAACATAGTTGGCGGACGGGTCAGCATTCAGCTTGCTGACCGCCAGCGGACCCAGAGCCGTCGCGGTCTGCGCCAGCGGGAACTCGGACGCCTTGTAGGTGCATGCATCGCCACACAAATCTTCGATGGTGCTCGCCGTCTGGTCCTTCATCGTGCCAACGTTGGTGGCACCAGCTGGAAAGGGTGCAACGACGTTAAGGTCGCAGGACGTGGCGCGAAGCATCTCAGCAGCTATCACTTCGCCCATTCGGACGAAACTGACGCTGGTGTGCTGGGCGATTCCCTCCGCCTTCGTGCTGCCTGGATCAAATTGCATCGCCAAGAGCACCGGGATTCCAGCTTCCTCGGCGGCCTTGACCTGGTTCGCGACCGAAGCCGGATCCCAAGCCCCTAGCACGATCCCGTCCGCACCGCTAGCGACCGCTTGGTCGATCCCGCGCACCATGTTCGGGAGTTGTCCTTGCGCGTTGACGATGTTCAATTTCATGTCCAAGGCTTTCGCTGCAGCTTTGAACCCGCGCTCGACCTCAGCCCAATAGGGAGCAGGTGCAGGCTCAAGGAGCCAGACCGACTTTCCAGCCAATTGAGCGCCGTCAAGTTTGTCGCTCGGCCCGCCCAGACCAATCTTCGCCGAGGCGTCATCAGCAAGCTTCGTCGCCCTATCCACACAATCAGCGGCTGCAACCGAACTGCCTGAGTCCTCGCCGTTGTCCCCCGACTCTTGACAGGCACCTAGCGCAGCAATCCCGAGAAGTCCTGCTGTCATCGCATACGCCATCTTTCTCCGACCGCGCATCGTGTACCACCCTTTCTTGGTCTAGTCGTCCGGGGAAAGCCCCCACTAGACGACGTCATTGAGCGAGAGCATGACACAGCGCGCCAGCCATTTCAATAGTGTTTCTAACATTCGTTAGGATCGCCATCAGGTTGAAATCGTGACGCTTGCCCCTGCAATGTCAGGTCTCTTGTGATAGATTGGTAAGGATTCTTCCGCAGAAACTATCGATCGTTAGGGTCTGAACATGATCGGATTCATCGGGTTAGGCCATATGGGAGAGCCCATCGCGCGGCGGCTCGCTGCGTCCGGATCCCAGGTCGCCGTGTTCGACAGAAGGGTAGAATCTGCCGACCGATGCCTCGACGAAGGTGCTTCTTGGTTGACGCCGGTCGAGATGGCCGCCTGCTGCGAAACCGCGATGATCTGCGTCGCAACTTTTGAGCAGGTCTCCGTCGTGCTCGACACTCTGTTAGAGGCGCTTCCTGAACACGGAAGACTCTCGACGATCGTGGTCCTGAGTACGATTACGCCATCTCAGATGCTGCTGCTGGCTGGCCTAGCACAACCACGCGGCATCTCCATGGTTGATGCGCCGATCAGCGGCAGCGACGAGGCACGCGAGAACGGCCAGCTCACTCTCATGCTCGGAGGTGACCGCGAGACAATCGACCGCCTACGGCCGGACTTTTCCCGTTTTGCATCGTCGATCTTCTTTGCGGGACCGGTGGGATCGGGACAAGCGACCAAACTCGCAAACAACATCCTCGCTCTGTGTGGCCTGCTTGCAGTGGTCGACGCCTTGGCGATGGCGTCGGCCTACGACGTTGATGAGGACATACTGCGTGCCGCAATCAGCGTGAGTACCGGCGACACCTATGCGCTGCGCCACCTCGAGTTCTGGCGATCTCTGAAGAGAGAACACCCCCAGGGCGATTCCCCGGACTTCGTCAAGTTCATGCAGAAGGATCTCCGTAGTGCCCTGGCCGCTGCCGGCGACGCTGGAATACAACTTCACTTGGTCCCTGCGGCCATAGCTGCCATGCCAGAATCCCTCCGGGAGCTGTGGCCTGAAAGCTGGCCGTTACCACCGACCGCGGTTGAAGGGCAGACCGGACATGACTGAGGCCAGAGATGACTCAACTGTGGACGGCCTCCGGGCACAGGAAGCCAGCCGGGCCGCCGAATCGATTGGCCTCACTCCGCTCCTAGAAGCGGCGCTGGATGCCTTCGCGGATGGCGGATACCACGGCACGTCCGTACGTGACATTGCCGAACGCGCAGGAGTTACTCCGCCGGTCCTCTATTATCACCACCAAAACAAACATGGAGTGCTAGAGGCGCTACTGAATCATTCGATCGACCATCTCGTCTCAGCATGTGAAGAAGCGGTCGACGCGCCTCACGACTCCGTAAGCAGCGAGTTCAAAGATTTGATTCGTGCGATCACTACCTTCATGATCGACGCTGGAAAACTTGCTCAACTAAACACCGAGGTACGGTTTCTCACGCCGTCCGCACGCACAACCTACTCGGGTAAGCGTAGACGGGTAGCGCGAATCCTCACCGAGTGCATTGAGCGGGGGAACAAGAGTGGAGAACTTGACGCTTCATATCCGCGAGAATCCGCCCGTGCACTTCTGGGCATGATTCAAGCGATTCCACGCTGGCTCCAGCCGACTGGCAGCCTGACCACCGAGGAAATTGCCAACCGTTATCTGGAAATTTCCTGCAAGCTCGTCGGATTGCGGACCTGATTCACGAAGGCTCCAGATCTGCTGCACAAGGAGAGTTGTCGCCTCGCTGCGCTCACGGGCTTCGCCTTGGCGACCAGGGGTAGGCGAGCCAGTGTTCTCACCGGCGCCTACCCGCCCTCGTACCTCGGGCTGGCGACCGGGGGTGGCGACGGGGTGGGTTAGGTGAGGACGGAGGGGTCGAGGAGGTTGCGGGAGATCAGGTGCGAGAGGACCTCGTCGAGCTCGTCCTCGAGGGTGCGGCCGGTGGTGTCGATGACCAGGTCGGCGTCCGCGGGTGGTTCGTAGGGCGACGAGATGCCGGTGAAGTCGGGGATCTCGCCGCGGCGGGCACGGGCGTAGAGGCCCTTGCGGTCGCGGCGCTCGCACTCCTCCAACGGCGTGGCCACGTAGATCAGGACAAAGTGTGCGCCCACGCCCTGTGCCTGCTCGCGCACGAACTTGCGGGTCGCGTCGAACGGGGCGATCGGACTGCAGATCGCCAGCCCACCGTGGCGGGCGGCCTCCGCTGCGACCCAGCCGATGCGCTTGATGTTGGTCTCGCGATCCTCACGGGAGAACGTCAGACCCTGCGAGAGGTTGCGACGCACACGGTCGCCATCGAGGAACGACACCGTGCGGGCCGCCTTCTCGACCAGCCGGTTGTGCACGGCCTGCGCGATCGTCGACTTGCCGCTGCCCGACAAGCCCGTGAACAACACCACGACGCCCTGGTCGCGACCCCGCGGGCGGTCCGACTCCAGCACCGCCGCGATCTCCGGGTCCAGGTCGCCG
>Ga0180216_1003265_pt1 | contig 12970 bp, 8 predicted proteins | sample eDN3rd37CBELigMG_FD_128879 | JGI IMG/M metagenome (GOLD analysis project Ga0180216, IMG submission 128879) | Enriched Miracle-Growth compost microbial communities from Emeryville, California, USA - eDNA 3rd pass 37_C BE-Lig MG (version 2)... ... | reverse complement strand
GCGCGGGCGGGCAGAAGGCGGAATTAGAATGGTCGAGCGTCGCCAAGCATCCTTCCCCCCTCGGGAGAAGGTGGCCGGCGCGGCCGAATGAGGGTCATCGGGTTTACGGAGCGGGTTGGGGACGAGGCCGGGAGGGTATTGCCCTCCCGATGCTCCGTCGAAAACCATCTGGAGCGTGCATGCATCTCCCTTCTCCCGCAAGGGGAGAAGGTGGATTGCCATCATCAGTCTTCCATGGTTTTCGACAGAACACCCCCCCGAGAGAATCGCTCGCCGAACCCTTCCCGAAATCGAGCGCCGTCCACCCGGCCCTTTGGGCCACCCTCCTCGTTGGCGGAGGATTTGAAATGCCGCCTTCGCCCCTGTGCGCCCGACTCCGCCGCTCCAGAAGATGGCCGGTTCACTTCGGCTCCTCTCGCTCCGATTGGACGATTGGGCGGTCTTCGAGACCATCAAGGCGCTCCATGAAGCGCGGGCGACCGCGATATTTCTCGCGGATCGAGGCCACCAGCGCGGTCCATTCGCTCTCTTGGTCGAGGGCCTTGTAAAGCGGTCGCAGCTTCCTCAAGTAGGCCGTGGCCGACTCGTAGGCGGATTGGTCGGCGTGGGGAAGTCGGGCGTTCAGCGCGGCCTTGTAAATCTCAATGGCGCGTTTCGGGTGGGTCGCGGCGACCGCCTCCGCGACGCGGTCGCCATAACTGGATCCGTACGCGCTCAGGGAGTAATTCGAGCGGCTGGGGGCGGATCGCATCCTATCGAACCAACGGAGCGCTTCATCCGGGCGATTGGCCGCCAGCGCCATGTCCAGCAGGACGTCCAGGCGCGGGTGAGACGTCGGGAGGCCGCGCCTTCCCGGCCCCTTCAGAAGCGGGACGAGGTGGTCGGGCACGGGCAGGGGCCACTCTGGGGCGATCTCCAACCGATCGGGGGCCGGCGGCGTCGATTCCGTGGAGGCCGCGGCGGGCTCGGTCTCCCCCTTCGTCTTGGTTTTGAACCGGGGCGCGCGGCCGCGTTTCTTGGCGGGGGATGGGCCGCCCTTGCCTTTGGCGGTCGCGGCCGGCGGGGTCTCGGAGACCACCTTGTAGGGCATGACCCCCGTTTCGAGAAACCGCAAGGCCGCGGCGCGCGTGGGCTCCTCGACTCCGGCCTTCCGGGCGGCCTCCATCAGGGCGTTGAACGTCGAGCGGCTGGGATCGTCGGAGAAGAACTGATGGGCGGCGTGCGCGGCGACCACGTCCCACCGCTCCCGCTTCTCGGCCAGCTTGCGGAGTCTCTCGGCCAAAGCGCTCGCGATCCCCGGCAGCTTCTCGCGGGTCGAGGCGATTCCCTCGCTCGCCCAGCGCTCCGCGGCCTCGAAATCCTCTTGCTCAAGCAGAAACGCGACGAGCCGCTCATAGCTCGTCGTAATCCGGGCCTCGGATTCGTAAAGGGCCCGCAACTCCTCGGCGCGGCCGGCTTTCTCCAGCGCCTCGCCGATCCAGCCCGTAAGTTGGTCGCGCTCGTAGTCGCGCGAAAAGTCCTGCCCGATCCCGCGCCCCTTCGGGGCGGGAGAAGTCTCCAATCGCCGGATCAGAGCGTCGGCCGCCGCCGACCAGTCCTCGGGCGGGGTGGGGGCGTCAAGGACCGCGTCGCAAGCGTCGCCGATCGCGTCGCGGGCGTCGGCCAGGCACGCGTCGATCGCGAACAAGAGCCGTTCCGACCCGGACAGGCTGGAGCGCGTCACGGCCTGGAAGACGACCGGAAGGCACTTGGCGAACGCCTCCGCCGTCTCACCCTCCTCGTCATCCGCCTCGCCAACCTGGCGCAAGCCCTCGGCGATGAATTCCCGCCCCAGCGACACGACTTCATCGGCGTGACCGAGTTCCAGGAGCCGCTCGAAACGATGCCGGATCTGGCCGTAGTCCGGGATGTGCCCCCCGCCGCTCCAGGGATCTCGCCAGGCGTCTTCGGACGTCACCCGTCTGATCTTGCGGCGGGTCTCGGCCACGAGGCGCTCGACATTCCCCTCCTGGAGGGCGATCCGCTCGCGGAACTCTTCGCGGATCTCGGGAAAGCGCTGGGCCAGAGAACAGACCAGGTCGGCCAGCTCGTCCCGCGACTTGGCGCGGATGTGCCCTTCGATCTTATCGTCCCAGTCGACCGCGCCGGCCCGCTTCCGCGACGACTTCCGGGGAGCGCGGGGTCGGCGGATCGGTTCCGCGTCCTCCCACGAGTCTTCCTCGTCCTCATCCCAGATCTCGACGAACTCGCCGTCCAACTCGTCCCAGCGCGGATCGTCGTCGTCGGCGGCCGGAACGTCGCGTCCGTCGGCGAGGGCCTGGAGATACTCGGCCACCACGGCCACGGCGTGCTTGCAGCCGTCGGCCCCCACGGGACAGGTGCAGATCGAGTGGAGGGACGGGGATATCCGTCCCGGAGCCAGGGAGACCGTCGTCGTATAGCGCTCGCCCCCCACGACCGTGGCCAACAACTCGCCGTCGCTGGAAATCGTTAGGTTCTTCACGCGACCATCGCGCTGATAGTCTCGACCGCGCGTAACGCTCCGGCTTCCGGCCCAACGCTCCAGGTCGTTCCAGGTCAGCGCGGTCCAGTTGACGTCCGAGGAGGCTCCCGCCGAGCCGGGATCGCTCCCATCCGATCGAGATCGCGCCCCATGATTCTCGTTCATGGCTGGATCACTCCCCTGGAACCCGCCGCCGTCCCATGGGACGGCTGGACAACCCTTCGTGGTCCGTTGCATCCGATTCCGAGTGTCGGACCCGGATCATGGGCGGGGCGAGGCTCCCGCCGAGCCGGCGCCATGCGCGGGGCTCGGCGGGAGAGCATTGCCCTCCCCAAATTCAAGCGAGACACCCCAGGGGGCGAGCGGCGCGGTCAAAGCGGAAGCGCCGTAAATTATAAGTGTCATGGCGCGGGAAAATCGACAATCAGGCGACAATGACGCGTCGCTCCCCCGAAGACGGGCGGAGGCAACGCGTGGGCCTCCGCTTGATCCCTCGAACCTCAAAATGAGGCTCGAAGCTCGAACTCGTGTCGCGACGGGAAGAGTTTGGGGTAAACTGGGTGCTTCTCGTGGATGACTCGTTGTCGGAGGAATTCATGGCTCGCTCCAGTTGTGATCGGCGAGGCGTTCTCGGCGCCTTAGGCTTGCGGTTGGTTGGGTTGGCCGGTCTCTGCGCGATTGGCTGCGACTCGATGTCGTTCACCCCGCCGCGGCCCCCCGAACTTTCCGGTCTCCCCTCGGCGACTCGGCCGAGCGTCGAGGCCGCGGCGCTGGGGATGCGGAGCATCGACGTGATCCTCGCGCCGCGGGGGGGCGAGGACATCGAGTATTTGAAAACCGCCGCGCGGGTGCAGGCCGGGCTGGACAAGGTTCGGGCGCGGATCGTCGAGGTTCCCGGCGCTGGTCCCGAGTTGTCGGACTGGCGAGCCCGGGCCGAGATGATCGACCAGGTCGCGGCTGAAAATCCCCTGGCGATTGTGATCGAGGCGCCCGCGGCCTCGATCCCCGAGCTGAGCAAGGCCGCCGCCGCCGCCCGCGGCCGGGGCGTTGTGATCGTCGCCCTGGGCCGGTCGCTGGACGCCGAGGCGGATAAGTCCGCGGAGTCGGAGCCGGAGTCCAAGTCGGCGTCGACCGCCCGCGAGATCGTCGTCGCGCCCGAGCCGTTCGCCTGGTCGGCCGAGGTCCTCGTCGCCGACGCGATCCGCAACGCCGAGAACGGCAAGCTTGATCCGCAAAATGGGGCGCTTTTGTTCATCAACTCGACAAGCGATCCGTTGGCCCAGGACCGGGCCGACGCCCTGCGCGAGGCGCTTAAGAGCCAGGGGATCGAGACCATCGAGGAGCTCCGGTTCGCCGGTCCCGACGGCGGCGGCCGGGAGAAGCTGGTCGAGCATCTGAAGGCCCACCCCAAAATCACGATGGTCTTCGCCACGGATTTCGTGGGCATCAACATCGCCGACAAGCTGACCGAGGAGCTGAAGGACGCCCATCCCTATGTGATCGCCGGCTACAGCGCCGATGAGACCCACGCGCGGAATCAAACGCTGACCGGCCAGTACGCGGCCGTGGGCGTGTATTCGGCCGACCGGCTGCTCCGCAAGGGGATCAACGCCGCCGCCGTCGCGGCCGGGCGCGGCGCGGAGGTCCCGGATCGGGTCGAGGTTCGCGTCGTGATGCACGAGTCCAACCGTGACGCGGCGCTTCCCAAAGCGGCCGTTAAGGAGGAGGAGGCCGAGCCCATCGGGCCAAACTCGGCTCCGGAGAACGCCAAGGCCAAGACCAAAGCCACGATCGAGTTGAAGGACTGACCCATGCGCGATCGGAACTCGATCGACGACGATCCTTCGGGTCCCCGGTTCGGCGACGCCGAGCGGCGCAACGCCGAGGCGTTGATCACGATGGCCCTGGCCGAAGACCTGGGCGACCGGGGCGACGCGACGACCGAAACGGTCATCCCCGCCCGCGCCGAGGGGTCCGCCCGGGTGGTCGCCCGGGCGCCGGGAGTGCTGGCCGGTCTGCCGGTCGTCGGCCTCTTGCTGGATCGGTTCGAGATGAAGGAGGGCTGGCGTCCGCTGAAGGTCGACGGCGATCGGGTCGAGGCCGGCGAGGTCGTCGCGGTGATCGAAGGCGCGTTCCCGTCGATCCTGACTCTGGAGCGAACCGCCCTGAATTTCCTCCAGCGACTTTGCGGCGTCGCCACCCTGACGGCCCGGTTCGTCGAGGCGGTGGAGGGGACCGCCACCCAGGTCTGCGACACCCGCAAGACGACCCCCGGCTGGCGGCTCCTGGAAAAGTACGCCGTCCGCCGCGGGGGGGGAGTCAACCATCGGGTCGGCCTCTACGACGCGATCCTCATCAAGGACAACCACCTCGCCTGGCTGGAGTCGGAAGGCTCCGGCGATCCGATCCCCCGGGCCATCGCCGCGGCGCGGGCCGGGTCGCCCGCGGAGATGTACGTCGAGGTTGAGGTCGACACCCTCGAGCAGCTCGATTCGGCCCTGGCGAGTGGTCCCGACGCGATCCTCGTTGACAACTTCAGCATCGAAGACCTGGCCGAAGCCGTTCGCCGCCGCGATCAAGTCGACCCGAAGATCGAGTTGGAGGCGTCGGGCGGCGTGACGCTTCAGACCATCGGCGCGATGGCTCGCGCCGGGGTCGACCGGATCAGCGTTGGCGCGCTGACCCATTCGGCCGTGGCGCTCGACCTGGCCCTCGACGTTGAAATCGGCGCATGAACCCCCGGCCCGTCTGGTCCGACCCTCCGGTCCTGAATATCCCGCTCTTGAAACAGTTGCGGGCCGCCTCGGATTTCGTGCCGCTGGCGACGCTGGGCGCGGGCGCGGCGGCCGATCTCGACGCCCTGGCGGCGTTTGGCTTCCGGATCGACCGTGACCCGCTTCTGGGGGCGGCCTACCGGGAGCCGTCGCCCCGGCTCTGTCCCGACCAGATCGAGCACGAACTCGGCACGCTGCGCCTGGGGCGGCGGATCGCCGTCTGGAGCCGCCTGGGAAGCACCAACGACGAGGCCGCGCGGGGGGCGGGGACGCTCGCCAACGACGGCCTGGTGGTGCTCGCCGAGGAGCAAACGCGGGGCAGGGGCCGTCGAGGCCGGACCTTCAGCGCCCCGCCGCGGTCGTGCGTCCTGATGTCGGTCCTGCTCTTTCCCCCCGCCGAACTGGCCCCCTTGGGCGCCGACTCGATCCGGGGGACCGTCTGGCTCACCGCCCTGGGCGCCGTGGCCGCGGCCGAACTCGTCGCCGCATGGACGGGCCGCCCCGCCCGGATCAAGTGGCCCAACGACGCGCGGGTCGACGGCCGCAAGATCGCCGGCGTGCTCGTCGAGCGCGCGATTCGTCCCGGAGCGGCCGGAACGGCGGTTGTTCTGGGCATCGGTTTGAACGTCAACCCGGCGCTTGACGAGTTCCCCCCCGAGTTGCGCGGGACGGTCACGTCGCTTCGGGCTCTCGCCGGCCGGACCTTTGATCGCTCGGAGGTGGTTCGCGACCTGATCCGAAGACTCGACCACTGGTACGATCGGGGCCTTCGCGAAGGCCCCAACTCGCTCGCGCCCGCCTGGCGCGACCTCAGCGAACACCTCGGCCGCCGCGTTCGGCTCACAAGCCCCAACGGCCCGCTCGTCGGCCGGTTGGTCGATCTCGATCTGGAGCGCGGCCCAATGTTGGAAACCGACGACGGCGGGCGGGTCGGCGTTTCCCTTGGGGCGGTTGTATCCCTTGAGGATATCTCCTCTTAAGGCCCCTCTCCCAGGGGGAGAAGGACGATTGGCGACGGCCTTTCCTTTCTGAGAGTAAGTTGAAAACCGAAAATCCGCAGCGCCCCCTTGGACTCGGTCGCGCGGCACTGGTAGACTGATTTCAAGTTTGCGCTCCGCCCTTGACGCCCGGCCCCCACGGAGAATTGGGAAGCTCTGGATTCCGCCCGCCCCAAGCCGATCTGGTCCCGACTGATTGAGTGGTCTGGATCGTTCGCGCGACTTGTACGAAGCTGGCTCCCTCCCCCCGACGCCGCGCCCCGACGCCAACCCAACCCCGGCGCTTGGCGGCGTCCCGCCCCGGATCGACGCGCTTCGGATCGTCGCTCGCAATGAGTTTTGGAACCAAGGCATGAGCGGGAATCGAGACAAGGCCGAAGCCGTCGGGCCAACCGCCGGCGCGGCGCTGGGGCGGAGACGCTGGGCCCTAGTCGGGCCCTTGGTTCTCCTCCTATCGGGATGGACCCCGGGCGCCGTTTGGCCGGGGCCCAACTCCGAGGGAGGGGCGATCCTGGGCGACGCCTCGCGTCCAACGGTGGGAGCCGCGGAAATGCGGGAACCTCATTCCGGATCGTTGCTGATCGAATACTATCGGTCGTTTTTGCGGGACCGCGACCTCGACGGGTTCCGCGATCGCGTCGCGGCGCGGTACGCCGAGCCGACGCTCTGCCGGATCCTCGTCTCCTGTCCCTGGCCCAACGCCCGCCGCGGGGCGGTGCTCGCTCTCGGCGTGTTGGGTACTTACGACGGCTGCAACACCTTGCTGGGCAAGGCGATGCGCGACCCCGATCCGGTTGTTCGGGTCATGGCCGAGCGCGCCTTGTGGATCATCTGGTTCCGGGCCGACACGCCCGAGAACAACCAGGCGCTTGAGGAGGTTCGGCTGCTGGCGGCCAACGAGCAACTTGACGAGGCTCTGGACCGGGCCTCGCGACTCATCGACCGCGCCCCCCGGTTCGCCGAGGCGTACAACCAGCGGGCCATCGCCTATTTCAAGCTCGGCCGATACGCCGAGAGCGCCGAGGACTGCCGGCGAACCTTGAACCTCAACCCCTACCACATCGGCGCGCTGGGCGGTCTGGCGCAATGCCAGCTTGAACTTGACCAGCCCCGCGAGGCGCTGAAGACCCTCCGCCGCGCCCTGCGGCTCCAACCCCACAGCCAACCCCTCGGCGAGGCGATCCGGGCGATCGAGGCGAGGCTCGAATCCGACGGCCCCCGGTGATGGCGGCGCTGGTGGACGACCAAGACAAACCCGGCGCCCGATCTGATCTCCGGCGGGCATCGTCCGCCGAGCCAACTACCGGCTGGCGTCCAACAGCGCCCGGATTTGGGAACGGATCGGGTTGAACGCCGGGTCCTGGATGAACCAGGTTTCAAAGTCGGGATTGGCGGCGATGGCCCGCCTGAGGTTCGCGGCGGAGGCGGCGGCCCACTTGTCCTCGGTGCGGGCGGCGACCGCCTGAACCTGGGCGAGCGTGTAATACGAGCGGCCCTGGGGAAGTCCGGCGATTCGGGCGGCCTCCAGGGCCTCCGCGGCGAGCCGCAGGGCTTCGTGGCGCAGGCCGTGGGCGGCGAGCCGGGAGCTCGCCGAGTGCAGGGCGTCGAGCCGCCGGGGCGAGCCGCGGGCGTAGTCCGGGAGTCGCGGGTCGTTGAGCGCTGATTCCAGGTCGTCGCGGACCAGACGCGGCCATTGGGGATTGTCGGTCGGATCCTGATCGAGGATCAGGCAGAGGCGATCGACCCGGCCGACAAGGTAGTCGGGGTCGAGCGTCAGCAGCTTGGTCAACTCGGACATCGCCAGGGCCGGCAGGCCCGCCTCGCGGATCCGGGAGGCGAGCACGGCGCGGGAGGCCAGTTCGCCGGGGTCGGCTTCAACGAGGTCGGGGAACGAGCCGCCGGTTCGTGGTCGCCAGGCCGTGAAGTCGGCCACCGGAATCCCGCGCCGAGAGGCGGCCACCGATCCGGCGGCCGGGTCGGCCAGGTCGCCCGTGGTCGGGTTCTGGAAATACGAGGGGGGGAGCAGCCGCTTGAGCAGCTCGTAGCGCTCGATGTCCTCCTCCAGACCGTCGGGCCGCGTCGAGGAGGCTCGGATGAAGGCGCGGGTCTGAAAGAACTCGGCGTGGTCGGGGGCCGACGCCACCGCCAGGTCGCACTGCTCCAGGGCCGCCTCGGGGCGCCCCTGGTTCAGCAGGCAGGTCGCCAGAAAGCCGTGGAGGATCGGGTTGTCGGGTCGGCGCTTCAGGCAGACGGCCAGGTCGGCGGCGGCGGCGTCCCAGCGCCCCCGGCCGAAGGCGATCACCGCCGAGCGGTAACGTCCCCAGAACGAATCCGGGCGCAGCCTCAGCAGGCGGTCGTAGGAGGCCAGGGCCGCGTCCAGACCGTCGTCGGTCGGGTCGACGCCGCGGGCCTCGGCGTCCAGTTCGGCGGCGATCCCGTCGAGATACGCCTCGATCCAGGGGGCGGCTCCGACCGGATTGGCGGGAACGCCCTCCGCCGGGCGCCGCTCTCGGGCCGCGAGTTGTTCGGCCAGTCGTCGGCGCAGGGCGAGCGCGGTGGTCGGCCAGACGCCGGGTCCAAAGGCGCGGTCGAGGATCGCCGCGGCGCGCCGCCAGTCGTCGGGCGAGGCCGGTCGGTCGGCGAGGCTCTGACCATAGCGCAGCGTCTGCTCCATCAAGAAGAGTTCCAGGTCGTCGCGGTCGGCCGCCGGCAGGTGGCGGAAGGCGTCGCGCTCGCGCCAGGCGTCGTCGTCCAGCAGATGGTACGCCCGGAGCGAGCGGAGGGCCGAGGCCGCCACCTCGGCGGGGTCGCGGCGCTGGAAGGGCTCGCCGGGGCGCTGGGAGTCGAAGATCGAGAACTGGGGGTCGTTTTCCAGGAGGTTCAACAGCCCAAGCGCCTCGCTCCGCAGCTTGCGGCCGAGCCGCCAATCCCCGGCGATCAGGACCGCCGCCACGAGCCCCACCACGCAGGATGCGACGACCGCGGCGGAAAGCCCCCGCCGGTTGCGCCGGGCCCACCGCGCCAGGACGTGCCGACGCGCGGGCTCGGGCGCGAAGGCGAGCGGCCGATCGGCGCGCCAGCGGTCCAGGTCCTCGGCCAGCTTCCATCCCCGGTCGTACCGGGCCTCGGGATCGGCCTGAAGACACCGAACCAGGATCGACCGCAAGGCCGGAGAGATCGCCCGATCCGCCGCCGCCTCGGCCCGCCGAACCAGAGGCTCGCCCCCCCCGGCGCGGAGTCGGGCGTAGCGCTGGGCCTTCGCCAGGGGAGGGGCGTCGCCGTTGCCGTTGCCCTTTTCGTCTCCGCCGTCCCGACCGTCGAGCGTGGGCGACCATCCGGTGATCGCCTCCAGGAGCACAAGGCCCAGCGCGTAGAGGTCGGCCCGGTGGAGATCGACGGCGCGAAGCGGGAAGTCGTCGAGCAGGATCGCCAGCCGCTCCGGCGCCATGTAGGCGGGCGTGCCGCCAAAGTCGAGCGTCCACGCCTCGGCGTCGGTGGCGCGGGCGAGGTTGAAGTCCAACAGCATCGGCTCGCCGCCGGCGGTCAGGAGGATGTTCGACGGCTTCACGTCGCCGTGGGCCACCCCCCGGCCGCGGGCGTGGTCGAGCGCCTCGGCCAGTCGAGCGGTGATCCAGGCGAGGGCCCGCTCGTCGGTCATCCCCTCCAGAAGCCGCCGCGCGGGGCTCTCCCATCCCGCGGTCGGAAGCTCGGGGGCCGACGCGGCGTCGAGATCCTCCAGCAGCCGCCGGGCGGCTTGTCGCGCCGGCCCGGCGCTGGCGCGCCGGCCCAAAACCGCCCCCAGCGTCGCGCCACCGAGAAACGGCATGGCGATCATTTGCAGGTCGCCGTCGTTGACCTCGGCCTGGGAGAGGATCGGCACGATGTTGGGATGCCGCGCCCGGGCCAAAAGCCAGGGCTCGCGCGACGGCCGGCGCGAGAACTTCAAGACGACGAGTCGGTCGGCCAGGTCGGTCTGCTCGGCCAAAAAGACCCGCGCGAAGCCCCCTCGACCCAACTCGCGCTTCAGGAGATACGGACCGACCGAGTCGCCCACGCCGGGCATCGGGTCGGCCGGGTCGTCGCCATCGCCGTCGTTGACGTCGACCTCGGCGCGGCTCCGGGCGGACAAGAGGTCGGTCGTCGCCTCCAGCGACGCCGGCCGCGATGACGGAAGGGTCGAGTCGTCGAAGCCCGCGACCGCGGCGGTTCGAAGCGGAACCGACGGTGGATCTTCGACGTTGGTCAATCCCATCCCTCGGCCTCCATCCGCAACCGCGCCGCGTCGATGGCCCGGCGGACGGTTCGCTCGTTGACTCCGATGTGGTGGGCGATCTCCTCGATCGTCATCCCCTGATGCCGCAGCGTGAGGATCTGAATCTCGCGCGGCGAACGCCCCGCGGTCAATCGCGCCAGGCGGTCGCCGGCCTGAAGGGCCTGACTGGGCGTCGGCTCGGGCGAGGCCAGCTCGCGCGCCACCTCGCGGTCGCCCCGGCGAACATAAAGCCGCTCCTCCTTCGCCAGCGAGTATTTCTCGGTCTTCGTCAGTCGGCGGTATTGCTCGAATACCTTGTTGCGGGCCACCCCGTTGAGGAAGCCCCGAAGGTGCCGAGCGTTCTCAAACTCCTCGGATCGATCCTTCAAGTCTTCGAAGAAGCTCTGCCAGACGGCCTGGGTGAAATCCATCGAATCGAACTGCGAGCGCATCGCCCGGGGCAGCCGACCCCGGACCATCATCCGAACCTCGTCCTCGAACCGGCCGAGAATCTCCCGAATCGCCGCGTCGTCGCCGGCCCGCGCCCGAGCGATCAGCGCGGGGAGGTCGATCCCCTCGCTGCTGGACGGCTCGTCATGCTCCGCCGAGTCGCTCATGGGGCCGTCTCCCTTCGATCCGCGGCGCGGTCGCCGCCCCAGCAAGGCCCGCGAATTCGCCAACGCTAATTAAACAGTTTACCACGGTGGCAAGGGGTGGTGAATACGTGGGCCGTGAATAATGGATGGTTGGTAAGCGGGTCGTGAAAGGGTTGTCTCGCGGATGACCCCGAACTGCGGACCCTCTCTTCCCCACCCACTTGCCTACTGGTGGACGCCGCCGGGCCGTCTCCACCGCCCACTTCCCCCCCTCTCCATCCACCACCCGCTTTCCACGACCCACTCCCCAAAAAATTTTTCGCCAAACATGTCCGGTTTCGCCCGGCGATCGCAACCGAGAGGTTGTGAGGCTCGATTGGAGCTTGGATGGCCGCCGGCGGAAGGAGCCGCTTCTTGACGCGCCCCCATTTGATGGCGATTGCGAATCGGGAGATCCTTCATGCACCGGGTCGAAGCGAAGGAATGCGTGTTTTCGCGTGATCTACAAACCTACTTTCGGGAGATCAGCGAGACTCCGCTACTCTCGGCCGACGAGGAGCGCGAGCTGGCCGCCGCGGTCGAGCGCGGGGAGCCCGGCGCCCGCAACCGGATGGTCGCGGCCAACCTCAGGTTGGTGGTTCGGATCGCCCGCGACTACCTGGGCCGGGGCATGGTTCTTGAAGACCTGATCGGCGAGGGGAACCTCGGCTTGATCCGGGCCGTCGAGGAGTTCGACCCGCGGTTCGGCGTCCGGTTCAGCACCTACGCGGCTTACTGGATCAAGCAGGCGATTCGTCACGCTCTGATCAACACGACCGCCACGATTCGCCTTCCGGCCCACATGGTCGGCCTGTTGACCAAATGGCGTCGGGCCGAGCGGGCCCTGACCCGGGCCCACGGCGTCGCCCCGACGTTCGAGGAGATCGCCGACCACCTGGATCTCTCCCCCACCCGGCGCGAGTTGGTGGCCAAGGCCCTTACGGCCGGTCGGATCAAGCTGGAAAGCGCCGTGGCCGACGAAGACGACTACTGGTCGCCCGACGAAACCGCCGACGCCGACGACGGCCCCTGGGCGGCCGTCGAATCCTCCGACGAGCGCGCCGACCTGACCCGCCGCCTGAGGGCTCTGGACGACCGCGAGCGAATGATCCTCGTCCACCGCCACGGCCTCGGCGGCGTCGCCCCCCTGACGCTCAAGGAGATCGGCGAGCGCCTGGGCATCACCCGCGAATGGGTCCGCAAGATCGAGACCCGCGCCGTCGAGAAGCTCGCCGCCGACGCCCCGCCGGTCGCCCCCGTCCGCAAGCGCCGAGCCTCGTTCGCCCCGGCCTCGACCCGCGCGGCGGGATAAAGCGCCCCTCGAAAATGGCCGGAGGCCGGATGGGGACCGAGGGGTTACGGAAAGAGTCATGGGACGGGGCCGGGAGGGCGATACTCTCCCGCCGAGCCGAGGCTACGCGCCGGCCGGATCGTCAGAGCAGCACGGGCGGGCCGGGAGCAGGTGACCGAGCTTGTCGCGCTTGGCGTCGAGGTAGCGCTGGCGCTCGACCGCCTCGGGGGCGATGATCGGCACCTGATCGACGACCTTCAAGTCGTAACCGTAGTAGACGAAGGCGTTGGTCTTTTTGGGGTTGTTGGTCAGGAGCCGGACCTTGGTCAACTCCAGGTCTTTCAGGATTTGTAGGCCGATGCCGTAGTCGCGCATGTCGGCCCGATGGCCCAGCGCGAGGTTGGCCTGAACGGTGTCGAGCCCCTTGTCCTGAAGGTTGTAGGCCCGGATCTTTTCGATCAGGCCGATTCCCCGCCCTTCTTGGGGCAGGTAGATCAAGGCTCCGGCCCCCTCGGCG
>Ga0180216_1003264_pt1 | contig 12971 bp, 16 predicted proteins | sample eDN3rd37CBELigMG_FD_128879 | JGI IMG/M metagenome (GOLD analysis project Ga0180216, IMG submission 128879) | Enriched Miracle-Growth compost microbial communities from Emeryville, California, USA - eDNA 3rd pass 37_C BE-Lig MG (version 2)... ... | reverse complement strand
AGGCGCCACATTACACACGCGGCATCGCTGCAGTCACATACACAGGATAAGCTCGAACAACCGAGATTAGTGCGTGCTAGTGGCGGATAATTTCCAGCCGTATGGTCTGCCGAATGGAACTTTCTAGAAACAGTGGATGACGTCATGCGTTCCACTGTGAAAACGGCGCTCTGATGGCGGCGCGTTCGCTGAGCGGCCGCGCACACACTGCGAGAAATCCCGAAACGGCGGCGCAGCGGACGACGACGCCGACGACGACGACGCCGACGACGCCGACGGGAGTCGGAGAGGAGGACGCAGAGGGCAGCAAAGAACAAACGGAGAAGGGCAAGCACGACAACGACGACGGCAGCGAGGAGACGGACAGCGAGTGAGAAGTGGAAGACGGGCGCGACGACGCGCACGCCGCCGCCGCCGCCGCCATCCGGCCCAAGGAACGTCCCAGGACTCGACGCGCCCGGGCAGAGTGGCTTAGCCCCCGCGGTACGCAGCAGTTCCTCCAAGGGGGGCTGTTGGAGCCCACGACCCGCTGCCCGCCATGGCGGCCGCTGCGGTACGCTCAGGATCCCTATGTGTGCTCTGCGATCGGGGACGGCCAATAACGTTCGGGAAGGGCCTCCGCGCCCATACGGACGGCGCGGCGCAGGCCCGCGAGCGTGGCAACGCGCTGTTCCGCGCCGGGCAGTACAAAGAGGCAGCCGCCGAGTACAGCAGCGCGCTGGACGCCCTGGGGTCCACCGCGGACGACAAGGAGACCCGTGTGGCGCTGCTGAAGAACCGGTCCGCGTGCCGGCTCAAGCTGGTACGCACGGGACGCCCCGCCGGTCATGCGGCCTGGGGGCCGACATGCTGAACGGCCCTTTGCGTCGCTTCGTTGGGCTGGTGGCCGTTCGCAGAAGGAGCTGGACGGCGCCCTCGCAGACGCCATGGCAGGCACGCTGACCGGGGCGCGCACTCGCCGTCCCATGAGGTCGCCGCGGCTCAACGAGCGACCCCCGGCCTCGCTGTTTCCCATCCACCCGCAGCGGTGGAGCTCGCGCCCTCGGATGCCAAGGCATACTACCGGCAGGCCTCGGCGCTCGAGGAGCTGGGCCAGCTGGACGAGGCGTACAAGATCTTGCGGCGGATACTAGCCATGGATCCCAGCAACGCAGGCACGGGCGCCGAACCCGTCCAGCACGCGAGAGTGGACGTCGCCTAGCTCACTGATCCTGGGAACCTTCCCTTGCCGCTGCCCTGCTCTGGCAGACGCAACGGCGGCGATGCAGCGCGTGATGAAGCGCCGCGCGGACGAGGTGGCCGCGCTGCAGGAGCAGGCCAAGCCCAGCTCCCACGTGGATCAGCTCGTGAGCCAGGTCGCCAACCTGACCGCCCTCGCCTCCGCCAAGGCCGGTACGGGCCGGGGCAAGCGGGTGTGCCTTGCTAGCTTCTCGCTTCGCTTACGCATGCGCTAGCGGATGCCGTGGCGTCTTCCGGCTGCCAGCCGCGGAAAAAATCCATTCTGCTGCGACCGACGGCGCGTTTGCCACGAAGATGGCCACGGGCCGCCACTTCCGCACGCTGCTCAAGACGCTGGCCGCGGCCCCCTTGGACAAGGTGGGATCCCGCCGGGGCAGCTGGGGGCCATGACAAGTCGCGATCCCTTACCTGGTGCTGTTGCACGGCCCAACCATTCAAAATGGCTCAGCCGGAAGGGGAGAAGCTGGCGGTGGCCCTGCTGCACGCGATGACCATCATGGCAACGGATCCGATGGTCGGCGAAGCGCTGGCCGTCGAGCTCACCGACGACATGGTGCGGGCGAACGCGCCAACCCCACTGTGCACGCCCTGTCGCTTGCGCCAACGCGGCACCCGGGCGTTGTGGGGCATGTGCGCTGTGCGCAGGTTGCCCAGCTGACCAAGGCGCCGACGCCCAAGATGCACGCCGCGTTCCTGACCATGATGGCGGGGCTGGCGTTCCACGCCGGCCGGCCGGAGGAAGGCGAGGACAAGCACCGCATTCACAAGTACCCGGACGTGGACCACAACGACCGGCCCATCCGGCGCGTGCCGCCGGACCAGCGCAGCAGCATGGCGCTCTTTGCGCGCGTGCCCCAGCAGGCGATCAACGTGTTCATGGTGCGCGCTAGCGCCGCGATGGCGACGGCAATCGGCCGGGGGGGGGGGAGAGTCGTTGACGCCGCACGGCCCAATCCTAGTCTACTGCGCGCCGGTGCTGCCGCCCAGCCGGCCATGCGGAGCAGCCACGATGAGGTGCAGTCCGCCGCGATCCAGGGGCTCATGAAGGTGGTGGGCAGCAAGGCCGCCGCGACGACGTTCATCAGCGGCGCCGCCTTCCCGGCGCTCCTGTCCGTCTGCCGCACCCGCGGCTCCAAGGTGCGGCCTGGCGAGAGCCTGCAAACCGTGCGGCAAGACGCGCTCGCTCATGTGCACGGCATGACGGTGCGGCATGGGTTGCTGAGGGCAGCTGCAAAGCCTGCTGTCGGCCGCGCTGGCGCGCATTCTGGAAGCCGTGGGCTCGCAGGACCGCGTCGTAGAAGTACGATGCCGCCGTGCGCGTTCGATGACGCGCGGCAGCGCGCTCACCGCCGCTCCACGCCTGCTGCCTCGATGGATCACCGATCCGCAGCGCTGCCGCGAGGTCATCACGCCGCAGCTGGAGCGCGACAACGACGCGGACCGCATCGCCGGCTTGGTCGCCCTGGCCGCCGTGACGCAGGCCGATCCGGAGGTCGGCGCCGGCGTGCTGCTGCAGCCGGGCGTGCTCGAAGAGCTGTTGGACTCGTGGGACATTGACGCCGTTGAGGTGAGCGGCCGCAGGCGGGAATGGCCGAGGGGCCAAACGGCGCTCCGGGTACCTGACGGGCTATCGCGCCGAAGGAGCGCTTGCGACGCGTTGCCAGACCCGCGTGGCGCTGCTCGAGGCGCTGGCGCAGGCCTGCGCGTCCAAGGGCGCCCGGTCCGCCATCGGCCTCCAGGGTGCCGAGATTCTGACGCGCGCCATGCGGTCCAGCGACTTGCGGTGCGCCCGCTTGAACCAGGCAAAAAAATGGGCAGCGATGGGGTTCTTGGCCGCTGACGCCTTGCCGCCGGACCACGACTGTGTGCCGGCAAACGACGCCAGGATCATGGTCCGTGCGGCCGTCACCCTGGCCAAGTGTGTCTTTAACGAGACCGGCGACCGCGCCGAGTTCTTGAAGGAGAAGGACGTCACCGACAAGCTCTTTTCGGTACCTGCCGCCTTCGCTGCCTCTCTCCCCCCTCCCTTGTCGCTCAGTCCACGACCTTACAGTAGACCTTCTTGCGGTGCGGCTGGCCTGCCCCTTGCCTCGTCCAGCTCGTTGTGGACACGCAGCAGCCGGCCGACGTGCGCCTGTGGGCGGCGGAGGGGGTGGCGTACCTGTCCATCTTTGGCGACTACAAGGACCGCATCGCGCTCGACGGCAAGCTCCTGGACGCCATTTTCTCGCTGATCAAGGTGCGTGCGGCATGGATCGGGCCCGATCGGCCGACACCGCAGGGGGGGCTGACGTCGGTCGTGGGATCCCCCTTGGCAGGGCGCGCGTGCTGCGACCAGACCGAGGACAGCGCCCTGCAGTACGGCGTCGTGCAAACGCTGGCCAACCTGACGACGTACCGCCGGCGGCTCTCTGAGGAGCAGCAGCAGCTGAAGAAGCTGCAAGAGTTGGCGGGCGAGAAGAAAGTCAAGGTCCGCGTCCCCGCTGCCGCACGCACGCCGGGCGCGCGCGCCAGCGTCCTCACGCCCTGGCGGCCCCGTGCTTGTCGGTGCCGTACGCAGGAGCACCCGGCGGACGACGACGACCGCGTGGCCAAGCGCGCCACGGAGGTGCTGAAGCGCGGCGCGGTGACGGCGCTGGTGGCGCTGGTCAAGGAGAAGGCGAACCGGCGGCAGAACCTGGCCGAGGCGATAGCGCAGGTCATGCTGAACCTGGCGACGGACCCGCACAACCGCGGCCTGATGGTGCAGCAGGGCGCCGCCAAGGTGCTGCTGCCGCTCGCGAACGAGGGCACCAAGGCAGGCATGGACGCGGCCGCGCAGGCGCTCGCCAAGCTGGCCATCACGATCGACCCGGCACTGGCGTTCAAGGGCGAGAAGAGCGCGGAGCTGGTGCGCCCGCTGGTGCGCCTCCTGCAGAGCGAGGACGGCCTGCAAAACTTTGAGGCGCTGCTCGCGCTCACCAACCTGACGTCTAACTCGGAGGAGCTGCAGGAGCGCCTGCTGCACGAACACGGCCTGACGCACATCGAGTCGCTCATGTTCAGCGAGAACGACATGATCAAGCGGGCGGCCACCGAGGCGCTGTGCAACATGACGATGCACCCGGACGTGCAGGCCAAGTACGACGCGGCCACGACGCCGGACCGCGTGCGGATCCTGCTGGCCATGGCCGACGTCGACGACTTTGCCACCCGCCGCGCCGCCAGCGGCGCGCTGGCCATCCTCACGTCGAGCTCGGAGAAGGTGTGCCGCGACATCTACGGCGAGAAGTTTGGCCTGCCCATCCTGGTGACGCTCCTGAACGACGCGGCGCAGGCGGCGCTGCCGCCGGAGGAGAAGGCCAAGGCGAAGGCCCGGGCCGCCGAGGAGGCGCGCAAGGCTGCCGCCGCCGAGGGTGCCACGACCGAGGCCGCGGACGAGGCGGCGCAGGCCGTGCTGGACAAGCCGGACCTGACGCCGGACGAGGGCCGGCAGCTGCAGCACCGCGCCATCTCCGTCCTGCGGAATCTGGCCAACGTGCCGGAGCTGGCGCGAGGCATGGTGCAGGCCGGCCTGCTTCCCGCGGTGGAGATGCTGCAGTTTGCCGAGTTTTCGCCGGTCGCCGAGCTGGCCAAGGAGGCCTACGCGGCCATGCAGGCGGCCGCCAAAGAGGGGAGCTAGAGCGCACCGGGTTTATGCTGACGCATGTACTACAAGAACACAACGGCTGTACAGACGACTCACGCGTGTTCGAGTGGCAACAACGTTCCCATTCCGTACACTATAAGCGATAATGACAATAGGAGATTTAGTCTTTGCGACGTTGGCGCGGGCGCCAGGCGTTTACACCTTGTCCTGGAGGTCCCGCTTCTCCGCCTGCTGCCCGGCGGCGCGCTCGACGACGGCGCGCTCGACGAGGTGCTCGATGCGCGTGACGCTCTCCCGGAGCGCGCGCAGCTCGCCGACGACGTCCATGGACGCGACGGCCGTCGGCTGGCGCGAGACAAAGTCGACACCGCCGCCGGCCGCCGCGGGCCCGCCGGCGCCCTGGCCCAGCACGATGGCGTCGCGGCGCTGGATGATGGAGGCGCGCAGCCGCCGCGGCTCGACCACCGAGTTGAGTGTGAGCTCGGCGCGGGCCTCGGGCCCCGAGTTGCCGGCGGTCTGGACGAGGAGGGAGGAGACGCCGCAGTAGCGCTGGACGCAGCCCTCCTGGATGGCCAGGTCCTGCACGCGGTCGAGCGGCACGGTCTTCTCGACCTTGTTGATCCAGCCGCCGCTGTAGTGGATGCGGTGGTCGTCGACGGTGCACTTTTGGCTTTGGAACTCCTTCACGGCCCACAGGATGGTGCACGGCAGGCACGGCAGGCACAGACAGCCCGAGATGAGCGGGATGTAGCAGCAGCCGACGCAGACCGCGTAGTTGCGGCCGTGCTCCTGGTCGAACTCGACCTTGACAACGTTCTCCTCGTTGGCGTCGCCACCCATGGTGCCGATTTATTCCCCTTGTGCTCGCCGCACGAGAACGCTACGTGCAAAACCCTGTGAAGCGCATGGGCACGGGCGCAGGCGCAGCGTGAGTCAAGTGGCCGGCGCCGCGCTCGCGGCCGTCGTCGCGTCGGGTGTACCACGACGTTGGCAAAGTGCAACAGTGGTGACGCAGGCACTCAACCGCTCCGCTGGGGTCGATGGTTCGTTCTGGGATGCCACATCCAGCGCACGCCACCGCGCCAGCCCGTCCGCTCCCGACGTCAGTACGCCTCTCCGCACAGCCGCACGCATCGTTGGGCGGCCGCCAGGCGGCGGCAAGGGCCTGCCCGGGGGGCGCCGCCTTTGCCACCGGCCGATTCGCTCCTTCGCGCACCCGCCACGCGCCTCGCCATAGGTGACGTAATATTGAATGACGTCATAGTTGGCCACGTGGTCGTCCCAGCGCAGGCTGTGTGACACGGCGGGAGATGCCGCCGGCCGCGACCACGCCGGCTGCGGCGGGCGCCGCGGCGACGGCGGCGGCCGCCCGCCCGGCCTGGAACGCGTCGACGCAGGTCCGGCACGTCAAGGCCAGCGAGCTGCCGCCGGCGATGAGCCCCCGGACAGCGGCGGGGAAGCGGGTTGCCGCGGCGGCTGCAGCAGCGGCCGCGCCGCGATCTACGGCGGGCCGTGCCGCGAACGGCAAGCCGGCGAGGGCGCCGTCACCGCGGGCCCGCACAGTGGTGTCGCCCCGGCTAGGGATGGGAAAGCGGGCGGCGCCCGGTTCGCCGGCGGCTGCCGCGCCAGGAGCCGCCCCAGCCTCCGCCACGACGCCTCGCGCGATCGGCAAGGTGCAGCCGCATGCCGCTTCGCCCGCGGTGCCAGGGCCGCGACCTGGCACCGGATCAGCTGCCGTCGCAGCCAATGGCACGCCGGTGGCACGGTTACCGGCCAAAAGGATTGCTGCCGGCGCCCGGCGGTCGCCCCGGCTCGCTGGCAAAGCGCCACCGCCGCCAGCCAGCCCCGTTGTGCGCCCCACGGCGGCGGCGTCGCAGCGGAGCCCCGCCGCTGGCGGTCTGAGATCAGGTGGGGCGGCCGCTGCGACGCCCGCCACCAAGCCGGCCTTTGTGGGCACCGTGTCGCCGATCACCGCGCGCCGCCGGGCCGCGGCCGCCCATCTGCAGGCCATGGTGCGTTGCGATCCTCCGCCGGCGGGGGGGACAACGCGAGCGGCTTCGACTGACCCGCTGGCTGCCTGTTGTGTGGTTTCCCGCCTTGTCAGATCGAGCAGGACGTGGCCCGGTGGCTCGAGGCGGTGCTGGGCCCCGCGCACGTCCGCGCGACCGAGCCGTGGCTGCCGCAGCTCGCGACGGGCGTCGCGCTCAGCGAGCTGCTGGCGGTGATCGCGCCGGAGCACCGGCTCAAGGCGGTCCACCGTGGCAGCGTCAAGGTCGGCGACTACCGCGCCCGGGACAACATCGCTGCGTTCCTGCGCGCGCTCAGGCCGCTCGTGCGGGCGTCGGCCCTCTTTGAGGTGCGGGCACCCAACAACCGCGCGGCTTGCCCGCCTGACGCCGTCGCACTGGCCGCTCATCGCCGGATCGCGATCCTGCCATCCGCTGCCTCTCCCACAGGTGGGCGATCTCGTGGACGGCAAGAACCCCGCGGCAGTGACCCGGTGCCTGCTGGAGCTGGCCCGTGTGGGCGCCGCACGGGGCATCGCGCCGCCCGAGGTCGTCCGCGTCGAGGACGACGTGGACCGCGCCATGTCGGCCGACACCGCCGCCGCCGAGCCGCCGCCGCCGGCCGGGCCCGGCGACACGGTGGTGCCCTACGTCGCCGTTGCGGGCGACAGCGTCGACCAGCGGCTCGAGGCGCTGCTGGCGCAGCACCCGCACCTGACCGGTCGGTTCGAGCGGATCGCGTTCGGCGTGTACTGGATGCGCCGCAAGAGCGGCGTGGCCAAGCGGATCCACATGCGCATCCTGTTCGATCAAGTGTTTGTGCGCGTGGGCGGTGGCTGGGAGGACCTCGTCGTCTTTGCCGCCCGGCATCCGTGACCGCCGCGGCGGACTGCGGAGGTCCGTAACCACGCTGGCGGCCACGTGTAGCCATGTGTGCATAGCTCGTTGTACAGCCTTGTGTGCAGTCACGGTGGTGCATGGCACCTGCATGTCCTCGTCGTCGTCCAGGTTTCCAATCATTCGCCCCGTCGTCAGCGGGATCCCCAGTTTTAATCTGGGGATCTCACATGTGGCATAGGCAAGTGGCCGCGTCGCCGCCGGTCGCCAGCGGCTGCGACGCGCACCCGCGGACCCGCCGCCCAAGACCGCGCGCTGGACCGCACCGGACGCCCTGGACAACGCAGCGGAAGGCTCTCACGGCACGACCAAGGGCGGCGGACACGCCACCGAGGCGGGAGAGCGCGTGGAGAAGCCACCAAGCAGCGCCTCCGCGCCCACGACGTCGGCGGACGCCGGACAACGAGACGCGGACGCCGACACCGCCGAGGACGCGGACGCGGAGCCAGCAAGGAGACAGTAACGTAGCAAGGTGACTGGTCCCGTGCGGAAGGGACGGGAAGCCGGGAAAACGCCACAGGTCTGGCTAGGCGGGCCGCCCGCGCTGTTCGGCTCCCTGAGACGCGTCGCTGACCCGAGCCGCGAGGCAGATCGTCCGGGCCCGTGCAGGTAGCCCCAAGCAGGACGCCGGACACGATAGCCCGCGGCACAGGCACCTCAGGTCGGAGGCGGCCGCGGCCGGTCGCGGCGGGGCGGCGCAGAGGCCGCCCGCGGCAGCCATGCAGCTCAAGATCGCATTGGAGAAGGTCCTGAGCGAGACCAGCGCCGGCAAGCACAATGACGTCCGCGAAGCGGCCCAGGTCGCGCTGGAGCGGCTCAAGGCGCTCCAGGTGCGTGCCGTGCTCGTCGGCTCGGGCGGCCCTGACGCTGCCCGGCTGGCTGACCGCGCGGTCTGCGGTCCTCGAGTCATGCGTGCGGCGAGGGCCGGGCCAGACGACCGGCGAGGGCGAGGTGGCGCGGGACAGCGGCGCCGAGGACACGTGGGTCGACAAGGACGGCGTGCGCCGCGTGAACGGCGACCGCTTCTGGCGGCCGTTCAAGCTGGCGCTCGAGTCCGGCAGCCCCAAGCTCATCGAGACCGCGCTGGACGCCGTGCAAAAGCTGATTGCCTTCCGCTACCTGCGGGGCAGCCTCTACGACGCCAAGAGCAACACGCTGCTCATCAACGAGGTGGTCGACACGGTGTGCAACTGCTTCGTCTCGGCCAAGACGGAGAGCGCCGTGCAGCTGCAGGTGATCAAGGTCCTGCTCACCGCCGTGACGTCGCCGTCCTGCGAGGTCCACGAGACGGCGCTGCTCAAGGCCGTCCAGACGTGCTTCAACATCTTCCTCTTCTCGCGCGTCCCGACCAACCAGGTCGGGCCCCCGCCGCTGTGCGCGGGAAGCCGCCCTGGCGTGAGCTCTCGCTGACCGCGGTCGGCCACCAGCGCCCGTGCGGGGGCCGCGGGGCCGCAGGTCACGGCCAAGGCGGCGCTGACGCAGATCGTCAACTTGGTGTTCCAGCGGCTGGAAAAGTACGCAACGGCCGTGCTGCACGCGTCGGCAGAGCAGCCGGCGCCGCGGCCGAGCGACGCGAGCCAGCCCGAGCCGGCTGCGGCCGCGCCAGCCGAGTACGCGGCCGTGGCTCGCATGGCAGATGCCGAGCACCGACCGCTAACGCCGAGCTGGACGAGGTCTGCCTGGGCGGTGTGTTGCTAGGCCGGCGCCGGCCGGCGCCGCACAGCCAACGGAGCCGGCGGTGAATGGCACGGAGCGGCCACCGGAGGGCCCGCCCGGCAAGTACGGCCTGGGGTCGGAAGGCACGACGGCCGGAGCGAGCCGCCCGCTCACGCAGTCCACCTCAGAGCATGGGCGTTGAGGGAATGCAGGTATGGCTACTGCATCGTGTGCCGGAAAAAGGCCGACCACTACTGCTCGCAGACCAAGGATCCGGTGTGCTCGCGGGAGTGCAAGATGGTACGACCCGATGCGCCACGAAGGCCCCTGTCTGTTCGCTGGTGGGGCGCCCCTGACAATTCCGCCCGTGGTCAGCCAGTCCTGCGGATGTGCACGCACCCAGACCAATCTGGAGCGCGTCGAAGCGGAGGAGCGCCGGCGCCGCGAGGATGCCAGCACGGTGGCCGACTTGGAGAAAGCGGCAGAGCCGAACGCTTCCGTCGATCGTAGGCGCAGCGCAGATGCGCCGAGCAGGGGTGCTGTTCTGCAAGCAGCCGCTCACAGCGTTGAACGTCACGGCTGTTCGCTTGACGCCGTCGCCAGCGTCGCGGCGCATCGACAACCCGTACGAGCCCACGGTGGCCATGTACGGCAAGATCTTGCGCAAGGACGTGTTCCTGCTGTTCCGGCGGCTCTGGTGCGGCTTCGAGCGCAGTGAAATGGAAGGGCCTTGGACCCGCCGGATTAACCATACCAGCGCCGCACTGCTGCTGCTGCTGCTGCTGCTGCCTTCCAATAGCTTGCTGGCCAAGTCGTCGGACGAGATCGTGCACTCGCAAGAGGCCACCACGAACGAGGTGGGTGGCCTTGGAGGGCAGATGCACGGCGCGCGCCACGCTGGCTGACGTCCGCGTGCTTTCCTGGAAGGGTGGCTGTTTCGGCACGCAGCTGCGCGGCCGGATTCTGGCCATGGAGCTGCTCCTGTCGGTGCTGACCAACCCGGGCCCCGTCTTCCGCAACAACGAGGTGTTCATCTCGCTGGTGAAGAAGGACCTGTGCCTGCCGCTCTCCAAGAGCGGCATCTCGCCCAACCGTAAGTCTGAACGCCGTAGGTGTGATGAACGGGTTTGGCGCGGCAGAAACGCTGACGACGCAGCCGCCACGTCGCCTCGCCTTTGAACGCCCACCGCTACGCGCAGCGTCGCTGTTTGAGCTGTCGCTGTCCATCTTTCTGATGCTGCTCAGCTACTTCAAGGCGCCGCTCAAGAGCGAGATCCAGGTACGCTCGGCTGCCCGAGGCCGGCCCATGCCGCGCAGGTGCGCTGATTGCTCGTTGGCAATCCTCCCGGTCGTGCACGGTCGCGTCGCAGCTCCTGTTCAAGGACATCTTTTTGAAGCTGATTGAGGCGCCCACCGCCACGCTGACGCAAAAGGCGATGATCATGCAGGTCCGTGCCGCGCGACGAAATGGCCATATAGAGCATCCTAGGATCGTTCGCTAACCACGATGCTCGGCGACCGGTTCTCGCCCGAGTCTCTCGGGAGCAGGCGCTGGGCAAGATCTGCAGCAACCCGCAGACGCTGGTGGACCTGTTCCTGAACTACGACTGCGACGTCAACGGCGACGACGTGTTTGAGAGCATGGTCAACGTCATTTCGCGCGTCGCCAACACCATCCGTGCCTCGGAAGGCAGCGACGCCGCCGCCATCGCCGAGGCACGTGCCCACCGCAGACGCTTGGCGATCAAGGGGGGTTCCACCGACTCGCAGTGACCGCGGGTTCGTCGTACGTGCGCGCCCCCTACGTGCCTGGGACAGGTCCGCAAGATCAAGGCGCGCGGTGTGAGTGCGCTCGTGGCGCTCGTGCGGTCGCTGCTGGAGTGGACGGCCATGACGGAGGACACGCCGTCGGCGGACGAGCAGTACGCAGGGCAGGGCAGACGCGCAGCACCGCGAGCAAGCCGCTGACGGCATGCCCGTGTATCGCGTCCGCCGCCGCCTCGCCGCCCCGCAGCCCGGCCGCCGAAGAAGCTCGCAAGCCCGTGGTGCCGGACCGCAACCCGCTGAACCAGGTGTCGCTGCCGACCACGAACGTGACGCCGCCCCCGTCGGGCAGCCCCGCCATCCCGTCGTCCGGCGAGCCGGGGTCGGCCGGCGCGGGCCAGTCGGTTGGCGGCGCCGCCGCCACCGCAGCCGCTGCCGCGGGCGGCCCGCGCGACCCCGCGCAGTTTGAGGAGATGAAGTCGCGCAAGATGGTATACCCAGCGTGCCCGACCCTTCCACGGCGCTGGAACGGCAGGTTGGCTGAGGAAAACGCTCCGGGCCGGGGTCAGGTTGCGGTGCGCCCGCGCTTCAGCTGCTGCGTCAAGGCGTGGAAAAGTTCAACAGCAAGCCGCGCAAGGGCATCGAGTTCCTCCAGCAGCAAAAGTTCCTGGGCGAGGACCCCGCGGAGGTGGCGCGGTTCCTGACCACCACGCTCGGCCTGAACAAGGCGGCGATCGGCGAGTACCTCGGCGGCGACGACCCCTACGACATCAAAGTCATGCACGCCTTTGTCGATCAGCTCAACTTTGCGGGCCTCAAGTTTGTGGATGCCCTCCGCCTCTTCTTGCAGGTAGGGTGCCGAGTCCACCTTGGCGCTGCGTGAGAGGGTACTCGTGACGCTCACCAGCAGGGCGGCGCCGCCTTGGGCCGCCCTGCACCGGCCGCCAGGCGTTCCGCCTGCCGGGCGAGTCGCAAAAGATCGACCGGCTCATGGAAAAGTTTGCCGACCGCTACTGCGAGAACAACCCCGACGCCTTCTCCAACGCCGACACGGCCTACACGCTGGCGTTCTCGGTCATCATGCTCAACACAGATTTGCACAGGTATGCGCGGTGCGGAAGGGCGTCGAGTGCAGCCGGGATGACGCTCACGTCGTGCGCGCCCCGCACCGGCGGGCGGGCTCCTCGTGTGCAGCAACCAAGTCAAGAACAAGATGACCAAGCAGCAGTTTCTGCGCAACAACCGCGGCATCAACAACGGCAGCGACCTGGACCCGGCGTTCCTGGAGGCCGTGTACGACGACATTGCCAACAACGAGATCGTCATGGAGGAGGAGCAGACCGCCGAGCTCGCCAAGGCGGCCGCCGCCGGTACGGACGACGCTGGTCGGCTGCCAGTGAACAGGCGGCGGATGTCCCCCCGTTGGGTCTAACCACCTGGCAACCCGCTTCCGCCGCCGCCGCCGCCGCCGCCGTCGCTGCCACTGCGACGCCGCGGCGTCGCCTCCAGGCGAGAACCTGTCGAGCAAGCAGCGCAGCGAACTGTATCGCATGGAGGTCGGCCAGCTGACGCGCAAGCTCCAGATGCTGCTCAAGGTGCGGCGGCGGCGCGGACGCCGCGCGCGGCGTGGTCGCCGTCGCCTAACCCGCGCCCCCGACGGCCACGCTTCTGTCCGCGCGACGGCCGCCGCAGGCGAGCGGACCCGCCGACTACGTGTACCACTCGGGCGCGCACGCGGAGCACGTGCGCCCGATGTTTGCGCGGACGTGGATGCCGGTCCT
>Ga0180216_1003263_pt1 | contig 12971 bp, 11 predicted proteins | sample eDN3rd37CBELigMG_FD_128879 | JGI IMG/M metagenome (GOLD analysis project Ga0180216, IMG submission 128879) | Enriched Miracle-Growth compost microbial communities from Emeryville, California, USA - eDNA 3rd pass 37_C BE-Lig MG (version 2)... ... | reverse complement strand
CAGGATAGCTACATTCACCAGATGAAAGGCTTATATAATGAATCGATCGTGATCTCCGACCAGCTTGTGGCGGCAGTAGATGAAGTGGATCAAGCAATGATACATTTAAGCTCGATCACTGATCAGAGCCAGCAGCAGGAGCGCTTATTAACAAATTGCAGTAAGCAGGCCAATAGTAAAATTACGGAGGTGTTTTCTTCCCTGCAGCAGGTATCTGCCGCTGCAGATCAGATCAGCTATGGCGCGATGCATCTTACGAATCAAAGCTCAGAAACGAAGCAAGTAACGCTTGATCTGCAGAAGTCTTTAACTGAAATGGAAAGCAGAATGCAGCAGCTGCAAAAGAGTAACCTCGACATGACGCTGCAAATTAATTCACTTATTGAACATACATCAAAAATATATGAGCTGAACAAGCTAATTCAGCAAATTGTGTCACAAACCTCATTGCTTGCTCTAAATGCTTCAATAGAAGCAGCACATGCTGGTGAATATGGGAAAGGCTTTGCCGTCGTAGCACAAGAAATTCGTAGACTAGCAGATCAAAGCAATGCTACGGTTAAGCAGTCATCAGAGTTTGTTGCGCATATCGAACAAGGCGTTAAGCTTGTGACAAGTGCAGTGGCACAGGAGCGCACCTTCGTAGAGCAAAGCGTACAGGAAATGGGGATGAGCTGCGAGCGAATGGATATGATCGCTGAACGTATCGTTGAGGTTGATCAGCTTGTTTCCGATATGAAGGCATCGAGTGATAGTCAGAAGATTCAAACCGCGTATGTGACAACTCGTCTACAGGAGGCTGTAGAGTATGTCAATGAAACATTAATTGCTGTAAAGGATACGGTAAGTATGAATGAAGCCCAGCGTACCCAAATTCATAAGCTCGATCGTATACGCAGTAATATGGGGAAAGCTTCTAACGAATTGAGGCAAGCAATCGAATGTGTAGAGATAGATGTCGTTAAGAAGGCGACAAACGCGAATACAGACGCAATGATCAAGTGGTTGACTGAGGTAGCGAGTCGCAGTTCAATTACATCGCTCGACCCAAAAGAGCATTATGAGCAATTGAGCGCTCTTCTAAGCAGTGAAACAGAGGTCGAAGCGATCTGGTCTAATCATGCGGACGGTTCGTTTATCGTATCAATTCCCGATGCAGGCTTGCTAAATGCGAAGGGAAGAGAGTGGTGGAAGCGAGCGATGAATGGGGAAAGCTATCAATCTACCTATTATGTTTCAGCCATTACGAAGCGCTTGTGTCAGACATTGTCAGTCCCTATCTATAAAGACGATAGCATTGTCGGTGTACTAGGTATTGATTTAACGATTGGCAGCTAACTGCTAACGATTCAACAATAGTAGCAATTACAATAGTAGCAATATTTTCAAGCTTCCATTAAAATTAAATGAGTCATTGGTTTCACTCCTGCTGGTTTGCTTAACACATACCAATACGGAGGTACCGATGACTTTTTTATTGAGAATTTGCATCTGTTACGAGGTTTATTTGTGTTTAACCTTATACTTGGATAATTAAAGTGATCTACATGTTAGGAGGGAAGCAATGAGAATATTAGGATATATGATTTTGGGTATGGTTATTGTATATATGTCATTATTCCTGGGACAAATGGGATTGATATTGATGGGAGGAGCAGTCTTTGGCTTGCTTTTATACATTGCCATAATGCTTTCGGATAAGAGCAAAAAGGAGTAATATGCTGGGCCAAGCTTTATAGAAATGCGAAAGGATCTCCTCGTTGTTCAAGATGCTCTAGTAGTGCCTTAAAACTTAACATCTCGGTCTACAGACCGAGACAACTTCAATCCTACGTCGCTTATAGAGAATAGTAAGCTGCGCTATACTTTGAATATAGAAAAGGCTCACTAAATCAAACACTGGTCATGCAGCTAGCAGCTAGCTACGGAGCAGTAACGATAAGAATGTAAAGGAGAATTCCGATGAAAAGATCTTTTTTTGATAAGTATGGGGTTGCGGTAGTAATTATCGCTGTTGGCGGCTGGTTTATTACGAAACAGCTTGGCATTGTTTCATTTAGCCTTGGCAAGCTAATTCTAGTCTTAGTTGGCGCAGCGATCATTATGCATGGCTTGCAGATGATTCGCAGCTCTAAGAAGCAGGATGAAAAGCAGCAAGAACAGCAATGGGATTATTATAATCCGAATGTAGCTCCGCCTCCACCGCCACCGATGGATGAACCGTTTTCGTCTGTTAACGTTGATCAGCAAGCGAAGGCTGAATCGAAGCAAAGCTATACCTACGGCTCATCGACAGCTTCTAGCCATACCGGTCAAAGCTACAGCTACGGTCATGAAGCGAATACGAACAAAAAAAGCTATACCAGTGATTATGATACGATAAATCGTTCTGTCTTTATTGGTGACATCCACTATGGTAAGCAGCACTGGGAGCTTAGACCGATGAATTTGTCTGCATTCATTGGAGATATGACCATCGACTTATCGAAAGCGCATATTCCTTACGGTGAGACTCGTATTCAAATTTCAGCATTTATTGGGGATGTGAAAATCTTTGTCCCGAACGATGTGACACTAGGGGTATCGGTTCAGATGAGTGCATTTTTAGGCGACACGAAGCTTATTGATCAGAAGGAATCAGGCATTCTACGCTCTTCCGAAATGAGCACGCCTCAATATCATGAATGTGAACGCAGAATTCTAATTACAGTATCTACTTTTATTGGCGATGCAAAAGTGAAAAAGGTAGGGTAACAATGAGTAAAAACAGCAGGCTGATTATAGGCAATCTAGGATTAAACCTTCATTCTATTATGGTCGGAGTGCTGACCGCAGTATTCGCTGTTGTAAGCTTTGTACTGCTGCAGCCACTAGTGAATTGGCTCACACTTATTATGATTGTATTGTTCCTTTCAGTCATTGTAAGTGCGATTCTTGCAAAACTGCTTATACGCAATGAGCGTGCAGCACTAGAAAAACTAGAGTATACACTTAAAAATGCATATAACGGCGACTATTCTGCGAGAGTGCAGTATGATGAAGGTGACCCTTATGAGGCATGGTATCGGCAATTCAATGACTTTCTAGAGCAAACCGAGCAGAAGCTTGCCTACATCCAAGTGCTTGGAGAAGCCAAGGTTTTACAGGAGGCTGCGAGTGTAGAGGCTGCAGTGTTCGAAGAGAGAAAAAGGCTGGCGCGTGATCTTCACGACAGCGTCAGTCAGCAGCTGTTTGCTATTCATATGAGCGCGTCCTCGCTGCAAAAGCTACAGGAAGTTAATCCTGAGCATGCGAATGAAGTGATGAAGCAGCTCGTAACGATGTCGAGTAATGCACAGCAGCAAATGCGTAAGTTTATTGCGCATCTTCGTCCTATGGAGCTGGAAAATCGAAGCTTGTCGGAAGCGCTGCATTACTGGTATCCTGATTATTGTAGACAGAACAATATACAAGGTAGACTGGACTACCGAATACAGTCGGAGCTGACAGACGCGAAGGAGCACCAGCTGTTTCTAATTATTCAAGAAGCGATGGCAAACGTTGTAAAGCATGCGCAGTGTAAAAGCTGTCAGCTAACGCTTTATGAGACGGAGCATCGAGTAATTGTTACGTTAGAGGACGATGGAATCGGCTTTAAGCAAGAAGCACTCACTAGAAAATCATATGGGTTATCAACGATGCAGGAGCGCGCACAGAAGCTGAGCGGTGATACGGATATTATTAGCAAGGAAGGCCGAGGCACGATCGTAAAAGTAACGATTCCGAAATTAATAGAGAAGGAGCCGAAGCTATAGCATGGATCAGGTTGTTAACATAATGATCGTCGATGATCATGATATGGTACGTTTAGGGTTAAAAACTTATTTAATGCTGGAGCCGTCATTCCGCGTCGTAGCAGAAGCGGGCAACGGTGAAGAGGCATTAGCTTATTTAAGCAGCAGTGAGCAGCTGCCAGATCTCATCTTGATGGACTTAATGATGCCGATCATGAATGGCATTGAAGCGACGAAAGCAATTAGTGAGAAGTACCCGAATATAAAAATCGTCATGCTTACTAGCTTTCTGGAAGATGATAAGGTGTATTCGTCAATTGAAGCGGGTGCAATCAGCTATGTGCTGAAAACCGTATCAGCGGAAGAGCTTATCTTTGCCATTAAGGGCGCACTGAAGGGAATGCCGGTTATGTCTGCAGAGGTCTCCCAGTCCTTAACACGTGGACTTCGCGTACAGCGCAGTCAACAGGGCGACGAAGGCTTTACGGAGCGAGAACGCGAGGTGCTGCTGCTTGTGGCTGACGGATTGTCCAATAAAGAAATTGCCGATGAGCTCCATATTAGTATTAAGACAGTAAAAACACATGTCAGCAATCTGTTAATGAAATGCGAGCTGGAGGATCGAACGCAGCTAGCAGTGCTTGCACATCGTAAAGGATGGGCGAATAAATAAGCTAACTAAGGTGAGAATCAATCCGTAATTCGCTGAAGGCGCGAAATGCGGATTTTTATTTATATTATTTTTAGATTTTTTTAAGTTTGTTTTAAGGTACATTGTGCAAGATAGAGATATCAAAAACGTTATGATTGCTTGATATAGACAGGAGGAGTTATGCTATGAGCAACGAAAATGATCAATACTATAAAGACGGCCAGTCCTTTAGCAAAGAGCCATTCGAGCATACGGATAGCTCTCATAAAGAGCGTGAATATCGCGCAGGTGACAATAGAACTTCCACAGAGGATGCGCAATTTACACCTATTGTCGATCATAGCAGTGATCAACAAAGACCGAGTGGACCAACCTACTACTCGTATGGGAATACACGGCCGATGGAAGCGGTGCAGCAACCGACTAATCATCAACAGGCTGCAGCTTATCCTCGTAGTAGTGAATCATATGAAGGCAGCGGGCTTTACGGCGCTACATCTCCGCAGCCTAACCAATCAGCCTATCGTCCATTTACAACAAGTGGCGGAGGTGATCCATTATCTGCCAAGAAGGAGAAACGAAGCTCTGGTGGATTCGGCAAGATGTTTTTATCCTTTATGGCAGGCGTAGTTGCGGTGGGCTTGCTTATGTATACCGCTGATGTGCAGAACTGGTTCTCGAAGGATGTGATCTCAACGCAGAATAGCTACAAAAGCGATGTAACTAATACTGGTGGAAGCTCAAGCAGTAGTGGTACAACGAATACAGCGACTTCGTTGATGATGGATCGACCAGACAATATCGCAGAACTATTCAACACAGCAAGTCCTGCAGTAGTTAAAATAGAAACGTTCTCCAAACGATCAAGAAGCAGCTCCAATTCGTTATTCAATGATCCTTTCTTCAGACAGTTTTTTGGCAATAATATTCCAGGTACAGAGGATCAAAATTCTAATGAGCTAGAGCAGTCCGGCATGGGAACAGGCTTCTTCTTCGAGGCAGACGGCTATATCTTAACGAATCAGCACGTTATTGCAGATTCTGATGAGATACGAGTTATCGTTGAAGGCTATGATGAGCCGCTTGTTGCAACATTGCTTGGCGAAAGCTATGAGCTTGATCTCGCTGTCTTAAAGGTAGAAAGTGATAAGCCGTTCCCAGTATTGCCGCTTGGTAACTCTGAAAATACGAAAATTGGAGACTGGGTAATTGCAATCGGTAATCCATATGGCTTCGATCATACATTAACAGTCGGTGTCATTAGTGCGAAGGAGCGCCCAATCGATATTCCTGATTCGAACGGAGTGCGAAACTATGAACATCTACTGCAAACAGATGCTTCAATTAATCCAGGTAACTCTGGCGGTCCGCTGCTTAATATGAATGGTGAAGTAATCGGCATTAATACAGCGGTAAGCTCAACAGCGCAGGGCATTGGCTTTGCTATTCCGACCTCTACCATTACTGAGGTATTGGATGCGCTGAAAAACAATGAGCCGATTCCTGAGAAGCCAGCACCATTTATCGGTGTGGACCTGCAGGATTTAACGGATGGCTTGATCGAGCAGCTCCAGTTGAGCAGCAAGGAAGGTACCATCGTCCGGAGTGTAGCTTACAACTCTCCAGCATATAAGGGTGACTTGAAGCAATATGATGTTATTACCGAAGTAGATGGCAAAAAAATTAGAAATACAGACGAGCTGAAACAAATTATTGTGTCACAAGAGATCGGTGACGTTATAGAGCTAACGGTCATTCGCAATGGTCAAACCTTGCAGCTTCCAATTGAAATTGGCGATAAGAACGAGTTTGGCTTAGAATAGTTTGATAGATATGTAACGAACCGAGAAACGCAGGGAGTGAAACTCTGCGTTTCTTGTTCTAACTAGAGTATGACCGAATAGAGGAGGAACTATGATGAGACAATCGATATTGGTTGTTGATGATGATGATCGGATTACATCAATGCTTCGTCGCTCGTTGGCATTTGAAGGATATGAGGTAACCATTGCTAATAATGGAGCAGATGGCTTGAAGAGCTTTATGCAGAAGGAGCCAGACCTCGTTATTCTAGATATCATGATGCCCTACATAGACGGGATGGAGGTCTGTCGTCGCATTCGCGAAAGCGGCAGTCAGGTTCCTATTCTGATGCTAACGGCGAAGGACGAAATCTCAGATCGAGTGAAGGGTCTCGATCTTGGAGCGGATGATTATGTTGTAAAGCCCTTTGCGCTGGAGGAACTGCTTGCTCGAGCAAGAGCACTGTTTAGGCGTAAGGTGGAACGCACGGATAAAGAGGAGAGCGTGTTAGCATTCGAGGATCTAGTGCTGGATCTAGATGCAAGGGAAGCGATTCGCGCAGGCCGACGCATTGAGCTGACCTCGAAGGAATATGAGCTGCTGCTGTTGTTTATGCAAAACCCGAAGCGGGTGTTGACTCGTGACACGATTATGGAAAAGATATGGGGCTATGATTTTAGCGGTGAATCAAACGTACTTGAGGTATACATTGCGATGCTCCGTCAAAAGCTTGAGGAAGGCGGATTACGACGTATTATTGTAACGGTGCGCGGCACAGGCTATGTGCTTAAAGGAGAGGCAGGTTAGAGCATTGTCACTGCGATTAAGACTAACGCTATGGTATTCTGCAATGCTTGCAGGAGCTTTGTTGATTTTTGGTGGTATTGTTTACTTTTTTATAAGCTGGAATACGTATTCCGAGCTAAAGGATCAGGTTCGTGCGCAAAATGAAAAGCTGAATATTGTTGGGACATCCTTCTTTAATTCGCTTGATCTTAATCTTGATCGGCAGTCACGGATAGAGGGCAAGGATATGTATGTGCAGCTCGTAAATTACAGCAACGGATTGATACGTCGATCAAGTAACCTTATTGAGCAGGATATGCATATTCCCTATCAAGATGCAGCATCATCACCTCAGATTGGTTTTGTTGAGACACAGGTCGTTATCGGATCTAAAAAATACAATATGATTACGTATCAGAGACCACTGCACATTCAAGATGAGCTAGTCGGGCTGCTACAGGTCGGAGCCATTCCATACAATGAGGAGCAATTTCTAAAAGGGCTGTTGAATAGCTTACTGCTTGCTTCGATTGTCACCGTGCTCGTAGCCTTTTCAATCGGAATGATTATTGCGCGCCAAGCACTGCGCCCGATTGAGAAAGTAATCGATGCGACAAGAAGCATCGAGCGCGGCTCTGATCTCAGTGTGCGTATTGCTGACCCGCCTGTAAAGGATGAGATCGGGACCTTAGTCGATACTCTTAATCTGATGCTATCAAGACTAGAGAAGGCCTACAACGAACTGGATGAAGCATATAAAGCACAACGCCGCTTCGTCTCGGATGCTTCGCACGAGCTGCGTACGCCATTAACTACGATTAGAGGCAATATTGATTTGCTAGAAAAGATGTGGTCGCAAACGAAGGATCAAGCTCAGCTAGATAACGCTGTGAACAGCATCATTCCAATATCGGAGAATCATTTTGCGCTGTCACAGGAAGCGATGACAGACATATCAGCAGAAGCTAAACGCATGTCAACGCTTGTGAATGATTTGCTGGCACTAGCACGTGCTGACGCGGGCTATGTTATGGAAAAGGAGAGAGTTGACGTCTATTCCTTAACGGAAGCGGTTGTCCGACGTGCGCAGCTGTTGCCACGACAAGCAAGCTGGGAGGTTGGCGATCTTAGTCCACTTAAGGATGTAGCGGTACACGGTAATGAGGATTATCTACAGCAGCTGCTGTTCATCTTCATTGAGAATGGATTCAAGTATACGCCAGAGGGTACCGTTACATTGAACGCTGTACGCAAGGATGATTATATGGCCTGGATAATAAGCGATACGGGTCTAGGTATGAATCCAGAGCAGGTGCCGCATATATTTGACCGCTTCTACCGGGCGGATGAATCACGCGGTGTAACAGCTGGCACAGGGCTCGGTCTTGCCATTGCAAAGTGGATTTTAGATGAGCATCAAGGCAGCATTGAGGTAACGACTGAGGAAGGAAAAGGCTCGACATTCACCATCTGGCTGCCGATAGACTTTTCCTAAGCGATACAATGGGCTATAATGGTTAGAATAGATTTTATAATGTATGTTCAAAAATACAGCTTTCAGCACCGAGAAGGTTGAATAAAGCTAGAGATAGAGGAGCGCAGCGTACGTTATAGGTACGTGAGCACCGGATAGCTCGGCTGAATTCAAGATTCGATGTTGAATAAGCTTTCAGTGCTACTTCGTGATCAAAGTTGGACTTTTTGAACTTCCTATTAAAGTCTGTTGCAAGACAAGCATTGTATAGAGAGTAGGTGCAAAGATTGGAAATCGTTAAAATATCTCCGCGCGGCTATTGCTATGGTGTTGTTGATGCTATGGTACTTGCTCTGCAAACGGCAAAAAATCAAAATTTGCCAAGACCGATTTATATTCTTGGAATGATTGTTCATAATGCTCATGTCACTGAGGCATTCGAGACGGAAGGTGTAATTACACTGGATGGACCGAATCGTCTTGAAATATTAGATCAAATCGAAACAGGTACCGTTATTTTTACAGCTCACGGTGTATCGCCTGAGGTTCGTAAAAAAGCACGTGAAAAGGGCCTGACGGTTATCGATGCAACATGCCCAGACGTCACAAAAACTCATGATATCATTAGAGAGAAAAGTGAAGAGGGCTTCCATACCATTTATATCGGTAAGAAAGGTCATCCCGAGCCAGAGGGCGCAATTGGTGTGGCGCCGGACATGGTTCACTTGATTGAAAAAGAGGATGAAATTGCGAGCTTAAGCTTTAGCTCCGATGTTCCGCTTCTTATTACGAATCAAACGACGATGTCGCAATGGGATATCCGTCATATTATTGAAAAGCTAAAGGAAAAGTTCCCGCATGCTGAAGTGCATAATGAGATATGCTTAGCAACACAGGTGCGTCAGGAAGCAGTTGCTAACCAAGCTGGAGAGGCACAGCTATGTATCGTAGTCGGTGATCCTCGTAGCAACAACTCTAATCGTCTAGCTCAAGTATCAGAGGAGATTGCTGGTGTTAAAGCTTACCGCATTGCTGATCTGTCGGAGCTGAAGCAGGAATGGTTGAAGGGCATTGATCGGGTCGCTGTTACGTCCGGTGCATCGACGCCTACTGCATTAACGAAGGAAGTTATCGATTATTTAGCACAGTATGAGCATGACGATCCATCTACCTGGCCGATTACACGTACGGTTAATATGGAGAAGATTTTACCAAAAATTAAAACGAAATAATATTATTTCCTAAGATTAAGGCATAAGTCTAGAATACAACTAGGCTTATGCTTTTTTTATTGCAGGCCTTTTTATGGTTGACATTTGCAAGGGAAGCGATTATGATTACTTTATTAGATAAAAGCATAAAAGCGTCGAAGCACATAAGCATTAAAGCGTATAAGCGTGAAAGTGTTATGTGTTATACACATAGGCTGATATAAGTAAGTACAGTTGCCGAAGTAAAGGAGAGAAATAATATGATCGTTATTACAAAAAATAATGTACCAGAAGAAAGATTGCAGGAAATTGTACAGTTTATCGAGCGTAGAGATGGGATGAAGGCCCATATCTCTAAAGGAACTGATCGGACAGTTATTGGTATTATTGGGCAAGCAGATCCTCAGCTCGGAGAACAATTAAAATCGATGCGCGGCGTTGAGAATGTCATTAAAATCTCAAAATCCTACAAGCTGGCAAGTCGCGATTTTCATCCAAATGATACCGTTATTGAGATTAACGGTGTAAAAATAGGCGGTAGTCATGTCGTAGTGATGGGCGGACCTTGTGCGGTTGAAAGCCCTGAGCAAATCGATGAGATTGCTAGACTAGTAAAAGCTGCTGGTGGCCAAGTGCTGCGTGGTGGTGCTTTCAAGCCAAGAACAGGACCTTACAGCTTCCAAGGAATTGGTGTTGAAGGTTTAGAGATGATGGCAGAAGCAGGGAAAAAGCACGGGCTGCTTACGATCACTGAGGTAATGACGCCAGAATATGTGGAAGTATGTGCACAGTATGCTGATATATTGCAGGTTGGTACGCGCAATATGCAAAACTTCGATCTGTTGCGCAAGCTAGGTACGATTCAAACGCCTGTGCTGCTGAAGCGCGGATTTAGTGCTACTTATGATGAGTTTTTGAACGCAGCAGAGTATATTCTAGCTGGTGGCAATCCAAACGTCATGCTGTGTGAGCGTGGTATTCGCACATTCGAAACGTATACTCGAAATACGCTAGATCTATCTGCCATTCCAGTGCTTCAATCATTAAGTCATCTGCCAGTTATCTCTGACCCGAGCCATGGAACAGGTCGACGCGAGCTTGTAGAGCCGATGAGTAAGGCATCACTTGCTGCTGGTGCGAACGGCTTAATTATTGAGATGCATACGGATCCAGACAATTCAATGACTGGGGATGGTGTTCAATCGTTGTTCCCAGATCAATTCGCTGCATTGCTTAAGGATCTGGAGAAGCTAGCACCTATTGTAGGCAAGGAGTTCAATACAGAGAAAGCACCCGCTGAAGCATTTAAAGAATGGATTAAATAGTACTACACAGCTACAGCTGCTTACCTCAAGCTTTGAGGCTAGCAGCTGTATTTTTACATAATTTTGCTATTATGGCTTGAGTTTTGACAATTTGCGATTCATCAGCTACGATAGGGACTTATATCGTCCACTATGATTTGGACCAATATTGATAGAAATGGAGAATCGCTATGTCAACGAATTTACCAAATTGTCCGAAATGTAATTCCATCTACACGTATGAGGATGGCACACTGCTTATCTGTCCTGAATGTGCACATGAATGGTCGCCTGCTAACGATCAGCAAGCTGGTGATGAGCTAGTCGTGCACGATGCGAATGGCAATCTACTTCAGGATGGAGATACGATCACGATAATAAAAGACTTAAAGGTGAAGGGCAGTTCTTCTACCTTGAAAATTGGTACGAAGGTTAAAAATATTAGATTGATCGACGGTGATCATAATATTGATTGTAAAATCGACGGCTTTGGAGCAATGAAGCTGAAAAGTGAGTTTGTGAAAAAGGCATAACCCAGAAAGATTTTTTAGGACAGCATATTGAAGCTGTCCTTTTTATTTTTACGCAAGCAAGACAACCAAGCGATTGAATCATGCGATACAACCAAGCGATTGAACCATGCGATACAACCAAGCGTTCTATTCTTACACACGATAAAAAAATGAGCTAGACAGAATAGAAGGATTTACATATAATTTCTAAGTAATTCCAATTTTTATTTTATTATCTTATTTTTAGGGGGGATCATATGCTTCAAGCAATGTATGATGGAAATTTGAATGCTAAGCCTGAGGATGTAGGATATGACAGAAAAAAGCTAGAAGCACTGAATGAGCACTACGAGAAGCTGATTGAACGCGGAACATTGCAAGGCGCGAGCTATCTGATCTCCAAAAACGGACATATCTTCGCCCGCTCTGCGATGGGCAAGCTTCGGTATGCTTCGGACAGCCAAGACCTGCTTCCTCAGTCCATCCGCAAGGTTTATTCCATCACGAAAGCGTTTACGGCAGTGGCTATCGGACAACTCATTGACCGTGGTTTATTGTACCTTCATCAGTCGGCTAGCAGTATATTACCCGAGATGGATAACGATAAGCATCGACAGATTACCATATTTCATTTGCTAACCCATACCTCTGGTTTAAATGGAGACCCAGGGTTTTACAACGAGCCATATGGACTACCTTGGTTCGAGTGGACGGCAGAAGAGATTCGCAAGCAAGATCCATCAATCAACTGGAAGAAAGTGATCTTGGCGGGACCGCTACAACGAATGCCTGGTAAGGAGTGGATATATTCAACGAGCGCTTACGCGTTGCTTGGTGCAATTATTGCAGCCGTATCGGGTAAATCCTATGAGCAGTACATTTATGATGAAATTTTGCAGCCGCTTGGCATGAGTCGCACCTTCTTTACGGTGCCAGAGGCAATGCACGATGAAGTGTGTGTTATGAGCAGCTGGCAGGAGGAAGAGCTTTCTCGTTCAAATCTAGCAAGTGACGACGATCCACCGAAAGCTGGTAATGGCTTATACTCAACGCTGGATGATCTGTGGATTTTCGGCCAGATGATGCTGAATAGCGGACAGTATAATGGTAAACGCATTCTATCTCCCCGTGCAGTCCAGCTGCAAACCACGAATCACCTACACAATGTTCCTCATCAAGGCTGGGGCAGCAATCATAAAAACTATCCCTATGGGCTCGGTTGGTCGCTAGAACACTATGATCTTTGCTCGAAAGGCACCTATTCTCATGAAGGCTTTGGACATAGCGGGCTATATATTGATCCTGTTGAACAGCTTGTATTCGTATTTTTCGTTCCTTCTCAGCAAGGCTACACGCATGAATCCGTTTTGCTTCCTCGCTCCATCGTGTGGTCAGGCATCCTCTAGTATCTGGTATCATATGCCGCAAGCTTCATGTCTCCTAAATCTATTGAAAT
>Ga0180216_1003262_pt1 | contig 12974 bp, 10 predicted proteins | sample eDN3rd37CBELigMG_FD_128879 | JGI IMG/M metagenome (GOLD analysis project Ga0180216, IMG submission 128879) | Enriched Miracle-Growth compost microbial communities from Emeryville, California, USA - eDNA 3rd pass 37_C BE-Lig MG (version 2)... ... | reverse complement strand
CGGTGGCGAGGAGGCGGAGGCGGGTGGTGTGGTAGCCCTTGGTGGCCTCGTCGGCCCGGATGTAGGCGGAGACGGCGGCCAGGCAGATCAGGACGAAGACGAACAGGCCGCCGAGCTTGAACATCCGATCGCGGACGACGAGCCGTCCGTAATCGTCCAGCAGGACGGCGCGGCGGGAGTCGGAGAAATCGGCGTCGATCTCGGCGGTGTAAACCGTCCCGTAGGGCTTCTCGGTTGGGGTGATCGTCACGCCGACGATCATGGCGTCGATCCGCCGGGGCTCGGGCCGCCAGGACGCGGGAATTTCGGGTTCGAGCCATTTGGAGACCTCGTCCTCAAGCTGGCGGCGGGCGTCGGCCCGGGCCCGCTCTTCGGTCGCCGAAACCCGGCCGGTGATCGTCCGGATTTTCAACTCTTCCCAGGGGGCGGCGGCGTCCTCGGGTCTGGGCGGCTCGGGCGGCGCCGGCGGCCTTGGCGGTTCGGGCGCCCGCTTCGCCTTCGGCGGCTTGTGCGCCTTTTTCGTCTTCGCCTCGGGATGGACCCAATGGCCGTGGCGAGGCGGGGCGTCGCGCCATCGCTCGTGGCGCTCAACGACCGTGACGTGGCCCACGAAGGCGAGCAGGCCAAGGACCAGAATCAAGAACATCAAATGTTTCATGGGTGTCCTTCGCTCCCCTTGGCGGCGGTCAGGCCACGGCCTTGCCGCGGGCCTTTTCGGATTTGCGGAGGTATTTGGCGTAATGGGCGGCTTGCGCGTTCCAGGGGCTGACGATCTGGATGGTGGTCGCCAACATCACGGCCAAAAGGACGCCGGTGGGCTGATCGCCCCTCCAGAGGGGAGAAAGGAGGCCGCCGAGGATCGCCGCCCAGAGGACCGGCAAGAGTCGGAACCGTCGGGGGCGGCCCCGCGCGGCTTGGCCTTGCCAACCCGAGACGGCGAAGAACAGGACGGCGAAGAAGACCATCGGCTCGATCGGCCACCAGTGGGCCGGTGAACCCTGGATGTCCGCTGGTCCGAGTTTCAGGGCGTAAGCCAGGAGAATACTCCCCATGCCGGCGACCCCGCCGCCGACCGCCGCCACTGTCCGCTGAGACCAGCCGTCGAGGCCGCGGCGCTCCTCAAGCGCCTTGGCGAGGGTCAGGGCCACCCAGGCGGCCAGGAGCGACACGCCGTAGAGGAACGCCAGCCGCTGCGGCTCGCGCTGAAGGTCGATCTCCAGCATCGCGGCGGCCGGCAGGGAAAGCAGGGCCAGCGCCAGGGCCGCCCAGAGCATCGAGGCGGTTAGTTCGGCCACGCGGGCTCGGCCGGTCAGGGCGAGCGGCGCGGGGGGGATCGGCTCGTTGACGAGATGGCGGCCCGACCAATCGCGCCCGGGAAGATCGTCGCGGGCGAACCCCGGCGCGCGACCAGGAGAGACGGGGTCTCGCCTGGACCTTGAGCCGGCCTTGCGCATCTTCCGCCGCCAGCAGCCTCGGGGCTCGGCCTGAGCGCGCGGGGGCGGCGGCATCGTGTCGGGACCGATGTAGAAGATCGGCTCCTCGCGGGCGTCGGTCAGGGTTGGGGCCAGGTCCTCGGCCTCGATCCGGTGGATGGGCTCGGGCCCGGGCTCGGGGATGAGATGGGGCGAGTTGACGACGGCCGCCGCGGGCTCCTCGATCGCCGGCCGGGCGCCGATGATTCGGACCTCGGGGGGGCGGGGGGCGTCTTCGGCGAGCAGCAACTCTTGAATCCGGGCCGGGCGCTGGCGGGGGTCCTTGGCCAGGGCCCGGGCGACGATCCCGCGATACGGTTCGGAGAGGGCCGACAGGTCGGGCCGGGCGGTCAGATGCTTCATCAGGATCTCGTTGACGGTCTCGCCGTCGAAGGGAACCCGGCCGGTGAGCATCTCGTGAAGGATCACGCCGACGGCGTAGATGTCGATCGGCTTGCCGTAGTGGCCCGAGCCGATTTCGGGGGCCATGTAGTGGCAGGTGCCGATGCTTTCGGAGTGCTCGCCGTCGCGGCTGGCGCCGATGAGCTTGGCCAGGCCGTAGTCGCCGATCTTGACGACCCCCTCCTCCAGGAACAGGTTGGCCGGCTTCAGGTCGCGGTGAACGACGCCGTGGTCGTGGAGGTAGGCCACCCCCTCGACCAGACCCTTCATCCAGTGGCGGACCTCGGCCGGGGGCAGGCCGTTGGGATTCTCATGCAAGACCTTCGCCAGGCTGGGGCCGGCGACGTACTCCATGATCACGAACGAGTCGCCCGCGTCGTTGGTCTTCAGGTCGAAGATCGTCAGCAGGTTCGGGCACTTGAGGTTCATGCACTGGATGACCCCCCGGCGCTCGATTTCGAGGTTGCGGAGGATCAGCTTCAGCGCGACCTCGCGGCCCGAGTCGGAGACCGCGTAATACACCTCGCCGAATCCCCCCCGACCGACGGCCCGCTTGATCGTGTAGCCGTCCAGGGGGCGGGCGCCCGATCCGAAGGCGTAGCGGTCGTGAAGGGGTTGTGGGGAGTGGGAGTCGGGCATGAGATCGTTTCCCGTCGGCTGCTCGGACGAGACGTCCGATTTGGCTTCCGCTTCCGTCCCGTGATGGGTCGTTTCGTCCAGTTCGCCTCTGACGAGGGTTTCCGTCATCGCGTTCATCGCTCGGCTTGCTCCACGATTCGAAGACGGTTCCCGTCGCCTATTTTTTGGATTCCGGCTCTCGTCTCGGGCGGCCCCTGGTCAGTTCGCCGGAGGGCGGGAAATCTTGGCGACCGCCTCAAGAATTATGTCAAAGACGGCGCGGGTCGCGACACGGCTCGGTGAATCGAATCATCGTCCGCGGCCGGCGTCCCGGGGGCGCGGACCCCGGCCGCAAGGATCACCATCGGTTCATTATATGGTCGTGTTGGCGTCATCCGATTAGACCACGGGCTCCAGGCTGAACGAGAATCCGTCGCCCCGGACGCCGGAGTCGAAGGCCAGGGGGGCCCTCGCGGAGCCGGGGCGGCCGTCGACCTCGAAGTCTCCCCGCGATCGGCACCAAAGCGATCCGCCCTGACGATAGAGGACCACCGGGTCGGCCATCGACGGGGCCCGGACGTGCGCCTGGCGGCCGGGACCGACGATGCAGGTCTCGGCCATCAACAGGACGCCGTCGACGGCCATCGGCAGGCGATGCCGGCTGACGACCGCCAATCGCGCCGTGGCGCTGACGGGGCTGGGCTGGTGGAACTCAAGCTCGACGGTTTGGCCCAACCGGATGATGTCGCCGTTGCGCAGCGGGGTCGGTTCGGTCAGGCTCTTGCCGTTGAGAAACGTGGTCGCCAGGGGTTCCAGACGGTATCCGCCGGCCTCGCGGACGATGGCCGCGTGGTTTCGCGAGATGTCTCCCATCAAGGGAACGTCGGCCTCGCCGCCCGCGCCGGCCCGGCCCAGGACGACGCGATCGTCGAGGCACGCGAGGTAGCCGCCGACCGCGTCGACCCAGAGCAGGAACCGCCCGCTGGGACCGTCCGTCCGCGACTCGGCCATCGGCCGGGCGGATTCGGCCGGCGCGCCCGGTTCGGGCTTCCGCGCGGGTGAGCGCGGCGACCAGGGCGACGACTGGGACGGGCTGATGGCGGCGACGCGCCGCCAGGCCTCGGTTTGGGCTCGACGGGCGGCCGGATGGTCGGGGACGGTGGCGACCAGGGCCTCGGCCGCGGCGAGCGCCCGGGGCCAGTCGCCGTCGGCCAGGGCCGCGTAGAGGGCCTCGACCTTGGGGGCCGCCTCTTTTTGGCGGGCCGCCAGATCGGCGCGGACGGCGGCCAGCGCCTTGACGGCGGCGGCCCCGGCGGTCGGGGCCAGCCGCTCGGCCCGACCGAGAAGATCGCGGGCCCGGCCGAACTCGCCCCGGCGCGCCTCGTCGGCCGCGTCGCGCCAGGCTTCGGCCAGCTCGCGAAGGGCCTTGAGCGCCGGGTTGGCGATCTTGTGGCGGACCAGCTCGTCGATTCGGGACAGGGCGCGGTCGGGTTCGCCCAGCGCCAGGGCCTCGCGGACCTCGCCGGCGAAACGGTCGGCCAGTTCCATGCGGGCCTCGGCCAACTGGTCGGGGGGCGCGGCGAACCGCTCGGCCAGCGCCAGGTCGTCGATCGCGCCCTGGGCGTCGTTGGCCTCGGCGCGACGGGCCGCCCGGGAGATCAGGTCCAGGCCCAGGCGGTCTCGGAACCGGACCAACTGGTAATGGTCGGCCACGTCGGGCTGGCTGGCCAGGGCCCCGGCCTCTTCGAACCGGCCGCCCCGCGCGGCCTCCTCGGCACGTCGCAAGACGATTCGCCACTGTCCCAACATGGTTGACTCGCCGCTCGGATTGACCATGGGGATTTCCATCCATCTCCGCTGCATCGCGTCCGAAATTGGGAGGGCGAAGCTCCCGCCGAGCCCCACGCCAAGCGTCGGCTCGGCGGGAGCCTCGTCCTCCCGGGAGAATGCCAAACCCCTTCCGAAATTGGCGACCCCCACCCGGCCCCGAGGGGAGAGAGTGGGGGATCGCCGGAATCCAGTCGCCCTCACAGGCTCTTGCCGGCGGGGGCGGGGGCTTCGTCGGCCGCTTCCGGGGTGAAGGCGGCGTCGATTTCCCGGACGACGTCGCGGTTCGGCTCAACCTGAACCGGGACGCCAGTCTCGACGAGCCGGCCCTCCATCTCCGCGGCGCGGGTCATCACGTCGAGCCGCTTCTCCAGGTCGGAGACGGCCTCGCGGGCGTGGGACAGGGCGCCGCCGTCGAAGTGGAACTCGTTGGTCGCCCGGGCGGCCTCGATCTGGCTGAGCCGGGCCTCGATCTCGTCGAGCTTGATCGACAGCTTCTTGCGCTCGGCGACGGTCGTCTCCAACTGCTTGCGGAAGGCGACGATCTCGTTTTGCTTGGCCTTGTAGGTCGCCTCCTTGGCCTCAAGGATCTTCTTGACGTTGTTGTACGAGTCGAACCGGCGGGCCAGGTCGGTCTTGACCTCGTCCTCGGTGTAGGCGACCGAGCCGTGGCCGGCGAGCCGGTATTCGCCGGTCTTGAGGCTCTCGCGGAGCGTCAGCATCGCCGTCTTCTCGGCGCCGAGGTTCGTTCGAATGGTGGCGATCTCCTTGTCGAGATGCTCCAGATCAACTTCGGCCCTGGCGAGTTTCTCGATGTTGTCGCGAATGGCCGGCTCCAGGCTGGCGATCTCCTCGCGGGTCCGCTCGATGTCGAACGGTAGCGGCACCGACGCCCGGACGTCGCGGCGGACCTTGGTGAAGGCGGTCTTCACGTAGCTGGGGGCCCGGGTCCCGAAGACCAAGAGCAGCGCCCCGGCGCCCAGCGCGGCCCCGATCACCCCCTTCTTGACCAATGAGCAAACCATGCCGTTCTCCTCTTTCGTTGGATTCTCGGGGGCCCCGCTGGGCCTCGCCGTCGTCGTCTTCCACCCGCTTCCCCGGGCGGCTCGCCCGCTCGCGTGTTCGATCGGGGAGTCGGACCCGTCGAGGCCGTTTCACCCCGCACAGGTAATTCGACCACCCCCGTCGATTATTGAGCCGCCGATTTTCCACGAATCCGAAAGCGGGCCCCGCGCGCCGTCGGCCCCCACCTTCGGCCCTTTTTGCAAAACGGGCGCGGGCTGTTGGACTTTTTTCAAGCGACTTGTAATTTCGCGCTCGCCGAGCGGGAGGCGGGGGGCTTGATCAGGCGATTGATTGTTGTGATCGGAATAATCGTAACTTGTTGCGGCGATTTGACCTGCGATTTTGAAACCGGCACGCGGGTTGCTTTTTTGAGGAGCCGTTCCCGCCGCGACTTCGATTCGGCGGCCCTCTCCGACGAGGCCGCCCCGCCCGATCCCCATTCCGCGGCGGCGACGCCATCGGCTTGCCGCTCACGACGGTCCGCCCGCTTGAAAACGCCGCCCCGCTTTCCCGCCGGTTTTTGGGGTCGCCAGGTTCGATTCGAGCCGCGCGGAGCCGTCTTTGAGACTTCATCCTTTGAACAGACGGGACTTCCATAGATGAAACTCAGCGCGACTCTTCCCGCGACGTTGACCCTCGTCCTCCTCACCTCGATCCCGGCGTCGGCCCAGGACGCCTCGACCGGTCCTCTCGGTCGGTTCCTCGAGCGGTTTCGGTCCTCTCACACCGCTCACGCTCATAACCACGCGGCTCCGATGACGCAGCCCGTTCAGTACGTCGACGCGACCGGCTCGCCGGTTCAGGTTGAGCCGGTCGCCGCCGCGACGGGTTGGGAGGGGGGCGGAAGCGATCCCTACGGCTTCATCGGCGTGCTGAACCGGATCAGGGCCTCGGCGGGGCTGGGGCCGGTGGCCTACGATTCGAACCTCTCGTCCTGGGCTCGCCGGAACAACGCCGCCCAGTGCGTCATGGGGCTGGGGCACCACGTCAATCCGTCGGGCGTGCAGAACTGCGCCTGGAATTACTCCAGCGCCGACGAGGCCGCCGCCGGCTGGATGAACTCCCCCGGCCACCGCGAGAACATGCTCTCGCCGTCGATCACCCGCGTCGGCATCGCCTTCGGCCCCGGCCCGTACTGGACGCTCAACGCCCGTTGAGCGCGGGCCGTCCGAACGTGGCCGGAATTTGTGACCCCCGGGACGCGCGCCTACCTTGGCGATGCGGCGCCCGTCCCGGCCTCAATAAGGGCAATGAGCGTGGCCGGGGGCGCCAGCCCCTGGGATCCCGCGGCGATCGGAGGATCGCCGATGGAGTGACGGAAACTCCGTGGCAACCGGGGATTCCGTCGCCCCTTGGGGGCTCGATGAAGACCGCGACGGGGCGGCCGGAACGTCCAGGGGCTGGCGCCCCCGGCTACTGGCTGTCGCCCCTTCGGGGCTCAAGACCGACACCCAAGCGGCCTCTGAGATGTGGTGAAAAGACAGCTCAAGGAGGCCGGCTCAATAGGGAAAGACTCGTCGCTCAGCCGCCGACCAACTCTCCGAGTTCGCTGTTGAGCTTCCGGAGGGCGAGGGCTTCGAGCTGGCGGACGCGCTCGCGGGTCAGGCCGAGGCTCTCGCCAACCTCGCGGAGGGTCATGGGCTCTTGATCGCCCAGGCCGAACCGCATGCGGATGACCGCCGATTCGCGGTCGTCGAGGGCGTCGAGCCGGTCGAGGACTCGCTCCAGGTCGTCGGCCTCCATCATCAGGGCCTCGGGGCCCTTGTCCCGGTCGTCGGTGAGGATGTCGTCGAGGACCTGCTTGTCGTCGTCGGCGCCCTCGCAATGATGGGTCAGGTTGTTGATCTGAATCGCCTGGGCGACGATGTCCATCTTCTTTTGAGAGAGCCGAAGGGCCTTGCCCACCTCCTCGGGCGTCGGCTGTCGGCCCAGCCGATCGGTCAGCACGGCCGAAGCCCGCCGCCACTTCGAGAGCAGGCTCACCATGTACGCCGGCAGCCGGATCGGCTTGCCGTTGTTCATCACCGCCCGCCGGATCGACTGCTTGATCCAGTAGCTGGCGTAGGTGCTGAACCGGGTCTCCATCGTCGCGTCGAAGCCCTCCACCGCGCGCATCAGGCCGAGGTTTCCCTCCTCAATGAGGTCCTCCAGGTTCAACCCCTTGCCCAAATAGCCGCGGGCGATGTTGACGACCAGGCGGAGGTTGGCCTTGACCATGTGCTCGCGGGCGTGGGGGTCGCCCAGGGCGACGCGCTCGGCCAGCGCCCGCTCCTCGTCGGCCGAGAGCAGCGGCGTGTCGTTGATGTCCTGAAGGTAAATCTGCAGCGGCGAGGCGGGCCCCAGATCGCGGCGGTTGATGTTCTTGGCGTACATGGTGCTGCTCCTTGAGGATCCGGGCGTCGAGCCGGATCAATTCCTTGGCCAACCGATCGCGAGGCTTCCAGGCATACCGTAGAACATCTTGAGGCCGCGCTGAACTGATCCATGTGTGATTAGAAAGTTGGATGCACGCGCGGCGGGGAGGGAAAAACACAATCTCGACCCCCGGCCCGGCGCGCCGGGGGAATTGGACTGATCGAGCATGGCCTCCGGCGCCGATGATCGTTGACGGCGCGAGGGGGGCGAACCGCTTGGGCGGCCCCGTTTCCTTATTTGACCGTTCTCCGCGGTCGACGGCGGCGACGCCGGGGTTGACTCGCGAGCCCGAGAGAGTCGGAACCACCCGCCACCAGGATGATTACGGGCGGCTTTCCGCTCTGTGACATATTAAGCGGCCTTCGGCCTCGGAATCAAGGACGACGGAAGGGAAAGGGACTGGTCATGTTGAGGCTTCGCGAGGCGGCGGCGGCCGTCGCGCTGATGACCGGCGGCGTGGGCTGCACGGTCTTCTGCGACGAGTGCCACGAATTTCCGGTCCCCGGCCGGTACGCGGTGACGACGACGGGGAGTTACAGCGGGCCCCCGATCCGGGACGTCTCGGGCCAGGGTCCGGCGCCCGCGGCCGCGCCGCCGACCTCCCGCGGGGCGTCGCCGGCTCAGGGGCCCGCCTCGGGCGGCACCCCCTCCCGCGAGTCCGCCCCGGAGCCCCCGCCGCCCCCGCCCGGGGAGAACGCGCAAGCGCCGTTCTCGCCCAATCCGCCGACGGACTTGCCGCAACTTCCCTGATTTTGAATCACGGGAGCCATCCCGAAGGAGAGGGAGCGAACCATGATTACGGCAAGGAAAGCCGCTCTGTGGCTCTTATGTCTGCTCGGCGCCGCCGCCGCGGGTTGCACCTGGACCGAAACGCACCGGGACTACCCCCGCTCGGCCTTCCGCGACGCGCCATCGCATGTCCATCACGGTCACGCCCCGAATTATTGACGCCCGGAACGAGGACGCGGGGCGGCGGCCCGCCGGGGCTCTCAGCTTCGCGGGCCGCGGTCGCCGGCGGGGTAGGCGCCCCAGCCGAGCTTGTCGCGGAGCGTCTCGTAGAAGCTGTGGCCGGGGAGGCGGACCATCGGCACGGGAGGGTTGCCCCGGCGGATCGTGATGCGGTCCCCCTCCTGGAGGGGGACTTGAACCTGGCCGTCGACGACCAGGATGGCCGCGAGGCCCTCGCCCCGGGGGGTTAGCTCGTAGGTTTTGTGGCCGCCGTCGACCAGCGGGCGCTGGGTCAGCGTGTGCGAGCAGATCGGGGTGATGACGAACATGTGGGCGTTGGGCGGCAGGATCGGTCCCCCGGCCGAGAGGCTGTGGGCCGTCGAGCCGACCGGCGTCGAGACGATCAGGCCGTCGCCCCGGTAGCTCATCACGCTCTCGCCGTCGATCGACAAGCCGATCTCGATGATCCGAAAGTACGGCGCCGCGCGGATCACGGCGTCGTTCATGGCGCGGAAGTCGCGCGCGGGCCCCCGGGGCGAGACGATCTCGCACGACATCGTCATCAGGTTCTCGACCGTGTAGCGGCGGTCGGCCAGGTCGGCCAGGCGGTCGTAAAAGCTCGCCGGGGTCTGGTCGGCCAGGAAGCCGAGCCGCCCCGCGTTGACGCCCAGGGTGGGGATGGGGTAGATCCCCATCCGCCGGACGGTGTGCAAGACGGTGCCGTCGCCGCCGACGACCACGGCGATGTCGGCCGGCAGCCGCGAGAGGTCCGAGTCGGCCGACAGGTCGATGCCCATCAGCGTCAAGTCGGGCGCGGCGTCGATCGCCTTGGCGAGACGGTCAACCTGCGCCCGCGCTTCGGCCAGGCCGCCGTTGCCCAACAGCATGAGGCGGAGCGGACCCCGGCGCGGCGGAGTGGGCCAATTCGGAAAGCGTTCCATGATCGGTGGCGTCCCCGAGCTTACGACCGCGCGGTCGACCCGAACGAGACGGCCGACGCCGCGCCGTTGGCGTGGCCGTGACCGTTGGCGATCGTCGCCTCCGCGTCCGAACCGGCTTCGGCTTCGGCCTCGGATTCGAGATCCACGAATTCCAGGCCGGCGGCGCGGGCCGATTGAAGCGCGGCGCGAATGATGCCATTGACGTCGAGGCCGACCTCGGCGAGCTGCTCGTCGCGCTCGGCGTGGAGGACGAACCGATCGGGCAGGCCGAGTCGGCGGACGTGTCCGGCGGGGAGCCCGGCGTCGGCGGCGGCTTCGAGCACGGCCGAGCCGAAGCCGCCGGCCAGGCAGCCCTCCTCGACGGTCAGGACGAACGACGCCTCCTCGATCGCCTTGAGGATCGTCGCCGCGTCGAGCGGCTTGACGAACCGGGCGTTGATGACGCCGACGCGCAGGCCGTGGCTTTGGCGGAGCCGCTCGGCGGCCTCGACGCAGGACGGCAAAAGCGCGCCGCAGGCGATGATCATGCCGTCGGTCTCCCAGTCGATGACCTCGGCGGCGCCGAGCTCGATGGGCTGGAACTCGCGGTCGACGGTTTGAAGCTTGGCCCGGGGATAGCGGATCGACGTGGGCGAGTCGTGGCCCAGGGCGAACTCGAGCATCGGGGCGACGTCGCGCTGGTCTCCGGGGGCCATCACGACCATGTTGGGGAAGATCCGCATGTAGGCCAGATCGTAGGTTCCGTGATGGGTGGGCCCATCGGCGCCGACCAGCCCGCCGCGATCAAGGCAGAAGACGACCGGCAGGTTCTGGAGCGAGACCTCCTGGAAGATCTGGTCGTAGGCGCGCTGAAGGAACGTGCTGTAGATGTCGACCACCGGCCGGGCGCCGGTTTTGGCCATCCCGCCGGCCAGGGCGACGGCGTGGCTCTCGCAGATGCCGACGTCGAAGAACTGGTTGGGGAAGCTCTCGCGGACCTTTTGCAGCTTGTTCCCCTCGCACATGGCGGCGGTCAGGACGGCGACCCGCGAGTCTCGGGCGCAGGCGTCGTACAGGGCGCCGCTTACGGCGTCGGTGTAAGTCCGCGCGGCGGGGACCGGCACGGGCACCAGCCGGCCGTCGGCCTTGGTGAACGGCGAGGGGGCGTGGAACTTGACCGGGTCCTTGACGGCCGGCTCGAAGCCGTGGCCCTTGTTGGTCAGGACGTGAAGCAGGATCGGCCCGTCCATCGCCTTGACCCGCTCCAGGTACGAGCGGAGCCCCTTGATGTCGTGGCCGTCGATGGGGCCCAGATAGGTGAAGCCCAGCTCCTCAAAGAGCATGCCCTGCTGGAACGACGCCTTGATGGCGTCCTTGAACTGCTGAAGCCAGCGATCGGCGGTCTCGCCAACCAGGGGGATGGTGGGCAAGAGCGACTTGAGCCGCTTGTTCCAGTCGTGATAGGTCGTCGACATCCGGGCCCGGTCGAGCGTGTTGGCGATGCCGCCGACGGGGGGACAGATCGACATCTTGTTGTCGTTTAGGATCACCAGGAGCTTCGACCGCGAGCCGCTGGCGTGGTTCAAGGCCTCGAAGACGATGCCCGAGGGAAACGCGCCGTCGCCGATGACGGCCACCGAGTGGCGGTCGGCCCGGCCCATGATCTCGTCGCCGAGCTTCAAGCCCAGGGCGGTCGAGGGGGCGCAGCCGGCGTGGCCGGTCATGAACAGGTCGAAGGGGCTCTCCGCGGGGTTGGGATAGCCCATCAACCCCCCCTTGGTCCGGATCGAGTGCAGCTCGGCGGCGCGGCCGGTGATGAGCTTGTGGGGGTAAATCTGATGACCCGTGTCCCAGATGAGCCGATCCTGGGTGAAGTCATACGTTAGGTGCAGGGCCAGGCAGAGCTCGACGACGCCGAGGTTGCTGGCGAAGTGCGCCGCGCGTCGGCCGACCACGTCGAGCAAGGCGGCGCGCATCTCGTCGGCGAGGCGCTCCAGCTCCGCGTCGGAGAGGGTCTTCAGGTCCGCCGGAGCGCCGATCCGGGCCAAGAGCGAATCGGGGCTGAGCATTCAACGATCCCTTTCCAAAAGAGCCGGCGCCAGCTCGCGAAGACGGTCGCCGCGCGTTCCCAACGGGGCGAGGGCCGCGACCGCCTCGTCGGCGAGTCGTCGGGCGCGATCCCGGCTTCCCTCGACCCCCAGAAACCGGGGATAAGTCCACTTGCCCTGGCCCGAGTCCTTGCCCACTCGCTTGCCGAGCTTGGTCTCGTCCCCCTCCACGTCGAGCACGTCGTCGACGATCTGAAAGGCCAACCCCACCGCTTTGCCGTATTGTATGAGAGCCTCGCGCGCGTCGGCGGGCGCGTCGGCGATCGCCGCGCCCATGGTCAAGGGGGCCAGCAACAACGCGCCGGTCTTTCGCCGGTGGATCGCCTCCAACTCGGCGGCCGAGCCGTCTTCGTGAAGGTCAACCGCCCGCCGTTCGGCCAGGAGGTCGGCCATCTGACCGCCGACCATCCCCGAGGGGCCCGCCGCCTCGGCCAGAATCCGGACGCACTCCACGGTCGCCGCCGCGGGAGCGGTCCCCCGGGCGACCAGCTCGAAAGCGAGGGTCAACAACCCGTCGCCGGCCAGTATCGCCGTGGCTTCATCATACGCTTTGTGGCAAGTCGGCCGACCACGGCGCAGGTCGTCGTCGTCCATCGCCGGCAGGTCGTCGTGGATCAGCGAGTACGTGTGGACCATTTCCAACGCGCAGGCCGCCGGCAGGGCCGCCGACGGATCGCCGCCGCACGCCTCGACCGCCATCAGGCAAAGAATCGGCCGGAGCCGCTTCCCACCCCCCAGCAGGCTGTATCGCATCGCCGAGGCCAGCCGTTCGGGACAGTCGCCGGCCGGCGGCAAACAGTCCGCCAGCGCGGCCTCCACCCGCAGGCGCAGCCCATCGAGATAGTCCCGCAGCGGCGGCGCGGTCAAAGTTTCGGAACAAGTCGTCATGAGAAGATGTCGTCACGCTCCGGAGGTGAACACCCGAGTCCAAACTATCCGCCCATGATGACCGGGCCGGCCGAGGGCGCGCGTCCCTCTGCGGGACGCTTCCCCCGGACCCGCCGCTATTGTGGGCTTTTCAACCCCGCTTGTCTACACGGCTGAGGGAAAAACTTTGTGGGGCAAAGCGGGCGGGCCGTTCTCCCTCGCAAGGCGTTCGCCGCACTCCTGATGGAATGGGAAATCTGCGTCGGCGCTGCGGGCGGGTGAGGCTCAAGGGCTAATGGAGGGAGACCGGAACGGGGCCGGGAGGCCGCGGG
>Ga0180216_1003260_pt1 | contig 12977 bp, 13 predicted proteins | sample eDN3rd37CBELigMG_FD_128879 | JGI IMG/M metagenome (GOLD analysis project Ga0180216, IMG submission 128879) | Enriched Miracle-Growth compost microbial communities from Emeryville, California, USA - eDNA 3rd pass 37_C BE-Lig MG (version 2)... ... | reverse complement strand
GGTGGAAAAGCGTTAGAGGAAGCGAAAATCGATGATAAGCTATTCGGACTGCCCAATGTTGGCATAGAGGCAGATGCGCCATCGTACTTATGGGTTAGACAGGATTGGCTTGATAAGCTGATGCTTGAACCGCCTAGAACACTACAAGACATTGAGAATATTGCAATGGCGTTCGTGCATCGTGACCCCGATGGGAATAAGGAGCACGACACCTATGGACTCCCCGTTGACAAATCGCTTGTCTATCAGCAAAAAACCGGAGTGTTGGGACTAGACTCTTATTTCGCAAGCTTCCACGCTTTCCCGCAAAATTGGATCGTCAATCAAGAAGGACATCTTGTATACGGATCGATTCAAGCTGAAACGCGTGCAGCGCTTGAGAAGCTGGCGGAATGGTATGAACATGGAATTATTGATCGTGATTTTATGCTGCGTAAGGATGCGAGCTTGCTGGTAACGCAAAATCAAGTGGGGATGATTTTTGCACCGTGGTGGGCGCCCTTCTGGCCGTTAAGTGCATCGGTATCATTGGATACGAAGGCCGAGTGGAAGGTTTATATGGCGCCGTTAGATGCTGGAGGTCAATTTACAACGAAGTCTGCGCCGATAACGGACCGCTATCTAGTCGTTCGTAAAGGCTACCCGTATCCCGAAGCCGTAGTGGCACTTCTTAATCTGTTCACAGCCTTGGAGCGCTATGACAACATAGAGGATGAAGCTAGTAAAGAAATACGAAGTATAGCAGCACAGCAGGGTGTACAGCTGCGTAATTACTATTCATTTGATCTGCTGCTGGACGATCCAGATGGCGTGGTAAAGCGTTATGAGATGCTGCAGCAGCTGTTAGCAGAGGAACTAACCGAGGAAGAGCTGACGCCTGAGCTGTCAAGGCTGTACCAATACGTTGTGCAGGAGGAGGAGCAGCCGAAGAAGGATATGGAGGCATGGAGTGTAGCTGAGGCCTATATGCAGGGAGGGGAAATATCGAAGCAGCCGATGATAAAGATAGAGAGCTACAGCATTGAGCATTTGCCGGCTTATTCGACTTATTGGGAGCAGCTTCTTGAGCTAGAGATGAACTATTTTCTAATGATGATTACAGGAGAGCTGCCGATTAGCAGCTTTGATAAGTTTGTAGAAGAGTGGATGAATCAGGGTGGAATACATCTAATGAGAGAAGCAAGTGAAGCGTACGAGCAGCATAAGTACAGCGTAAAGTAAGCTAATAATAAGTGTCGATAATAAATGTAAAGCTGCGGGCTAATTGCTGCCCGCAGCTTTACCTGTTGCTTCTGTCGTTTCATTTAACAATGAGAAGAATAATTCTTGACCCTATTAGTATAAAAATCATATGATGGCTGAACAACAGCATAAAAATATAACTAGGCGCGTGTACGTGTGTCTAGTGCAGCTCTAAGTATTGTCCCAAGCTATAGCTTGCTGTCCGAGCTCAGCGAGATGGCGATTAATCGTTGAATACGGCTTGCTTCCAAAAAATCCGCGGTATGCAGCAAGCGGAGAAGGATGGACCGATTCAATAATGATATGATGAGCGGCGATAAGCTTTTTCTTCGCTTGCGCAGGCTTGCCCCATAGCACAAAGATGACAGGGTTTTCTCTTTTGCTAAGCAGCTGAATGACTTCATCGGTGAAAACTTCCCATCCTTTTCCTTGATGCGAGTTCGCTTCACCAGCACGTACGGTCAGTACAGTATTGAGCAGCAGCACGCCTTGTCTTGCCCACCCCTCGAGGTTACCGTGCTGTGGTGCAGCTATGCCGAGGTCGTTCTCCAGCTCCTTAAACATATTTCTAAGTGATGGAGGAAGTTTTACGTTAGGTTGAACCGAGAAGGCAAGTCCATGTGCTTGTCCTTCACCATGATAGGGGTCCTGTCCCAAAATAACGACTCTTGTATCAGAGTAATCCGTTAGCTCTAATGCGCGAAATAAATGATCTTGCTTTGGATATATGTTCAATGTACTGTACTCTGTTATAATAAATTGTTGTAATTGCTTATAGTATGGCTTTAATTGCTCCTGCTGCAGTAATTTTCCCCATTCATTGCTAGGTAGCTGCATATGCTGTAATCCCTCCTGACAAATCTAATTGAACAATACTATAGGTAGCTAGGAGAATCAACCCTATAAGAAGGCAAAGGAGGCGTCAATATGAGCTTTTTGGATAAATTAAAAAGCGGTGTATCGGAAGCAGGTACGAAAGCGAAAATACTCGTCGAAATTAATAGGCTAAAATTAATCAATGTTGGCAAACAAAACGAAATTAGCGGATTGTATAAGGAAATTGGGGAGAAGGTAGCACTTGCAGCAGAAGCAGGTCAAGAGCTGCAGCTATCGTTTTTTAGCCACCAGCTTGAGCAAATATCAATACTTAAAACAGAAATAGAGCAAAACCAATTGAAAATGTTGAATTTAGCAGATGACAAGCAGTGTCCGAGCTGCAATCGCAGTAATCCGATTGATGCGATTGGGTGTGTGCATTGTAATGCAAGCTTTATCGTTCAGGAGCATTCAACGATTGAGCCCCAATATATCGAGCTGAACCATCCAACGAAGCAAGCGCGGCGAGACGATGAGTAAGGTGGTTCGTGTGAATAGAAAGCGATATATATATCGATATACCTGCCATGAGCAGGAGTTAGCCTTATGCAGCTTGGAAATTAGGCAAATGCTGCGTGTAGAGCCAAGCTGGTATCAATCAACGGCAGTCATAGATAGCGAGCTAGAGGTTTCTCCGCAAAGAAGCCCATATGTAAAATACCGACTGGAAGTGTTGCTCAGTGCTGAAAGCTACGAAGACTTGCTCCATGAAGCAGCGGAATTACAGCTACAGGAAGTATATAAGATTACTGCGCTTGAGGTGATCCAAGACGGTAACGCGAGTAAGCTGCCTTACGAGCTGAGGAGAAGGATGGAGCGGGAGCTTGGGACCGCGATTGGCGGCAGCATTCATCTTAAGTCCCCTGATGTTTGGCTAGGCGTCATACAGCTCGAGGGAGAGTGGCTGCTCGGCATATACGAGCAACATGCTGGCAAGTGGCAGCAATATGATCGCAAGCCAAGACACTACTCTACTGCGTTAAGTACACGCGTTGCACGTGCAGTGGTCAATACACTACTGCCTCAGCTGGATTCAACGGTAACACTGCTTGATCCTTGCTGCGGCATCGGAACGGTCTTGCTACAGGCCTGCGATCAAGGAGTCTCTGCAAGAGGCTATGATATTAATCCACTCGCAGTCGTTGGTGCCCGTGAGAATATGGCTGCCTTCGAGTTTAGCTGCAGCATCGGCATTGCCGATATGAGAGAGCTGCAGGATGTTTACGATGTCGCGGTGCTGGATTTGCCGTACAATCATTGCTCCGTGCTGCCGGAGTCCGAGCGTAAAGAGATGCTGCAGGCCTTGAGCAAATTAGCGAAAAGAGCAGTGATCGTCTCTGTCGAGCCAATCGAGCATGAGCTGCAGGCGATTGGAGCTACGATTATCGATGCTGGACAGGTGCAGAAAACTCATTTCAAGAGAGATATATGGCTTGTACAGTTTGATCACTAGCGTTAGGGATACACGATCGAGTCATTTTTATTACACTAGAAATGCCCATCACGATTAGAAGTCTAAACGTGATGGGCATGTTGTTGTTGCAGATGTATCAGGTTGGATGTAGCTGAAGCTTTTCAATATTATACCGGGAGCTCAGGAACGATAAGCGCGACGGCGGTACATATTAGCACGATGCACACAAAGATGCCATCGTAGGCAGAGAAGCTAGTGATATAATAATAGGTTCGCTTTTGTTGAAATTGCTTAGCTTCCATTGCAATACCGATGCGATGGGCTCTGCGGATCGCCTGTGCAATTAGTGGAATGCTATACAGCTTTATCATCTGATAGATTTTAGCAAAGCCGCGATCTGCTTGAACTCGCCGTATACGTAGTGCTCGTCTTCGTAATTGAACCTCTTCGATCATGTAAGGTACGAGGCGCAGCCCTGCAAGAAACGCATACGCATACTTAGCTGGTAAGCGAAGCTGCTGCATAAATGAATAAAGCAGCTTTACAGGTGGTGAGGTAAGCAGCAGCAGTAAGCTGATGATGCCGATTAGTAAGGACTTCGTTCCGATCATCATACCCGAATGAATACTTTCATGGGAGATCTTTATGATCCACCATTGCCAGATGATATCATTTCCTCTGCCGAATAACGTCAAGGTGATACCCGAGGACAAGCTGGATATGAGGATCGGAATATGAAGTAAGGCAACCTTCCGCGCGGGGAAACCACTGCTAGACCAGAGCACGATACTAAGGCAAATGATATAGCCAACATATAATCCAATGGCGCGACTGAAAAATACAAACAGCATGATAGCGAATAAGGCAACAAATTTTAATGAAGGATTACAGCGATGTAGCCAGGTTTGTTTGTTAGGTGTGAACCAGTTGAGTAAGCTGTTCATCGTCTGCCTCCTTAGAATATAGCGCTTGTGCTGGTGAACATGTCGTTAACGTACCATGCTCAATATGCCAAATTTGTGTTGCAAAGCGCCTCATAATTTGCTCATCATGCGTTATCATCATAATCGTTACGCCACTAGCCTGTAGCTGCTGCAGCCACTCAAGCATAATAAAGGTGCTGCGTGCATCTTGACCGAAGGTAGGTTCATCCAGTAATAGTATGGAACGATTTTCGACAAGTGCTGTCAGCACGCTTAGTCTACGCTTCTGTCCGATGCTTAGCTCATAAGGATGTCGGTCAGGCGGTACGCTTAATTGAAGCTGCTCGAGTGCCGCTGAAGCTTCAAGCGTTAGCTGCTGAAGATCGATTCTGCTCTTGCGTTGTTTAGGAGCAAATAGCCTTTTTATCCAGTGTTCGCTTTGCTCCTTCTCTGTTCGTTCCTTATCATACTTGACGATAAGTGAATGCGTAACCTCATCAATGATTCGATCTGTAATGAATTGCAGCTCAGGATTTTGAAAGACATAGCTCATCGAAGGAGGTATGTCCTCGCCCACGTCCTCACCTTGGATGCGATAGCTGCCATTAGAGGCTAGCAAGCGTGCCAATGCGAACAGCAGCGTGCTTTTACCAGCCCCATTTTTACCTCTTATCGCAATCCAATCTCCTTGCTGAGCAGCGGCATACGGTACATCGAGTGAATACGCTCCGCGTTTAATCTTAAAGTTTTGCAGCTCGAGCAATGGTTGGCTACCGCTAGTGTTTGGTTGAGCTTGCAGCTCGGCAGTAGCTTCAGCTCGGAAGGCTAAGCTTGGTGAGTCCGATTGATAAGAAAAATACTCCTCCCATATATTCGGATACCATATCCCTTCCTGCATTAAAAATGACTTCTGCTCTACAAATACATGAGACGGGTGGCCATCAGCAATAATGTCACCTTGACGGTTTAACACAACGACACGATCAAACCAGTCGAGAATACCGTCAATATGATGCTCAACGACAATGACGGTATGCTGCGCTAACGTGCTACGGATCGTTTCCCATATATATTGCTTGCCCTCAGGATCTAGCAGGGCAGAAGGCTCATCAAGAAATACAACATCCGGCTTAAGAAGCAATACCGCCGCAAGAGCAAGGCGCTGCTTCATCCCTTGTGACAGCTCTGCAATCGGAGTATGTAGCTTGGGCAAGTGCAGCTGGACATGCTCCAGAGCTTCCTCAATGAGCTGCTTCATCTGCTCTTGTGGGATTTGTTGATTTTCAAGGACAAACGCAAGCTCCTCATCGACATAGCTCATGCAGAATTGCGTGTCTGGGTCTTGAAAGACAAAGCCCCAGCTCTCTGGCTTTGTAATTTGCTCTGCCAGCAGTGGGATTTGGACTGCTCCCGGTATAATGCCGCTAATAATTTGTAAAAGCGTAGACTTGCCACAGCCGCTAGGTCCAAGCAGCAGTAGTTTTTGACCATGAGGGATGGAAAGGGTGAGATCGTTGAATATAAGCTGCTTTTCCCCACTGTACTTGGCTCTCAGCTTCGTAACACCTATCGCTTTATTCGTCATCCGTTAAACTCCTTCTTTACTGCTTAAGGTTGTCAATTTCTGAATAGTCAATTGGGCGAATTAACGAAGTGACCTTCGTTTTTTCTAGCGCAAGCACGATATAGTAGGCGAAGATCCCTGTAAAGATAAAGGCGCTAATGACACGTAATCCGTACTTCACGATTAATGCCCATGTTTCCAATTCAGCGTAACCATAGCTTAGATCTAGCAGGAAGCCGCCAACGCAGGACATGATGCCTGCTAATCCTGCAACTGCAATTGAAAATTTGCGATATCGGAATGCTAGGAAGACGAGCTCAGCTCCAAGACCTTGAATTAATCCGTACATTAGAACCTCAAAACCGTTACCGACTAACGCGGATAGACTTGCACCTGCAACACTTGCCAATAGCGCTGCCCCAGGCTTGCGAATAAGAAGAGCAGCAAATGGACCGACCATAAACCACATACCATAAATTAATTGACGCAGCGTTGGCAATAACGGCTTCACTACGCTGTATAGATCGTCCCAAAACTTCATGATTACTCCAAATACGATACCTATCACTATAATGACAACGATGTCTACTAAACTAAGTTTTTTCATGTTTTGACTCCTCCAACATTGTTTTGTATGCACAAAAAAACCGTCTGGATATACGCAGACGGTCAGAAAATCCCTCTTTTTCTAAACACCCATTCTCTACGCTGGTATTATCCAGTTCAGATCAACGGTCAGTAGCGGGGTAATAGCTACTATCTCAGCCTGTTTCCACAAGCACCCGGACGGTTTATATGCAACTGTGATCTAATGTACTATACATTTCCAAACTTGACAACTGTATATTAAGAAATTGTAAAGGTTGAGGAATATTTATAGCTCGTCGGGATGGCGGAAATTAGCCATCTGCTCTAACAGCTCGTGAGGCTGCTCCGCGACAAGGTTAAGTGCTGCGTAGCGTCCTTTTAAGAATTGCTCCTGTACCATATGATCAAACAGATGGATTAGCGGGTTGTAGTAGCCTTTAACATTCAATAGACCGCATGGCTTTTTGTGCAGCCCAATTTGACTCCATGTAATGACTTCAAAATACTCCTCCATTGTCCCAGCACCACCAGGCATAGCAATAAAGCCGTCGGATAGATCCATCATTTGATGCTTACGCTCATGCATTGAATCAACCTTAATAAGCTTGGTAAGCTGCTCGTGGGCAATTTCTCGATGTGCCAGATGATGAGGGATTATGCCGATAACCTCTCCGCCAGCTTGTAACACAGCGTCTGCAACCGCCCCCATCAAGCCCGTGCGCGAGCCACCATAGACGAGACCGATGCCACGTTGAGCAAGCTCATTACCTAATGCAATAGCAGCTTGTTCATAGTCAGAAGAAGCTCCAATACTGGAGCCACAGTATACAGCAATACGTTTCATAGCAACTCTCCATTCTACATTAGGATAGGTTTAGTATAATTTTTCCAAAAGACATAAGCAAGCAGGAGTAAATGTGGATACTGTAAAGCATGCTGCAGAATAAGCTTGGGCCGTTTAATACAATGTGTAGTGCGTGTTTAACCTTATGCGCTTGGACTTGTCAACATTCAAACATATTACTTCGTCTACGTTGTTAGGACTAAGATCAAGACGTTAAGTCTTGCAGGATGGAGAACGTCATTGAATACTATTTGGTAGTGTTATGGATGTTGGGTGGGAATATGTCATTATGTCATGTGGAGGGGAATTTGAGATTTTGAGATGGCAAAGTGGTTCGGAGTGAGAATTCCTTTATGACACATCGAATAAAGCTCAGTGTACAAGCTCCCATTTGCCGTAAGGCGCAGCTAGTTAATGTCACTTCCAGCCGGCGATATAAAATCCGCCAGTTGGAAGTATATTTTCGCTGTTTAATAGCTTTAGTCTTCGTCATTAAATGTATCTAAAGCGGCATTCCCTTGTCCTTGATCACCAGGGTACTCACGCTCGGTTCCTGCATGCTGTGCTCGATCTTCATAATCAAATCGATTGGGAGGACGTTGATCCTTGCGCCACGGTGTGCTCTTACCTAGTTGTTCTGCATTCGTAGGCGAACCGTATGGGCCATCCGCGAATTCTTCTGGAATAAGGTCGTTGCGCTGGGATTCTACAGTGGCAAGATCAGTAGACTCGCTTCGTTTTTCATTCATAAAACCATCTTTAGACATGGAATACCTCCTACAGAATTTTCCATAGTATGCCCATGAGGCGGCAGAATATTAGGAGCACATAATAGAAAAGCCTGCTTTACAAATTTTTACTGAGGTGGTTGTTATAAGCTGTTGTATAAGTTACAATAAGAGGAACTTAAGGAATGGAGGGTTGTCCTAATTATGGGTGTTATAAATTACGGAAGATTGCGTTTTTTACTTTGTCCTACGAATTAAATAGTGAACAAAGGCTCTGTCTGCGTGCGGAGCAAACGGAATCGGTCTGCCCATTTTAGGATATCTCGCTTATTTAAAGTATTTAGGGACAGTAGTGATTGCTGTCTCTTTTTTGTGCTTGCAATAGATCATTTACTTAAGATGGAACATGATTCATGCTCAGCTTTTGCCATTTTATCGTTGTGGCATAGGCTTGTTTGAGTATGCAAATTGTTAAGCTCCCTTCTAGTAAACCGCTGCAGACAGCGGTTTTTGTTTTGAAAAAAACAAGAATGGAAGGGATTTATATGAAAAGGCATAGCAAACAAAACCGAGCGAGAAGCAGTTCGAAAATCAGTCCTAATTTTACAGGTCAACATTTGCTTCATAATCCAAAAACGATTAAAAGATTGATCGAAGTGGCGAGATTAAAGTCTAATGATATGATACTTGAGATAGGGGCAGGGAAAGGAGGACTTACATTCCCGATTGGCGAGCAAGTAAGGAAGGTTATCGCTGTGGAAATCGATGCTGCCTATGCCCAAGCACTGAAAAGCAAAGTCATTGCAAGTGAGCGTTCACATATTTCAATCGTTCATGCGGATATTAGAACGTATTGCTTGCCAACAAGTTCATTCTCAGTCGTGGCGAATATTCCGTTTTCAATTACGACGCCGATTCTAGAGAGGCTGCTTGGAGCAGAAGGAAGAGCACTGCAAAAAGCAACATTAATTGTAGAGAAGGGTGCAGCAAAACGGTTTACACAAAAAACTACGTTTGATTCACGTTTATTGATGTGGAAAATGTTCTTTACGTTCAAGCTCGAGAGCGTCATTCCGAGAACAGATTTTGCACCGCCACCGCGAGTAGATGCTGCAATAATGATCATAAAGCGCAGAGAAACGGCTTTAATTCCTATGCAAGAAGCGAAAAGATTTGTTGCGTTCGCAGCTTATGTGCTTAGAGCCTACAAGGCACCGGTATCTGAAGTGCTCAGAGGTATTTTTACACCAGCACAGCTTAAAATTGTATTGGCACAAGCTGGTCTCCATCGAGAGCATATCGTAGTGGATATGGAGCTGCATCAATGGGGGACGCTATTTCATGCAATGCTGAAGCATGTCCCTGCTCATCGCTGGCCAAGGAATTAATATATTAGAAACAACAGGAACAATTACAAAGGCCAAGCTAAGTAGACACATCTACCTAGCTTGGCCTTTACCACTATATTATCTCCTACTCGACTTATCCTTTTCCTTATAAAACTCATGATACAGCTTCATCAGTGCCCGTTTCTCGATCCGAGAGACGTAGCTGCGACTAATCCCTAAATCCTTAGCAATTTCGCGCTGCGTGCGCTCATCACCGCCGCTAAGTAAGCCAAATCGCGTGATGATTACCTCTTTCTCTCTATCATCAAGAATACTGAGGTTTTTGAAAATTTTACTCTTTTCCATCTCTAGCTGTACTTGATCGGCAATATCGTCCCCTTCATTGCCAAGTATATCGATTAAAGTTATTTCATTGCCCTCTTTGTCAGTGCCGATAGGGTCATGAAGCGAAACGTCCTTGCGAGTTTTTTTGAGGGAACGAAGGTGCATTAGTATCTCGTTCTCAATACAACGAGCAGCAAAAGTAGCCAGCTTGGTGCCTTTGCCTTGCTGAAAGCCTTCGATCGCTTTAATTAACCCAATCGTGCCGATTGAGATGAGATCCTCTTGATCCTCACCCGTATTGTCGAACTTCTTCACGATATGTGCGACTAGACGCAAGTTATGTTCGATTAACGTATTTCGTGAATCTACATCCCCCTCAGCCATTCGCGTCAGATGATACTGCTCTTCCTCTTCCTTCAACGGCTGTGGAAAAGCATTGTTCTTGACGTAGGATACTAATAAGGTCAATTGCTTAATAAATAAGGCGATTGATGTGAAAAAACCAGGCATAGCTCCACCTCCTGATGAACTTTACATGGGCCTAAAAAAGGCAGCTGCAGTCTGTTCTCTAATGTATGTGGGTAGCTGCCCAGTTGTGCCTGTACCTTAAAAATAGGTACGAGCATATGTAGCATTCATGACAGGAACGTTCAACTAATCGTTATGCATTAGCTTTTTTATTAGCATCTCGGAACCTAGTCGGGGACATGCCCTTATAATCCTTAAATACTTTGCCAAAATAGCTTAAATGATTAAAGCCGCATCTGAACGCGATATCGATTACAGGCATATTCGTTTCAACTAATAGTGTGATAGCATGCTCCAGTCGAACTTGGATTAAATATTCAATGGGTGTTATACCGAGCAATTTTTGAAAGCAACGATTACATTCACTTGTACTTATATTTACCGAGTTTGCAATATCGATAAGCTTAATTGATTCATGAAAATGCGTATGAATATAGTTTAGCATCATATTAATGCGCTGCTGATTAATGGACAAATCAATTTGACTATTACTGATAAGTATCTCCCTAGAATCAACGACGAGGTGATTCCAAATCTTAGCTAAATGACTGATGACTAACAGTTCATAGCCGAATTTCCTTTGCTGATCTAATTGATAAATACAGGTTAATAGACGGATGCATTCCTTCTGCCATGCAGCATCGCGTAATTCAATATAGGGGATGCCCTTACTGTTCACTAGAGCATGAATATAGTTTTCATAAATGAGACCGTGTTCAACATTAGCGATCTGCGGGCTAACAATAACTGAAAACAAAATTGCATTTTGTGAGCTAGTTGAGCTAATAGAATGTAACACCTCAGAGTTAATAAAAACACCTTCACCAGCTCGAAGAACAATAGATGCATCGTTCGCTCTAACCTCAACTTCTCCTTCTAATACAACAGAGAATTGAAATTCTTTATGCCAATGTAAATTTATATAGCCTAAATCATAGTTATGAAGATCGTCCAAATAAACCTGTATTGGAAATTTTATGCTGCCGTACTGTATTAATTCTTTTTTACGATGATCAACGTTAATTTTATTAATTTGCATAAATCCTCCATATTAGGGTAGTTAATGATAGATTTAGAAGGAATAATTAGAAATAATTAATATGTATACTAGTATAATTATATTATTTACTGATAGTTTTTCAATCAGGTTGGAGGGCTTTATGAATTTTAGCTTTAAGCATACACTGTATGCATGTTTTATCGGTTATATTACGCAAGCAGTGGTTTCGAATTTACCGTCATTGTTGCTAATAATATTTCAAGATCAATTTAATCTCTCCTTAGAAAAAATAGCTTTACTCATTACGATAGGTTTTTCTGTTCAGATTTGTATCGATATTATCGCTGGTAAGGTAGTCGATCGTATCGGTTATAGAGCTTCGATCATTATTGCAAACCTATGCTGTGTTGGCGGCTTGGCATGTATGAGTATTTTACCCGAGTATATGGAGCCGTTTTGGGCTTTACTCATTGCGATATCATTAAATTCAGTGGGAGGAGGTTTTATTGAAGTCGTAATAAGCCCGCTTGTAGGGGCATTGCCTGGTGATGAAAAAGCTAATGCGATAAGTGTGCTGCATTCCTTCTATTGCTGGGGGGTAGTTGGGGTTATATTCCTCACTACCTTGTATTTTACAATATTCGGTCTGCGTAACTGGATTTACTTGCCTATTATATGGAGTATCGTTCCTTTAATTAATACCTTCTTGTTTACAAGTGTTCCTGTAAGAGAGCTTGTGGAGCAGCATGAGCGGACATCAATGAGAAGGCTCTTAACATTAAAAACGTTTTGGTTATTGTTTGTGCTTATGATTTGTGCCGGAGCAGCTGAGCAGGCGATGTCAAAATGGTCCTCGTTGTATGCTGAGCGTGGGCTCGGTGTTTCTAAAGCTTTTGGTGATTTGTTGGGGCCCTGTGCATTTGCTGCGCTCATGGGGTTAGCGCGGATTTTTTATAGCAAGTTAGCGAGAAAAGTGGATATGAAGAAGCTGCTAATGTGGTCATCTGTTTTATGTATTTTTAGTTATCTTATTGCATCATTGGCGCTTGACCCGATTGTTGCATTAATAGGATGCGCACTTACAGGTTTAGCAATAGGTGTGATGTGGCCGGTTACGATTAGCTTATCCTCTGAAACCTATCCAAGAGGCGGTAATTCCATGTTTGCTCTTTTGGCACTTGGTGGAGATATTGGGTGCGCGATTGGACCAAGCGCGGTAGGGATCGTGTCACTAGCAGTATCACATTCTAGTTGGTCATTAATAGAAGAAATACAAACGAGCAGTCAGCTTGCCGAGTTTAGCTTAAGAGGGGGCTTGCTGTTAACGATCATATTCCCAATAATTATTATCGTTTGTATTAGACAGCTGCAAAAAACAAAGAATGTATCCGTGAAGGTTTTGTAATAAACACATCGTTGCAACACATCGAACTGAATGATAGCAGTTGAATGACAGATTGATAAACAGAAGAGCAGAGGCTGGGACAAAACTAGCTTCTCATAAACAAAACAGGGATGAAATCGATTCAGATTTCATCCCTGTTGCATATTGCTTGTTACTTATGGGTAAAAACTTACGTCCTCACCGCATACTTTC